>Ga0114966_10002972_pt1 | contig 15039 bp, 15 predicted proteins | sample M_130207_XF_Meta_FD_87029 | JGI IMG/M metagenome (GOLD analysis project Ga0114966, IMG submission 87029) | Freshwater microbial communities from Lake Montjoie, Canada to study carbon cycling - M_130207_XF_MetaG | ecosystem: Environmental > Aquatic > Freshwater > Lake | place: Lake Montjoie... | reverse complement strand
CTCTTGGTCCCATCGCTAATCTGCCCGATCACCAGATTGACGGTCGTCTCCGCCAGTTGCTTGGCCGTCACCCCCCGAACATAGGTCTTTGAACTCGTCAACTCCGTCTGAACACTCGAATAAAAAGCCAAGACGAGTACAGAGAGCAGCACCAACATCGCCAGGACCAGCACTAAAGCGACTCCCCGATGAGCCGCGCGTTTCTTGGCATTAAATAAAAATCTCTTCATCCCGTTTTAGTTGATCTGATCCCGACTCCACTTCGCCGCCCGAATCGGAATGTTCGTCGTAAAAATTCGGTAGTTCACCCGCTTACTAATTAAGGTGTTTTCCAAAGATATGTCCGCCGTACCCGTCGGCTGTACCACCAAATCAGCCGTGTATTTTGTCGTGTCCACAAACTTCGCTCCCACTTTGAAAAAATCACCCGAACTCGCACCCAACCTCAGTCGCATCGCCGACGCTTCATCAATCGCCACCATCGTCACCTGCAAAAGCGGCGGCAACTGATTCTTAGGGTTGGTTCGCCCATCGCTCCGCGTCTGCCCAGCATTCATTGTCAGCGCCGAATCATAAAGATAACGCGGCGAAAGCGGAGAAAAATCTGTCTCCATACTCCCCGCCCGCAACTCCAATTCATCCCGCTTCGAGAGCCTCGGCGTGATAATCAAAGCAATGACATTCTCCGCGATCGGTCGACTCAGCGAAGCGGAAGTATTCACGGGAATCCGATACCACTCCGAACCCTGATAAGAAACGGAAGCCGGCAATCCACCATCCAAACCCGAGGTGTATCCATAAGTGCTCATCAACTCCGACGCCTGCATAAACTCCATCAAACGATGTCGATAGCGCAACGGCACCAGCGGGACGGCTTTCGAAAGAAACGCCGGACGCTGATCCGCGTCACTATTCAACTCCACATAATACCCCCAAACATTCAGTAATCCCTCCAAACCGTGGTGGTCGGGATACGACGGATGCACCAAACCAAGGGGCGCGTGAAAAAAGACACTGTGCGTTGTCCTCGTGCCAAACCCAGTCGCTCCAATCAAACTAGTCGCCGGTCCACAGTTAAATCGCAACTCCGACCGCCGCTCGTAACGCGTCGGGAAACCCGAACTGTCATAACCGTAATCCCAATAGGTATTGAGCGTCGCCTGACTGATTTTTCCCGTCATACTCTCAAATGCCACTCGCGCCTGCCGAAACTGCTCCGCCTTTGCCGTCGTATAACGCCACGTCGCCGACGTCTGGTTGGTCAAAGAGACCAGCATCAGCAAAATCAAGGAAAGGATTCCCACCGAAACCAACACCTCAAGGATCGTGAACCCTCGATTCCCCAACCGACGCCAGACGCTCTTTCTCATCGCTTAAGATTGCTTCGGATATCCATTCCGAGAAAGCACCACCGAAAAAGTCTGAAGGCGAATTCCCGCACTCTTCGCTTTCACAGGATCAATTAAATAGGAGGTTTCATCAATATCCAGAGCCTTTCCCGTGGGGTTGCTCGCCACCTCGACGGTCAAAAAAGTGGTGTCCCGAGGATTAAATCGACTCCCTCCCTTCGAAGGCAGTGAGGTCGGGTAGGTACTCTTATGCTCAGCAGGATTGGCCGCCCCAGGTAGCGATCCCCGAACCCGCACCCAATAGAGGATGCCCGGCGGCCCCTGCCGCTCGGCGAGACTCGGCGCCGTCGGATTCCCCACTTTTACCTCCGTCCCTTGATCGTCAAAATACCGAACGGGCATCGCATAATAATTTCCCTTGACAGGATTCCCAATCAATTGATCAAAATCCGTCTCCGTGGCATCGCTAACCACTCGCTGGACAATCTGGGCACTCACCGAGGTATCCATGGCTTCGCGAAATATCCCCAATCCAACCGGAAGTAAGGAAAAAATTGCCAGAAAAGCAAATGCCACCACCCCAATCGCTAAAACAATCTCCACCAAACTAAATCCCCGTGTCCCCCGACCCGAAAGCCGCCAACTCCTTTCAGAATAAATTTTATTGGAAATAAACATTGTTCCCTAGTGTGGAGAAAATTCTTAGCGGTTGTGGGAGAAAAGTGGAAACTCAATGTCCATACATTGACAAGACCTGTCAATCGTTTTTCCCGCGGCTCACCTCGGTAATCTTTCCCCTTTCAAAAGGCCAAAGCCCTCGCATCTCCACCCGCCCACCACCACCCACTCACTCTCCCTCGCTCACAAAACCCTCCTCCACAACGACCTCCACAACGACCTCCAACCCTCACCTCCACCTAGTCTTCGTCACTCGCCCCTTTCTCTCTCCGCAATCCCCGCAGCTTGCCTTGGATAAAAGCATCAATATCCCCATCCATCATCGCCGCAATGTTGCTCGTCTCCACCCCAGTCCGGAGATCAATGACTTTTTGATAGGGCTGAAATACATACGAACGAATCTGACTCCCAAAAGCCACATCACTCTTTTCACCATAAGCAGCCGAAATCTCCGCCGCCGCCTTGTCCACCTCGATCTGCTGAAGCTTCGCCTGAAGCATGCGCATCGCCGTCACCTTGTTTTTTTGCTGACTCCGCTCGTTTTGACAAGCCGCCACTAACCCACTCGGAAGATGCCGAATCCGCACGGCCGTCTCCACCTTGTTGACGTTTTGTCCCCCCTTACCGCCGCTCCGATAGGTGTCCACCTCAATGTCCGCCTCATTAATTTCAATCGGGGCACTTTCTGGCAACTCCGCAACCACATCCACCCCCGCAAATGAGGTGTGCCGCCGCTTATTCGAGTCAAACGGCGAGATCCGCACCAACCGATGAACCCCTCGCTCGGTCGCCAGATATCCAAAGCTAAACTCCCCACTCACCAATACTGTACACGACTTAATCCCCGCTTCATCCCCCAGCTGAATATCGATAATCTGACTTTTAAAACCCCGACGCTCTATCCACCGCTGGTACATTCGCAAAAGCATATCCGCCCAGTCGCATGACTCCGTCCCCCCCGCCCCAGAATTGATCGTCACAAAGGCATTGCAACGGTCATTTGGACCCGCCAAAAGCATCTTCATTTCAAAGTCTGCCAAGCTCCGCAAAATCGCCCGATATTCTTTTTCTGCCTCCGCCGTCGCTTCCGAATCATTTGCCTCCAAAGCCAGTTCGATCAAGACCGGCAAATCATTCAGCTGATTTTCCAAAGAAACCAGTGGGCCTACTTTGCCCCGAATCACCGAAACCTCTTCAACATTCTTCTGTGCCCGCTCCTTGTTCGTCCAGAAATCGGGCTCGCTCATCAATCCTTCGAGCTCCGCCAATCGCTCCTGCAATTTACCGAAGTCAAAGATACCTCCGCAATTCACCAACCCGCGCCTGAAGTTCTTCCGTATTAATCGCTTGAATGTCCATAAATTGTAAAAAGTGGGTGGTCGTAATCGAAAATTTTCGGCCATCTCCTCGAAAGATCCACCAACGAATCCTTACTCTTTCCGGGTTAGCCCTCCCGCGCTCGCTGAACTCGAAGTTCCGCTACACTCAGTGCGACTTCGGTTTCGGGAAGCGGTAAATCATCTCTCCCTCCTTCATTAAATTCAACCGGTCGCGTGCATAGTAAGATGCCAACTCCGAATCATGCTTTAAAGCTTTCACCAAACAGACGTTCCGATCACGCAACTGCGTTTCCTTCTGCACTTCCACCTCCAACGCCGCGAGCTGCTCTTGTTGAGACGATCGCTCCAACAATAACGGAGCAAATTGAATCCCCAGAGCAATCAAAACCCCACCACAAGTCAGAATAAACAACCATCGATTAATAAAAGACCAAGGACTCTTATCAACCTCAGAGTGACCGAAGTAATCTGGTTGGTTCGTACTCACTTAGCGCATCTTACCGCCAAAAATTGCGTTGTCACCAAGTTCCTCCTCAATCCGCAAAAGTTGGTTATACTTCGCCACCCGGTCCGTCCGACTCAACGATCCCGTCTTGATCTGACCAGCGTTAGTCGCCACCGCGATGTCCGCGATCGTCGTGTCCTCACTCTCCCCAGAACGATGCGAAATCACCGCCGTATAACCATTCTCTTTCGCCAACTCAATCGCATCCAAGGTCTCGGTCAATGTCCCAATCTGGTTCACTTTCACTAAAATAGAATTCGCTGTCCCCGTCTCAATTCCCTTTCGCAAAAATTCCACATTCGTAACAAAAAGGTCGTCCCCAACCAATTGGGTCCCTGCCCCCATCACCTCCGTCAATTTCTTCCAGCCAGCCCAATCATTTTCCGCACAGCCATCCTCAATCGAAATAATCGGAAACTTTTTCGCTAACTCCACATAATAAGCCACCAACTCGTCAGCGTTCCGCTTCGATCCGTCGGACTTCTTGAAAATATATTGCTTCTTCGCCTTGTCGTAAAATTCACTCGCCGCCACATCCAACGCAATGAAAATATCCTGCCCAAGCTTGTATCCCGCTTTTTTAACAGCCACCGCAATCGTCTCCAAGGCGTCATCCGCCGAAGTGAAGTTCGGCGCAAATCCCCCCTCATCACCCACCGCCGTCGATAACCCACGACCCTTCAATACCCCTTTCAAGGCATGAAAAATCTCGCAACCCGCACGAATCGCTTCGCTAAATGACCCCACCCCTTTAGGCATAATCATGAACTCTTGAAAGTCCACCGGCGCATCCGAATGTGCCCCTCCATTGACGATATTCATCATTGGCACCGGCAAAACCTTGGCGTTCGGCCCCCCAAGATACTTGTAAAGAGGTAACCCAAGCTGCTCAGCCGCCGCCTTGGCCGTCGCCAACGAAACCGCCAAGAGCGCATTCGCCCCCAACTTGGCTTTGTTCTTTGTCCCATCCAAGGCAATCATCGCCCGATCAATCCCCACCTGGTCGAGCGCATCCTGCCCCTCCACAATTTTCGCAATCGCCTTATTGACATTCCCCACCGCCTTCGTGACCCCCTTACCCAGATAGCGATCTTTCACCCCATCCCGCAACTCCCAAGCCTCATGCTCGCCAGTGCTCGCGCCACTCGGCACGATCGCCCGACCAATCGCCCCACCAGCCAAAGAGACCTCCGCCTCAACTGTCGGATTTCCTCGCGAATCAATAACTTGGCGAGCGTGGACTTCAATGATTTCAGTAAGTGACATGGTTGGTAAATTGAGGGTTAAAATTAAGGCGACCGGTAAAAAGCGGAAAATGAAGCGGAGATCAAGCTAGAAGGCGAGGAATTGACTCAAAAATGATGCAAATGGCGAAAAAAGAGTTTCCTCTCTTTTAAGCCTTCAAAAAGGGCTCGATCTTCACCACCTCAACCAATCGTTCACCAATCTCCGTCGGCACATTCACCTGATCCCCAGGCTTCCGACTCAGCAAGGCCTGCGCAAGCGCCGATTGATAACTGACCAATCCCTTTTCCGGCTCACCATCCCATGCTCCCAAAATAGTGTATGTCTCCACCGCACCGCCAGTGACTTCACGAAGACTAACCACCGTCCCCAGAGAAACTTGCGTGAGATCTGGATTCGCAAAGTCAGTCCCTCGGGCGAGCGAAAGCTCCCGCTCCATCTCACTCCGACGCCGCCCCAAAACCCGTTGCATTTCTTTCGCCGCCTTGAACTCAAAGTTTTCCCGTAAATCCCCATAACTCCTTGCCACACTGATCTCTTTCACATTCTCAGGAATCTGTTTGTTCACCAAATCATCAAAAGCGATCTTCTTCTTTTCTAGGCTCTCCCAAGAAACCACCAGCGTCTCCTGCTTCGTATCACTCTCCCCAGAAAGCAAAGCCTGCATTTCTGGAAATAATCGAATGATTCGCCCCATCAAAGATCGCTTGTTCAACTCCTCAAAAACTGGCGTCCGCATGAGCTTTTGCATGATGTTCCGCATGTCCTCGTGCGTCGCAGAATCTACTAGGTCATTGAGCAATTCCTTGTCGTTCAACAAAAGATCGTGCAACCGCCGATCCCGCTTCGCTTCATCAAATTGATCCCGCTCCAATGCACTAATAATCGAACTCAGTAACCGGGGATTCACCAAATCCGCAAACGCCCCATCCCTCTCTTTGCAAAGCCAGATCAAGGTCTCCGAAGTAATCGCGTGATCCCGAATCTCTCGGTCAATCCCCTTGAGAAGCACCGCCACTTGCCCTTTTTCCTCCAATAACCTTGCCGCTTCCGTGACCACCCGAGTGCTCCCCCGCGTCGCCAAATCCAAAGCCACATTTGGCCAGTCTTCCCCAAATGCCTGAGGAATTTCTGCAAAAACTCGCTTGTGCTTGACCGCAGGAAGATCCGCAATCAAGGAAACCAATCGGCGCTTTTCCTCCCGAAGAATCTGATCAACCCCCAACGCCTCTGCCCCTTTTTCCAAATTTACTTTTTCCGCTATCTCATCACGAATCAACAAAAGCTCCAGCGCTTCAGCGGTATTTAATCTCTGGCTTTTCTTCGCCTGCGTATCCGCCGCCACCAAAATCGGCGTCAACTGCACCACCGGATCGGTGAAGTCCGAAAGGTTCTTGAGAATTCGGTCAAGCGCAGAAAGTTGATCCTTCAACTGCCGAGCATTCCCAAAGGCCTCAAGATACTCCACCACATGCGAAACGGGTGCAGAGCGTAACTCCAATGGCGAAGTTTTCTTCGCAGGAACAATAAAGTGACCATCTTTTTTAATGACTTTTTTCGTCGCCTCCCACCACTTTTTAAACTCCGCATCGCTAAAAACAGCTGGCACAAGCGTTTGGGTAATCTGATCCTGCGTTGCCTTCCCTCCAAAACTCAGCAAAATCGTCCTCATCATCTCCACCCCCGCACCCTGTGCCCGAGCCTTCACCCCACTCGCATCCCCGGCAATCTGCGCCAAAATGTGATCTGCTGCCAATGCCTCCAATGACTCCGCCGCATAATCAAGGCGCATCGGGTGATCCTTTTTTGACTTAAAATCGATGGTCATCTGACTAATCACAAAGTCGACCGCCCCCACTTTTCCAAACCCCCAGCTTTTATGAACAACGAATGTTCCCGGTGAAAGCTTCGCAAGCGCTTGGCCAGCGTTCACAGAAAGTTTTCCCGCTTCTACGGCTTTTTGAATGTCAGAAATCATGGGCTTAAAAGCCTAGGGAGAAGCAACGACTCGACCAAGACAATTCTAGAAACTCCCCGCCCCATCCCATCAGTCACGGAAAATGTACCCCCAAAATTCCCTCCCTCAATTCATTTGACGGATGACAACCCACGCCTACCCTGCCTATTTTCCGAAATGATTCCGACTCTTCGCACCATCGTGGCTGCTCTCGCTGCTCTTGGCCTGCGCGCTTCTGCCGCGGATCACCCCCCCACCGCCATCCACCTCTCCCCAGAAGAAATCACTGAAGCCACCCGCACCGATGAACTTTCCATTCCCATGCCCGGCGAGTTTATGGCCTCCCTCGATAAACTCGGAAAAATCGATTGGACAACTCTCTTCCGCCCCCCCATCGCCACCAATTTTACCAGCCGACCCCAACTCGCCCTCAACCTCGGTGGCCTCATCGCCGATGGCTATATCGCCGTCGAAGCCGAAGACGCACCCCAAGTCAAAAGTATCGGTAAAGACATCCTTGCCTTGGCCAAAACTCTCGGCGTCAGCAAAGATGTCATCGAACGGGGCGCAAGCATCACCGGGTTCGCCGACCAAAAACTCTGGAATCAACTCAAGGAAGAACTCGAGGCCACCCAAAACGAAGTCAAAAATGGCATGGCCGATCAAAAAGATGCCGACCTCGTCACCCTCGTGACCGTCGGAGGTTGGATCCGCGCCAATGAAGCGATGAGCGCATACCTCGCAAAAAATTACACCCCCGCAGGCGCTCGACTCCTCCGCCAACCCGGCATCGCCGCCATGCTCAACTCTCGTTTAGGCAAACTAAGCGAAAAAAATCAGGAAGATCCCACCGTGATCACCGTCCGCAAAAGAATGGCCGAAATCGAGCAACTCATCTCCTTCCCTCTCGCCACCGTTCCCAGCCAAAATACCGTCTCCCAACTGAGCAGCCTGACCGCCCAGACCATCAAGGAAATCACCAAAAAACAAACGAAATGAAGCCGCCCCTCCACCTTCTCCGCCTCGCCCTCCTCCCCCTTCTCGGTCTCCACCCATCCCTCCAGGCTGCCAATGACGATGAAACCGTCGCCCGAAAAGTCGCCCTCGAAACCGCCGGCGCTTTTTCTAATGACGGATTCAAGATTCGCGACGGCACCTGGTCAGGTCGGTGCGAACTCGGAAAATCTCGCGTCATCCAAGTCAATCTCTACGCAGGTAATCAATACTGGTTCACTGTCGGAGCCACCGAGACCGCAAAAAAAATCGCCGTGACCCTCTTTGACGAATTAGGCCAATCCCTCCCCACCCTGCCCTACCAACGCCCCACTACCGTCGCCGCTGGATTTGCCGCCACCACTAGTGGCCCCTACTACATCAAAATTGCACTCCTCGAAGGGACCGCCGCAACATTCTCTCTCATCTATAGTTACCGATAAAAAATTATGCCATTCGACTCCAATCAAACTACCGAAAAACTCGGCGGTCCCCGCGTCTCCCAGTTCTCCATTTTTCTCCCCAATCGCGTCGGCACTCTCCTCGATGTCGTCCGAATCCTCAACGATCGCCACATTCATGTGCTCGCGATTAGCGTCCAAGGCTCCGCAGATACCGCCATCGTTCGCATCGTCGTCAGCGACCCCGAAAGCGTCCAACAAATGTTCATCGAACACGCCATCCCCTTCTCCATCTGCGAACTTGTCGTCGTGGAACTCCAAGACGGTGCCTCAGAACTCGGTCGACTCCTCGCCGCTCTCCTCGCCGCTGAATGCAATATTTTCGGAAGCTACGCCCTCCTCACCCGCCCGCGCGGACGCCCCGCTCTCGCCCTCCATGTCGAAGACAATGAATGCGCCGTCGCCGTCCTCCAAGGCGCCGAATTCAAAATCCTCAGCCAAGCCGATCTTTCCCGCTAAATCATTGCTCCAAAGTGGTTGAAAATCAGCCGCTAAGCAGACATCGCGCGCTCAATCAGTAGGGTGGCCAATCGTTGCGTCGCCACATCCAACTCGCCATTCGCTCGCTTCAAATTGGCCCCGCCCCCAGTCCCTATCGCCGACTCCACGTCCGCCACACATTTCGCAATCAATGCCCGCTCCCCAGCGTCAAGGTCTGCCCCTACCTCGATCAACGCCTTCGCCACCGCCGGAAGCAACTCATCCGACTTTAACTTCGCTTCCACAAAAATTCGGTCGCTCACATCCTCAAACGCATGCTCCAGCGAATCCTCCAGCATCTTCTCCACCGCTTCATCCGAAACATCAACCGCGCTCCGCAAAGCCAACACTTTCTCCAACCCACTCTTCGTATCCCGAGCTAGGACATGAAGAATTCCATTCGCATCAATTTCAAACTGCACCCCCACCCGAGCATGCCCTTTCGGCGCAGGTTCAAATGCCAACTCAAACTGCCCAAGTTCCCAGTTGTCCTTCACCAATTCGCGCTCCCCTTGCAAAACCTTGATCAACATCGCCCCCTGACCCGCCAGTGCATTGGTAAACATTTCCCCAGCTTTGATCGGAATCGTCGAATTCCGCGGAATAATCACATTCATCAGCCCCCCAAAAGTTTCGATCCCCAGCGAAAGCGGCGTGACATCCAGCAACAACACATTCTGCACCGCACCACTGAGAATTCCCCCCTGAATCGTCGCCCCCAAGGCCACCGCCTGATCAGGATTCTGCCCGTCATTTGGCTCCCGCTGGAAAATCTCCTTCACCCATTCACGCACGAATGGCATCCGCGTCTGACCACCCACCAAAATGACCTCAGAAAGTTCCCCAGGCTGCATCCGCGCATCCTCCAACGCCCTCAAACAATGTGCCCGAGTTCGCTCGATAATCGGTCGCGATACCCGATCTAAATCACTCCGAATCAGTCGATAAACGCCAAACGCACCCCCAGACCCGAGCGGCACGGTCAGCTCGACACTCTCCTCCGTCGATAGCCGGTGCTTCGCCTCAATCACCAAGTCTCGCTTCTGCCACTCGGGAATTTCCAAGGGGCATTCCGCCATCAACCCCGCGTCAATATCATCCCCGCCAAGCCGCGTATCGCCATGCGTAGAGAGCACCTGAAAAACTCCCTGATTCAACTCCAAAATCGAAATGTCAAATGTCCCCCCACCAAAGTCGAACACCGCGATCTTTGACCGTTCTCCAAGCTTATCTAAACCGTAGGCAAGCGCCGCCGCCGTCGGCTCATTGACAATTCTCTCCACCACCCAGCCCGCCAATTCTCCCGCCAATTTCGTCGCCTCCCGCTGCGCGTGATTAAAGTAAGCGGGAACGGTAATCACCGCTCGCGTCACCTCCACCCCTAGCACTCTCGAGGCGTCCGCCCGAAGCTTCTTTAAAATCAACCCCGCCACCTCCTCCGGCAGATATTCCTTTTCCCGCACCCCAATACGTATCGGACTTCCCAAAACCCCAACCAAGCTATAACTAACGGGATCAACCACTTCTCCCACCCGGCTCCCCATCAAACGCTTCGACGAATAAATCGTCGCCCCAGGCTCGACCGCCCGCATCCGCACAGCCGCCCGCCCAACCAACGGAGGGCCCGTCTCCGGAAAATATACCACCGATGGCGTCAAACGCTCCCCATCCTCATCCGCTAAAAGCATCGGGAATCCCGAGTCCATTACCCCGATAAGCGAGTTCGTTGTTCCAAGATCAATGCCAACAATCCATTCCATCATAACAACTTGCCTATGTCATTACCCCTAACGCCGACGAGGTGCGGGAATCTGCGGCGGATCGTCGCTCGGTTGCAATGACGGTAACGGCGCCGGCCCAGAATCAGGACTGGCTTGCGGAGTCGACTTCGGTGGCGTCGGCGGAGGAAGGTCCTGATCTGGAATAACTTCCAATGGCGTTTCCAAAACAGCTGGCCGATCTCCTCGAATCCAATGATGCCGAGTCGCGAGAATTTCCGCCAACTCAAGTGGCCACTCGGGGTTCGAAAAAAATGCCCCCTTTCCCTCGTCCTTGTACTTTCGATAAGCCGCCACAAAGAGGGTGTTTTCCACGGAATCTTTCACGCTCAAGGCAGGATAACGCCGAGAGGCCTCGTTCTTCGCTCCCAAGGTCACCGCCGCAAACTCCGCACTAATCGGTGGCTCCGCTGGAACAACAGTCTCCGTTGGCTTCACCCCTTTTCCTGCCTGACCCGCCGCATCGATCACCACTTTTTCTGCAGTCCCCGCCGCGGCCAACGCTGCCGCCATCGCCGCCTCTCGTGTTTCCCGAGTTTCCTTAAAAAACTTTCCACCGAGAATCTCCACAACCGATACGGGCAGAGAAACTTGCAGATCTCGAACCGCAAAAGTCACTTCGCCTAACTTGGCCTCAACTAATGGAAAAAGATCCCCCGCTCGAATCATAAAGGGCTTGTCGCCAATCACCACCTTCGAATCCTACAAAACCTTCACCTGCGGTTGACTCGGATCCGGCGCTGGCAAAACAAAAGAGGCGGTCAAAAGAGGCACTTCCGTTCCACTGCCCCCCACACCCGTGGCTCCCGCAACCCGACTCGATAACCCAACCAACTCCTCATATCCACGGTCAGCTAAGGAAATCACCGCCCCCACTAGCACCACCAACGCGATCGCTAAAAACCCTCCATTCCGTTGGCGAAAAACTCGCAACCGAGCGAGCACAAAGACCACCGCCAACGTCAACAGACAAGCCAACAAGCAAAGCACTGCCTTGGGCCCCACCAGAACAATCGCCACCACAAAAAGTCCCAGCCCAAGGATCAAGGTCAGCCCTCCCCAAGCCAAATTGCGCTGTCCAGAATCTCGCGGACGAAAGACTGGGACCTCCACATAGCGTGGTTGGAACTCGGCGGACGCCCCAACCTTTGGCTCATCAGGTTGAACGACTCGCGGCACATATCCTTGCGGAACCGGATCAGGAATTTCAGGATTATTCACGGGGCAGAAAGGATGACACAACTTTCCCGTCTGGAAAGCAAAAGGTCCAACTCTCCTCTCCCTCGTGTTGATCGAAAACGACTCTTCCCCTTGCACCCCGGCAGGCGCCACAAAAAAGCCGTCATCGCGAACCCAACCCAAAAGCACCCCAAATCCAGCTCTGCATATCCCCTGAAATTTCCTCGATCAAATTTGCAACTTACGGGCGACCCCGCCAACCAGCGGTTCTTCCATTGAACGAAGCCCGTTGCCCCGAGCTATCCCAGTTTACCCCTTTGGAACTTCGGAGAAGGGAGGCGAATCAGTGCCTGGCGGGAAACGACTCAAGAAGGCTGCGCTCGTCCAAAAAGGGCCCTCGCCCTGCAATCATTGACGCATCCCTTTTTCTAACGGGGCGCCCGCAAAAATCCCTTCGCAACCGAACGCCGGTGCCATCCCGCTCAGCGGACCAAAAGAAGCCAGCGCAGCACTTCCCCATTCTTCAAAAGCGACCACCGCACCCCGCGAGTCGTAAAAGAAGCCAAATGACGCCTCCGCAAATTCGATTAGCCCGCCACCGATTGTTCCTTGGGATTACCAATGTCGGCTTCTGGGTATTAGGGGCAGCCGCGGGACTGACCTGGCTAGTCATCTGCCAACCCACCTCCCTTAGCCCAATCCTCACTCTCTCCATCATCGCCAGTCTCATCGCCAACCAAGCCGTCTTTGATTGCATCGGCGGTCTCACCCTGATGCCAGAACCTCGGCCCGCCCTCATGACATTTCTCCCAGCTTATTCGCGTGGCCTTCTCGGCCATTCGGTCGTTCTCGCTGCCATCGGCATTGGCAGCGCCATCAGTCTCCAGCAAACCCACGGCTTCGGCTTCGGCATCCTTTTCTCCATCCTCGCCCTCGCCCTCGGACGCCGATCCCTCCTCGCCCTCATCGCAGGTGGCTCCATCACCGAACTCACCCACCACGGAAAAAAAATTCTCACCAGCACGGCCCACGACCCCGCCGCGACCGGCGGCATCAGCGGAATCGGTCTCCGCTCAAAGCCTCTTCTCCCCGCACCCTGGCTAGAAACCTTGCCAAAAACCGAACTCGCCACCGAATTATCCCGCCGCCAATGGCAAATCGCCCATTCCCAGCCCGCACGCGCCCTCCTCTTCATTCTCCTTTGGAATCTGCTCGGCACTTTCCTCGGCACCCAACTCTTCGCCCTAAGCGAACGCCCCATCAGCATCGCCCTCTTCGGCCATGCCTGCTGGATGACTCTCTGGGCCTTTGCCAGCCTCCTCGTCTTGCCAGCCCTCAGCCGCAACGCCGTTTTCGCATCCGATCGCGCCGCCGCCGATGCCGGCCACGACCCTCGCCCTTGGATCATCCACTTCCCCAATCTGGTCGGCGAAGACGGAAACCCCACCCCCACCATCCAAACAATCTTCTACCCCATCCCCTCCGCCACCATGCGCTTACGTGCAATCGACCTTCCTTCCCCGCGCTTCGTCCTCGGTAATCTCGCCCGCAACAATCTCTACTACTCCTGGGCCACTCTCACCCCCCTCGGCCGCGCCGTTCATTGTAATCTCGGTCGCCCCTCCCTCTGGGTTTTCCCCCCATCCGCTTGACTCCCCCTCAACCCCCGCTCCCCCACAAAATCTTCTCCGCCGCCCTCCATCCCGAAAGCGCCGCCCCCTCAACCCCCGAGCCACCAAAAGCGTCGCCCGCCATCACCAACATCGGCTCTGCCCTCAAAACCACGCCCCACTCCTCAGAAATCTCCAGCGGCTTGCTGTATCGCCACCCGTGCACCTGAAAAGTTTTCACACCCGCACCAATCCACGGCGCCGCCGCATCCAGCAAAACCCGCCCACTCTCCAGCCAGTCGCCATCCCAATGCTTCAGACTAAACTCATGACTGCCATGAACGGTCACCGCTGGCTCCACCGAAACCCCTTTCAATTGATTATCCGCAATCCACCCAACTGGCCCCTCCTCAGGCCTAAATCCCCCAGATAGCCCCAAACCCGATGGCCCATCCAGCACGGCCATCACCGCCAAACATCGCTCGTATTCGATGGCGGCAAGACGCGCCCGCACCTCCCGCGCCACCACCGTTCCTCCCGCATCGAGGATCGCCAGCCCCTGCGGTACGGGTGGCGTTAAGACCACCGCGCCAGCCGTGAACGTCCGCCCACTGCTGGTTTCCGCACGCCAACGGTTTTCTACACAACCCAACGCCACCACCGAAACCTCCAAATGAACATCCAGCCCGCACGCCAGATACTTGGCCAGGCCGGACATCGACGGCTTGCCACGCCAGCGCCGCCCCTCCGCACCCCCAACTCCGTAACCCCATTCCTCCACCGCTCCCCACTCCCGACCACGCTCCAACACCGCCCCAAAACGGGGGTCCCGCGTGGTAATAAATTGCGCCCCATGATCAAAGGTCGCCCCATCGATCCGCCGACTCGCGAGGCGTCCACCCACCCCACGACCTTTGTCCAGCAAGAGCACCCGACGCCCTCGACGCTGCAATTCTGCCGCCGCAGTTAATCCAGCGATTCCAGCTCCGATGACCAGCACATCGGTATCTTCTTCATTGAAGTCCATGATCCTCTCAGATTGTTCGCGCGCCCAGAGATGAGAAGCACAAATTCCCTGCGCCCCCCGTAAATCGCCAACGCTTGACTATCCAAATGAACCTCCCATCCGTATCATCTCGACTTTGAACTTCTACCTGATTCTTTTTTCCGCAGTTTCTTTCCTCGTTTATGGTGCCTCGTGCTTCTTATCCACGATGACCAAAGCGGAGTTTGTTCGCTATCAACTCCCGACGACTAGGCCGCTAGTCGGCGGACTCCAACTCTGTGCGGCTGTCGGGTTACTCGCCGGTTTAAGCCAACCGTGGATGGGGCGCCTAGCCGCCACCGGCCTCGCCCTCATGATGCTCGTCGCGGTCGGCGTCCGCATCAAAATCAAAGACACCTTCCTCCAAACCATCCCCGCGCTCTTTTACTTGGTGCTCAGTATTTACCTCAGCCTAGCCG
>Ga0114966_10002971_pt1 | contig 15040 bp, 10 predicted proteins | sample M_130207_XF_Meta_FD_87029 | JGI IMG/M metagenome (GOLD analysis project Ga0114966, IMG submission 87029) | Freshwater microbial communities from Lake Montjoie, Canada to study carbon cycling - M_130207_XF_MetaG | ecosystem: Environmental > Aquatic > Freshwater > Lake | place: Lake Montjoie... | reverse complement strand
GTCTCCGTTACGAAGACACGCGTCTAGCAAGAAATCTCCGCGTCCCACTCCCCCCGTTGTCCGTGCAACAAGAAATCGTGCGTCGAGTCGAAAAGCTGTTCGCGTTCGCGGACCAGATCGAGGTCCGGCTGAGGAAGGTGCAAGCGCACGTCGACCGCCTCACGCAGTCGCTCCTGGCCAAAGCCTTCCGAGGCGAACTCGTCCCCACCGAACACGCCCTCGCTGCGCGAGAGGGCCGGGATTACGAAACCGCTGCCGCGCTCTTGGAACGACTGCGACATGCACGCGCAGCCGATGCGCAAACGCAACGGAGCAAGAAATCCAAGAGCTGAGAGAGGGAGAGAGTGTGACCTGAGTCCGACTGAGCGACTCTTTGGCTGACGGCTCTCGGTATCACGCTGCGGGCGAGGGATGGCCGGAGAGTCAGTGGATTGCCGCCAAGTGAGTCTCTCTGAAAACGAAAAAACCCCTGCATAGCAGGGGTCTGCCGCAACTTGCCAGAAGTTGCGAAATCGTCGAATGCCCAAGACAGGAATCGAACCTGCACGGTATTGCTACCACTAGGTCCTGAGCCTAGCGCGTCTGCCAGTTCCGCCACCTGGGCCAAGCGATCGAGAGGATAGTAGCTGGGGTGGGAAGCGGCAAGGGCGTGTGATTGATTTTCAATGTAGCTAACCTGTGACCTCGCATTGCTTGAGGAAGAGCTATTTCACCGAGAGTTTCCGCACTTTGTTGTTGTTACTGTCGCCGATGTAGATGTTGCCGTTGGCATCGACGAAGACGCCATGCGGGCGGTTGAGGCGACATTTTTTCGGGTCGCCATCCGGACCGTCGCCCGCCTTGCCGTCGCCGATCAGCGACTCAATCACGCCGGTCGCCTTGTGAATGATGCGGATCGTGTGGTTCTCGGTGTCGCACAGCAGAATGTTTCCGGCGTGGTCGACCGTCGCCCCTTTTGGTCCGGCCAGTTGAGCCTTGCGGGCGTCGCCGCCATCACCGCCGAAGCCAGACTTGCCGGTCCCCGCGATGTGGTTGAGCGTCTTTGCTTTGAGATCGGCACGGTAAACAGCGTTCCCTTCACGCAAAACGATGATGACGTTGCCGTCGGCTTCCACGGCGAGCGTTCTCGGTCCATTCAGTGGCGTTCCGGCGAGAGGCGACCCGTCGGGAGTCGCCTTCTTTTCGCCGGTCCCTGCAAACGTGGAGACGATGCCAGTGTCGAGGCTCACTCGACGAACTCGATGGTTCTTGATGTCACAGATCAACAGGCCGTTCGAACGGTCGAGGACGACGGAGATCGGGAGATCGAACAGAGCCTTCGAGGCGGGGCCATCGTCACCCGAGTAACCCGCCTTACCGGTTCCGGCGACGCTGGTCATCACGCTGGTCTTGGCGTCCACGCGACGCACGGCTTGGGCGAGCATGTCAGAGATGTAGTAATTCCCTGCCGCGTCAAATCTCAGTTCGTGTGGCTGGTTCATGACCGCCTTCGTGGCGGGGCCACCGTCTCCCGCGTAGCCCGCTTTGCGTCCGGTCCCGGCAACCGTTGTCAGCACGTTCGTCTTCAGATCGAGTCGGCGGATGACGTGGTTCGAGAACTCACAGTAGTACAGCGCGCCATCGGGACCGATCTCCAAGCCGAATGGTTGACCAACACCCGCTTGGAGCGCGGGGCCACCGTCACCGGAGAACTCATCTTTGCCAGTGCCGGCGATGGTGACGATCTCACCGGCCGTGGCGGTTTGATTAGTGAGCAGGCACAGGCTCCAAGCCAGCGCGAAGACAAGGCCACGAGAGACGAGGCGGAGCATTCCACGGTTCCTTTGAGCGGGAGCTGATTGGTTTCGCTTTACGGCGTGAAACGAAAGTACTCGGCAAACCCGAGATGATCCACTGCTGGAGCAGGACCAATGCTTTTTTCAATTTGGGGTGCTAGGTCACGGAGCTTCGACGTGGCCGTGTGAGAATGTGAAGGCGTTTTCCCTGATTTCACGACCACGTCGAAGCTTCGTGACCGTGGCACCCAGTCCCTCCAGCTTCAACAAGGCGATGGCTCTGCTGCGGGAAAGAAACTCTCGCTGACGCACTCAACCAGCCCGTCACTCGCCGAGAAAGGCTTTCTTGAGTTCGTCGATGACGGCGTCGGGCATTGGGGCGACGGTGCCGATCGGGCGGCTGTTGATGATCGCTTCGGCGGTGGTCTCCAACACTTCGAGGCGGTCAAACGTATCGAGGATGCTCGTCCCGACCACAAGGACGCCGTCGTTATCGAGTAACACCGCTGGCGAGCGGGGCGAGACGAAATCGGCGATAGACTCATCGGGAAGGTAGTGGACGCCGAACGGGACTCGCCCGACATCGCGCAGGAAGATGTAACTCTCGGGGATCGTGCGTGCGTCGAGGGGGACATTCGTCACGCTGAAGGCGGTCGCGTTGACCGGGTGAGCGAACACGATCGCCTTTACGTCGGGGTGACGGCGATAGATCGCGCGATGCGCCAACGTGGCTCGGCTGGGGCGCTTGCCCGGTTCGGAGGTTTCACCACTGACGAGCACGAGGTCGTCGATGCTCAGCAACGAGCGGTCGCGTTGAGCGGGCGTGATGAGGAACGAGTCCGCATCGAGTCGCGCAGAAAAACTGCCTTCGGTGCTGATCAGCAGCCGCTGGCGACAGCCGCGCCGGAGGAACTCGCACAGTTGGCGACGCAGCTCTTGCTCGTGGCTGGTCGCGGCGGGAAGCTCGACGGGAGACAAGGAGACACGACGGCGTTCGGCCATCGCGAGTTGATCGTCCGTGAGGTATCTCACGTCGCCGAGGAGCCGGGCCTTGATGATTGTCTTGCCCGCGAATTCGAGGGCCTCGAACCGCTGATAGGCTTGCGAGAGCGAGTTGCCACCCACGACGACACCATGATTTTCGAGGATCACGCCGTATAGTCCGCCCACGAACGATTGAGCGATGTTCTGCGCGAGTTGCTCGCTGCCGGGGAGTGCATAGGGCGCGAAGGCGGTCTCGCCACAGACCGAGTGGGCTTGCGGGAACAGCCGCGTGTTGGGGCGTTGCCGACAAATGCTGAACGCGACAAGAGCGACCGGATGTGCATGAACGATTGCACGGATGTCGGGCCGCGTCGCATAGATCGCACGGTGAAAGGGGAACTCGGATGAGGGCCGATGTGGTCCTTCGACCGTTCCATCCGCACGCACGCAAACGATGTCGCTCCGCGTCAGGCTCCCTTTGTCGATCCGTGCGGGCGTGATCCAGATATCGCCGTTCGATTCTCGGATCGACAAGTTGCCGCCCGAGGTCGTCGTCATGCGGTGGCGATAGATCCGTTCCATCGCCTGCATGATCTCGTCACGCGGATGAACCAATTCGCGCGACGGCACGAGATCGTATTGCTGTGTCATGACCGAATAACTCCATTGAGGTCACTGTGTCCGCTTCTGGCAAAACGATAACGCACGCGGCACAAAGGAGAGATTGGCGAGCCGCACGTCGCAAGGTAACGGGGTCTTGAAGGTGACAAGAACCCCGTGGCCATACGGCACACGACTCGCCAAGAGTATCTCATTCATCGCTGCGTGGATGTGAATCAATCAGCGTCCCGAAGCCGCGCCGAAACGACGACCCGGTGGGCCGCCTCGTGCGGGGCGGCGTGGTGGCTGATCGCCTTCCGTGGAAGACGCAGCTCCACGACCGACGGGTCGGCCGCTGGAACCGGCGGGGCGCTGTGGTCGGCCGGGGCGAGCAGGCGGACGGCCACTGGAACGTCCCTCGGACATTGGCAATGTGGCGAGATTCAGCTTGAACGGATGGTTCTCCACAACGGGGATCCGTTGGTTGATGGTCCGTTCGATCCCTCGCAGCAGCCCCCGTTCTTCACCATCACAGAACGTGAGGGCGAAGCCTTCGGCACCAGCTCGCGCTGTGCGACCGATGCGGTGAACGTAATTTTCGGGTTCCATCGGCAGGTCGAAGTTGATGACGTGCGTGATGTTGTCGATGTCGATGCCACGCGCGGCGATGTCAGTGGCGACGAGGACTCGCGTCCGCCCGTCGCGGAAGCCGTACAGTGCGCGTTGCCGCGCGGTCTGAGACTTATTTCCGTGAATGGCATCGCTCGAAACACCTGCGAGGAGCAGCCACTTGGCGATCTTGTCAGCACCGTGCTTGGTGCGAGAGAAGACGAGTGCCCGCTTTACGGACGAGTCCGACAAAACCGCTTCGAGCAGCGCTCGCTTGTTGTCGCGCGAAACGAACATCACGCGATGATCGACTCGTTCGGCGGTCGTCGATTGCGGGGCCACTTCGACTTTGACCGGATCCTTCAGCAGTCGCTGAATGAGCGGCATCAACGCGGGTGGCATCGTCGCCGAGAAGAACAACGAATGACGCTGCTTCGGCAGGACGGCAATGATCTTTTCGATCGCCGGAAGAAAGCCCATGTCGAGCATCCGATCCGCTTCGTCGAGGACGAAGGTTTCGAGGCCATCCAATCGCACATCGCCCTGTCCCATCAGGTCGAGCAACCGGCCAGGAGTGGCGACGAGGATATCGACGCCTCGAGCCAATGCCCGCTGTTGCGGTGTGTAGCCAACGCCACCGACGACGACGGCTTGACGCAGCTTGAGGCCACGACCGTAGGTCGCGAAGCTCTCGTCAATCTGTTGTGCGAGTTCCCGTGTCGGAGCGAGAACAAGTACGCGTGGCTTCTTGGGGACAACGGGTCGCATCGACTCAGCCAGACGGTTGAGGATCGGCAGCGCAAATGCCGCCGTTTTCCCCGTTCCGGTCTGAGCACAGCCGAGCAGATCGCGACCGGCGAGCAAGTGAGGAATGGACTGCGCCTGGATTGGCGTCGGGGTCGTGTAGTTTTCAGCTTCAAGTGCCAATCGGATTGGCTCGACAAATTCAAAATCAGCAAACGTAGGCGTGTTCAAACGAAATTCCTATCGCGGCTCAATGGCCACTCGTGAAAAGCGTGGACCGATAGGCCCACCGCAGGGTCTGGCCACCTGATGCTCACGGTAAACCAACGGGTTCACCGAAGCCCTCGCGACACGCGCGATCAGAGGCACTCAATGAGAAGGACTCAACTGTCGCTTCAACGACGATCAACGCCGGGTAGGCGGAGAGGTCGGAGTCGAGGCGACGCACGCGGCATAAACGACTCATGGTCGCCGCGCCGCTTCAGTGAGAGTAGGAGACAGCCAACGAACGGTGCCCACTTTCAAAGCAGGAGCCAGACTTGGCAACAAGACGCTTCTTAGAGATCGTCTCGAATCCGGTCGCGCCATGAGGGACAACCGGTACAACTTTTAGCGAAGGCGGATGCGGGGGGCGTTGCCGCCCCCCGCCCGCACATATCTTTCGCCTTGGGCGTCGAGAGATCACTCAACGCAGGATTTAGTAACGACCGCCGCCGCCGCCGCCGTAGCCGCCGCCACCGCTGCGGCCACCACCGCCGCCGCCGTAACCGCCGCCACCACCACCGCCGCCACTGCGACGATCTTCACGTGGACGGGCTTCATTCACGGTCATAGCACGACCTTGAAAATCAGCACCGTTCAGTGCGGAAATGGCAGCTTCGCCGCCATCGCCCATTTCCACGAAGCCGAAGCCACGTGACCGACCGGTTTCCCGATCCGATACAACTTGGGCCGACGACACGCTACCGTGTTGCGAGAAAAGTTCTCGCAGGTCATCGGCTGTGCAGCCAAAAGCCAAATTCCCAACATACAGATTCTTGCTCATCGTCATCCTTCGCGAGCCAGACGGCCCGCCGAAACAGTGAACTGCCTGCCGCTGACACAGCGACAGGGAAGATCGACGCCATACGAACGGCCCGTCGAGTGGAGGACTGCTAAGAACGCGAGCTTCTTTTGAAAAAGCCCACTCTGCACAGAGAACCATCGGAACGGGAGTAGTTCGCAGCACCTTGACAGTGCCAACTCAACCGGCGACGGGCACCAGCTCGTTCCTGGGACTGGCTCGACCATCCACGGGTTTCACACCACAGGGGATCGGCACCAGATGCGGGGCAAGCGGCCCCAACACGAGGCGGTTCATTGCAGCGATCATCTTCCTCTCTGGTGGACACTCGTCCTCCCAAAGTGGGCGGCAGTATAGCGAGCGTCACGGAAAAGGAAACTCCACTGCGAAGACTTTTATTGGGGAGTCGCAGTGAAGGTCGGTTTGCTGACTCTGACCACGACAACCGGCAAAGGCCATTCATCGGGAGCGAGACGGCTTGGGATGGTGCGATCGTCAAGATCGGACGTGGCAACCTGTCATGTGTCTCAACGCGAGGTCGCTTTCCATCACCAAGAGGTTGGCTTATATCTCTCGCGGCACAAAGTGAGAGGTTTTCGAGTAGGGCGGCGTAAGCTCCCCCGGTTCTTCTCAAGAGGGCTTATGCCTAAGAACCGGCGGGCTTACGCCGCCCCGCTCAGATGTCTCATCAGGGACCCCGCAAGGTCTAGGTTGCCTCCGCCACGTTCGGCTTCTCTTGCGCCAATGATTCTCGCCGACTATTCACTCCCATAAAGGACTCTCCCTTGTCCGACAAGAAGCCTGACTTCGACGAGTTCCTCGACAAGTTCCGCAAGCACCGCGAAGTGATGATCGAGGAACTGCACAAAGTCATCGTGGGGCAGTCTGAGGTCATCGAGCAGATTCTCGCGGCGATCTTCACCGGTGGACATTGCCTGCTGGTCGGCGTGCCCGGCTTGGCGAAGACGCTGACGGTTTCGACGATCGCTCAGATCTTGGACGTGCAGTTCAAGCGGATTCAATTCACTCCCGACCTGATGCCGTCCGACATCACCGGCACAAACGTCCTCGATGAGAACGATGCCGGGCGGCGCGAGTTCCGCTTCGTCGAAGGCCCCGTCTTCACAAACATTCTCCTCGCGGACGAAATCAACCGGACGCCGCCGAAGACTCAAGCCGCATTGCTTCAGGCGATGCAGGAACGCGAAGTGACCGTCGGTCAGACGACCTACAAACTTCCGGAGCCGTTCTTCGTCATCGCCACTCAAAACCCGATCGAGCAGGAGGGAACCTATCCGCTTCCCGAAGCCCAGCTCGATCGCTTCATGTTCAATGTGAAGGTCGATTATCCGAACCTCGCCGAAGAGGAGCAGATTCTGACTTCTGCTACGACAGGCGAGCGGCAAGAGGTCCGCAAGGTTCTGTCGGCGAAGGCAATTCTCTACTTGCAGAAGCAGATCAACACGATCGAAGCGGGGCCGCTCACGATCAACTACGTCGCGCGGCTGGTGCGAGCCACGCGACCGGCCGACCCTGCGTCCCCCAAGTTCGTGCGAGACCTCGTGGACTGGGGTGCTGGCCCGCGCGCCGGCATGTTCCTGATCGCGGGAGGCAAAGCAATGGCCGCGATGGACGGTCGCCCGAGCGTTTCTCTGCAAGACATTCGCCGCGTTGCCGTTCCCGTCCTCCGACACCGCATCGCCACCAACTTCCAAGCTCAGGCCGAAGGGATGTCTTCCGAGACCATCATTGCCCGCCTGCTCGATGAAGTCCCCGAACCGAAGATCCCGAAGTACGTGTGAACGTTTTAGCGATTCGGTGTGAATCAAAAGGCGACTGTTCAAGCGGCAGGACATGAGGACGGATCATTGGTATTGCCGGTGATGTGCAGCCATTAACAGGCGTTGAACAACCTTGTCGGTCGAGCATCTTGCCCGTCGGCTATTTATTTCAAAGAGCTTTCACCACAACCAACACTTCATTGAGGCGGCACGAGGGTGAGCGGCGTTTCGGCGGTGACAGGGAGGCCGCGTTCGTCGCGTGTGGTGGCTCGAATCGTCAGCGGACGGAGATCGATGCCGCTCGCGGCGTTCGTGAGTTCCACGATCAGTGTGCCGGAATTGTGAGTGGCTGCGACTTCCACAGGGACGGCGGTGACTCCGTGACAACCCTTAAGTGCGACCAGTTCGATGGTCACAGAGTTGGTCAGCCCCCGGTCGCGTTGCAGTCGTAGCGGCACTTCCAAGCGATGCCCTGGCGCGGCGACGAACGTGGTGCGAGCAAGCTGGATCGCGAGTCGCCCCGGATCGACAAGGGCGATCATCTGGTTGTGCTGGTCGTTGGAGCTGTAGCTGACCGTGTGCTGGCTGCCGTCGGAATCCGTCACGATGCCCGACACGCTGAGTGTCGAGCGACAGGTCCGTCCGATCTCCATCCACGGCGGCAGCACCACGGCAAATTCAAAGTCGCTCTGCCCGGCGGGGACAGTGACTGGCGACGCGGTGACGCCCTGCAAGTGCCGTCCCTGACGGTCGGCCATACACACTTCGAGCGGTCCCTCGAAGCCGTTTCGTTCCACCCGATATTTGCGGACGAAGACCGCTCCACGCGGAATGAACTTTGTCTCGAAAATGCCGACGAACTTGAAGGGAGTGGACGGGATCACCGCCAGCCAGAACGAATCACATTCGACGGCAGGCGACGCGACTCCGGCGGGAGATGCGACCTCGTTGATTTTCGCCGTTCGAACGAGTTCACGATCGCCGACTTTGGAACGCCCGATGATCTTGATCGGGACTGCCGTGACGCGGGCGTCGGCCTCCACTTTGAACGGAAGCTGCGCGTCCTTCTGATTCGCCGCGATCACTACGGGAGCGGCGATTGAGACTCCCGGAGGCAGTCCCTCCACTTCCAATGCGACCGCTTCCTTGAAACCCGGCCCGCGTTCTAGCGAGACCTTCACGTTGCCGGTCTTCCCGCGTTCGAGATTCGTTTCATCGACACTTACCGACAGCGCGTATTCGGGCTGCCCGGTACTCGTCGCACGGACGCGGTAGGCGAACCGAGCATCTCCGCGCGAGGCCAGCCGATCGCGCACGGTCAAGCGGTACTCGCCATCACTCGGCGCGATGAATCGCAACTGCGCGTCTGTCCGCCCGTTGCCGAGATCATCCGCCTCGGCGAGTCGCTTGCCCTCCGCATCGTGTACTTCCAGCACCGCGTCGAGCGGTGAGCCAAGTCGAGCGGTGCGAGTTTCAAATTGGTACTCGATTCCCTTGGATGCGGCGAACCGCCAGACATCAACATCGCCGGGCTGTTGGATGCGACCGTTGAGTACGCTCGGCACGGAACACGTCTGCGCCATCACGTCGTTCGGTTCGACTTCCAGCCGTTCGTCGAAGTCATCGAGTTCCAGTCGAACGTCGCCCCACGACGACTTCGCGTCGTCCAACCGCCAGGCAATTTCGTCGCCCTCCACAGGCAGCTCGAGTTCGATCTCAGGCTGCGGCAGTTTGACGCCGCTCAATTGAAAACGAGTCTTCGTCCCACGACGACCACCCAATGGATAGACCGCGTCCAGGCACGGCCCGGAGGTGATCGTCAGCCGATAAACATGATCCTGCAATCCGCCGAACGCCGTGTCATGGATGCGAACTTGATGCGCGCCGTCGGTTCGCGCGATGAACCGCAACCACGGCGTGGACGCTCCTTCTGGAAGCTGTTCCGCCAGGACTCGTCCGATGGGATCGCGCACTTCGATACGAGCATCCAATGGCGAACCCAAAGCCGACGTGGCGACCGCACAAGTCACGGTCTCGCCCGCTTTCACGGTGAAGCTCCACGCATCGATATCCTCGCGCGGAAAGATGCGACCGTTAATGGTGACGGGCAGATCGACAGGAATCGCCGGAGCCGTTCCGTCCACTTCTTCTTCGATGATCTCTGCGAACTCACCCACGATAAACCCGAGCGGCGAGGTCACTCCTTGCGACGTGGCCATGCGCCACGTCTGCATTCCCAGCGGCATCGTCGCTGGGATGGTGAGCAATGCCGAAAAGTCGCGAGGATAGTCTTCTTTCTGTTGTGATTCGGGCTGAGGGATTACAGGCCCTTCAAACCACCGCACGTTGATTGGGGCCAACTTTTCGGGAGGCGTGAGCCTCGCGTCCAAACCCAACAGCCGGGGCGAGTCATTCAGATTGCACCCGCCAATCCGCGTCGTGACCGCCGTTCCACGCTGGCCTCCCGCCGGAAATGAGTAGTGGGCCGACGGCGGGTCCGCGAACGAGAACCGCGTTGCCCCGAACACAAACACGAACAGTGCAACGCAAGCCAGTCGTCGAGAGAGAGTCGTACTCATGGGAAGTGCCGTTCTTTCAGAAATCGCCGGGTTAGGCCGACGAAGAGTTGATGCGCCCGCCAGAAGTAGCCTTCATCGCTCCGGGTGAAGACAGCCGAGTGACCAGCGACTGAATCCCCCCAGAAAAAATGTCGTTCGCCGTTCGGCAAACTTCACGCGGAGCGATGAAGGCTACTTCTGGCGGGCGAGTCAGAGTTGAGGCGGTCAGTCCGCGCCGAGCGGTTTGCCAATCGCTTTTCGGAGCAGGTTGTGAGTGATGCGTTGCACACGGTCGTCGGGTCCGTGAGGTCGGGTCCAGTGTGACCACGGCAGGACGTGACCGGGTGGCGTACTCAGTCCCTGCGACCAGAAGATGGTTGAGGCATTGAAGACGAAATTCCCCTTCGGGCCGGGATAGATCGTGGCGGTCCATTGCTGTGGACGGATGCCGCCGACGAGAGCCGTTCCCGCGCCGACGATCTCAAGACCGGGGATGTCTGTCGGGGGATCGCCGTGATATTCCCAGCCGATCAATCCGCGCACACGCTCTCCCGCCTTCATCCCCGTGCCGGTGAACATCCAATGTTCAGGCTTCGTGACGACCCAGTCGCCGCCGCCGTTCACCGGTTCGACGTTGCGTGCCCCGATCAGATAGCCCTCGTCCGGTCCACGTTCGGGAAACGGGCCGTTGTCCTTCTCGCGATCGACGGCGTACTTGTAGTCGCCGCCGTACGGGCCGCCGCGAAACATGATGCGCGCCGGTCGGCCATCGTGCCCTGGTCGAAGCGGCGTCACCCAACAGACGGAGTTGCCCGAGAGGAACATCAAGTTCACTCCCGCATCGCGCAGTTTGACGACGCTGTCGTACTGCCGCCGATCCCAATACTCATCGTGACCGATGCTGAGAAACGTCTTGCACTTCAACCCGCGATCAGGCGTGACGAGATCGCTGTTCGAGACATACGCCACGTCGTAGCCGTGCTGTTCGAGGAAGTAGCTGAGCGGGAACTCGAACGGCAGGAACTCACCCGAGCCGATCGACAGCGGATCGTTGACGACGCTGCCGAACTGGGCATAGCGACCGTAGGGTCGATCAAAACTGACATCGGCCCACGGTCCCTGATTCCCCTTGGGATGCGTGTAGGCGGACGACTTCGCGGGCCATTCGTTGTAGGCGTTCCAAGTGTTGTCAGAGACTTGGAATAGCACGTCGGCCGGTCGTTCATCGCGCACGATGAAGATCACGTAGCTTTGCCAGGAGGCGGTGTTCTCGTCCGGCGGGAGCGTCGAGAGGCGACCAAGATAGACGCCGCTCACCCAGTCACCGGGAATCTTCAGCGTCGTCGTCGCCTTCCATTGGCACTCGTGCAAATTCTTGGGACCGGTCGCGGGATCGGGTTGCGTCACTCCGTCAAAAGGCCCGAGCGTCGTCATCAGTCGAGCACCTCGCCCACCGTAGTAACCGGTCCGGAAGATCTCGATCTGAAACCGAGCGACCGGATTCGTCGAGACCATGATGTCGATCGACTCACCCGCCGCGAGACTCTGCTTCGAGCAGTAGCCTTCAATGTAAGCGGCCCGCACTCCGGTCGCACTTTGCAAGGCGACGCGCGTCAGTTGCCAGTCGCGTGAACCTTCCTTCAAGTTCTCGCGGCGGATCAAGTCGGAGTCCCGTTCGGCAGCAGGCAGCTCGGGAGTGAACAGAGCGAACAGCAGCAACATCGCGGCGCGTGTCATCCAATGGCGAACCATCAAGTCTCTCCAGCAGGGGTTGGGGGTTACCCCGCGCGGTCGGTAACGAGACATCTGAGCGGGGTGGCGTAAGCCCCCTGGTTCTTGGGCGTAAGCCCCTCGCGGGAAGAACCAGGGGGCTTACGCCACCCCGCTCAGAGTTGTCTCGCGTTGTCCCGCGAGAGGTATATCGCCGGCAGACGCCGGACTGATTGAGGCACACCCTAATCATTTGGGCCGGGCTGTTGAACTCTCGCGACTCTCCGCGTTTTCCTTCTCGTGCGAGGCCGTGTGTCCTGCGACCTCCCTCCGGTTTCGATGCGATGTGTCAGTGATCGTGATTGGTTCGGTGTTTGAAGCCAGTCCGCTGGGCCCACGCAGTCCCTCGTCTGCGTCACCGATTCCTCGCGAATCGGCCGCAACCCTCTTCAAGGAGAGCCAGCCATGTTGTCTCACCGAGTCTCAAATTTTGTGGATCGTCGTGGTGTGAGTTTGTTTCGCTCACTGTCGTTGGCGGCGTTTGTGCTGTCGCTGTCGGCCTCTGTCGCAATGGCTCAGGGAGGGGGCATGTGCCAAGGTGGTGGCGGCGGCGGCGGCGGCGGAGCGGGAGGTGCGAGCAGTGGCGGCCGACCGAGTGGTGCGGGAGGCGGGCAGTCCACAGGCGCACCGTCCGCTGCGGGAGGCCAGTCGGGTTCCAGCAGCCTCACCGCAGCAACGGAATCTGTGGCGGCACGAGCGGCTGCGGCTGGACAACAAATGCGGCAGGCTCAGCAGGCGCAGATCGATCAAATGGCGCGCGTCCGCCGCGACGTTCAGCAAGCCGCACAGCAGCGAGTCCAACAGCGAACGGTCGCCCTGCAAGCACGGCTCGCCCGCGAAGAAATGATTGCCGAGTCCACCGCCAAGCGAGTTGCTCGCAACACGGCCTCCAAGAAATCCAGCTCGCTCGCGGCGAACACGGTGGCATCGACTGAATCGCCCACCGTGAAGTTCTCATCGCGATGAACAACCGCCCCCACGTGCACCTCGCTCACGACACCCCGTGAGTCACTCGCGGCTGTGGCGAATTCCCCGCAGCCGCGAGTGGTGTAGGGTGCGTGGACTACTTCGAGTTTAAAACTTGACTCGTTGAGTCAAGTTTTTTTTCGCCTTCAAGGGAGCCTTCATCGCTCCGCGTGAAGACAGCCGTGCGCGAGTTCAACGCGGATTGTTCCATTCACATCTCCACTGACTCGGCTTCCTTCACGCGGAGCGATGAAGGCTACTTTTGGCCTGAGGCGAAGCCCTCGCTGGAGTCCCCGGAACTCACCGGCTTTGCAACGCGGTGCGTTCCGAGGACTTCACGCCCCCTACTCCTACACCCGTACTTTCAGAAGTCGCGCAGGATCGGCACGATTTCCGTTTGCAACTCGCCCGCTGTGACGTGAACGCGCGACTGTCGGTCCACGAAGACATCGACTTCGCTGCGGACGCCGAACTCGGGGAGATAGATCCCCGGCTCGACCGAGAAGCAGCAGCCGGGCAGGACGAGCCGCGTTTCGTGGGTTTCGAGGTTGTCCATGTTGGCTCCGTTGCCGTGGACTTCCTGGCCGATGCTGTGGCCGGTGCGATGGCAGAAGTATTCGCCGTAGCCCGCCTGCTCGATCACCGCGCGGCAGGCGTCATCGACTTCCCAGCCTTGCAGCGGCTGGCCACTGGCAAAGCGATCCCGCACGAGTTTGATCGCGGCGTCGCGCGCGGCGGCCACGATCAAAAAAACCTTTGTGTACTTCTCAGGGACCGTGTCGCCGACGAAGCCGGTGCGAGTCAGATCGCTGTAAACGGACCTCGGTTTGTCGAGCTTGGCCCACAGGTCCACCAGCACGAAATCGCCAGCCCGAATCGGCGCGTGGCCGGTCTCGTAGTGCGGGTCTCCGCCGTGAGCGTTCACTCCGACGATCGGTGGGTGGTACGTCGTCAGGCCGTGCTTGGCGAAGTGAGCCATGATGACGTCGCTCACCGCCATCTCGGTCGTCTCACCGCGCGAACGGACTTCGTCGGCGATGAACTTCCACACGACCGAGTACGCCGAGTCGGTGTGGACTCCCGCCGCCTGGTGCATCGCCCACTGCTCGTCGTCCCACACGGCCTCGAACAGTTGGATCAGGTCTCCCGAACAGACAACCTTCGCGCCGCACGCCGTCACCAGTTCGACGGTCCCCGCGTCCACTCGCGACAGCGTCGGGATGCCGTTGAGCGGCGAGTACTCCATCGCCAGCGTCTTGCTGCCACGCACCAGCTCGGCGACGCCCGCCTCGTACGCCTGCCACTTGAGATAGACCGTCTTCTCACCGGGAAGATGGTCGAGCGCCCCGGACTCGATCCGATGGACGAGCTTCCTCGGCTCGCCGCTGGCCGGAATGAAATACATCCACCGGCGAGACCCCATCGTCCCGTCGGTAAATTGCAGAATCCGCCGCGCCAGAATGTTGCTCCCCCGAAAATCAGCAAGCAACCACCCATCCAACCCCTGCGCCCGAATCGCCACCTGAATCGCCGCCAGATCAAACATGATTGCTGTGCCTTGTTGTTAGGTTATATTCCGCACACGGTCGTCGATGAGATTTTCATGGTGAGCCGGGCGGCGTCAGCCCCCGGACTCTTCACAACAGGAGTCCGGGGGCTGACGCCGCCCGGCTCACCATGACTCTAACTGAAGTGAAGCAGCCGCGAAGAGGAGCGTTTGACGTAAGTTATTGCTGTTCTAGCCAGTCCGTCCGACTATTGCAAAAAAGTCCGTCAAACGGGAGCCGGGAAGAGGATTTTTGCGCCAGAATCCTCTTCCCGCGAGCGTTCCAGACGATCCCCGCGTCTGAAATCCTCCAAACGGGAGCGTTCCAAACGACTCAGGTGCCGGAATCCTCCAAACGTGAGCCGTCCAGACACCCCGCGCGCCGAAGTCGCTTCCACGGGAGCGTTCCAGAGGACACACGCGCCAAAATCCCCTTCCCACGATCAGTCCAGCCGACCGTTGCGCCGAAATCGGCTCCGCAGCACCCCGGCACCTTTTTAGTCGCTCTTCTTCTGCAGCATGCTTAGGGGCTGTGCAGTTTCTATTTCCGAGATTGGTGCGTTGTTGTATCAAGCGTGTGACCGGAAGGAGGGTCGGACGCATGGATGCGGTCGTGGTTCGAGCGTGTGGGTGTGCGGATTGCC
>Ga0114966_10002970_pt1 | contig 15040 bp, 8 predicted proteins | sample M_130207_XF_Meta_FD_87029 | JGI IMG/M metagenome (GOLD analysis project Ga0114966, IMG submission 87029) | Freshwater microbial communities from Lake Montjoie, Canada to study carbon cycling - M_130207_XF_MetaG | ecosystem: Environmental > Aquatic > Freshwater > Lake | place: Lake Montjoie... | reverse complement strand
TACAAGTCCACCGACGGCGGCAACAGCTTCACCGGGTTCAAGGGCGCGCCAGGCGGCGACGATCCGCAGCAAATCTGGATTGATCCTACGAACGGCCAGCGCATTTTTCTTGGCGTGGACCAAGGCGCAACCGTCACCCTCGACGGTGGTGCCACCTGGAGCTCTTGGTACAACCAGTCGGTGGAGCAGGTCTACCACATCTCCACCGACAACTCGTACCCCTACTGGATCTACGCCACACAGCAGGACGCCGGCGCCATTCGCACGCGGGCCCGCGGCAACTACGGCGCCGTGACCATATTCGACTGGAACTCCGTGAACGGATGGGAATGGGGGACCATCATTCCTGATCCGACCAACCCGAATATCGTCTTCGCCAGCGGTTCAGGCATCGTAAAAATCAGCTATCCGAGCGAGCAGTGGATCAACGTAAGCCCCGCGCTCGATCCGGCATCCAAGGCGCGCTCCACCTCCTCGGCACCGATCATGTTTGCGCCTTGGAACAGCAAACTGCTGATCGCAGCGATGAACGTCGTGTACACCACCACCGACGGCGGCAACAGCTGGAAAAAGATCAGCGGTGAGCTCGGTATCCCCAAAGAACTCGACTCCGCCGCCGCAGCAATCACCACTGGCGGGCGCGGTGCCATCGAGTCGCTCTCGGCGTCGAGCGTCGGCAAAGGCACCATCTGGGTTGGCACAAACAACGGACTGATCCACGTCACGCGCGACGAAGGGAAGAGCTGGACCGACGTCAGCATCGCCGATCTGCCAAATCCGCGCCGCGCAAATATCTCTGGCATCGAAGCGTCGCATGTCAACGCCGGCGAAGCCTACGCGGCTGTCGAATACCAACGACTCGGCGATTTCGCGCCGTACATCTATCGCACGCGTGACTTCGGTAAGACCTGGACGAAGATCGTTGACGGCCTGCCGGTAAAGGAACCCGCGGGCAGTGTGACGCGCGTCGTGCGCGAAGACCCCAAGAAGGCCGGGCTGCTGTTCGCCGGCACCGAGACGGGAGTGCACGTCTCCTTCGACGACGGCGATCACTGGCAGTCGCTCACCCTCAACTTGCCGAACACCTCGTACCGCGATCTCACCATCAAGGGGAACGACTTGATCGCGGGAACCTACGGGCGCGGCATCTTTGTGCTCGACGACATCTCCCCGCTGCGTCAGTTGAGCCCCGCGGTCTCGAGCGAGCCGGTGCACCTCTTTACACCCGGCGATGCCATCCGCACGCGCCGCAATGTCAATGCCGACACGCCGCTGCCACCAGAGATTCCGCACGCCAAGAATCCGCCGAACGGCGCGATTATTTACTACGCACTCGCGAGCAAGCCTTCTGGAGAGATCACACTCGACGTGAGCGACGCCGCGGGCAAGCCAGTGCGCCACCTCTCGAGTATTGCACCGGTACCTGTCGCCGAGGCCGCGCGCCCACCGCATCCGAACTGGTGGGTGGCCGAACCCGAGGGGATTCCTGCGAATATCGGACTCAACCGCGCGACGTGGGATTTCCGTCACGATCCACCGGCGGTGAACTCGCACAGCTTTGAGATCAATGCAAACCCCTTCGAGACCCCAGCCTCACCAGAGGGGATTCTCGCGGCACCGGGACGCTACACCCTGACGCTCACCGTGGACGGGAAGCGCTACACGCAAAAGTTGACCGTCCAGAACGATCCCCGCTCGCCGGCAAGTGCCGTGGCGGTCGTGGCGCAGCACGCGCTGCTCGTCGGCATCACGGACGGCATCGCCCTCACCGCCAGCTCGGCGAAGCAAGTCGCCGAACTCAGAACCGCGCTGACCAAGGCCAATGGCGCGAATGCGGCGGCGGAAGTGAAGTCGGCGATCACCGCCTTCTCCGCCAAGCTGGACTCTGTTGCCAGCGGTGGTGGTGGCGGGCGCGGAGGACGTGGCGGTGGTGCCGCGACGAACCCCACTTTCAACGCCATCAATGGCGCCTTGGCGGCCCAGCTGACGACGCAGGAAAATGCTGACCAAGCACCGACCGTGAGTTCACGCGCGGCCTTCGCTGGTTCGTGCAAAGAGCTGACGACGGCGCAGGCGCTGTTCACGCGGATCGCGACCAAGGACCTCGCCACACTCAACGCCATGCTCACCAAGAATGGCGGGAGCGCGATCAGCGCGCCAACGACGGGGGCTGCACCGCGCTGCTAGTGGTGTGACGTAAGCACGACGTTGGCGGCGCCGGTGCTGAGGATCAGCGCGGCGCCGCTGGCACATGGGCCATGGCGTGCTCCGCGAGTGCGGTAATCGTGAGCGACGGATTCACGCCCGGGTTCGCGGGCATCGTCGACCCGTCGCAGATCATAAAGTTCTCGTAGCCGAAGGCGCGGTTGTGACTGTCTACCACACCGCACGACGCGTCGCGACCAATCGGCGCACCGCCCAAGATGTGTGCCGTGGTCGGGATGTTCGCGGCGGCCTCGAGCACACTGCTCGATGCAATCCCGCCGGTATGCGCCGCAAGAAACTCGGCCGCGGCATTCGCCTCAGGAATAAACGTGGGATTCGGCTTCTCTGAATTCTGCTCCGTTCGGAGCCCAAATCCAAACAGCCCACGCTTCGCTCTGAAGGCGATGGCATTGTCACTCGACTGCATCACGAGAATCACGAGCGTCTTCCGACTCCAGCCAAAGGGGAACCAGCGGCTCGGGTGCCGCACAATGCTCCACAGCGTCATGAGCGGCCGCGTGAGCCGCGTTCCCTTTCCCGTCAGCGGCGCGAGCAGAAACGACAGGAAATCGCCGTGCTCGCCGTAGGTGCAAAACTCAATATGCGTGTCTTCGTTGGGATGCACGCTCGCACTAATCGCCACATCGTTCCAAGGGCGCGAGGAATCATCGGGCAGCGTAATAGCCAGAATGCTCTCGCTATTCGTGCGCACCAGTTCGCCGAGCCGATCGCTGAGGCGCGGCAGCGATCCTTTGGTTTTGCAATCCAGCAGGAGCCGGTTCGTACCAAGCGCACCCGCCGAGATCACAACGCCGCGCGCCGTAACGGTGCGGCGCTCCTTGGCAAACCAGGCGCCGGGGCGCTGCGTCGTGATGCGATATCCCTCACTGCCATCGACAGCACCAATCGGGACGATATCGGTGACCTCGCGCTCGGCGATGACTTCGGCGCCCTTCTTTTCCGCGAACCAGAGATAATTCTTGAGCAGCGTATTCTTGGCGCCAACACGGCATCCCACCATGCACGCTCCGCAACGTGTGCATCCTGTGCGGTCGGGGCCTTCGCCGTCAAAGTAGGGATCAGGAACCGTCTTTCCCGCTTGCCCGAAATAGACGCCGACCGGAGTGCGCGTGAAGCTGTTAGCCTTCCCGAAGTGTGCCCCGACTTCTTTGAGCAGTTCCTGTCCGCTGCTGGCAAAGGGCACGGTCGCAACGCCGAGCATCCGTTCGGCCGTCTCGTAGTGCGGCGCGAGCGATTCGGCCCAGTTCTCCAGTCCCTTCCACTGCGGGTTTTCGAAGAAGGCAGGCTTGGCGCGGTACAAGGTGTTGGCGTAGACCGCACTTCCGCCGCCGACCGCGGAACCGCTCGCGATGAAAATGTCTTTGAACGGCGTGAGTCGCAGAATGCCGCGCATGCCGAACGCTGGGGCCCAGAGGAATCGACGGAGGTCCCAGGTTGTCTTGGCGTATTCTTGGTCGGCATAACGACGCCCGCATTCGAGCACGCCGACGCGATACCCCTTTTCGCTCAGGCGTAGCGCGGAAACGCTCCCGCCAAAGCCGGAGCCGACGATCAGCCAGTCGTAATCGAACTGCGGAATCACAGTCGCGGCGTTGGGTGCGAGGGGCATTCCAGAAGAGTATGAACTGGGACGACGAGCCACAATGCGCGGCGCCGGCGGGACCTCAGAAACCCTCCGTCGACCCTCCGTCGACCCTCCGTCGACCCTCCGTCGACCATGCGCGCTTCACCCCACGCTTGTTCCCAAGCGCCCCCAGCGCGCATCTTCCGTGCACTCTTGCACACAGGATTCCTATGCGCGTTCGTGCTGCTGCCCTCGGCCTCTTGCTCCCCGTGGTTCTCACGGGGCAGTCCGCCCGCGACCAGATTCGCCAGTGGCGCCAAGCCCGCGAGCCGCAAATCGTTCAAGAGTTCGCCGACTTGCTCAAGATCCCGAACGTCGCCGCGGACACGCTCAACCTCCGCCGCAATGCCACCGAGATTGTTGCCATGCTCGCGCGGCGCGGGGTCGACGCACGGCTCCTGACGAACGGCGCCTGGCCCCCCGTGGTATACGGCGAGCTCAAGGCACCAGGCGCCACCCGTACGATTGTGCTCTACGCGCACTATGACGGGCAGCCCGTGGATCCGAAAGAATGGAAGGGCGGCGCTCCATTCACCCCCACACTCCGTGATCAGCGCGGCAGCGAGTGGGTGGACATCCCCTTCCCGACCACCGGCCGACTCAATCCCGAGTCACGCATTTTTGCGCGCGGCGCGGGCGACGACAAAGCCCCCATCGCAGCGATTCTTACTGCCCTCGACGCACTCAAAGCTACCGGGCAGCGCCCGACTATCAATCTCAAGTTCTTCTTCGAAGGCGAGGAAGAATCCAACTCAGCCCATCTCGGGGAGCTACTCCAGCGGAACGCCAACCTCCTGCGGGCCGACGCCTGGCTCTTCTGCGACGGCCCTGTGCACTCCAGCCGACAAATGCAGGTGGTGTACGGCGTCCGCGGCGCCATGGGACTCGAACTCACGGTCTACGGCCCCGCGCGCGCCATGCACAGCGGGCACTACGGCAACTGGGTGCCAAACCCCGGGATTCTCGTTGCCGAACTGGTGACTTCGCTCCGCAACGCCGACGGCCGCATCCTGATCAAGGACTTCTACGACGACGTCGTCCCGCCCACGCCGACGGAACTCAACGCCGTGCGCGCGCTCCCCAACCCCGACGCCGCCATTCGCCAAGAGCTCCTCCTCGGCGCCACCGAAGGCAACGGCGCCCTGCTCGCCGAACGCATCATGCTCCCTGGGCTCAACATCCGCGGGCTGAAAGTCGGCCAAGTCGAAGGATTGGCCGCCAATGCGATTGCGACGGAAGCCAAAGCGTCGATCGACTTCCGCTTGGTCCCCAAGCAGACCCCCGAGCGTATTCGCGCGCTCGTCGAGGCCCATCTGAACGCAACCGGCTGGTTCGTGACACACGCCGCGGCTACCGACGCCGAACGTCTGGCGCACCCAAAAGTCGTCCGAGTGACCTGGGGCGGCGGCGATGAAGCCTCCCGCGTGCAGCAGGACGAACCCGTGGCCGTTGCCCTCGCTGGAACACTCGACGAACTCCTCGGCAAGCCAGTCCTCAGACTCCCGACGATGGGCGGCTCACTCCCGACAAGTTTGTTTGAACGCACGCTGCACGTGCCGCTGATTGTCTTTCCGATTGCGAACCACGACGACAATCAGCACGCGAAGGACGAAAACCTCCGCATCCAGAATCTGTGGGACGGGATCGATGCGTTCGCCGCAATCATGACGCGCATGGACGCCAAGTGGCCCCGCCTAGTGCCCTAGCAGGCGCCGTGTGCGCTAGAGGTCGGCGGGGGCCACGAGCGTGAGGCTCGAGCGGCGGCGCTTGATGACCGTGCTAAGCTGCGCCACCGCTGGGGTGGCACCTGCCTTTGCCTCAGCAGGCCCAAGGTCGCGAATCGTGGTCACGGCGTTGAAGTTCACCGCGAGGTCAACCGACGTACGCGTCGCGCCAGCAAGCGTCACATCGCGCAACGGAATGAACTCCTCGGCGCGCGCGAGGAAATCACTCACGCGAATCCCCGAGGGGAAGCTGAGCACGCCGTCCACCGAACTGGCGTCGTCAAAGGCAACGTGAATCCGACGACGTGCCCCACCGGCGGCGAGATGATCCACCTGAAGGCTTGCATCATCCGCCCACGCAAATAACACGGTGGACGTCCGGATAATCACATGACTCCCCGTGCCGCCCGCACTGAACCCTTTCGGCTCAGCGAGTGACAGCAAGCCGCCCTTCCGCGAACTGAGAAATGGACCGAGCGATTGGATCGGCATGAGAAACGCCGTGCCACTCGCGGTCTCGCCGCCACGCAACCTTATCGAAAGAAGACGCGGGACGGTGCCAGCCTTCTTCGCACTCCCTTTCGGGGACGTTGGTTTTTCCATGTAGTGCAAACTAGACCCGCGACGTCCTGCGTGTAAGCGTCATCCATCAGGATAAGGCCACTTTTACCCGCGGCAACGCCCGGTCACCACCACCGCATTCCCCACCGGACGCTCCCCGCTCGCGTCCGACGGCTTATTCACCGTGCGTACGTTCCCACTCCTGGGATCGCGCACGATCATCGCGGTCGAACCTCCGCCATCGAGATTCAACGCCTCCCGCGCACCGAGGTCGCGCATAAGAGCAGCGGTTTCGCGAATCGTGGTGCCAACGCTGTAGCCGGGCTGCCGACCATCAATCACCACGAGCAGCAACCGTCGGCCCGAATCGGCGTAGCCAGCCGCCGTACGCGGATTGAGTCCCCGAAAACTCTCCGCGCCATCCGTATCGACGGTCGGCACTATCACGCTATCGCGCGAGAGCAGCGGGTATCCGCCGACCGCCTGCATGGGGACGATCGGCGCAAGCGTCGCGCCAACGGTCACCGTGTCGCCAGTCTGCAGAATGCCGCGCGAACGCCCAGCCAGTATCAAGGTGTCCCCACGCGCCAGCCCGTCGTGCGACACCGGGAGCGCCGCGAGTACATAACGCCGCGGCTGAACGCGCTCGCCAATCGGCAGCAAATGCAGTGCCGTCGGCCGCACCAGCGTGTCCAACGGTTGCCCCCACGCCGCATCGATAACGCCCAGCCCCGTTGCACTCGGCCGATTCCAAAAGGTGAACGGCTGGCGCCCGCGTGCTGAGGCGATCGTCCCCGCAACCGTCAGCATCCCGATGAACGGCCGACGTGCGGCATCTATCGCCAACACCGGACGCTTGATCGGCCCAGAGAGCAGCTGACCATCGACAACCATCGCATTCACGGGTACGCCCGGTGGTGCAAACACAAAGAAATCCGCATTCACCGCGGCAACTGCCCGCTCCTCAGCGGGGACGCCTTGCAGAAGCGCAGTGGTCGTCGCGCGCCCCACCGCGGTCGGTCCGCCCTTCACAGCGCGAATGCTCACACACTGAGCAAGGTCAATGTCCAACACGTGTACCCGGAGCGGCCCAGCGTTACGCACCAAATCATACTGCATCACTCCCGGCGCGAGCTGACGCGACGACATCGTGTCGGCAACGCCTCGCGCGATCGAATAGCGCGACGCAGTGCCGCCCAGCGCGGCCGAGGCAGCGGACACCATCCTCGATTCCACAGGCACCGTTGCCGCACGTCCCGAGATACCTGCGCGACATGCGCTCAACGACCAAAGCCCCAGTACACAGCACACACTACGCCAACACCAGTGAGACACATCCCCATACGATCTAGGGGTCGAGGCGGCTTCGACTGCGATCGCGCGCGGGGGGTTGGTATTCAAGGTCTGGGTCCGGTCATAAGTTCAGTCGCCTAGGATGTCGGAACGAAGCTCAGCGGGGTGGTTCGCCGCCCCGCCACGAGAGTCCCAAATACAGCGCTCGCCCCGGCACAATCGCACCAGCGCCATCGAGCCAGCCGGCGTTGGTCAGGTTGCGACCATCAAGGTCCACCGTAAGCGCGCCTACGCGCTGCGCGTACCGTACGTTGCCGGTCACATACGCTGTTTCCCCCGAGCGCTGCGCACGCATCACGTCGGCGCTGATACGAGCGCCGTGCGTCGCTGGCAATGAGACGCGCGCCACCGTCTGCGCCACAATCGGTCGCAACGCATAGCGGCCGCGCAGCCCTGCCCCCGACGCCGCATCAAACGCGATCACCGAATGGCTCAGCGTGTACTCGGCGCCACCACCACGGTACGTCGTCGAGATCTCAACACCACGAAACGTTGCGCTCCCCACGTTGCTCGCAAGCCAGGGCACGGACGGAGCAGCGCTGACCGACTTCACCCAATCGATCAGGTTGTCGGCCGAACGCGAGTAGCCAACGAGATCTGCACTCCAGTCACTCGACGGCGCGAATCGAAGCCCAAGTTCTCCAGTCCAGAACTGCTCACTCTTCAAGTCTGGATTGCCCACGCTCGCAGGATCGCGATAGTAGCGCTCGGTCCATGTTGGGGCGCGGAACCCGCGCGCCACATTCGCGCGGAGGTGCATGCCGTGCATACCAAAACTGACAGGCCCATCGAGAGGGATATCGAAGGTCGCCGAGGGAGAGAGAAAGGCGCCGTAGGTGGACGACTGATCACCGCGCAGGCCGAGGAGCAGCGTGGATCCCGCGGGCGCGGCAACGGTGAGCTCACTGAACAGTGCCTCGCGCCACTCGTTGCGGCTCCCGAGCCGCGCACTCTGCAGCTGTGCGTTGAGCGCGTCAGTACCGATGGCGAGCGCGGTGGAGCCAAAGCTTCGTCGCGCAATCACGTCGACACCGCTTTGCCATGACGTATGCAGATTTTCGTAGACAGCGGGGTTGTCGCGAATCAGTGTGAAGCGATCGGTGTGGCGTCGCGTCTGTGCGCCCGACTCCACCGACCACTCGCCGAGGGTTCGACGCAGGCGCACGTCCGCGGTGGCCGAACCGGTGCGTTCGAACGAGTTGTATGGAGCGTAGAAGTTTGCGGCGCCGAAGTCGCGCACCCCGACGCCCAGATGTCCCGTCAGGAGTCCAGCGGACAGGCGTTGCTCGGCGCCAATGCGCGTGAGGAGCGTGCGATAGTCGGTGCCGTTCCGCGCACCATTCGAGCGCTCGTACTCAAGCGTTGGCGTGAGGATCGTTTTCCCAGCAGTGACGCTCGTCGCGAGCGCGCCGCCGATTGTCTGAAATGCACCGGCACGGGTGGCAACACGCGTCGCAACGCCGCCGCGGCGGGTGACAATGTTGATGACCCCGCCAACGGCATCGGGGCCGTAGAGTGCCGATGCCGCGCCGCGGAGCACTTCGACCCGCTCGATCGCTTCGAGTGGGACTGCGAGGTCGAGTGCGTAGTGAGCGCTTTGCACATCGCTCACGCGCACGCCGTCGACGAGTACGGCGACTTGTTCCGGCGAGCTGCCACGGATCGAGAGGTCCGCCTGTGCCGGGGAGCGCGGGCTGACATCAATGCCGAGCCGAGCGGCGAGCAGTTCACTGACCGTGCGTGCGCTCGAGGCGGCTATGGCGTCGCGTGTGATGACGTCGACCGATCGTCCCGCGTCGGCTTTCCCAAGCCGTGAGGCGACGACGGATACGGTGTCCAGGCGAGCGGGCGTTTGGGCGCCGAGGGCGGCTTGGCAGAGTGTGCCGACGACGGCAGCGACAACCCGCGCCACGCGCAGAGGGCTTGGCCGGTAGCGCGCGGCCTTGGTGTATAGGTCCAATCGTGCTCCTGTTCGATCCCCGCGCGTTGACGACCTCCTCATGAGGACGCCGACGCAGCAAGCGAAAGATGGAAGCCTGTCACCCTCGATGCTAGCGCAGGCCAGTCCGCGCCCGCGGGGTGTTGCGCGCGGCACGAGAAAGGTCGAACTTTTCACCACGCTGCCCGTATGAACTGTCCGCGGGTAGCCCCCAAATCAGCCCTCCAAATCAGCCCCCAGATGCCGTCGCCACACCTGATTGTGCGTCATCGTGTCACGCGCCCTGTTTCGTCCCTGCGCCGCCTTGCTGGCAGCGTGCTCCTGGGGATCCTGACCTTCGTGTCGGCCTGCAGCGGCGGCGGCGACAAGACACCAACGGTGCCGCCGACCCTCACGAGCATCACGGTCTCTTTGTCTGTGAGCTCGGTGCACGTGGGGGAACCTGCGGCCGCGACCGCGGCGGGGCTGGACCAGAAGGGGGGCTCAATCGCCACCGGCACGGTCACCTGGAGCTCATCGGCACCGACCGTCGCGAGCGTCAGCGCGGGCGGCGTTGTCACCGCCCTCGCCGTTGGGAGCACGTCAATCACAGCGACCGCCTCGGGCAAAACAGGCCAAGCAACGCTCACCGTCACGCCGATCCCGATTGCAGCGGTTGTGGTGACGCCGTCCGTTGCCGCCGTGATTGTCGCTGGCACACAACAACTCGCCGCGTCAACCATTGACGCCGGCAATAACGTCCTCACCGGACGGTCCATCACCTGGACCACCTCAGACCCGGCCAAGGCCACCGTGAGCGCAACGGGGCTCGTGACCGGTGTCGCGATCGGCACGGTGACCATCACCGCCACCAGCGAAGGGAAAACCGGGACCGCGGCCATTACCGTGGCCAACGGCGCGATCATCACCTCCGTCACGCCGGCAACGCTCGTGCCGGGCGCCTCCATGACGATCACGGGCGCAGGCTTCGGCGCAACCATTGCCACGAACACCGTACGCATCGGCGGCGTGGTCACCACCATTACCAGCGCCTCTGCAAACCAGCTCGTCGCGACCGTTCCCTGCATCGCCAGCGGCACACTCCCCGTGGTGGTCACCAACAACAACATCAACAGCGCGGCGGTCAACGCCACGGTGGCCGGCACGGTACGCACCTTGTCGGTGGGTCAGGCGATTGTGCTCACCAGTGCGGCCGAAAGTGCGTGCAACGAGTTGCCGAACGCCAACGGCAGCGCGCATTACCTCGTCACGGTCTTTAGCGACGCGACCTCGCAGAATACGCTCTCTGACGCTGAGCTCCGCGGCAACCCGGTGCCTTCGGCGCCGGCCCCAATGAGCGCATTGCTCGCCCAGCCCTCCCGCCTGACCATTGCACCGCAACTCATCCGGTCGTTGACCGCGGGTAGCTCCGGATTCATGGGGAACAGCGCCGCCGCTGGCGCGTCAGGCTCAGCGAGTGATCGGGAACACATCACCCGTCTCGAAGCGGGACGTGCGCTCTATCAGCAGATGCGAGCCTCAGGCTACCGCGCGCCGACCACCCCCGCCCGAGCGTCGTCACTGCGCCTCTCAAACGCACTCGGCGACAGCCGTCAGTTCTTCTACAACTACACCTGTAGCGACACGACCAAGCGCATTGGGGCCAAGGCGATCTACGTTGGCACTAAGGCGGTTATTTGGGAGGACACGACGAACACGCGTCAGTCATTTACCGACGCGAACCTTGCGACCTACTACCAGCGGATCGGGCAACTGTTCGACGCTGAGCAGTACGACGTTGTCAAGACGAATTTCGGCGACCCACTGCTGCGCGATGCGCGCACCGATGCCGACGGCAAGCTGAACATGATCTTCACGCAACGGATCAACACGGACAATCCGAGCGCCGCGGCATTCGTAAACCCGTGTGACCAGTATCCGCGCACCGCCGCCGCGAGCGTCGCGGCCAGCAACTTTGGCGAGTACTTCTACGCCATGGTGCCAACGCTCGCGGGGAGCAGCCCTAACGACTCGCGGTACGCCGACGGTTGGTTCAGCTTTATTGGGCGCACGGTGGTGCACGAGGTGAAGCACATCGCCTCGACCGCAGCGCGCGTGGCCAACAACGCGCCATCCTTTGAGGAGTCTTGGCTCGAAGAAGGGCTCGCGCGCCAGGCTGAAGAGCTCTGGGTGCGTCCCTACATCCACAAAGTCGCGTGGAAGGCAAACACCGCGTGGGGCAGCTCCAGCACCAACGGCATCTACTGCGATTTTAATCCGAGCGATGCCGCCTGCCTCGCCGGCGACGCGACGCACCGCCCGACGTACGGCCTGCGGCGGCAGTTCAACGAGCTGCTCCCCAAGTTGCTGGAACCTTGGAACTGGTCGCTGTTCGGTGATGGCACGGGGCAGTCGGGCAGCGTGTTCTACCAGACGGTGTGGTCGTTCACGCGGTACGCAGCCGACCGCTGGGCGAGTTCCGAAGCGAACTTCTTCACCACGGTCACAAGCGCCACCACCACCGGCGTGACCAGTCTCGCAAACGCCGCCGGTGTCTCCATTGATCAAATGATCGGCGGATGGAGTCTCGCGCTGTATACGGACGACTTCCCCGGGCTTATCTCCTCGAGCGCGGATCTGAAGATCCCGACCTGGAACACGCGCGAGATCTATATCCAGCTGAGCGCCGATCCGACCTGGAGAACGCGGTTCACTCTCCCCTTCCCGCTTGTGCCAGCGACAGGATCATTCGGCGCCTTCACGGCATCGCAGGTCGGTATTCGTGGCGGCGCGGCGGCGTACTTCCGGTTCAGCGGCACGATGTCGGCGGCACAGGTGTTAGATCTCCGCGCATTCGGCGGCGGCGCGCCGGCGGCGACGTTGCGGATCGCGATCGCGCGGTTGCCGTGAACCGCGTGATGCATGTGTCTTGGCGCACGTTGCTCTTGGTGGCATCGATCGCTGCCTGCAGACAGGCGACGCCGAAGGTGGAGGCGCGCGTGGCACCGCTGGCCTCGGATTCGCTGCGCGGCGTGCTCTCGGTCACTGGCAGCGAGCCAATGGTTCGCCTGGTGCTGCGCCACGAGGGCGGCGTGTGTGACGTGCGCGAAGCCATCCCAAGTGGGCTGAGCGCGGCACAGGGGCTCGAGATCACCGTGTGGGGCGTTCGGGATGATCGCAGCGGTGCGCTGACGCCTGCAGGTCCGGGCTGCGGCATTGCCGTGTCCCACTTCGCGGTCCGCAGCGCCGACGGCCTAGCAGCCACGGACGGCACGCTCTGCTCGGCGGCCGCGGGGTACGAGCTACGACTCACCGGTGGAGCACGTCGGCCGTTAGTCGGTGTGCCGCCGGCGTTGCAGTCGCAGCGTGGCGCGCGGATCTATTGGGTGGGACCGCTCGATCGCGCGCCGAGCGCGTATGGGGTGTTGGAAGAAAATATACAGAGGGCGTTAGAGCGCATGTGTGAAGCGTAGCGGCAATCGTGAAAATAGAGAAACCATGATCCGTGTAGCTGACTACATCGCCCAGTTTATCAGCGACCGCTTAGGACTGAAAGACATCTTCATGCTGTCCGGGGCGGGCAACATGCACCTGACGGATGGCGTGGCTTGCAACCCAAAGCTACGAGCGATCTGCGTACACCATGAACAGTCCGCGTCCATGGCTCTCGAAGCCTACGCGAGAACGAACGAGAACTTCGGAGTCGGCTATTTCTCGACGGGGCCAGCTGCACTAAACGCTCTTACGGGCCTGGGTGGCGCTTGGCAGGATACTGTGCCCTGCCTCTTCATCTCTGGTCAGGTCAAGCGCTCTGCTTGCACGCACAATGAAGACGTAATGGGATTGCGTCAGTTTGGTGTGCAAGAGCTAGACATCATTCCTGTGGTCTCTAGCCTGTGCAAGTATGCCGTCCATCTAACTGAACCTGAAATGGTTCGCTACGAACTTGAGAAGGCCGTCAGTATTGCTAAGAGCGGCCGTCCAGGCCCAGTTTGGATCGACATCCCGATGGATGTGCAATCGGCCAAGATCGATCCGGAGAACTTGCCTGCCTATACGACGGTAGAGCAGCCTCCTTCCGCAAGCGACGCCGTGCTTGATGAACTGCGTGATCTGTTCATGAAAGCCGAGCGGCCCGTGATCATTGCAGGGCGCGGTATTCGTCTAGCCGGCGCCCAACACCTGCTTCAGACACTTGCAGTTGAGTTCAACGTTCCTGTGGTGACGCCCTACTTGGGCATCGATAACTTACGCCACGATCTGGATATTTACATCGGCAAGGCCGGCGTGAAGGGCGACCGCCCCGCGAATTTCACCATGCAGAACTCTGACCTCGTCCTGGCAATAGGGACAAGTTTGCACATTTCAGTGGTCGGTTACGAGTATGAACAATTCGCGCGGGGGGCAACAAAGGTCGTTATTGACATCGATCTGACCTCTCACCGCAAGCGAACAATCCAAATTGATCACCTCATCGAATCCGATGCCAAGGCAGCGTTGCAAGCGCTACTCATACGACTGCGCGACTCTAAATTCAGGAGTATCAGCGCCCCGTGGTTGCAGAAATGTGTGGCATGGAAGAGAAAGTACCCCGTCTGCTTGCCTGAGTACGCCAAGACCGCCGGAGCCATTAACGTCTATACTTTCATGGACCGTCTTTCGGCCTTGGCCCGAGCGGGGGACGCCTTCATTACCGATGGAGGTTCCGCTCTTTTTGCGGGATCCCAGAGTCTGATCCTGCGGCACAACAACCAGAGATACATCCCCTCCAGCGCGATGGCAGCCATGGGATACAGCGTCCCCGCAGCCATTGGTGTATCAGCGGCACTGGGCGATCAGCGAGTGCTGGCCATTACCGGAGATGGCTCCCTGCAGCTGAACATTCAGGAACTGCAGACCATCTTGCACTACAAGCTGCCGGTCAAATTGTTCATCTTGAACAATGACGGCTATTTGTCGATCCGTGCCTCACAAAAGAAGTACTTTGAAGGACGCTACATCGGCGAAGGCCCCCGCTCTGGGGTGACCATGCCAGACACCCTCAAGCTCTGCGCAGCCTACGGACTCCCTGCCGCGCGGGTGAGCGACGTTGCCGGACTCGATGGCGCCATACAAAAAGCGATTGAATATGATGGGCCATACGTCCTCGAAATTATGACTCCTCCGGATCAGCCAATCGTTCCAGCAGTCTCTTCTCGCGTGAACCCTGATGGTTCCATGAGTTCTCGCCCACTCGAAGATATGGCACCGTTTTTACCACGAGATGAATACCTCGCCAATCTTTTGATCGATGAAGTTTGAGAAGTCGGTATCTTGGCCGTCCCAACGGTCCTGGGCCCGATAAAGGTGCGCGTCGAAGAAGTGAAGGTTCTCACTTTATGAGCAAGTCCAAATGCGCGTGAGCGGATGGCACGGTGGGGTACCACAAAAAGCGGCCCACCGATTCAATCGGCGGGCCGCTTTCGCATCTCCATACCCTACATCGCCTTACACAAGTCGGGACGGCGGGATTCGAACCCGCGACCCCCTGAACCCCATTCAGGTGCGCTACCGGGCTGCGCTACGTCCCGTCCGCCGCAACTACTCCACCTCGCGGACAGTCTGAATAATCTATCGCGCCGTACTCCGAGAGTC
>Ga0114966_10002969_pt1 | contig 15040 bp, 17 predicted proteins | sample M_130207_XF_Meta_FD_87029 | JGI IMG/M metagenome (GOLD analysis project Ga0114966, IMG submission 87029) | Freshwater microbial communities from Lake Montjoie, Canada to study carbon cycling - M_130207_XF_MetaG | ecosystem: Environmental > Aquatic > Freshwater > Lake | place: Lake Montjoie... | reverse complement strand
TATTTTTTATAGGCTGGCCAATCGGGGTTTTCATTTTGGACATCGGCTTTATCGAGCAATCCCAAACTAAGTAATTCTGAGGTCATTATTTTCCCAACTTCCACTTGATAAGGTTTCCATAACGTACCTGGAGTTAACATTTTTGTAGCTTCGTTTTTAACATGCAAAACGGCATTGTATACCGCTTTTTGTCGATCTGTAAATCGCCCCGAAACAGGAACCATTCGAGTCATATCACTTGAGTAATTAGCATATTCTGCACCAACATCTAGTAGAATCAAATCGCCAGCTTTGCACTGCAAATTGTTTTCAATGTAATGTAAAACGTTTGCACTATTTCCCGAAGCAATAATTGGCGTATAGGCAAATCCTTTAGAACGATTTCTTAAAAATTCGTGGGCAAATTCGGCTTCAATTTCATATTCCATGACGTTGGGTTTCACAAAATTTAAAACCCTGCGATATCCTTTTTCAGTAATAGAACAGGCATTTTGTATTAAATCCAATTCTTCACTTTCTTTAATAGAGCGAATGCGCTGCAAAATAGGATTTGATTTTTCAACCTTGTGTGCCGGATAATTGTCTTTCCACCATTTTACAAAACGGGCTTCACGTGTTTCAGTTTCAACCGCAGCTCTGTAATGTTCGTTAGTATTGATGTACATGGTTTCGGAGTATGCCATGATTTCTTTCAATGTTTTATGAAAATCTTGTAACCAAATCACACTTTTTATTCCAGAAACTTCATAGGCGCGTTCTTTAGTAAGTTTTTCTCCTTCCCAAATGGCTATGTGTTCGTTGGTTTCTTTTAAGAAAAGAATTTCTTTTAAATGCTCATAAGGTGCATCGGGAAAAAGCAACAAGATGCTTTCCTCTTGATCAACCCCAGATAAATAAAAGATATCACGATGCTGCGCAAAAGGCAGTGTGCTATCGGCAGAAACGGGATAAATATCGTTGGAGTTAAAAACAGCAACACTGTTGGGTTTCATTTGAGAAACGAATTTTGCTCTGTTTTTGATGTAAAGTTGACGGTCTATTGGATGATATTTCATTTGAATGATTTTAAGAAATTCAAATTTAGAAAGTTTAAGAGCAAAATACGTGTAATGATTCATAAAATTTTGTAAAATGATTCAGATTAACTAATTTTCGAAACATTTATCTACTATGAAAACAAATACACTAGTACTTTTTACATTATTTTTTTCAATTATTGGGTTTTCACAAAACAAAATGCCCTATCAACTATATGATAAAAATGGAAAAAAAACGTGTTATAAAAAATTAATTAAAGCTTCTGAAAAAGCTACTATTGTTCTTTTTGGAGAATACCACAACAATAGTATTTCACATTGGTTGCAATTAGAATTCACTAAAGATATAGCCGAAAAAAAGTCAATTATTCTCGGTGCGGAAATGCTTGAATCCGATAATCAAAAACAATTGGACCAATATTTAAAAGGCGAAATTGACCAAAAAAAATTAGATTCAACTGCTCGTTTGTGGCCCAATTATAAAACGGACTACAAGCCATTAGTTGATTTTGCTAAAGAAAACCACATTCCTTTTATAGCTACAAATATTCCAAGACGTTATGCCTCTATGGTTTCAAAAAAAGGATTTGAAGTGCTGGAAACACTTACAGAGGAAGAGAAATCATGGATAGCTCCACAACCAATTCCATTTGATCCCAATTTGCCTGGTTATGTTGAAATGATGAAAATGATGGGAGACCACACAAGTCCAAACATGCCAAAAGCACAAGCAAGTAAAGACGCTACGATGGCTTATTTTATAAACAAAAATTTAAAAGGCGAGTCGGTTTTCATTCATTATAATGGAACTTTTCATTCGGATAATTTTGATGGAATTAATTGGTATTTAAAAAATTATAATCCAACTGTAAAAATAATTACCATTTCGACAGTGGAACAGAAAGACATATCAAAACTGGAAAAAGAAAATTATAATAAAGCAGACTTTATTCTCGTTATAGATGAAGACGTAACAAAAACCCATTAAGGACGTCCTATCTTAAAACGTTGAATTATGAAAAAATTACTGGCGCTTCTAATTTTTATTATTGCGGCAATTCCTTTTTTCTCTTGTGAAAATGAAGACGCAAGTGAGCCTATGTTAATTGTAAAATTTCAATTTGATGAAAATCAAGCGCGGTTAAATAATTTAGGTCAACCCACTACTGTTCCTGCTGGAAACGCAGCACAATCACCTATTTTTAATGCAATTTCAGCACATTATATTGAAATGGCTCCCAATGCAAATACACAATTGGGTGATGGAGAAATAATTTATCATGCTCCAGAAACCACTTTAGGAGGTTCAAATGCAATTGATTTTAGTCAAGCTAAAGTTGTTTCGGCAGGAGAAACATTTTTAAAAATCCCATTAAAAGATGTTCTTGCTGGTAATTATGAATGGCTTCGTGTTTCCTTATCGTATCAAAATTATGAAATCTCGATTCGTCATCAAAACTTAGATTATTCGGGGACTTTAGCAAGTTTTGTTGGATTTAACACGTATATCAATTCTTTTACAATTGGTAATAACATTTTTGATATTGACGGAAACAGAGCTCAAGGATATTGGGCCTTTGGGCTTAATAATCAACCGTATTCTTCTTCTGGACAAGCTCCTGCAGGTTCAACTACTGTTCCAAATCCAATTGAAGCTACTTCAGCGATACCACGGAATTTAAATTCTTGTGTTGTCACTGGAAAATTCGCCAATAATTTAGTGATAACAGGAAATGAAACCAACGATGTTATCGTAACACTTTCTTTATCGGTTAATCATAGTTTTGAATGGCATGAAGTCACTTCAGATGGAAAATATGAACCGTCAATTGGAGAAAATGTTGTTGACATGGGATTACGCGGTTTAATTCCATCTTATGTGAAATAGTTTTGTTTAATTATTTTAATCAAAAACCTCCTTTTTTACAATAGAACTTCAACTATTGTTACACTCACTTTAAATTCATTATAAATTACAGCGAAAAGGTTGTAGTTCATTTCAAATAACAGTATTTTTGTGTGATTTTTTAAAACAAATTATACAATCTTATGGCAAAATCTGCACTTTTAAAGTCATCTTTAGCGAAGAAATATTGGATGGCTCTTACGGGTTTATTTTTATGCTTGTTTTTAGCAGGACATTTGGCTGGAAATCTCCAGTTAATTTTTAGTGACGCATTGCATTTTAATCAATATGCGTTATTTATGACCTCAAATCCAGCCGTAAAAATCCTTTCTTATTTAACGTACATTTCCATTTTTTTTCATGCTGTTGATGGAATTTTGTTAACCATTCAAAACATAAAAGCAAGACCAATTGGGTATGCAAAAACCAATCCTAGCGCCAACAGTAGTTTTTCTTCAAGAAACATGGCGGTTTTAGGAACATTAATTTTGGTTTTTATTGTTACGCACATGATCAGTTTTTGGGCAGTGATGCATTTTGATGAAAAAATGCCTTTGCAAACGATAAGTATTGAAGCAATGGGACAAAAACAAGATTTGTATTTAACAACAAATGAAGGTTATATTCCAACAAGTCAAGTCGCGAAAAACTATGAAGAAGCAATTAAAACTGGTGCGCCAACCTATATTGATAACAGAACAAGTTTCTTTAATACACAAGCCAAAGTTAAACTTAGTGAAGGTTATAAAGATTTGCATAAAATAACGATAGCCTTTTTTAAAGATCCAAAATACGGTTTGATATACACGATACTTTATGTTTTATCGATGCTAGTATTAGCATTTCATTTATTACATGGTTTTCAAAGCGCATTCCAAACGATGGGATTAAATAGTCCTAAATGGACACCAATAATTAAAGGTTTTGGTAAAGGATTTGCCATTATTGTACCTTTATTGTTTGCTATAATTCCAGTTTATATCCACTTTTTTATAAAATAATCAACATCAGAATATATTATGAAGTTAGATTCAAAAATACCAGAAGGTCCAATAGCTGAAAAATGGACCAACCATAAAAATCATTTAAAACTTGTTGCTCCAAACAACCGTCCTAAGATTGATGTAATTGTTGTTGGCACAGGTTTGGCCGGTGCTTCGGCTGCTGCTTCTTTGGGTGAAATGGGTTATAATGTAAAAGCATTTTGTTTTCAAGATTCGCCTCGTCGTGCGCATTCTATTGCTGCACAAGGAGGAATTAATGCTGCCAAGAATTATCAAAATGACGGCGATAGCACCTATAGATTATTTTACGATACAATAAAAGGAGGCGATTACAGAGCGCGTGAAGCTAACGTACATCGTTTAGCGGAAGTGTCTTCCAATATTATTGACCAATGTGTAGCACAAGGGGTTCCTTTTGCTCGTGACTATGGCGGAATGTTAGACAATCGTTCGTTTGGTGGAACACAAGTACAACGTACTTTTTATGCTGCAGGACAAACAGGACAACAATTGCTTTTAGGAGCATATTCATCATTATCAAGGCAAATTGGTGTTGGTAATGTTGCAATGTACCACCGTCATGAAATGCTAGATTTAGTAAAAGTTGACGGAAAAGCACGTGGAATTATAGCTCGTAACTTGGTTACAGGTGAACTAGAAAGACATTCAGCTCATGCGGTAATTATTGCAACGGGTGGATATGGTAATGTATATTTTCTTTCTACCAATGCAATGGGAAGCAATGTAACTGCGGGTTGGAAAATTCATAAACAAGGCGCTTTATTTGCGAACCCGTGTTTTGTGCAAATTCACCCAACGTGTATTCCTGTTCATGGAACCAATCAAGCAAAACTTACATTAATGTCGGAATCACTTAGAAATTCTGGACGTATTTGGGTGCCAAAGAAAAAAGAAGATGCACAAGCGATTCGTGAAGGAAAACTAAAAGCATCGCAAATAGCAGAAGATGATCGAGATTATTATTTGGAAAGAAAATACCCATCTTATGGAAATTTAGCTCCTCGAGATATTTCATCAAGAGCAGCGAAAGAGGTTTGTGATGCGGGACACGGAATTGAAGCTAACGACACCAATGAAGGAGTTTACTTAGATTTTTCATCAGAAATTCTAAATAAAGGACGTCAATCTGCTTATGCAAAAGGGAATCATAACCCAACTCCTGAAGAAGTAACTACCATGGGAAAACAATGGCTGGAAGAAAAATACGGTAATTTATTCGCTATGTACGAAAAAATTACCGACGAGAATCCATATGAAACACCTATGAAAATTTATCCAGCGGTTCATTATACTATGGGTGGCGTTTGGGTGGATTATAATTTACAATCGACTATTCCTGGATGTTTTGTAGCGGGTGAAGCTAACTTCTCTGACCACGGTGCAAACCGGCTAGGTGCTTCTGCCTTAATGCAAGGTTTAGCTGACGGTTATTTTGTCTTACCGTATACCGTATCTAACTATTTAGCCGAGGAAATTCGAACTGGTGCAATCGCTACCGATGCTCCCGAATTTGCAGAAGCCGAAAACCGAGTGAAAGAAACCATCAATAAATTCATTACCAATAACGGTTCAAAAACAGTGGATCATTTTCACAAACGTTTAGGATTAATAATGTGGAATAAAGTCGGTATGGGTAGAAATGCAGCGGGTTTAAAAGAAGCTGTTGCAGAGATTGCTGCTTTAAAAGAAGAATTTAATAGAGATGTTTATGTACCAGGAAGTGCAGATGAATTGAATCCAGAGTTAGAAAAAGCACTTCGTGTTGCCGATTTTATTGATTTGGGACAATTAATGGCAATGGATGCATTGCAAAGAAATGAATCTTGTGGTGGTCACTTCAGAGAAGAATACCAAGACAGTGAAGGAGAAACCCTTCGTGATGATGAAAATTTCTCATTCGTAAGTGCATGGGAATATATGGGTGACGACATTAGTAAGTCGGTACTTAATAAAGAAGATTTGAAATACGAGTTTATAAAAATTGCAGCTAGAAATTACAAATAATAAAATTATGTCTTCAGCAAAAAATATCAATATCAACCTAAAAATTTGGCGTCAAAAAAACGCTAAAGCAAAAGGGAGCATGGAAACTTATAAATTAGATAATGTTTCTACTGCAAGTTCATTTTTGGAAATGTTAGACCAATTGAACGAAGAGTTAATCACAACAAAACAAGAGCCGGTTGCTTTCGACCATGATTGTCGCGAAGGAATATGCGGAATGTGTTCTTTGTATATCAATGGTAGAGCTCATGGTCCAGATACAGGTACTACAACCTGTCAGTTGCACATGAGAAAATTTAATGATGGTGATACCATTTTTATTGAACCTTGGAGAAGTAAGGCCTTTCCAGTAGTAAAAGATTTAGTGGTAGACAGAAGTTCTTTCGATAGAATTCAACAAGCTGGTGGATTTGTTTCTGTTAATACTTCTGGAAGAACAATAGATGCCAATGCAACACCAATTCCAAAACACGATGCTGACAAAGCTTTTGAAGCAGCAGCATGTATCGGTTGTGGCGCTTGTGTTGCGACTTGTAAAAACGGTTCTGCTATGTTGTTTGTCGGTGCTAAAGTATCTCAATACGCATTATTGCCACAAGGAAAAGTTGAAGCTACAGCAAGAGTTTTAAATATGGTTCGCCAAATGGATGAAGAAGGTTTTGGAAATTGTACCAATACCGGAGCTTGTGAAGTTGAATGTCCAAAAGGAATTTCTTTAGAAAATATCGCTCGAATGAATAGAGAATATTTAAAAGCAAGTATAAAATAAATAGAATTTTATCTTTAGTAAAACACTTTTAAGAACTAATTCTTAAAAGTGTTTTTTATTTAATAGCAACGGATAGTCATATTTTAAGCTAAGTAAAAACTTATAAAACTTACAAATTATCAACACGAAAACGTTTTCGCTATTGCCATTATTTTCATGAATAAACAGGCGTTTTAATAAATGGTTATATTTATTTTATGCTACCATTACTTTTAAATCAAAGAATAAAGAAACATTTAAAATCAATTTTGATTTTCACAGTTCTGTTTTTTATTTTTCAATTAGGGCATACGCAAGTAGGAATTAATACAATTGTTCCACAAAGCACTTTAGATATTAATGGAAACCTCTCTGTAAAAGTTGTCAGTTTAAATGGAGGTCCAAGTGGAAGTTGGACTACAATAAATGATGGAATATATGTTTCTTTAATTCCTTTAGGGTTAAATGTAGAATTCGCATTACCTGATCCAACTACAGTTCCAGGAAGAATGTATTACATTAGAAACATAACCGATTTTGATACGGCAAAATTATTTACACAAGGCGGAAAACTACTGTTTCCAAAAGATTCTAAAACAGGCGTTAATCCTTTATTAATGCCGCCAAATGCTCAAAACAAATCGGTAATTGTTGTTAGTGATGGATCAAATTGGACGTATTATAATTAAAAATTTATTTTTCAATAGAATCTGTTTTACTCTTTAAATCCGTAAACCATTCATTCAAAATGGGCAAGAATATTGCTGTTGTTTTTACTATAGGATTAAAAAACAATGATTTTTCCTGAGTTTCTTTTGAAATTATAGCATTGTCTAAATTTACTTTTAGAAGCAAACTCAATACAATCCCGAGTAATAATGTGGTTTTTAAAAAAGACAATATAGCTCCACCTAATTTATTCAACCATCCCAAAAACACAAAATCAGCAATTTTAGAAAATACTTTGGCAAGAAGGTGAATGGCCACTACAACTAATATTAATGTAATGACAAAAGCAATAATTTTCATATAATTTGAAGAAGATCCAAAAAAAGCACCAACATAAGACGAAAATTTAATAGCTATATAAATCCCAACAAAAAATGAAAGTAAAGATGCCAGTTCAACAAACAATCCATTTCGCATGCCTTGAATTAATCCAAAAAGCAATAATCCTCCAAGGACAATGTCTAAAAAACTCATATAAATTTGAATAATGATAAAAGAACAAAGATAAAAGATTTTCAAGTTAGTATCTTTGCCGTTAATTATGATTTGAAAAGTATGTTGAATATTTTTAAATCTTAAATCTATTATTACGTGTCAAGAGACGAACAATTAAAAAAGCGGTGGGAAAATGTAGTTCAAATTCTTTCCAATCAGTTTGCTGATGGAGAAATACTGGATTTGGATGCTATTATCTATTTAATAGGAGTACAGGAATTAGGGAAGCTAAAAGAAGCCTTTAAAAAAGACGAAAAGCTTAATTTAATGCATATTGCTATATGTCGTTTGCTAGAACCATATGGCTATTATGAATTTGATTTTGTTGATAAAGACGGTTGGCCTCATTATAAAATTAAAGAAGAATTGCCACCTTTAAAAGCTGGAGAACAATCGGTTTTGATGAAAGAAGCCATTGTGAATTATTTCCTCGAAAAAGAGGTTATCGATTAGTGTAAAAGGGTTATCAGCTTTATGATGGTTATAAATTGTATAAACTTATAAACCTCATAAATTTTATAAACTATAAAAAAACCTTAAATTTGCACCTTTACAAAAAGACCATGATAGACAAGATTAAAGAACATATTGAAGAAGCTAAAGCATTCAATACCAAAAATAAAGAAGCTTTAGAGCATTTTCGTATTAAATATTTAGGAAGTAAAGGACTTCTGAAAGAACTTTTTACCGAGTTTAAAAATATTCCAAACGATCAGAAAAAAGACTTCGGACAAGTTATCAATACCCTAAAAACCGTTGCTGAAGAAAAAGTAAAAGCCATTCAAGAAGCTTTGGAAAGCAAAGAAGAAATCAAAGGCATTTATGGCGATTTAACGCGTTCCAGCGAGCCATTGATTATTGGTTCTCGTCATCCAATTTCATTGGTCAAAAATCAAATCATCGATATTTTTTCAACCATTGGTTTCAATGTATCGGAAGGTCCAGAAATTGAAGACGATTGGCATAATTTTACCGCATTAAACCTGCCCGAATACCATCCGGCACGTGACATGCAAGACACCTTTTTTATCCAAACCAATCCCGATGTATTGTTGCGAACACATACTTCATCAGTGCAAGTTCGTTATATGGAAAACAACAAACCGCCCATCCGTACGATTTCTCCAGGAAGGGTTTTTCGTAACGAAGCCGTTTCGTCTCGTTCACACTGTATTTTTCACCAAGTAGAGGGTTTGTATATTGACAAAGATGTATCGTTTGCCGATTTAAAACAAACGCTTTTATATTTCACTAAAGAAATGTTCGGAAAGTCAAAAATCCGTTTGCGTCCGTCTTATTTTCCATTCACCGAACCAAGTGCTGAGGTCGATATTTATTGGGGTTTAAAAACCGAAACCGATTATCGTATTACCAAAGGAACAGGTTGGTTAGAAATTATGGGTTGTGGCATGGTTGATCCTAATGTTTTGAAAAATTGCGGTATCAATCCCGACGAATACAATGGTTTTGCCTTTGGAATGGGAATAGAACGTATCGCCATGTTACTTTATCAAATAGGTGATATTAGAATGTTTTACGAAAACGACGTTCGTTTCTTGGAGCAGTTCAAGTCGAGTATCTAAAAGAAAATAGATAATAGACGGATAGATGAGAGATGCTGTCTTGGTCTATTATCTCTTAGTCCATCATCTATTATCTACTAATGAAAAAAGACATCACAATCCCAACAGTTGAAAACGTTTTCCTAGCCGCCGTTCAAGAATGGAGCGATGACTTTATGGAAAAAGTTTGGTATGTCCATTTGGTAAACGACTCCGACTTTGATCTCGACAGTGTAATGGTTGTTTCCAAAGCGTTCGGAACTATTGAGGGTGAAATGAAAAAAACATCATTGCTGCGTCATGCTTTTGTAAAAGTTCCTGCAGTTTCTGTTGTAAAAATCGAATTGTTGGAGAAAAACGTTTTGCTTTTAAATAACGAATTTATGGTCACTTTCTTCATTGACAACACTCTATACGACAGAAAATATATTTTCAGAGCCAATACCGTTACTCCAGATTATGTGGAAGAAGTGCCCATTTTGTTTGTTGATGGGGTTATTGTGAGGTAATTATTTTTGATTTTCTCTTTTTTCTTTTGCTTTCCAATTGAAATACCCCAAAACAAAAATTCCAATCCCAATATAAATAAGATTCCGAATGTAAAAATTTGAACTTGAAAGTTGTGCAATTAATGACTTATCATTTAAATCAAATAAAGTCGTAAAAACCACCATAAAAACACCCCAAATCCCACCAGTTTTTAATTGATATTTCCATCTTTCACTCATTTTAATCCAATTTATCAGTTAGTTTTTTAAATACTTTTTTAGCTTCTTTACCTTCGTATAATATCTCATAAACCGCATCAATTATCGGTGTTTTTGCACCATAAACTTGATTCAATTGCCAGGCACTTTTTGTTGCATAATAGCCTTCAGCAACCATGCTCATTTCCATCATGGCGCTTTTCACGGTATAACCTTTTCCAATCATATTGCCAAACATTCTATTTCTGGAAAACACAGAATAGCCAGTTACCAACAAATCGCCCAAATAGGCCGAATCATTGATGTTGCGTTTCATTTTGTGCACTTTCCTGATGAACTTTTTCATCTCTCGAATACCATTACTCATCAACACCGATTGGAAGTTATCACCATAACCAATTCCATGAGCAATTCCAGCAGCAATCGCATAAATATTCTTTAACATGGCTGCATATTCGGTTCCAATAATATCATCTGAAATTTTGGCTTTGATATAATTTCCCGATAAACATTTAGCTACTATTTTTGCCTTTTCAGCATCACCACATGCAATCGTTAAATAGGATAATCTTTCCAACGCTACTTCTTCAGCATGACAAGGACCTGTAATTACACCAATATTGTCAAATGGAATATCGTAGGTTTTATTAAAATGTTCACCAACAATCAAACTGGTTTCGGGAACAATTCCTTTAATAGCAGAAAAGATTACTTTGTCTTTTAAGCTTACCGTCATTTTAGCCAATTCAGCACTTAAAAAAGCAGAAGGAATTGCAAAAACAATATAATCAGCATAAGCTATGGCTTCGTTTAGATCACTCGTCAATCGTAATTTATTAATATTAAATTCAACAGAACTCAAGTAATTAGGATTGTGATGTTGTGTTTTAATGTGCTGAATGGCTTCTTCATTTCGCATATACCATGCAATTTCAGGAAGGTTAACGCACAGCATTTTGGCAATGGCTGTTGCCCAACTTCCTCCACCAATAACTGCAAATTTTGGATTGTCTGTCATGGTTTTATTTTTTATATAAATTATTATAATCAATATATTCCCAAACTTTTGCGGGCAAAAGGGGTTGAATATTCTTTTTATTTTTGCGATTTTCTCTAATAAATGTAGACGATATTTCTACAATTGGAGCATCAATTTTATGGATTCTGGGATGATTTTCAAAAGCAGGATTTGCTGCTTCAGAAGAAACTCGGGGATACACATAAATGTCGTGGTTTTGTAAAATCACTTCATAGTTTTTCCACTTATGAAACGTTTTTAAATTGTCTTCACCCATTATTAATGAGAATTCACGTGAAGGATATTTATCCTGCAAATGTGCTAAAGTATTTACGGTATAATTGGGTTGAGGTAATTTAAATTCAAAATCGGAAGCCTTTAATTTTGGAAAATCTTCCGTAGCTAATGCAACTAAATGCAAACGTTTGTAATCATCCAGCAGGGAATTTTTTTCTTTGTGTGGATTATGAGGGGTAACTACCATCCATATTTGATCCAAACCCGAATATTCAGCCATGTGATTGGCAATAATCAAATGCCCAACGTGAATTGGGTTAAAAGTTCCGAAATAAAGACCGATTTTCATACTAACTTTATTAAAACACAAATTTCACTAATTGTCACTAATTCAATTTGTGTTAATTCGTGGAATTCGTGTTTACAAATTCTTTCACCAATTGATACGCTTCTTCTTTTGCAACATCCAAATCATAATTCTTAATGATTTTGTCAAATTGTGGTGCGGTAGCAAGTTCAACAGAAGCTTTTGCAATACGCATATTTATTTTATCATCGCTTTCGGTGGAGCGTTCTTTTAAACGGCGTTTGAGTTCATCTACACTGGGTGGTTTTACAAAAACGGCTAAGGTCTCTTCTGGGAATTTGTGTTTTATACGTAAACCTCCAGCAACATCAATATCAAAAATAACATTTTTTCCTAAAGCCCAAATCCGTTCCACTTCGGTTTTCAGAGTACCATAAAAATTATCACGGTATACTTCTTCCCATTCTATAAAATCTTCGGCTTTGATGTGTTTTTTAAATTCAGGAATCGAGATAAAATAATAATCTTTTCCGTTTACTTCTTCGCCACGCGGTTCGCGCGTTGCCGCCGATATAGAAAATTCCAAATTCAAATCGGGCAGTCCTAATAAATGTCTTACTATAGTTGTTTTTCCTGACCCGGAAGGTGCTGAGAATACTAATAATTTACCTTTTTTCACTTTTATAAAGTCTATTTTCTAAAGCACATTTAAAACTTGTTCCTTAATTTTCTCCAATTCATCTTTCATCATCACAACTAATTTTTGCATTTGTGCGTGGTTGGATTTGGAACCCATGGTGTTGATTTCTCTTCCCATTTCTTGGGTGATGAAACCCAATTTTCTACCATTAGCTTCTGTGCCTTTAATGGTTTCTAGAAAATAATCCAAATGATTGGTCAACCTTACTTTTTCTTCGGTGATGTCTAATTTTTCGAGGTAATAAATCAATTCTTGTTCGAATCGGTTTTCATCCACATTTACTTTCAACTCGGAAATAGCAGTTTGCAAACGGTCTTTTATAGCTTGCACTCTTTCTGGATCCAAAGCCAACGCATCGTTCATGTATTGACGAATATTGCCAATTCGCAATTGAAATTCGTTTTCCAATGACTTTCCTTCGTCTTGACGAAAATTCCAAATATTGTCCAATGCTTCTTTGATCACTTTTTGAATTGCTGCCCAATCGTTTTCGTCAATTTCATCACGTTCCGTTTTCAATGCATCAGGCATTCTAACTGCCATTTTCATGAGTTCCGTTTCGTCAGCATTAGGAATTACTTCTTGCATTTGTTTGATATAGGCTTTTACGATTGGAGCATTAATTTTTGAAGAAGTTTGTTCGCCAGTAATTTCAATATAAATGGAGAAATCAATTTTTCCACGTTCCAGTTTTAAAGCAATTTCATTACGTAAACCCAATTCCATTTCGCGGTAAACCGATGGCATTCTTGTATTTAAATCTAAGCCTTTACTGTTTAGTGATTTTACTTCTACAGTTATTTTTTTTGTTGGTAATTGTAAAGTGGCTTTACCAAAACCAGTCATCGATTGTATCATAATTTTATTCTAAAGTCTTCAAAGATACTGAAAAAGAATTCAGTGTTCGGAACTTAGTGTTCAGTTTAAATTGACGAAAATGACCGCCTTTTTGCTAATTACTGACCACTAAATTGTTTCATTACTTGAAGCATATTTTGTTGGCTATTGCCGATATAAATTTTGTTGTCAATAATAAAAACTGGACGGCTTAAAAAAGTGTAATGTTCTAAAATTAAATTTTTAAAATCGTCTTCGGTTAAAACTTTATTCTTTAAATCCATTGTTTTATAGAGTATTGCTTTTTTGCTAAAAAGTGCTTCATAACTTCCAGAAAGTTGTTGCATTTCTTCTAGTTCCTTTTGAGTAATTGGATTTTGTTTGATATCGTGAAATACCAAATTATTGTTTTTGGGTAGTGACTTTATAATTTTTCGACAAGTATCGCAGGAAGCGAGATAATATATTTTGTTCATTTGGATAGTTTCTAACTACAAAGAAAATCCATTTGAGATTTAAAATGATTATTTTTGGCAAAAATTTTAATAATGCATCGAACATTTGAAATTACAAGAGTAAGTAGAAAAGTGCTGTCGCAATTTCTGGAAAAGCATACTTTAGAAGAACTAAACACCATTCCTCATGGTTTTAGCAATAACCTTATTTGGAATATTGGGCATATCATTGTGGTTCAGCAAATGTTGGTTTATAATTTATCAGGTTTGCCAATGATGATTTCAAACGAAATGATAGAAAAATATAAAAAAGAGACTAAACCGGAACATAACGTTGACCAAACTGAAATAGAGGAAATCAAGCGTTTACTTTTGGCAACCATTGATCAATCAGAAATTGATTTCACGAATAAGATTTTTAAAGACTATAAAGAATTTACTACCATGTCGGGTTTTACCTTAATAACAGCAAAGGACGCCATTGCTTTCAATTACTATCATGAAGGAGTTCATACAGGAATCATGATGCAAATCAGAAAGTTTATATAATGTTAAGACACCTTTTCTATTCAAGAAATTAAAATACATTTGCAAAAAAATATTATAAAAAAATGAAATTTAATACCAAAACTATACACGGAGGACAACATCACGATCCTTCAACAGGCGCTGTGATGCCACCAGTTTATCAAACGTCAACCTTTGTACAAGTTAGTCCAGGAAAACCATTACATCCAGATTATGAATATTCTCGTGCAGCGAACCCAACAAGAACCGCTTTAGAAAATGCTTTAGCAAGTATTGAAAATGGAACTCGTGGATTGGCTTTTTCATCGGGATTAGCAGCAACCGATTGTTTGTTGCGTTCGTTTAAAGCAGGTGATGAAATCATTGCGATGGATGATTTATACGGCGGAACTTATAGAATGTTTACACGGATTTACAAAGACAGTGGGATAAAGTTCCATTTTGTAGATATGAATGACATAGCCAAATTCAAATCGTTAATCAATGAAAATACAAAATTGGTTTGGGTAGAAACACCAACAAACCCTTTAATGAAATTAGCCGACATTCAAGAAATTGCAAAAATAACCAAGGAGAATAAAATACTTTTTGCGGTTGACAACACTTTTGCAACACCTTATTTACAAAAACCTTTAGATTTAGGCGCAGATGTAGTCATGCATTCGGCTACAAAATATCTCGGTGGTCATTCCGATGTTATCGCTGGAGCATTGATAGTAAAAGACGAAGCTTTAGGCGAACAATT
>Ga0114966_10002968_pt1 | contig 15043 bp, 15 predicted proteins | sample M_130207_XF_Meta_FD_87029 | JGI IMG/M metagenome (GOLD analysis project Ga0114966, IMG submission 87029) | Freshwater microbial communities from Lake Montjoie, Canada to study carbon cycling - M_130207_XF_MetaG | ecosystem: Environmental > Aquatic > Freshwater > Lake | place: Lake Montjoie... | reverse complement strand
TTCTTTTTTACAGACGATACAAATTTTGCTTGGGAGAAAGCTTTTATTGCCTTTAAAAGAAGTGCTCATATCAAGCTCCAGCAATCATCCTAGCAATCGCCCCTTGGCGTAAATTAGCATTTACCATCCCGATTGATAATGAGAGAGTTTCTAAGTTCAGGTAGCGGTCCAGATTATGAAAAGCACTTTAATTTTCTTTCTGAAGCGTTTCGGGCAAGCTTAAGATCGCAATCAAAGATACTATTGCAGCGGCCATGATCATCATAACCGGCGAAAGATCATTGTGAGTTCGATGGACCATCCATGAGGCAGCAGCTGGAGTCAGTCCGCCAATAATTCCTAAGGTCAAGTTATAACCAAGAGCCACAACGGTTGTCCGAACATGCTGCGGTGATGATTCAACCATAAAGGTTGGCATCGTACCAAAATAGGTTCCAGCAAGCACAACAAAACCTAGTTGACTTAGTTGAATGACTAAAGTGCTGTGATGATACATGCCACTAAAAAGAGGATACGCAAATATCAAAGCTGCAATAGTCGCGGTAATTAAGATAGGTTTACGGCCAATGCGATCCGACAGAGATGCGGCCATGATCTGGACTGGGATCAACGCAACCATACTCAGCGTATTAATAAAAAGAGCTTTTTCTGGCGCTATTTTATCGGACAATTCTAACCAACTCACAATATATACAAACAATAAATAAAACGAGACAGCATTAAACGCAGCCAACCCTGCAAGTTTTAAAAGAATAAGGCGATGATTTTTAAATATTTCACTCAGCGGGCTTTTCTTATCTGTAGAAGATTGCGGATCTGTATGGGAGTAACGACGAAGCCACAGACCAGCAAGCCCGATGAATAAGCCCAATATGAATGGTATGCGCCACCCCCAAGTCTCGAGGCTCTCAGTCGACATGACGGTACCCAATGCAGCTCCCGTCGCCGAACCTAAAAGAATACCTAGCACCCCACCACAGCACCCAAGGGCTCCGCTTAACCCACGGCGATTCTTGGCGCCACTCTCAATCATAAAAATCAGTGAGGTAGTGTATTCACCGCCTACTGAAAGTCCTTGCAACATCCGACAAAGTGTCAAAAGAATTGGAGCCGCGATGCCGATAGCATCATAGCCCGGCATGATGCCAACTAAAAATGTGGGGAGTGCCATCGCCGAAATGGAGACCGTCAATGCGGCCTGCCGACTCACTCGATCACCAATATATCCAATTACTATCCCTCCAACTGGACGCATCAGATAGCCAAGCGCAAAAATACCAAATGCTGCTAATACTTGCGCAACTGGATCCTCTTTGGGGAAAAAAATATGACCAATTGAAGTTGCAAAATAGCCATAAATAGCAAAGTCGTACCACTCAAGAGTATTGCCAATTGCACCTGCAGTAACCTTCCGAATAGATGTCACATTTGACATTGAGTTTCTCCAAAAAACAAATGATTAATCAACGTCGATATATGGCTGATGCCTTTCCAAACGCCTTCTTTAATAGAGGAAATGGATGTGGCTTTAACTGCTAATAATTTCAATCTCATAGATTTTTCTTGCTTTTATTCGCCCAATAATACACAGACTATCCTTATTAAATAAGGATGAAGCATTGATCTGTATATTATTCGCTAGATTAATGTAGAGATATTGACCATGAATGCCTCTACCTATAAAGACGCTTTCATGAATTTTTCCGACTTCGGGCTTCACCGTCCACCACTGATAGCCATAAACATTTTTGCCTATAACACCAGTAATCGGTCTAGCAGATCCAGCTTCAGTAAGCCCTACATATGAATCCAAAGGTTGGCATGGAGAGTAAAAATTGAGCGGTTTATTCTTGCATCCGTTTAAAAAAGGTGCCTGAAATTGCAGCTATAAAATATAGCGCCATACCAATAACAAAAGTTAAATACTCACCGCTACTGAAAAACTGCAGTAAGCCAACAATTACTATACCAAAAGCAAGAACACTGAGTAAGGTTTTAACAAACATAATGATTTCCTAAAAAATGTATTTCGAATAACGAATAATCTTAAGGCAAAAAGAAATTTCATGCTGAGAAGTTTTGAACTGTCAAACCTAAGACTGAATCAAGTCCCTTAACCATCACCTAAATTAACACCTAAAAGACAAAACCCCCACCATTTCTGATGAGGGTTTGCTTTTCTGGTGGGCCCACCAGGACTTGAACCTGGGACCAAAGGATTCCGGTTTGTGTAGCTTTCACTACTTTGAGGATGGCAATACTGATCCTATCTCAAAACTATTGGACGTCTGCACTAATCTTTGCCGATTTAACAACCCTGCCCCATTTGCTTATTTCAGACTTTAAAAATCGATCGGCCTCTTCAGGAGAGTTACCAATAACCTCAGATCCACCATCAATTAGTCGCTGACGAAGCTCTGGCATATTTAAAGCTTTTACAACTTCGGAATTTAGTTTGTTGATAATGTCTTTAGGGGTTCCTGGTGGCGCTACCATTCCAAACCAAGCCACCGCTTCGAAGCCTTTTACGCCTGACTCTGATAGGGTTGGAACATCTGGCAACTGAGGGTGACGCTTTAATGTTGTAACCGCTAGCGGTCGTAACTTCCCACTTTTGAAATGAGGCATTAGGGCAACTAAATTATCAAACATGGCTTGTATTTGACCGCCCATTAAATCAAGATGCGCTGGTCCCGATCCTTTATATGGCACATGCACCATATTTATTCCCGCGTCTAATTTAAGTTTTTCAGCGGTCACATGATGAGATGTCCCCATACCTAGAGATCCAAAATTAACCTTATCGGGGTTTGCTTTGACATACTCAATAAAATCTCCAATATTCTTTGCTGGAAAAGTAGGATTCACTGCTAATGCGAGTGCTGAGTTCGTGAACACTGTGACCGATACAAACGCACTAGTATCATATTTCAAGTTTGAATAGGCAGAAGCGCCAATTGGTAAGGCCGCTGTCGATATTAGTAAGGTATATCCATCAGGCGTTGATTTTGATACGAAATCATTGCCAATGGTACTTCCGGCACCAGCTCTATTTTCAACAATAAAAGGTTGACCCATTGAAGCTGTCAACTTTTCGGCCACAGAACGGGCAACCGTATCTGAAGCAGAGCCGGGAGCAAAAGGAACGACTACTCTTACAGGCTTTGACGGATATACCTGTGCAATTGATGCACCAGCAAAAGTTATGGAAAACAATAAGAAAGAATTACAAAGTAGTTTTATCAACTTAATCACCTTAAAAGTAAAGAGTTAGCTGTTAGGCAGCGACTTCTACAGCTATATAGTTACGCTCTAATGTGGTAGTTCTTCTTAAATCTCTTCTGGCAGAAAGATCGTAACGGGTTCCACGATGTAGTGTTGAGCGGTTATCCCACATCACATAGTCTCCAGACCTCCAATGATGAGAATAAACAAACTGAGGCTGAGTCGCATGCTCAAGCAATTCCGCAACCAATAATCTACCCTCAGGCACAGCCAAGTCACTAACATGAGTAATATGCACGCTAGGAAATAAAACTTTTCGCCCAGAGCCTGGATGAACATGCACCAAGGGTCGCTCAACTGGAGGAAATTTTGATAACTGCTCCTCAGTATAGCTATCATCACCCAACAAAATACGAGAGTGAAATGCGGAGTGCCACCCCGTTTTTTCCTCTATGTACTGCTTTGTTTTCTCTGTCAAGGTATCCCAGGCAGCCCTTAAATCTGTCCACTGTGTTTGACCACCCTCTTCTGGTACCACAACTGCGGATAGCATTGAGTATTTAATCGGGAGATTTTGAAACGTGCTATCACTATGCCAAAGTTGATTAGCCAATACACCTATAAGCCTCTTATTGTTTGAATTTGCAATAGACCCATCCAGAGCCACATTGCCAATATCAATTAGCTGATCATGATTAAAGCGCGTTGGAGCTCCAGTTGCTTTACGTAATCCAGAATCAAGCGGTCCAAATTGAATCGAGCAATCAATTTGTTCATCCTGTGTTAATGGCTGGTCTCTAAAGACTAGAACCGCATATTGATCCATGGCATGATCAATAGCCTCAACCACTTCCTGATCTAGCGGCTTACTTAGATCCACGCCAGATACGACTCCCACAAAAGATGGTCTAGAAGAATTTTCAGGTGTAATGACTAAACTCATATCTCTCTCCAGTATGCTAATTTTTAATTTAGTTCAGCATAACTATTTTTCAAGTTTTCGGGATAAGTAAAAACCCGATTCCCTCTAATGACAGAATATCTGCCCTATACATAACAAGGCCCATCAATTAAGGGGTGCTCTTTAACAAAATCTAGATTAATTTTCATGCCAATACCAATGCCTTCGTATGGCTTTACAAAACCTTCCGAATCAAGTTCATAAGCAACTCTATCCATCATCTCGTCTCTAAAGGGATTAAGCGATGTAACATCCCCTTCAAAATATCCAGGATTATCAATGGCTGATAAAAAATGAATAGTCGTTCCCATGTTTATAGCTGTAGCAGAGGTATGCGGATTAATTGTTAGCTTATTAGCACTTGCCATCGCAGCAATTTTTATAGATTCAGTAACACCTCCTGTTTTTGATAGATCAGGTTGCATAAATTGAACATCTCCATCGTCTAAAAGGGTTGAGAAGTCATAACGTGTATAGTGATTTTCACCAGCTGCAAAGGGAACTCGCCCTAAACTACGAGCCATTCGATATGCCTTACGATCCTGTGGTGGGAATGGCTCCTCAAGCCAGCTTACCCCGGCTTCATCAAATGCAGGCATTACCTTTCTCACATCTGCCAATGTGTAATTTGTATTAGCATCAACCAATAAATCGATATCTACACCGACTGCTTTACGAACTGCCTGTACTCTTGCTATATCTTTCTCCGCGGTATCTCCCACGCGTAGCTTCAAGGCTCGATACCCAGTTGCTACGTGCTCCTGAGCCTCCTTGGCCAAAGATGCTGGCTCTTGCCATCCCAAAGCGATGCCGCCTGCATAGGCTTTAATCTTTTTGGAAGCACCTCCCAACATCCGATATAAAGGCTGTTGCATGATCTGGGAGCGTATATCCCATAGTGCAATATCAATACCGCTCAAAGCTAAGACTGCAGCTGCCCCCATCCCATGGCTTGAGATTTGCATTTTATAAACACGAGCCCAGATACCATTAATATCCATTGCATCACTATTGAGAACTAGCTCCCGCATAGTCGTATCAATTAACTTTGCAATTGCACCTGGGGCGCGCCCATGATGTGACTCACCCCATCCAATATGGCCATCTTCAGTTTCGATACGCACTAGTACTGAATCACGTTTTACACATTTACCAATACCTAGTCGAACAGACTTATTCTCGGGAACGGGAAAGGAGATAGGAACAGCCTCTAACTTCACGATACGCATTGGATGACTTGTCATGATTTTCTCAATTAAAGAAATACTTCTGGGTTAACAATATTTTCGGGATGATTCCCTTTGAAAATATCAAGAATTGTTTTTACAGACCCCTCACTCATACCTCGCATGCTACTAGCAGTCATTGAAGCTATATGTGGCGTAAGCAATAGATTAGGACAATCGAAGATGGCCTCATCTCCTATCAAGGGCTGGTGATCATGAACATCCATCGCAGCCCCAGCTATTTTTTTTCCTGCTAAGGCATCAAGAACAGCTCGCGTATCCATTACAGGCCCGCGAGCAATATTAATTAGGACAGCATTAGACTTCATTATTGAAATCGAAGCTTGATCCACCAGCCCTCGCGTTTCTTCATTCAAAGGGCAGCAAACTACTATCACATCTGATTGTGAAAATAATTCGGCTTTAGAAACTGAGCGAACTCCGCCTGGCAGTGTCTCTGGTCGTCTAGTAAGTGCAATAGTTTTCATTTGCAATCCAGTTGCTGCATTTGCTAATTTGCTGCCTATAGCCCCAAACCCGATAATTCCCAAGGTAGTATTTGCTATCTCGGTTGAGGGATCTGCTAGTGGGCGAGATTTTGCCCATCCCTGGCTTCGTAACTGTGAATCAATTAAATCCAAGCGGCGACGGAAATAAAAAATTGTAGCCAAGCAATACTCAACCACAGCATTCGTATTTGAACCTGGCAAATTTGCAACAGGTATCCCTTTTTTAGTAGCGATATCTACTGGAATAAAATCGAGCCCAACGCCATGTCGTACAACCGCTTTTAACTGGTACGCCCCATCAAAAATATCTTGGGGTAGTTGACAGCGGACAATCAAGCCATCACAGTCTGAAATAAGTCCTTTTAAGGTCTCAGGCTTTGTATCGGGTGCTACTACTATGTCACAGTCCTCTGAAAGCGCTTGATGAAACTCCGGATAGATTGGATTTGTTAAAAGAACCTTAAATTTTTTATTCAAGAAATGGCACTCCCTTTTTAATTGGATTGTTAAGCATACCTAGCCCCTCAAGTTCAACACGTACCGCTTGACCTGGTTTGAGCCAGGCAGTTGGCTCATGTACCATCGCCAGGCCAGCAGGAGTCCCTGTTGCAATAATATCGCCAGGCTCAAGAGGCATTTGCTTAGAAATAAAGGAAATTAATTCTGCAATTTTGAAGAGCATTGTGCCCGTAGTACCATCCTGAAGCACCCTCCCGTCTACATCCAATTTAATTCGAATGGCATAAGGATTCGCAACCTCATCAGCAGTAACTAGAAAAGGTCCAAAGGGAGCGGAAGCTGGCATATTCTTACCGCGGACGAAGTTACCCTTATCCTGCTTGATCATGCCGCTACCACTGATATCGTTATGCACTGTGTAACCCACGACATAGTCTATGGCATCTTTCGGCTCAATGAATAATGCACGTCTGCCAATTATTACAGCTAACTCAGCTTCGTAACCTACATTCCCGACATCTGGCGGGATGAGGATGGCATCATTTGGTCCGATGACGGTATTTCCAGATCGAATGAAAATAACTGGCTCAGCTGGATAAGGCATTGAACGCTCATCCAATGCATCTGTAAAGTTATATGCAGCCCCAACAACTTTTCCTGGCCTAGGAATTGGGGCGCAAATTGCAATGGCATTGAGACGTAATATAGCCTCTGGATCATAACTACCAATCTCAATTTTGCTAGTGATTTTCGTAGTTAAGGCAGGTAAACCTGCCTTAACCATAACAAGTAAATTAGAACCTAAACCAGCCATGATGTCGCTACAACTGGCATGGGAAAGATCTAACACGCGCAAAGAGTCACTCAGCAGAACACCCACTGCAGGTGACTGTTCACCCCTAATAAATGTTAAATAACGCATAACAGCAATCTATGCGACTCGGTATTGATCAAGGATATGCCGGTTAATTTCAATACCAAGACCTGAGCCTTTAGGAATACTCACCTTACCATTACGCTGAATAATAGGCTCGACTGATAGTAAATCGCGAAATGGATTCTCGCACTGCTCAAACTCAAATAGCGGAGGATTACCCTTAAAACTAGGCGGCTGATCCGGAAGCGCCGCCAAGAAATGTAAGGTTGCAGCGACTCCTATAACCGATCCCCATGCATGTGGAACGCACTCAACACCATGCGCACTAGCAAGCGTTGCAATCTTACGGCATTCGCTAATACCACCCGCAGCACAAACATCGGGCTGAACAATATCCATGGCCTTACGCACCACAATATCTCTAAAGCCCCATCGGGTAAATTCATTTTCCCCACCAGCTACAGCCATATCAAGAGCGCGGGTCACTTCAACATAGCCATCTAAATCTTCAGGAGAGATAGGCTCCTCAAACCATTCGATGTCTAATTTTTCAAGTTCTCGCCCAATCTTTATGGCTTGAGGTACGGTGAAGCAATGATTAGCATCGACCATCAATCGCATATCATCTCCTACCGCTTTTCGAACCGCCTCTACACGCCTGATATCTAACTTTAAGTCGCCTAAGCCAATTTTCATCTTAATGGCCGTAAAGCCATTTTGTTTAAATTCGATCGCCTCTTCAACCGCCTCTTCAATTAAACGATCCATATCTATAAAATATAGGCCGGTTGCATATGCTGTTACCTCATCTCGATAGGAGCCTCCAATCAACTTATGAATTGGTTGCCCGCAAGATTTACCAATAATGTCCCATAATGCAATATCAATTCCACTAATGGCAGAAATCGCCATACCTTTAGTGCCGTAATCCTTAATGCGGTTGTACAAATCTTCCCAAATTACCTCTACGTCAAATGGATCTCTACCAATAATTCGAGGTCCAAATTGGCTATCAATAAACGCCTTTGAGACAGCCGAAGGCCCATAGCATTCGCCCCACCCCACCATGCCATCATTTGTTTCTATTTCCACAATGCAAGAGCCTCGGGTTTTGTAAATCCATCCTCTAGAGGAAGTAAAAGGCTTTGCTACAGGCGCAGAAACAACGTGGCAGGTAACTTTTTTAATTTGACTCATCAATCTACTTTCGAATTCAGATATTTATTTTTTTTCAGAAAATACTTTTTTTCCAACCACTGCCAAGGTATTTGTGACGGCGATAATCTCGGTACCTAAAGCCTTACCAGTCAGACTATCGACTCTTGCGCCACCATCTTCAGAAGCAGCCTTAAAACGAGGATCTTGAATAGCCTTGTTGAAAATGTTAATTAATTTTTCCTGAATTTCTGGAGGTGTCTTTGCAGGAGCAGCTAGATATGCCATCTGTACTAATGGCCCATATGGAAAAACGTTATACCCCTTCTCTTTAAAAGTAGGAATATTAGGCATTGATTTAATCCGCTCATTTGCGAACACACCCAAAGGCACGACCATATTCGAATCAATCTGCGCCTTACTTTCTGATGGCTTTAAGACTGCGGCTGCAATTTGCTTGCCAGCGAGATCTACAATCACCTTAGATCCACCTGTATAGGGAACGGTAATAATTTCTGAATTAACAACATTACCGGTCATAACCGCAAAAATATGATTTAAATTATTGCTTCCTGGCGTACCAATAGATATTTTTCCTGGATTCTTTTTAACCATTGCCTCAAAGCTATCCAAGTCTTTTGTAGGGCTATCTTTTGGAACTAGTAGCAATAATTGATCCGTTGTGACACGTGCTATTGGAGCAAATTGTTCATTTTTAAGCGGTGTTAAACCCTGCGCAATCATTGCTAGAGTAGAACTGGTTCCCATTCCGATGGTATAGCCATCAGGATCCGCGTTAGCTACCTTTGTCATGCCAATAGTTCCCGTTGCTCCTGCAACGTTATCTACGACGACCGTAATACCCTCATCTGCCAAAATTTTAGAAATTAGTCTCGCTGAAATATCGTTTGATCCACCCACATTCCAAGGCACCACTAGTTTTATCTCCTTGGTCGGGAATTCAGCGGCATTGGCTGAGCCAAAAACCAAAAATATACACACTGCAGAAATCGTAAATCTACCCATAACTTTTTTAAAAGTGTTCATATTCACTCCTTTAATTAAGAAACATACCAATGTTATAACAAATAACATTCATTTGGGGAATAGATGAATACCCCTCCGTTACCCATGGAACTAATCCAACAAATTACAGATGTCTAGGCGAGAGCTTTCAATATCTGCTCGAATGGCTCTGGCTACCGCAATACCATCGCCTTTCTTAAGAGCATTTAGTGCAGCCAAGTGATATTTATGTCTTTTTTGCCCCGGCTTGTTCGCTGGTAAGGCCAGATTTAAGGTAGGCCCACAGCGAAGCCAAGCCCCTTCAATTGCTTGAATAAGAATTGGTTGGTTGGCTAACTTATAAATCCCAAAATGAAATTTATAGTGGGCGTCTAGATAAGAAGCAAGGTTTCCAGTTTCAGCTAAATTTCTCATATCAATCAAAAGCTTCGAAATTTCTTTTATTTCTGATTTAGTTGCATTCTTTGCTGCTGCTTCTGCAGCCAATGGCTCCAAGCTACTGCGTATCATCATTAATTGGGCAAACTCATTAGACGTGAATAAAGGTACTGAGGCCCCACCACCCTGTCCAACCCCGCCTCTCTCAAGAACATTTTCTGCAGCCAAACGATTAATGGCGTCACGGACTGGAGTGAGGCTAATTCCTAAGTCTTGAGCAATCTTTCTTAAAATGATTCGCTCCCCAGGAACAAATTTACCTGCTAATAATGCACTTCTTAAAGACAAATAGGCTTTATCCCAAAGGGTATCCCTGTTAATTAGCTTAAGACCGTCCTTCGAGATACTTGGCATTAGAGAGTTTTCACAAAATAGAGATAAGAGTTAATATAAATCAAAATCTAAGCGTTACTTTAAGTAACGCTCAAAAGACAAAACCCCCACCATTACTGATGAGGGTTTGGTTTTCTAGTTTTTGGGTTAATTCTTATTTCTCCGGCTTAAATGCACTATCCAAAAACTCCTGCACCCCAGAGAACATTAGCATACGATTTTTTTCCATGATGATCGTATGGGTGCCTTCACTAATTTGCAGCATGATTTTATAAGGAGCATTCTCTAGCTTTGTGAAATATTCATACATCATGTAGCTAGGCAAGTCGGCATCCCACTCGGCATGGACCAGCATAACTGGGACACGAATATCTTTAGGCTCATAAACTGGAATTCCTGCTGTCCAGAATTCACGGGCATCCTGAACAGTGCCATTTGGTGCACGAAGTTTTTTAGGAGTTTGAGTCCTACCCCATGGATCAGTATCAAATGTTGCCGCAGCCCATTTCTCAAACCAGCCTTCCGGAATTAAAGTAGCCTTTGCACTCTCCGGCACTCCAGTCAACCAACGCCCTTTGGCATCAGCAATTGAAGCCACTCGATAAGCCCCTAATGGTCCACCTTTATCTGTTAATGGCGCACCGCCCTGACGTAACCATTGTGGCGCATATAAAACAAGCTTATTTACTTTTTGATTATTTTCGGCAGTGTACTTACCCATGATGGTGGTACCCCATGACCATCCAAGCAAGTTCATCTTATTGATATTGCGTTTTTTAAGAATGTAATCTACCGCACTAGAGACATCGCTTACCGCAACATTGGTGCGCACTATGGGTGGATTTTGGTCGGCAGGTTGATCCATTTCTGGTGGTCGAGATGATTTTCCGTAGCCACGCAAATCGACCAACCAGACGTCATATCCTCTAGCGGCAATATATTCCATCCAAGATGTGCCACCTAATGACAAGTCAAAAGCAGTTTCAGCTGGATAGGTTGAGCCATGTACATACAGTAATGTTTTCTCAGGAGAGAACTTTTTCATTCCTGCCAAATGTTTATTGCGAACATAAAGAGAGATACCAGGAGTATCACTCTGAATCATGTATTCATTCATTTCGATTTTCCCAGCGGCAAAGGCTTGGGAAAATCCTAAGAAAGCAAGCAGGCCAATAAAGAGCTTTTTACTGATTTTCATTTTGTCCCCTAGAATTTTTGTATAAGATAAGAATCCTTACATCATATTACTATCAAGTACTCTCAAAAAGACGAAAACCCCAGCTATCTCTAACTGGGGTTTGCTTTTCTGGTGGGCCCACCAGGACTTGAACCTGTTCTAGGAGGCTAGATTACGTAGCCTTCATACTCCGTGGTCCATACCCCTAAACTACCGCCTTAAAGTTTGATGAATAAAATTTTCTAAACTCTTAAATAGTTCATCTGATGCTATTTCAGCAGCTTTTGAATCGCCTTTTGTGATTGCCAATGCAAGGTTTGCATGCAGCTTCCCAGACTCAGCATCATCTTGGCTTTGATGATAAACAAACCAGAATCTTCGCGATAAAGAGTCCAAAGAGCCCAACGCTTTAGATGCAAACTCATTTCTTACGCAAATAGAAAGGTGATCATGAAAGGCTTTATCTGCTTGCAAAAGTGCTTGCCCATTTGCAGTCTTAACGGCATCTAGTAACTGATCAGCAATTACCTGCATCTGCATGCGCTCCTCATTATTTGCACGTCTTGCAGCAGACCCAGCAGCAAATCGCGATACTACGCTTCTAAATTCCAAAAGTTTTAGCTGATCTGCAATATTGATTTCAGTGACAACAATTCCCCTGCGAGGGAGAATATTGACTAAACCCTCTCTAGCTAACCTTTGGAGGGCTTCTCCGATTGGCGTTCTACTGACTTGTAACATCTTGCTCAATTCTGATTCGGAAAGTACCTGCCCCGGCTCAAATTGAAGAGTTGCGATCATTTCTTCAAGCTCAGCGTAAACCTTTTCACCCAAACTAATATTGTCAGCTTTTATAAGGGTTAATCGCTTAGTGCTATCTACAACTTTTAATTCAGATTTCTTTAATTTCACGGCGGAATTTAACTTTTTAAAATAGTGAGGTATTACACCCCACTATTTTCACCTGAAAACAGATCATTTATAACTTTATATCCACATTTTTAGTCTCTGGTAAAAAAATTGCCCCGAAAATAACCGTTACTGCAGCAATGATCACCGGGTACCAGAGCCCATAGTAAATATCACCCTCTAACGCCACAAGCGCAAAGGCTGACGTAGGCATTAGTCCGCCAAACCATCCTGTGCCAATATGGTAGGGCAACGAAAGTGAAGAATAGCGAATTTTGGTAGGAAAAAGTTCAACCAAGGCTGCTGCAGTTGGCCCATAGGCCATCGTCACGTATATCACGAGAATAAATACCAGTAAGAAAACCATTGGTTTATTTATCTCGTCAGCATTAGCTTTTGGTGGGTAGCCAGCCTCCGCAATCGTGGAGCTTAACTCTTTCGAAAAACTATTCATTTTTAGAGTTGATTCCTCTTTAGAAAGTCCTACAGAATCAAAAGATTGAATAGTCTTATCGCCAACTTTAACGCTCGCAATTGTTCCAGGCGCTGCATTCTCTACACGATAATTAACAGATGCGGCTACCAACTTAGCTTTTGCAATGTCACATGAAGATATAAATTTCTTTGTACCAGTTGGATTAAATTGAAATTGACAATCTGCTGGATCCGCAACAACCACCACAGGAGAGTTTTGCAATGCCATTTCTAGAGCCGGATTTGCGAAGTGTGTAAGACCTTTAAATATCGGAAAATAAGTCAGTACAGCCAATGCCATACCGGTAAGAATAATTTTTTTTCTTCCAATCCGATCTGATAGTATGCCAAAAAACAAAAAGAATGGGGTAGCTAGTAACAGTGCTCCAGCTACAATTAGAGTAGCAGTAATACTATCTACCTTAAGCGTTTGCGTCAAAAAAAGAAGTACATAAAACTGACCCGTGTACCACACACAGCCAAGACCAGCAGTGATACCAAATAATGCAATTAATACTATTTTTAAATTCTTCCAATGCAGAAAAGACTCGGTTAATGGAGCTTTTGACTCTGTACCCTCTTCCTTCATTTTTGTAAATATGGGTGACTCACTCATAGATAAGCGAATCCATACAGAAACACCAAGCAAAATAATTGATAATAAGAACGGAATACGCCAACCCCAATCACCAAATGCCGCCTCACCCACGAGCAGTCTTGTTGATAGGATAACTAATAATGATAGAAGTAGACCCAAGGTTGCAGTTGTTTGTATCCAAGCAGTAAAATGACCGCGTTGATTATCAGGCGCATGCTCTGCAACATAGACAGCAGCCCCACCATATTCCCCACCGAGCGCGAGACCTTGTAACAACCGAAGCGAAATAAGAATAACTGGCGCCGCAATACCAATACTCTCATACGCGGGCAATAATCCAACGCAAAATGTCGATAAACCCATGATGATAATTGTCATCAAAAATGTATATTTGCGTCCAATCATATCTCCGAGACGACCAAAGACTAATGCGCCAAATGGTCGAACTATAAATCCCGCTGCAAATGCTAGTAAGGCAAATATCAGCCCAGTGGTTGGATCAGCTTTTGCAAAAAACTGCTTAGCAATCACGGCTGCCAATGACCCATATAAAAAGAAGTCATACCATTCAAATACTGTGCCTAATGATGAGGCAATGAGTATTCGCTTCTCATCTTTGGTAATAGGTCTTTTATTATTTTTTTCTTCACTTAGATTTGCAGTTGTCATTTAACACTCCAAAAGGTTAGTTAACTACGAAAGAATTCCAGGGATTTGCTCTATTGAGTTGAGCTCTACATCTGGAGGCAAATCCAATTCATCTGGTAAAGCTGAATTCCGATTGATCCAAATTACCTGAAATCCAAAAGCCTTAGCGCCCGCCACATCAAAATAATTTGAAGTCACAAATCCAATTTCATGTCTTTCTAGACCAAACTTATCAATAGCCAGCTGATAAGTTCTGGGGTGTGGCTTGTAAACCTTTACCTCATCTACACTTAACAAAGCGTCAAATTGGGATGCAATTCCTGCGTTGCCAACTAAATTTGATAATAGTGATTGCGTTCCTACTGATAGGATTGCTTTCTTAATTCCACTCAATTTTGGTAGCGTCTGTCTTGCATCATCAAAAGGAGATAACTTCTCATAGGCTGCCATTAGAGCCTTTCTCTCGCTTTCACCTCCCGGCAACTTCAAATACTTCATAGAGTATTTGAGACCAGCCTCGGTATTTTGATCATGAGGTATATATCTCCCCATAATAGTTCTTAGAAACATGTATTCAATCTGCTTTGATCTCCACAGCTGACTTAACTCTTTTCCCTTACCAGGAAACATCTCCTCAGCCAAGGTGACAACTGAATGAACATCAAATACAGTGCCATAGGCATCAAACGCAAGAGCCTTAATTCCATGCAATTTTTTCATATAGTTCCTATCTGAAGTTCTACTAGTATTTCAGTAGGATACCAGTAAAAATCCAGATAAAAAGCACTAAGCGACCTAGTAAAAACCCTTGCCATTGAAATATCTAGCAATTTTTTATCAACCGTTACTTAAAGTAACGCTCAAATGACAAAACCCCCACCATTTCTGATGAGGGTTTGCTTTTCTGGTGGGCCCACCAGGACTTGAACCTGGGACCAAAGGATTATGCTTACCACTACAGTTTTCACTGCCTGTTTCCAGTTTGTAGTCTGGACTGTCTCTTGTCTTTACGACCTACCCGTACAGTC
>Ga0114966_10002963_pt1 | contig 15052 bp, 4 predicted proteins | sample M_130207_XF_Meta_FD_87029 | JGI IMG/M metagenome (GOLD analysis project Ga0114966, IMG submission 87029) | Freshwater microbial communities from Lake Montjoie, Canada to study carbon cycling - M_130207_XF_MetaG | ecosystem: Environmental > Aquatic > Freshwater > Lake | place: Lake Montjoie... | reverse complement strand
ATTTACAACCTTAAATGAGGGACCTACCACGGATATTTCTTACAATACCCTTACCAATACCTCTGCAATTGTTTCCTTTGTAGAATCCCCTGGTCAAAACAAGAAATATACTGTAACTTATACTACCGGATTACAAAGTATTACTATAACTGAAATAACCGAACCTAGTCTGGCATTGACCGATTTAAGTATCAATACCACTTATTCGGTTACAGTAACTACATTCTATAATAGTAGTGATGCTTCTTACAATTACAGTAAATCCAATTTATTTACAACCTTAAATGAGGGACCTACTAGTTTAATAAATGTAACAAATCAGGCCAATGACATATTAATCACTTTTTTTAATAGATATGGTTCTCCAGATAAGTATACATTTCATGCGAAAAGTTTGGATTCTTCCGTTGAACGGAGTGGAGAATTTCTAGGTGCAGCAAATGAAAATACACCAGAGACGCTTACGATTGCTGGTTTAACATACGATCTGAGTTATAATGTATATGTTATCACAACCTATCCAACATCGAATTATACATATCGAACAGATTGGCCATTGATAATAGATCTTAGTAATGCCGCAACAGATGGAGGTAATACTGGAGACACAGGGTTTGATGGATATACTGGCGATACTGGACCTGCCTGATAATCCTAGAGTATTTCGTTTTAGTCGAACCATAAAAAATATTTTATTTTATGGTTCGATAGTATAATATAACAAAACACATTAAATATAAGGGATTTTATGTTTATGAATCCATTCGATGCATTTTTGTTCATTTATTTTCGAAGAATACTGGATTTTTTCTTGTTTGAATTTATGTCCAATCATAAGTAAAATAGAATGCATGTGTTCCAATTGAACCTGTCCAAAAATAGTATTCATTTCTTCGAGTTTATTCAGAAAATAAAACGGAATAGGTAAAGATAAAAAACGATCAATGGAAGTATTGGTTTCTGTCACCAAACGATACAAATGCATAATTCTCTCTAAATAATTTACCGAAGAAGGAGGAGGACAGAATCCTTTACAAACGATATATTTTTCGGATTTAGAAATATCCATCACCGCCGGTTTAATAAAATACGTTTTATGGTAAAAAGAAGAAACGAAATAAAGAATATCCATCATGAAAGGGCTAAAACAGTCACCGATTTTCCAAATTAATACACCATTTTTCGCTTGGTATACTAAAATGGTGCATAAACGAATCAACATTTTGGTAGTATCTCCCATATAATCTGCAAAAATAATATGCATTTTCTGGAAAAGATTTGAGAATTGAAAAATGGATAGATCGCAATTATTAATATCATTTCTCGCCAATAATTTACGACTATGTAAGATCGCATTGGAATTGGCACCTAGATTCAAAATTTGTATATTTTTCGACACGTAATAATCCAAATAGGCATTGATACGCATCGTATGCATGATTTCGGTGATTTCATAATAACTATCATCCGGACCATTGGCTAGAATACCGTTGTAATATGGATGCATATTTTGTTGTAAAAAGGTATATTCCGCCTGATTTACACGAATCAAATCAAATAATTCGGTTAAATATCGTTGAAGAGAAGGTGAAAGAATATTATTTTCTGGTTGTTGAAGTTGGAGTTGAAAAGAATAGAAAGGAAAGGTCATAGTTGGTTTTGGAAATAAATAATAGGCCATTTTTCAATAAAAAAGATTGGTGAAATAATATATCTGGTTAAAAATAGAAACAAAAAGTGTTTATATTTTTTTTTTAAAATAGATTCGGGGGGTTATTTAGCAACCACGATTTTGGTTTTTGGTGCTTGCATTTTCTTCAAAAATTCGATTCGTTTTGCAACTGGATATTTGCGTAATTTTTCTTGCACTTCTGGTTTCAAACGTTGAAATACCCCCTCCCATTCTCCTAAATCCGTTACCTTTTCCTTTAGTTCGGTTATATTTTCCTTTAGTTCGGTTACCCTTTCCTTTGTTTCTGTTAACTTTTCCTTTAGTTCAGTAACCTTTTCCTTTGTTTCGGTTACCCTTTCCTTTAGTGCGGATTCCTCTTGAATCGGCACATAATTTTCCAGAGATAACACAATTCTCTCTCCCACTATTTTTTTGGCTTTTACAACCACGTTTTTTTTCTCTCCTTTTTCTTTTTCTTCTTCTTCCTCCTCTTCTTCTTCCATGCCAACTTGTTGTTTCCATATTTGCGCCAATTGTTCTAAAGAAATATTCCGCACTTTTTTGTAAAGAAAGAATTGATTGAAAAACGAAATGGTCTTTTCTTCTTTCGACATATTCAATGCTTGCCCGTAATACACTTTTGGATTCTCTCGAATCTCTCGTTCCATATTACGAAACAAGAGTTCAAAAGAAGCATTGGTATCTACAATATTCATGGAGGTGATTTCCGCTTTCGATAAAGGAACAAAACCATAATCTTCCATTAAACGAGAGAAATAGGTGAAATTGACCAAATATTCCTTAAAGGTTTTATTAATACTTTCTTGGAAAACGTTAATGGCTAAACCAATACTCTTTTCGTTTTGCGGAAATGTCTCGATTTGATTGGAATAATCCCGCACAATTTCAAAAATCTTTTTCCCATTTTTATCTAAACGGATCGATTCTCCCATTTTCTTCTTTTTAAGAGCATCAAATACACGTTGACCATTGTAACACGTTCCAACGAAATATCCCCCAAGACGGGTGCATTCTGCTAAATTACGTAAGAAAGAATGTAAGGTCGCTTTTTTCTCAAAGAAATAATGCATGGCGAATTGACAAGAACTGATATGAAATCCATCTCTCGCAATTCCCACATATTCTTTAGCAACCCCACCGGTTCCATTACCAAAGATACTTTTACAAATATCTTTTTCTTGATTGGTATATAATGCTTTTTGGTTATGACGGATATTTAGGGAACTATTCCCATGAACGAAAATCGCACGTGGTGGTAACTTTGGATTCTTTACTTTTTCAGTCAAATAACGGACACATGCGCCATCTTTCGAATTCATGATATTATCTTTCGAAATATCCACACCGAAAACAAAAGAAATACCGGACGTTTTCCATTTAAATAAATCTCCCGCTTTTCCGACGGCATAATCCATCAAGAGAATATTTCCGGCTTGGGCTTTTACAGAAAGATATTTAGCCACTTTTTGAATAATATATAATTTCACAAATAAATTATGGAAATCTTTCAAAGGTTGCGTTTCCATCGAATCTTTGTCCATACGATTGTAATAAACGGTATCGTCCAACATATTTTCTCTCGGCAAATCATGTCCCATAATCATATTTTCGGTAATAGGAAAATGAATCGAATGCCAATTATCATTTGCTACGGAAAAGTGATTCCCGAAATTATTCTTTTTTTCTCTCAATTCACTAGTTTTATCATACCGAACCCGTAATGGAACCCATTTCCATGCACTTTCCGTCTCTCGATTTTCTTTATCATAACTGAATTCTACAATCGTATCTTCTTGAAAGACATCGTTTTCCATGGTTCGCATATACAACTGGTCGGAATTTACTGGATCTTTCTGTAAAATAATATTGCAAAAACATGCTTCGGGATCGTAAGGAGAAGTAGGTTGAAACGGAACGGGTTGATATCCTTTGGTAGAATAAGTAACATTGGTTTCATCGTCATCGACTGGTTGAGTATCCAAGGCTTCAAACCTATTGAACAACATATCGTTAAAGGCATTCACGAATTTATCTTTTTTAGGATTAAATCCGCATTTTAACACCAATGTTTTATATTGAATAATAGTCGTAATTTCATTGTGTTCATCGGTCAAGATTTTATTACGAATCAGGTCTTTCCCGAATTTATCTTTTTTCGTAGATACCAAAAAGTCAATGGTATTATAATGCGGTGGTTTCCATTTAAAAGACCGATTCCATTTAAATTTCATCATGGGACTGGCTTTTCCGGGAACATCACCACCCACTCCCATATTCATAGGGGTGAAAATCAGTCCGTCGATTTCATATTCAAACATTTCTCTCCGCGACCAAATCATTTCGACACCTTCGAAAATGGTTTTTTCTTCCATCACTTCGATTTCTTCTTCGACTTCACCTTCTTCTTTCGGCGAACGAACCACATTCTTACTAGGTCCAGATCCGGACCCGGACATTATCCCTCGGTAAAAGGTCTTGCATCGAATTTGGAATAAACAGGCTTGTTTTTCAACCACGGATTGAATCCGTAATTTAGACACAAATTTTTCCAGTAAATTCAAACGATACAGATTTTCATCTTCCACTCGAAGGTTGGTGCAAAACGCCAATTCTCTCACAGATCGATCTTTTCTAGAACCAATGAAATAAATATCAAAAGCCGCAAATAAATGTAAAAAGGTTCTGGAGGATGTGCGTTTGCCATAATCGATATATTCTCCATCTAGAATACTATCAAAACATTCTTTGGCCTCCGTCATGGCGCCGGTAAACATGACATTTAAATTATTATTAATCATGTATATTTTCCCCTTTTTCGAAATATACAGTAAAGCGCGTTGTCCATCTGCTTTTTCCGTAACGGTATAATCCAGAGCAATATTGGGAGAAGTAGTATTATTGGAAGGAACAATATGTTCCATTTGTAAAGTGATGGAAGAAGGGCCAATAAAGTAAGGAAATGGAAATTTCTCTCGATTCAACGATTCTTCGTCCACTTTACCTGCGACCCATTTATCCCCGTGCATACAACGCATATAATCCCGAATGACATCCTCTTGTTCCAAATAAGAAATCGGATAAGGTGTGCCCTGTAAACCAGAGAGAACGGTTCGAACGGCCGCCCGAATTTGGGTCATGACTTCTTGAACTAAATCTTCAATCTTACGTTTTCTAGAATCCATCAGGATAGTAATGGCATCATTATCCAATTCCAATTCAATTTCATAGATTTCGGCATTCGAAAAAACCTCGGCTTCTTGAATGGTTTGATACGGAATCGGTATTTTTTTGAATTTACCATCTCCCAATTTTTTGGAATAAGTGCGATTACTTTTTACAATACTAATATCTACCGCAACTACACTACCGGGTAAAGTAAAACGAACCCGATTAATCGAACGAAAATGTTTGGAAGCCGGATTCCAATCATTCATGATTTTACGGATAGATTCATTTTCGCTGGTAATAGGATAAACAATTTCAAATTGAGAAGAAACCCGGAAATTAAAATCTTTGAAATCAATAAATGGCATATTTTTTCCATTGATAAACGGACCAATGGCTCTTGGTGCCGGTTTTTTTTGTGTGAATTTTAATTTTTTATTGGCGGCGGGAGTATTTTTCAAGGCTTCTAAACTATTTGTTTTACAATAAATTTCAATCATATCGGCTCCCACAATTTCTAGACGAATATTGGACATTTGAAATTCGGAGGCACGACGTTTACCTGGACCAGGACCCCTTGCCCCTCCTCTAAACACATTTTCCTCCCCTTCGTCTTCGTCCAAATTACGTTGAGCGATACGAGTATCGTAATATTCGGTAGAGATACGTAATAATTGAGAACCATCGATATTTTTACTAGACCATTTATTTCGTAAGAGTTCACGGACCACATTATCATAATCGGTTTTCGAAACGGGTTTGGAAATACCAAACCGGATTTCGAATTCAGGAATACCTAACCGAATATTTTGCGATAATTTGATGGTGCTACAACTTTCCAAATAATCTTTTATCGCATTCTCCAATAACGGTTGTTCTGACGCCATGATTAAAATAAATAGGTTATATATGTTACAAAGATATATATAACTTATTTTCCATTCAATTTTATTCGAAATTATAATATAAAGAAGTCATAATATATAAAATATTATAGAATGACTACTAATTTATGTATAATTATTACCGGACAATTGCGGACATTTTTTGATTATTCTAGTTTTACAGATATGTATCAATTATCAAAACACTATTATAATAAAATATTAGTGATTTGTGTATTAAATTCAGATGATTTTCATACAGATCAATCTAAACTAATATCGTATTTTAACGATTTAGAGGTAGAATCGATTATTTGCAATTATAAAAATTACACAGATAAATATGATGAAATAATAAAGAGAAAATTATCAAATCCATTATTCTTAACACAAAAAGAAAAATATTTCAGTTATTATAAAAATGCACATATAGGACTACCTGATCCAGATTTATATACGAAAAATCATTCTTGTCCACAACAACATCATATACAAATCGGCATTGAATATATGCTTGAATATATTTCAAAGACTAAAATCGATTTTGATATGTGTATGAAAACTAGATTTGATGCAAAATATCCAACCAAATTATATCCGCATATTCCAACCGAAACAAATAAATTAGATAATATATCATTTAATGAACATAATAAAAATAAAATATTAAAAAGAATGAAAGAAAATGATATCAATTCATTTGAAAAAATAGTAGAATTCAATAAAACGAATAAAATAAATCCACCAAATAGCCATATTTATTCTACACATGACGCATTATCTTTTGGAGGAATGGTATGTTACAATTATGAATCTTTATATAATATTCAAAAAAATGGATTTGACAATATATTATATGCATTTAATGATTATTATTTTTTTTCAAAAAAAGATGATTTTATAAAATTTAAAAAATGGATAGATGAAAGTTGTTTAATCGAATGTGCAAATCAAGATTTATATAATCATTATTTTTGTCCAGAAAATCAATTTGTAATATTTTGTATAAATAATGGTATAAATATTCTAATGTATCCTGAATGTTTATATGACGGAATGGTTCATAGATAACGTTGAAAAATATACAGCGGATGATTAATATCAGTGGTGTTTGCGCACATATCATACATATAATTTAATGGAATATTATTCAAATTAAAATATTGACCAATATGATGAGGCATTGCCGGATGATGACTTAGTTTTTTATCGTTGTCTATATTATCTATATGTATCATATAATTAACTGCATTATTAATATGGTGCAAATTTGCATCAGTATTATCTATAATAAAAACAATGTCGTTACAAAATAATGTTTGACTAAACGTATCATCTTTATTAGGAACTATAATTCCAGAACTAAACCATAAAGGCCATTCTGTTATTTTTATTTTATATAGTATATCAAAACGGAGAATAACAAATCTATCGTAAATATCGCGATTATTTTGGATAAAATGATTTACTTGTTTAAAATTATTTATTTGAGTATGATCCATTTCATCACAAATAATTACTTTATTTGGGTTAACAATATCAATTAAATTACATAATACATTTGTTTGATATGTAACAAAAACAATATCAACTATATATTTATCTTGCAAATCATCAAATATATAATTCTTAAAATTAGAATAATTATCTATTGCATTTGTATATTTAATATATTCTCTTTGATGTTCACCTCTAAATAATATACATATTTTTTGCATTAATTTACAATATATTTATATTTATATTTATATTTATATTTATATTTATATTTATATTTATATTTATAAATATAAATATAAATATAAATATAAATATAAATATAAATATAAATATAAATATATTGTAAATTAATGCAAAAAATATGTATATTATTTAGAGGTGAACATCAAAGAGAATATATTAAATATACAAATGCAATAGATAATTATTCTAATTTTAAGAATTATATATTTGATGATTTGCAAGATAAATATATAGTTGATATTGTTTTTGTTACATATCAAACAAATGTATTATGTAATTTAATTGATATTGTTAACCCAAATAAAGTAATTATTTGTGATGAAATGGATCATACTCAAATAAATAATTTTAAACAAGTAAATCATTTTATCCAAAATAATCGCGATATTTACGATAGATTTGTTATTCTCCGTTTTGATATACTATATAAAATAAAAATAACAGAATGGCCTTTATGGTTTAGTTCTGGAATTATAGTTCCTAATAAAGATGATACGTTTAGTCAAACATTATTTTGTAACGACATTGTTTTTATTATAGATAATACTGATGCAAATTTGCACCATATTAATAATGCAGTTAATTATATGATACATATAGATAATATAGACAACGATAAAAAACTAAGTCATCATCCGGCAATGCCTCATCATATTGGTCAATATTTTAATTTGAATAATATTCCATTAAATTATATGTATGATATGTGCGCAAACACCACTGATATTAATCATCCGCTGTATATTTTTCAACGTTATCTATGAACCATTCCGTCATATAAACATTCAGGATACATTAGAATATTTATACCATTATTTATACAAAATATTACAAATTGATTTTCTGGACAAAAATAATGATTATATAAATCTTGATTTGCACATTCGATTAAACAACTTTCATCTATCCATTTTTTAAATTTTATAAAATCATCTTTTTTTGAAAAAAAATAATAATCATTAAATGCATATAATATATTGTCAAATCCATTTTTTTGAATATTATATAAAGATTCATAATTGTAACATACCATTCCTCCAAAAGATAATGCGTCATGTGTAGAATAAATATGGCTATTTGGTGGATTTATTTTATTCGTTTTATTGAATTCTACTATTTTTTCAAATGAATTGATATCATTTTCTTTCATTCTTTTTAATATTTTATTTTTATTATGTTCATTAAATGATATATTATCTAATTTATTTGTTTCGGTTGGAATATGCGGATATAATTTGGTTGGATATTTTGCATCAAATCTAGTTTTCATACACATATCAAAATCGATTTTAGTCTTTGAAATATATTCAAGCATATATTCAATGCCGATTTGTATATGATGTTGTTGTGGACAAGAATGATTTTTCGTATATAAATCTGGATCAGGTAGTCCTATATGTGCATTTTTATAATAACTGAAATATTTTTCTTTTTGTGTTAAGAATAATGGATTTGATAATTTTCTCTTTATTATTTCATCATATTTATCTGTGTAATTTTTATAATTGCAAATAATCGATTCTACCTCTAAATCGTTAAAATACGATATTAGTTTAGATTGATCTGTATGAAAATCATCTGAATTTAATACACAAATCACTAATATTTTATTATAATAGTGTTTTGATAATTGATACATATCTGTAAAACTAGAATAATCAAAAAATGTCCGCAATTGTCCGGTAATAATTATACATAAATTAGTAGTCATTCTATAATATTTTATATATTATGACTTCTTTATATTATAATTTCGAATAAAATTGAATGGAAAATAAGTTATATATATCTTTGTAACATATATAACCTATTTATTTTAATCATGGCGTCAGAACAACCGTTATTGGAGAATGCGATAAAAGATTATTTGGAAAGTTGTAGCACCATCAAATTATCGCAAAATATTCGGTTAGGTATTCCTGAATTCGAAATCCGGTTTGGTATTTCCAAACCCGTTTCGAAAACCGATTATGATAATGTGGTCCGTGAACTCTTACGAAATAAATGGTCTAGTAAAAATATCGATGGTTCTCAATTATTACGTATCTCTACCGAATATTACGATACTCGTATCGCTCAACGTAATTTGGACGAAGACGAAGGGGAGGAAAATGTGTTTAGAGGAGGGGCAAGGGGTCCTGGTCCAGGTAAACGTCGTGCCTCCGAATTTCAAATGTCCAATATTCGTCTAGAAATTGTGGGAGCCGATATGATTGAAATTTATTGTAAAACAAATAGTTTAGAAGCCTTGAAAAATACTCCCGCCGCCAATAAAAAATTAAAATTCACACAAAAAAAACCGGCACCAAGAGCCATTGGTCCGTTTATCAATGGAAAAAATATGCCATTTATTGATTTCAAAGATTTTAATTTCCGGGTTTCTTCTCAATTTGAAATTGTTTATCCTATTACCAGCGAAAATGAATCTATCCGTAAAATCATGAATGATTGGAATCCGGCTTCCAAACATTTTCGTTCGATTAATCGGGTTCGTTTTACTTTACCCGGTAGTGTAGTTGCGGTAGATATTAGTATTGTAAAAAGTAATCGCACTTATTCCAAAAAATTGGGAGATGGTAAATTCAAAAAAATACCGATTCCGTATCAAACCATTCAAGAAGCCGAGGTTTTTTCGAATGCCGAAATCTATGAAATTGAATTGGAATTGGATAATGATGCCATTACTATCCTGATGGATTCTAGAAAACGTAAGATTGAAGATTTAGTTCAAGAAGTCATGACCCAAATTCGGGCGGCCGTTCGAACCGTTCTCTCTGGTTTACAGGGCACACCTTATCCGATTTCTTATTTGGAACAAGAGGATGTCATTCGGGATTATATGCGTTGTATGCACGGGGATAAATGGGTCGCAGGTAAAGTGGACGAAGAATCGTTGAATCGAGAGAAATTTCCATTTCCTTACTTTATTGGCCCTTCTTCCATCACTTTACAAATGGAACATATTGTTCCTTCCAATAATACTACTTCTCCCAATATTGCTCTGGATTATACCGTTACGGAAAAAGCAGATGGACAACGCGCTTTACTGTATATTTCGAAAAAGGGGAAAATATACATGATTAATAATAATTTAAATGTCATGTTTACCGGCGCCATGACGGAGGCCAAAGAATGTTTTGATAGTATTCTAGATGGAGAATATATCGATTATGGCAAACGCACATCCTCCAGAACCTTTTTACATTTATTTGCGGCTTTTGATATTTATTTCATTGGTTCTAGAAAAGATCGATCTGTGAGAGAATTGGCGTTTTGCACCAACCTTCGAGTGGAAGATGAAAATCTGTATCGTTTGAATTTACTGGAAAAATTTGTGTCTAAATTACGGATTCAATCCGTGGTTGAAAAACAAGCCTGTTTATTCCAAATTCGATGCAAGACCTTTTACCGAGGGATAATGTCCGGGTCCGGATCTGGACCTAGTAAGAATGTGGTTCGTTCGCCGAAAGAAGAAGGTGAAGTCGAAGAAGAAATCGAAGTGATGGAAGAAAAAACCATTTTCGAAGGTGTCGAAATGATTTGGTCGCGGAGAGAAATGTTTGAATATGAAATCGACGGACTGATTTTCACCCCTATGAATATGGGAGTGGGTGGTGATGTTCCCGGAAAAGCCAGTCCCATGATGAAATTTAAATGGAATCGGTCTTTTAAATGGAAACCACCGCATTATAATACCATTGACTTTTTGGTATCTACGAAAAAAGATAAATTCGGGAAAGACCTGATTCGTAATAAAATCTTGACCGATGAACACAATGAAATTACGACTATTATTCAATATAAAACATTGGTGTTAAAATGCGGATTTAATCCTAAAAAAGATAAATTCGTGAATGCCTTTAACGATATGTTGTTCAATAGGTTTGAAGCCTTGGATACTCAACCAGTCGATGACGATGAAACCAATGTTACTTATTCTACCAAAGGATATCAACCCGTTCCGTTTCAACCTACTTCTCCTTACGATCCCGAAGCATGTTTTTGCAATATTATTTTACAGAAAGATCCAGTAAATTCCGACCAGTTGTATATGCGAACCATGGAAAACGATGTCTTTCAAGAAGATACGATTGTAGAATTCAGTTATGATAAAGAAAATCGAGAGACGGAAAGTGCATGGAAATGGGTTCCATTACGGGTTCGGTATGATAAAACTAGTGAATTGAGAGAAAAAAAGAATAATTTCGGGAATCACTTTTCCGTAGCAAATGATAATTGGCATTCGATTCATTTTCCTATTACCGAAAATATGATTATGGGACATGATTTGCCGAGAGAAAATATGTTGGACGATACCGTTTATTACAATCGTATGGACAAAGATTCGATGGAAACGCAACCTTTGAAAGATTTCCATAATTTATTTGTGAAATTATATATTATTCAAAAAGTGGCTAAATATCTTTCTGTAAAAGCCCAAGCCGGAAATATTCTCTTGATGGATTATGCCGTCGGAAAAGCGGGAGATTTATTTAAATGGAAAACGTCCGGTATTTCTTTTGTTTTCGGTGTGGATATTTCGAAAGATAATATCATGAATTCGAAAGATGGCGCATGTGTCCGTTATTTGACTGAAAAAGTAAAGAATCCAAAGTTACCACCACGTGCGATTTTCGTTCATGGGAATAGTTCCCTAAATATCCGTCATAACCAAAAAGCATTATATACCAATCAAGAAAAAGATATTTGTAAAAGTATCTTTGGTAATGGAACCGGTGGGGTTGCTAAAGAATATGTGGGAATTGCGAGAGATGGATTTCATATCAGTTCTTGTCAATTCGCCATGCATTATTTCTTTGAGAAAAAAGCGACCTTACATTCTTTCTTACGTAATTTAGCAGAATGCACCCGTCTTGGGGGATATTTCGTTGGAACGTGTTACAATGGTCAACGTGTATTTGATGCTCTTAAAAAGAAGAAAATGGGAGAATCGATCCGTTTAGATAAAAATGGGAAAAAGATTTTTGAAATTGTGCGGGATTATTCCAATCAAATCGAGACATTTCCGCAAAACGAAAAGAGTATTGGTTTAGCCATTAACGTTTTCCAAGAAAGTATTAATAAAACCTTTAAGGAATATTTGGTCAATTTCACCTATTTCTCTCGTTTAATGGAAGATTATGGTTTTGTTCCTTTATCGAAAGCGGAAATCACCTCCATGAATATTGTAGATACCAATGCTTCTTTTGAACTCTTGTTTCGTAATATGGAACGAGAGATTCGAGAGAATCCAAAAGTGTATTACGGGCAAGCATTGAATATGTCGAAAGAAGAAAAGACCATTTCGTTTTTCAATCAATTCTTTCTTTACAAAAAAGTGCGGAATATTTCTTTAGAACAATTGGCGCAAATATGGAAACAACAAGTTGGCATGGAAGAAGAAGAGGAGGAAGAAGAAGAAAAAGAAAAAGGAGAGAAAAAAAACGTGGTTGTAAAAGCCAAAAAAATAGTGGGAGAGAGAATTGTGTTATCTCTGGAAAATTATGTGCCGATTCAAGAGGAATCCGCACTAAAGGAAAGGGTAACCGAAACAAAGGAAAAGGTTACTGAACTAAAGGAAAAGTTAACAGAAACAAAGGAAAGGGTAACCGAACTAAAGGAAAATATAACCGAACTAAAGGAAAAGGTAACGGATTTAGGAGAATGGGAGGGGGTATTTCAACGTTTGAAACCAGAAGTGCAAGAAAAATTACGCAAATATCCAGTTGCAAAACGAATCGAATTTTTGAAGAAAATGCAAGCACCAAAAACCAAAATCGTGGTTGCTAAATAACCCCCCGAATCTATTTTAAAAAAAAAATATAAACACTTTTTGTTTCTATTTTTAACCAGATATATTATTTCACCAATCTTTTTTATTGAAAAATGGCCTATTATTTATTTCCAAAACCAACTATGACCTTTCCTTTCTATTCTTTTCAACTCCAACTTCAACAACCAGAAAATAATATTCTTTCACCTTCTCTTCAACGATATTTAACCGAATTATTTGATTTGATTCGTGTAAATCAGGCGGAATATACCTTTTTACAACAAAATATGCATCCATATTACAACGGTATTCTAGCCAATGGTCCGGATGATAGTTATTATGAAATCACCGAAATCATGCATACGATGCGTATCAATGCCTATTTGGATTATTACGTGTCGAAAAATATACAAATTTTGAATCTAGGTGCCAATTCCAATGCGATCTTACATAGTCGTAAATTATTGGCGAGAAATGATATTAATAATTGCGATCTATCCATTTTTCAATTCTCAAATCTTTTCCAGAAAATGCATATTATTTTTGCAGATTATATGGGAGATACTACCAAAATGTTGATTCGTTTATGCACCATTTTAGTATACCAAGCGAAAAATGGTGTATTAATTTGGAAAATCGGTGACTGTTTTAGCCCTTTCATGATGGATATTCTTTATTTCGTTTCTTCTTTTTACCATAAAACGTATTTTATTAAACCGGCGGTGATGGATATTTCTAAATCCGAAAAATATATCGTTTGTAAAGGATTCTGTCCTCCTCCTTCTTCGGTAAATTATTTAGAGAGAATTATGCATTTGTATCGTTTGGTGACAGAAACCAATACTTCCATTGATCGTTTTTTATCTTTACCTATTCCGTTTTATTTTCTGAATAAACTCGAAGAAATGAATACTATTTTTGGACAGGTTCAATTGGAACACATGCATTCTATTTTACTTATGATTGGACATAAATTCAAACAAGAAAAAATCCAGTATTCTTCGAAAATAAATGAACAAAAATGCATCGAATGGATTCATAAACATAAAATCCCTTATATTTAATGTGTTTTGTTATATTATACTATCGAACCATAAAATAAAATATTTTTTATGGTTCGACTAAAACGAAATACTCTAGGATTATCAGGCAGGTCCAGTATCGCCAGTATATCCATCAAACCCTGTGTCTCCAGTATTACCTCCATCTGTTGCGGCATTACTAAGATCTATTATCAATGGCCAATCTGTTCGATATGTATAATTCGATGTTGGATAGGTTGTGATAACATATACATTATAACTCAGATCGTATGTTAAACCAGCAATCGTAAGCGTCTCTGGTGTATTTTCATTTGCTGCACCTAGAAATTCTCCACTCCGTTCAACGGAAGAATCCAAACTTTTCGCATGAAATGTATACTTATCTGGAGAACCATATCTATTAAAAAAAGTGATTAATATGTCATTGGCCTGATTTGTTACATTTATTAAACTAGTAGGTCCCTCATTTAAGGTTGTAAATAAATTGGATTTACTGTAATTGTAAGAAGCATCACTACTATTATAGAATGTAGTTACTGTAACCGAATAAGTGGTATTGATACTTAAATCGGTCAATGCCAGACTAGGTTCGGTTATTTCAGTTATAGTAATACTTTGTAATCCGGTAGTATAAGTTACAGTATATTTCTTGTTTTGACCAGGGGATTCTACAAAGGAAACAATTGCAGAGGTATTGGTAAGGGTATTGTAAGAAATATCCGTGGTAGGTCCCTCATTTAAGGTTGTAAAT
>Ga0114966_10002962_pt1 | contig 15056 bp, 15 predicted proteins | sample M_130207_XF_Meta_FD_87029 | JGI IMG/M metagenome (GOLD analysis project Ga0114966, IMG submission 87029) | Freshwater microbial communities from Lake Montjoie, Canada to study carbon cycling - M_130207_XF_MetaG | ecosystem: Environmental > Aquatic > Freshwater > Lake | place: Lake Montjoie... | reverse complement strand
TTTAAAAATCTCTTGTTTCAACTTTCACTCAATATTTAAATAATACTCGATTCCCAATCATTTTCTATATCTAAATAATCTTCAAATCTCCATTTTTCATTTTCGCATAAATGAACATAATCTGAGTTGTTTAAAATGTCTTGTCCCATATCTAAAATTGCTCTGCTTTCAATCACGTGTTTTCGTCTTAATATTGCGAAGTTTTTTTTGTCTTTTTTCTCGAGACAATTTATCATCCATTCTTCAACTTTTGATGAACGATTTAATGCTTGTTTGAATGCTTTGGTGTATGTTTTATCAGTGCTGGGGTCTTCATAAAATGCCTTCATTTTTGCAAATGATTTTCTTTTGTCAGTAAGAAACTCAATATTTCGCAGACGGTTACATTGTGCAAGGCATTCTTGACAGCAAAATAGGAGTTCCTGTGTTTGAATCGTGATTGTTGCACTTTCGCAATTTGCACACGTCATCTTTTGATTGTTTTATGCAAAAGGCAGAGACCGAAAATGAGTTTCAATTTTTTTTATAAACTGGTTGAAAAGTACAAACGAATAAATAAAAAAATTGAATCAGTTTTTCAATGACTGTGATTCGCATAAAAAAATCAAGATGGCTCTTATCGACATCTTCCCTGAGTTTAAGGCGACAATTGAATTGTTGGCGGAACAATACGTTCGAGATGGTTTTGATAATGGAGCAGAAACTTTCGACAATGAAGAAGACGATGACCGCCAAGACATTCTCGACTATGCTCGTGACTACATTCAAGAAGAAGAATACTACGAATTGATAAATGACAGTGCAAGATTACTTTATTTCGTTGAACGACACTTGGAGCATTTAGATTTCAGCGATCACGGATTGGAAGCGGTTCAACGTTATTTTGGACTTGAAGTTGAACGAATCTACCCTACAATCAAGACAGAATGGTACAACGAAAGAGATGGCAATGCGATGAATGACGAATAATGTGTAATGAATAATTAAATTACAAGATAAAAAGTCGTTATTTTCACAGTCACACTTTTATTAAAACTATTTTAAAAATTGATTTTATTTTTTTGGAAATATTGTTTATGTCCACGGAAGTGCAGTTTTCTGAATGTGTAAATAAAAAAAAATTGATTAAGAACTTAAAAATAAAATCTGTATTAATTGTAATGACTCACCGAAATGCTGTAATACATACCATGACGCACCGAAAGAAGAATACAACCGCTTACAATACCTACATGAAACTGTACATGAGGAAAATATATGAATGGAAGAAAATCCAATTGATATTTTTGAATATTTTGTTGGATTAGATTCTTTAGGAAAATTAATTAATGTTTTTAAAACCGAAAACATCAATTAATAATTAAATTGATTTAATAACTTAAAAATAAAATATCAATTAAGATTATAATGGACAACCAACTACGAAAACTCACTTCTTCTTGGATTTACATCGCTGTTGAAAATGGAAAGAAAACCCCAATTGGATTACCATTGAAGGGTCAAATTGGGTGGAATAATTCTAAGGCGGAAACTGAAATGGAAATGGATGCTTATCAAGGAACGAAAGTACTTGGAATCGCACGTGTCATAAAATTAAATAAAGGTATTTTATGCATTGACATTGATGACGCAACTATTTCATATGACCAAGTTATTGCATTGTACCCATTCTTATCTGATACTTGCTATGTGAAGGGAAACACCAAAGGTTTTCATTTTTATGTGAACGCAACTTATCCTAAAAATAATATGGACTGTTTTGCTGATGTGAAAGGAGATATAATTGTCGAACAAATGTTTGAGCTGGAAGGAAAAGATTGGCACAATGAAATACAATCCATTACCCAAGAACAACTTTTGGGAATGTTAAATGAAACAGACACTGAAAGCGTAAGCACTATCAGTGTAAATAGTGCAAGAAGCGTAAGCAGTATCAGAAGTATGAGCAGTAATTCATTCACTCCATTTTATCGTTCCATTGTGAATAATATTAAACCTGAACTGTACACCTCGTATCAAGTTTGGATGCAGTTTATTGGGGCGTTGAAAAACTTCGATGATGGAGTCGACATTGCCAATGAATATTCTAAAAAAGTCGATGGATATGTTTCCAGAGACGATGTTGAAAAACACATGACTTACACCACAAGCATTGGTTATTTAATGAACTTATCCAAAAAAAGCAATCCCCTCCAATACAAAATTATTATCGGTGAAAAGTTTTTAAAAGACCCCATCAAAGAATATCAACTCGCACAAATCGCCATGCACTTGACAGACGACATCATTAAAGTAGAAGACCAACTCTATTATTACGACACCTATTGGCACATGGATACAACCAAACACGAATCTCATACACGAATGCTTGTGTGTACGTGTTTGAGAACATTCTTTAAGTTTCATTATGAACTTGCCATTGAAGATTTAAAACATTTTGTTGACGAAGAAGACCATAAAAATAAAAAGAAACATGCCGACAAATTATATGGAATTATTTCCAACCATATTGATAATGCAAGTGCTTCAAAAAATATTCTTGACCAGTTTCGTGTTTATTTACCGTCTCAAACAATTCAATTTGATAAAAATCCTTACATCTTCTGCTTTGAAAATTGTGCGTTTAATCTCCAAACTGGAAAACGTGTAATGCCCTTGAAAGAGGACTACATTTTACAAACCACAGGAACTGATTACATTGAACCAACACAACAACAAACTACTCTCATTGAAAAATTAATCTCCCAAATATTTCCAGACTTGGAAATACGCAAAACCTACCTATCCATTCTATTCAGTGGTATGACTGGTATTCGTGTTGAAAAGTTCTTCCTTGCCAATGGTTGTGGGCGTAATGGTAAAGGTCTTCTCAATGAATTATTTATGGAATTAATCGGAAAATATGGTTACATTCTTCCAGCAAGTGTTTTAACTTCTAAAAATGACATTAGCACTGGAGCAAATCCTGTTATTGCAAATTGTCACAACAAACGGTTCATTCTTTCTCGTGAACCAGAGGAAGGTTCAAAAATACGAACATCAATTATAAAAGAAATGACTGGAGGTTGTGAAATCAATGCACGGCAATTGTACAGCGGAAATTGTAAAGTTTCCATGTGTCAGACACAAATGCTTGAGTGTAATGCGAAACCTGCCTTGTCTGGTACGATGAATGAAGCAATCCTTGAACGAATTGTTGACATCCCATTTGTTTCCTATTTTACCAAAGATGAAAGTGAATTGTTGAAACCAAACACATATCTAGTCAATGAAGATTATAAGGAAGAAATATTCCGAAAAGAACACTCATCCGCTTTATTCCATCTTTTACTGAATCATCAAAAATTATACATTCCGTCGTGCATCACAAAACGTTCCAAAGAATATGTCATGTCAAGTGATGATGTTTATGTTTGGATAAAGGAAAACTATGAAGAAGGAACAATGGACGACATTGTGAAAGCAGTGGATTTATACAAAGAGTATACTGGCAGTGAAACATTTTTAACCATGTCAAAAGAAGAAAAACGACTTATGACAAAAGCAAAGTTCTTTGACCTTCTTAAAACAAGCATTGCATTCAAAGGCAAATATTTTGATACTGCAAAAATGATAAATGGAACAAGATATAATGACCGCTTACATGGGTGGAAAAAGAGGGAAATAGTGGAGGAAGAACCCCTTGATATTTAATTATTTACTCTCAATTATAATTACATAAATTACATAAATCCTGCCCCCTTTCCCAAGACTTTATTTTTTGGACTTTATCCTTCCCTAGGGGACTTCTGTTTTAGTGGGCAGGATTTATGTAATTTATGTAATCGACTTTCTCTTACTTGTTTATTGTTTTTGTTTTATTAATTGAAAAAATAATACCATAATAGCAATATTATTAAATGTTTTAGTTTAGAATGTTTGAAATTGGAGGTTAAAGGTATTTTTTTAATTAAGAATATGAAGTATGCAGAGTTAACAAATTATGATAAAATATATAAAGATGTGTACTGGGGTGCGTTTACAGTGTCATCAAGTTTAGACCTTCCTAAAATATCCATCATACACGCACGCAATTGGTTTATTCAAAAGTATAAAATAATTTCTGTGAAAGATTGCCCCACGAAACTCATAAATATGCGTCGAGAATTAAACTTAGACCATACAGAATGTTATGAAGATGCACATGGCAGACTTATTTATTTATACAGCATGTATGATAAACATCAAGTACCCCATTTTACGACCATTAATTCCATGTATTCTTCCAACCAAAGAACGGCAATTCAAATATTTGAAACAACAAAGTCAAAAAACAAAATGATAAAGAATATTAAGTCACGTTTACCAGACGAATTAAATAAAATCATAAAAGATTATTTAGACCATAAAGATGTATGGTATAATTTATTTAGCAAAAAATAATATTCAATATCCCAGCAAATCGAAAAAATAACCCATTCTAATTCGAGTTCCATACTTAAATATCTTTTTTTAATACATGCAAATGAATGTATTAAAAATATCCGTTGTAGATGGAATCTACAGTCCACGGTTGGAGTCGAACCAACATGACGATTTTCGAAAAGACAAAAATCCATCCTACCAATTAGATGACGTGAACTTTAAGTTTCAACTTCTAGGTAATATTCAGAAATTACTTGATGAAAAGTATTTATGGGAGTTAAAATATAAACAAATTAAAGCACACCATTAGCAAGACCATTTTCTACAATAGATGTTGATATAACTTTAAATCCATTTTATTACAAAAGGTTACAAAATAAGTTCCAGTCTCACAATCTCATACAACTCCCCGTTTCCACATCCATGACGAGTTCATCAAGGTAAACCGTGAAAATCATACAATCAATTGGGATTTCGGTGTTGTTGGTGAAACTGACGCTCAAGTTGCGCTGACTCGCTTTATCTGCATCACGAGACCGCCCCAAATCAACCCAATAAACACGATTCGCCTCCCACCAAGGTGCGGATATGAGACCAGTGGATACGCCAATGTCTGTCGAAGTCAAACTTTCAGCGAGACTTACTTGCTCAAGGAAGTTCTCAAAGGTGTAAAAAAGAGTGGAATTGAGAACGTTTGTTCCTCCAAGGGAAACCTGAAGATTGGTTAGAGAAATTGGAGAATAGGTAGAAGGAAATGTATCATACGGCGAAGCGTACTGGGTAGTTCCGATAGTTCCTGATGCGCCAACTGCGGACAAGCAATAAGTTGAAATCATGGGGATAATGCAAACACCAAGGGGATTTTTAATTCCTGACTGTACAAGTTGGGAAAAAGTGCCACCTTTGGTGATGTTTGTGTACTGATTGAAAATCACATTTTCATAAACAACTCTCTTCTGACGATTTTCAGTAACGTATTGCACTGCCCTCTGAGGTTCAAGTTTGATGAGGGAGTAATAGCACCGACACGCCGCCATTGGAGATGAATACCCAGCAAAGTTTGTTGCCACCGAACTGAGGGAAGTGGTTGGAGACTTTCCGACGTAAAGACCAGCAACAATTTGGGTCGTTAACAATGGGACACCTCCAGAAGCAGGAAGACCCGGCAACCAGTTGACTGTCATGGGGCATGTTGCTCCGAAGGTTGAACCAGTGAAAGCACCGTAAGCAAGATTTACAGTGCCGGGGTTCAGAACAGGGACTACAACCGAACCAGTGTTGATGTACGCACGAATGACGATGTCAAGTTTCTTGGTGAGACCAATGTTATCCAAGCAATTGCAAAGGTACTTAAGAGGCAAGACGGCGTAATCGTACCATATCATCTGCGCTCCATTCACGGTGAAGTAAGGTTTGAACTCATTGATGAGTTGGGTTGATGTCATGATGTTGGAAGCATATCCGGTCGTGCTCGGTCCATAAATGCCCTGTGCAGAAACAGAAGCAACGGTCGCCGAACCTTGACCCTGTGAACAATCCACAAGACGAGATGCTCGTTTCTGAATGGCGGTGTTACACGCCCCTACATTGGGGGAAGTACCCATGGAACTCTGACACTCTGTTCCGCTTCCTGAAGCAGGGAAAGGGCGATTATTGGTCAAACCAACACCTGACGAAGGAATTGCACCAGTTACTGCTAGAGGACTGAATACAACCGATTTCTCACTGTCGAGACAATCCGACATGCCGATGGAAGGGGCGATGCTTTTAAGGTCAGTTGCCGACATGGTTGAGAGTAACTTGAAGTTTTCATAAACCGAGATGAAGGGTTGCATGTCATTAATAACCTTGCCGTTGCAAACAACCTCAATCTGATGTACAAGATGCTGGGTGTTCGATTTCATGGTAAGCAGTGGCGAAAACGATACACCTGCTGTTAAAGCAACCGCAGCGGCAGCGGTGTTGAACTGTGCACACATGACGATGGGGACAGTCAACATGAGGTCGCTTGTGTCGGAAAATGACCCACTGTTGTAAATGGAGGAGAGGTCAAATTGGACTAGAGAGAGACCAGAGTTACCGTACACACCAGAGTTAATGTCATTCACGAAGTTGAATTGTTTATCCGTGTACGGTGAGTAGGCATCAACGGATTGGGGACTGCTAGACTTGGAAAACTCGTAAGTGTCGGAGTTCATATACTTTATGAAAGATAAAAAAAAATCTTTAAAACAATTTCAAAACTCCTTAAGAGAATCAACGCCTTAAGAAATCTTATGAAGGTTTAGAAAAGTTTAGACAGTTTCATCAAGGTTTATTAAGGTTTTAGGTTAAGTTTTTAATAAAACCTTAAGATATGAACTATCACTTTGACAGAACGGTCACAAAACCATGGATGCGTGACTTGGCGTTCGATGCTCAACTGGACAAGATTGCACTGGACAATGTCCCTAAAAAGCAAAAAGAACTGAAGGTGGTCATCCCACAACACGATTTCAAAAAACCAATCAAATTGTCGGTCGAAGAAAGAAATCAGCGTGACCTTGCCCTTGAAGTTCAGTTGGCAAGAATATCAACGGATGCGATTGTCAAGACGTGGGAAGCGCCCAAGAAAATACAGTCGCATGTGACGCAAGAAATGATTGCGGATTATCAAAACGAACAAAGTCAACCCATTGTAGTCGATGGAAAACAATACAAGTACCGTGTGCCTGACTCGACCATTGATTTAGAAGCGTATATTAAACCACACGCTCCTCGTTTTGAAACAGAAAGTGCTTTGGATGCGACTGCGTTAAAGGTAAAAAATGAACTACTTTCAAATCATGCACAAGAAACTGAAAATGTAAGGCAAATCGACATTGCTATTGCAGAATTAAGAAACCAATATGACAGGGACATGTCAGCACTTCAACTCAGCGATACTGTCCCTGCTCTAAAAAAACGATTATTAGAACAACTTCCATTTGATTTTATGGCAAACATGACTTATTTAAACAACCAAAAAGCGAATGCGACACGCAATGTTGCAGAGGCGCAGGATGCACTTGAACATATCAATAATCAGGTCGAATTAATTAGAAGGGAGATTGTTGAAAATGAGACCGAAAAGCAACGTGTTGACAAAGTAAATCAATCAAAACTTGCTGTCTATCAAGATGAATTGAACTCAATCAACAACATAAAAATGTCGCAAAATGTCGGAGAAGACGATGCTTCCTATGCTGACCGTTTAAAGAAAGCAGGTGTCCTTGAAGTGTCGGATGCTGAAATCGAACAATCCGCTCTTCTCTACATAACTGAAAAACTAAAAACAGATTTTCGTGAAATAACCCTCGATAATTCCAAGGCAATGAACGTTATTAAAATGTTATCTCCAGATGAAAGGTCAGAAACCCACAAGAGATTTACTGGATTAAAGGCGGAATATTTGAAAAACTTTGGGTTCAACAACAAGTCAATGTCAGACCGTGATATTCATGGATTTATTTTGCAGTTTTTGAGCAAACCACTTGTTCTTCAAAAAGTAATTCCAATACCAGATTTAATGCAACCAGATTTAATGCAACCAGATTTGCTTCCACCAGAAGAACCTCCGTCTTATTTAACTGGTCTAAAATCCCAACAATTTGCATCCACAAGGGACCAAGCACCAGTAGCACATCCAACTTTAACAAAGGAAGAAAGACATCAAAACATGATGGAACGAATGGCAAGAGCACAATCAACCGATATGGGGTTGCCACCTCTACAAACCGCAGACGTGGGTACTGACCCAATTGAAAACTCCTCTGGATTACCGTATCAAGAAGTGGAAGCAATGTACACTAGCACGTTTGGAAAGAAACCACATGGTAATATGTCAGAGGAAATCATGCTGAAAAGAATACGAGTAAAACATCCTAGTTTTGGACAAGACGTTTATCGAACAATCACAGCAAGAATGACAGGGCACGGTCTAACACAATACCCACATGAAGCACGTCTCGGCAAACTCATCATATCACCGAATAAATTGTATTATGAAAACATTCTTGTTGTGTTAAATCAGGATGGGAAGCACATAACAGGGTTTCGAAATAAGAAAGTGAGTGATGCATTCGCCTCTTTAGTTATGAAAATATCGAACAAGGAACACTTAAGTAAACATGATTATTTGTTGCCTTTGGGAGAACGTGAGTTATTTGATGCTTTAATTCATATCGCACATTTACACAAGTCCATTGAAACGGAAGGTTTCGCACCAATGAAGAAGCGACTTGAACTTATTGAAGGTGAAATTGAAGCAGGGAATAACAATCACGAATTGCTATCAGAAGCACATGGGATTTTACACAAATTGGCACTCGCCAAAGTAATAACGCGCCCATCAGCAAAAAAGCATTTTGCTTACTTGAAAAGTTTATAAATGGAAGGTTCCATACCTCCTTTTGAGGGTTTAGAGATTTCTTTAGGGATTTGATGAAACTTTAAAAAGTTTCTATTTTATTTTCTCTTTATACAATACATGTACATTCCAACTGCTCTCGCTAAACTTTCGGTCGCTCAAATATCTCGTCTTCTTAATGGGCACGGTGTTCGTGTCAAACATGGCGACCATCATCAGGTCGAACTTTCACAGGAACAAACAAAAAAACTTCATCGAGCACATGCGAAGGGTTCAGCAACCACGCTTGTACTTGACCCATTTCAAATCGCACAACATCAGCATCTTCGAGGGGGGAGTTTGTCTTATGATAAGTTTGCGAACAACCCTAATGTAAAACGCATAGCAAGTGCTGCCACGGACAGGGCAGTGAAAGCAATTGCTGGGTCTGGTTTGTCTTACGATAAGTTTGCCAATAACCCCAATGTAAAACGCATAGCAAGTGCTGCCACGGACAGGGCAGTTAAAGCAATTGCTGGGTCTGGTTTGTCTTACGATAAGTTTGCGAACAACCCTAATGTAAAACGCATTGCAAGTGCTGCCACAGATAGAGCAGTTAAAGGAATTGCTGGGTCTGGCGTAAATCGTATCAACAAGTTTAAACGATGGACTGGTGCTTTGGGTGAAGCATATCAGGGTATAGCACATGCCGTTAAACCAGTCGCCCAACCAGTATTTCAGGCAATGTCTCAAGAGGCAGTCGACCAAATCAACCCATCCGCTAGTGATATAGTAATGAACAGAATGCTTGGTGTAGGTGTCAAAAAGGTTGGGCGAAGACGTGGTGGGTATCTTCATGCTGCATAAAAACTTTATATTTTTTTATCAATCTATAGAATGAATCAGTTGCCTCCAAATGTAAAAGACGTTTTAAAAAAAGTTGGCGATGAGACAATTACAGGAATCACGGTTTGTAGAACGCCAGTAAATGCATTAGTCACTGGAGTTATAAAAGCAGTTGCAAGTACACCTTATGATGTACTTTTTCATTTATTTGTTGTTCTTCATACAGACAAAAATCGTAGAGTGCTTTTTGAAAAAAATGAACGCATTAACGCACGTGATGACGCAGGTAATTTATCGACTGCTGAAAAAATGGTTGTACCCAATCCACCACAATGTACTATCAGTCAATTAATAACAAATACGGCAAACTACATGGGAAAAAGGTTTATTCCGTACAATCCAGCATCTAACAACTGTCAAGACTTTATCACAGGCATGTTGCTCTCAAATGGCGTGAATGACCCTTCCGTTTTGGATTTCGTAAAACAAGACACTGCTTCTATCTTCAAAAGTCCAGCATTCAAGAAGTTTGCGGTTGGAGTAACTGACATTGCTGGGAACTTTAACAAATTAATCCAAGGTGGAGGTAAACCAAAATCAAACGAACTTTCTGACCGAGACATCGATGCTTATCTTCACGGCATTAAAGGATACAACGGTTGTTTTATAAAAGATGAATTAAAAAAACTAAAATCTGGTATAACTGTATTTAATTTAAATGGGAATAGTCACTGGGTTTGCATGTATAAATCTGGTTCAAAATGTTTTTATTTTGATAGTTTCGGATTTCTTGCCCCAAAAGAAATTGAACGTCTCGTAAAATCGTATGTGTTTTCGGATAAACAAATACAAGGTATTAATGAGAGCAGTTGTGGGTTCTTCGTCATCGCTTTTGCTCGTTTTTTAACTTCATGTAAAAACAAAGAACTTGGGTATAATCAATTTATAAATCTTTTTGGTAAACCAACTCATAATGGTAAGATATTAAGAATGTTAATAAAGTAGTTTTCTGACTACTATTATAAAAAAAAATTGATTTATAAAATACATTTTTTTGAAAGTGTATTTTTATGATTGGAAGGGTCTATGCAATTCGTTCACATCAAACAACGGACTTTTATATTGGGTCAACAATTTCCAAATTAAATGTGAGAATGTCAGGGCATAATAAAGATTATAAAATAAAGAAAAATTATATTACTTCATTCGAGATTTTAAAGTATGAGGATGCCTATATTGAACTGATTGAAGAAGGAGAGTTTGAAACAATAGAATTGCTTCGACTTCGAGAGGGTCACTTCATACGAGAAATGAATTGTGTAAATAAAAACATTGCTGGACGAACCCATGAGAAGTATCGTTTCGAAAATAAAGAAATTATTGCTGAAAAAAATAAGCAATATCGTTTTAAAAATAAAGAAATTATTGCTGAAAAAGATAGGCAGTATAGTTTGAAAAATAAAGATTTGATTTCCAAAAAAGGAGAGCAATATTATATAAAAAATAAAGAAGCACTTTGTGCAAAAACGAAACAATATTATTTAGACAACAAAGAAATCATTGCCAAAAGACAACAACAATATCATGCTAAAAAGAAAGCAACTTTAATACATATTTAAAAACCCACGCCGTAAATGGGTTGCTAGTCCTCCTTTTAAATCAACGAGTAAAAAATCCAATGGCTTTGATGTGGCATCAAGATACATGCCTTTAAAATCTTCTTTTGGAACATTGTTCACATTATGATTTTTAATGATGTTGTTGATCGTCACATTATCATTTAACTTAAATACAATAAAATACTGGGCATTGCGAGTAATTATCTTTGGGCATGAAACGTAATTTTGAACCATCGCAACCACTGTGAAACCGCTTTTCCTTCCGCCACAAAAATATTCTTGTATCTTTTTCATGTCCTTTTTGGGTAAGTTGATAAAGTCGTCCACTATCAATAACTTTTCTAAATCTTTATCACTATCAAACGATTTCAGTTCTGGAAGGTCTTCAATGTTGTCGATGAGTTGAACTTCTGGCATCTGTTGCTTCAACATTTGATAGAGAGGTTCGTCCGTGCTAACTGGGTTAAAAATAATAATTTCATAGAACTTTTCCATTCGGTGTATCATATCGATGATGGCGTTTGACTTTCCACTGCCAGTTCCGCCTATGACAACAATCATACTTTTTGGAAGAATAAAATGTTTTTTGTAATTCTTATCGAGTTTCACGTCTTGCTTAAGATTTGCTGGTAAATGGGAATACCAATTTTTCACGTCCATACATCATAGTGGGATTTAAATCTGAAGAGGTTAACCAACGCGTATGGCCTTGTAAAAACCTTGATATGACGACATACTGCCTGCAGATGTATAATTAAAAATCAAATTATACGTGGTCGATGTAGATGTAGTCCGTGAAATGATTGCAGTCCCATTACACTCGTTATAAGTGGAGGAAACGGTGACAAACCCTTCGCTGCCTCCATAACCAGAAAACGACATTGTCGGTTGCGTTGGCGCAGTAGTTGGGAAATATTGTTGATAGTACCATGCAAAAATAAATGTTCCTGTTTGCGCAATAGTAATACTCGAAACAACTGAACCACTTGCGACTGGAGTTGAACCCCCTATATCTCCACCAAAAACGTACCCAAGATGCGCTGATGTGGAAGGTACTGTACCGAGTGTAATTGGACCACCAACAGACAACCCATTGGTTACAATTAATGCATTATTTACAGTGACATTGGATGCCGAACCACCTATTTGAACCGGTCCTGAAGCACCAGTCCCTGCCCCAAGGTAGAGGGTTGCCGTCCTTGAAGCACTTCCACAAATCGCCATAGTTCCTGTCGTAATAGCGTTTCCAATATTTATTCCAGTTGCATTTACATTTCCAATCGCTAAAGTTCCTCCTGATAAAGCATAATCCAAAGCAGATGTAAAAATACCTGAAGTAACATTCAATGCTCCACCTATAGTTACTGCATTGGTTAAGTTTCCAATTGAAACACCGGATGAACCACTATTAGCACTACCAATGGAGATGTTTCCATCACTTGTACCAATCGATAAAAGACCCCTCAAATACATTGAAGTCAATGGACTTCCAATATTCATTGTGAAACCTGTATTTGAAAGATTTCCGATATTGATTTGCCCAGATGTGCCAATACCTCCTCTTGTGCTATTCGTACCGATATTGATGATACCAGTGGTTTGTGATCCTCCTAAACTTAATGTACCTATAAGTGGTGCGACTGCCCCATTAATGGATGGACCTGTACAATCAATGCCTCCAGCATGAACGGAAGTAACGGTAGTTTCACCGAGTTGAATTGTTTTAACTGCTGTTCCTGATGGTGCTACTGTTCCAATGCCCATATTTCCTGTAAGAACTGGAACTAATGCAAAGTCTGAAGTGGTTGATGATGCATTGATTAAAGATGTACTGATGCCTCCAGTAAATGTTTCAAGGACTGCTGATGTGTCCGGCACTGTCTTTTTCAAATATAAAGTGTTTGCTTGTCCCTGTGTCAATCCAGTTGTCGTGGTCTCAAAAAATGCTGGATTGTAGGTGGATACAACATAAGTAGGTGGATTTACGGCAGTCATATTATGCCCTTTTATTAAAATATCAGAAAACTATTCCTTAAGCAAAAATGTTCTGATATTATAATCCCCCAGTAAAGTATGGCATTCAGTTTAGTATTAAATAGTTCCAATGTGGTCGGTTCAACCAATTCGCAATTCACCTACAAGTTCTTGACTGGAAACTTCGTCGCAAAGGATATGGAAATGTGCCTTTCTTCCACGGCAATTCCTTACAGTTTTTTCAACGTATCGTCTTACTACGCCAACACCAAGTTTTCACTGACGTTTCCAACTGGTGCAACAACTGTTTCTCTTCCCATCACTCTTCCAGACGGATTTTATCAAATCACCGACATCAACAATTACATTCAGAACCAGTGTATTTTAAACGGTCTCTACTTAATCAATTCAATTGGTCAAAGTGTTTTCTTTTTTCAAATGGTGGTTACTACGACCTACTATGCGATACAAACACTTTATTTTGTCTTACCAACGGCATCGCAATACGTTGCTTTGGGTTATACTCTTCCGCCTGTATTGTCGTCTGGACTAAATACTTACACGACATCAGGAGGATTACCATCAACAATCAGTCAAATCCCACATTTGGTATTAGCAACTGGAAGTCCAGCAGTGATTATGGGGTATGTACCAGCAACTTATCCATCCGTTTCAACTTCAACTTCAACAGTGAGTTATTTAGGAACTTTATGCCCCATTGGGTCAACCGTCAACAGCATCATTGCGAGGGTCAATTGCCTTAAGAACGCCATCGCAATGCCGAGTGACATTTTAGACTCATTTCCAGTGAATGGTGATTTTGGGGGTGCAATCATATATGACCCATCATTTGAAAAGTGGATTGGTGTCAGTGATGGAACGTATGCGAGTTTTACGCTAACACTTGTCGACCAGAACTTTGGGACTATTAATGCGATTGACCCAAATGTTTGCATTACTCTTTTGATTAGAAAGAAGCGTTAAGGAAAAGTTTGAAATTAAAATAATCTGTTAAGGAATGGTACACAGACTTTTAATTGCGATGGGAGTTAAACACGGTCTCATGTTCCGACACAAACACTTACGGCACGTCGTGCCACAACACGGAGTTCTAAACAAACTCAAGAAATTGCACGGAAGGGGTGGAGTTGAACGGAAAGAAGGTGGGAGGGTATCTTACCCATCTGATCAACCTTCTCCTCCAAAACTTAAACAAGGCGGTAAAGCAAGGCATGTTCTTCAGTTCCGATAGGTCTTACAAAGCGACACCAAAGGAGGTATGGAACCTTGGTTCCATTTACAAAGCGACACCAAAGTAAATGTAACAAAAATAATATTCAAAAAAATATTATTTTTCATTTTGAAAATAGTTTTAAAAATCAGTCCTTTCAACTTTCACTCGAAGTAGATGTCAAGAATGCCTGCAAATCTGCCTCAAAAGCGCTGGGGACAATGCCACCATCACCTACTCACCATGACCTACTTTTCAGTCCTTCCCAAAAACACTATAGGTTTTCCAAAAAACATTTTCTAAAAAGGGTATGCCTTTCAACCAATTTTTCCCAAAAAAGGTGGTGGGGTGATGGGAAGTACACTATTTTTTATTTTTTTTCATATAAATAAGACCAAGTATGGTGAGGATGTTACGAAAGGCATAAAAATAAAGTCACCATGACCTCTATTTTTAGGTGGCGGTGAGGTCATGGAGGTCATGGGGGTATTTTATCAAATATTTCTAAAAAAATAAAAAGTAATTTTCAAAAAAGTTTTGAAAGAAAAAAAGGAAAGAAAAAAAGGCAAAAGCAACTGCACCGAGATGTCTAACGGATTTTAGAGGGGTTATGTCG
>Ga0114966_10002961_pt1 | contig 15061 bp, 20 predicted proteins | sample M_130207_XF_Meta_FD_87029 | JGI IMG/M metagenome (GOLD analysis project Ga0114966, IMG submission 87029) | Freshwater microbial communities from Lake Montjoie, Canada to study carbon cycling - M_130207_XF_MetaG | ecosystem: Environmental > Aquatic > Freshwater > Lake | place: Lake Montjoie... | reverse complement strand
TCTCTTTGTCAAGTGTGTCCTTCATTTTGTTGCACTCTGTATCTAAATCTATAATCTTGTCTATATCACTTCCTTTTGTTGATGATTTGTGTATATGGTTAGAATCTTGTAATCTTATTATCACATCTAAAATCAAAATCCCATCCGAAGACAGGACTTGACAATTGCCATAAATTTTTTGGTCTTTCTCTACACCATATGATGTAACTCTATCCATTATTAATCATCAAGTTTATCTATTTGTGAATTTGGAAGCTCACAAATAGTTTTTCTTCCAAATATTAAAACAGAAATTTTAACTTTTTGATTATCGATACTTTCAATATGTCCAGTAAATGAGCTGAAAGGGCCATCTAAAATTCGAACTTCTTCTCCAATGACGTAAGTTGATTCTGATTCTTGTTTCTCTTCAACTTCTTTTTGTAAACCTAACATTCTATCAATTTCAAGATTACTAAGTGATTGGATATCACCAGCTCTATTTGTTAAGAAGCCTTGAGCTCCGTTACATCCTTTTACAAAATACTTCAACTCACCGATTGCGTTACATTCAACAAAAATATAACCAGGGTATAATACTTTATCTTTTGAAACTTTCTTACCATCTTTTAAGTAAAAACTTTTTTCACTTGGAACAAGAACTCTACCTAATTTGTTCATCAAGTCTCCTTTTTCAGATTCTTTAATTAGTTTTTCAGATACTGATTTCTCACGGGTAGATTGAGCTCTAACAATGTACCACTTCATAGTTGATGTTTTTTCTGCTGTCTTATTCATTTTTATTTTATTATTTTATTTGTTAATTTCCTTTTTCTATTTCCTTAAAATACTTTAGTTCTTCTTTTATAAAATCCATATGTCTATCAATTAGATAATCTAAATCATTTGGTTTTACTTTTAACTTCTTCAAAAGTAATTTATAATCTTTATCATTTACTTCTGATTTTTCTGATTTTTCACTTTTAGACCAGAACCATTTTGGAAATGGTTTATCTAACATGAAATTATACCATAAATTAAGAGATGATACTTTATCTATTACTTTTAGGTTCAAAAGTTGAGACTTTTCTGGATATTTTTTAGCAAAGTACCGATTAAAGATAAAAAAGTTCTTTTCTTTATCTTCATCAGATATATTTACCCAATTTCTTTTATTGGTAAACATTGCATTTGCTACATCAATCAGTTCAGCCATTATCTTAAAATTATACTTGAGTATCCGGTTTCCATTTTTTCAACTATCTCTTCTGGTAAGTTGTGCATTCTTAAATCAATTAGTTTCATATTGTCTTTTATATTTTCAACAATAGGTTCTATTTGAGTTTTACTTAACTTCTTTTTCTCACAGATTAAGTCTGCTATGTTCTCATATAAATCTGGGTCAGATAAGTTTAGTTCTCCAAACTCTAAAATATACTCATCATAAATAGATTGAGCTCCTTTAGAACCGATTCCTCTTTTCTTACCATTTTTAATAATAGACCAAACAGATCCAATATTATCAGAAGTATCACCAGATATAATCTTAACCATTAAAGACTCAATTGGGTTAATTTCATTAATCTCATATTTGTTGATAAACTTATCAAGTAATAATAAAAAATCTGTATTATCATTTAGACTAAATATATCATCACTTGGAAGTTTAGATACTTTATTCAAAAAGATTTGATAGTTTTTTGGTAAGAATAGTTTCTCTTTATTATACATTTCATTAGTCATAATGTTAATAAATAGGGGATCTAAACCATAGCTTACTATCTGTTTAATATCATAGTCATTTGAAACTATGATTGTTGATCTTCCTTCATTATTAGCTTTATTTACTAAGAATGAAATCCAATCATCTCCTTCAACGTGAGGAGCTTCTAAGACTTTTACAAGTCCTTTCATTGAATCTTTGAACTCACCATAAGCGCCGTATACAAATGTCCAATCAATATCTGAATCTTTCTTTCTTGTTGCTTTATAAGTGGTTGTGAGTTGTTTTCTCCAAGATTTTTCCTTAGAGTCTGATACTAAATAAACATTAGCAAATGGATACCATTTTCTGTAGCTGTTTATCGTATTCTCTAGAGATTTGTGCAAAGCACCGAACAATAAATTGTTCTTATGTAAAGTGAATGTATTCTTACTTAGAATATAGTTACCATCTATTATTAAATCACATATCATTAGATTTTATTAATTTTATTTTTATACTAAAATAAAGGTGATTTGTTTTTTTAATTAGGATTTAAGAATCTCTTTTATTTTTCTATCTCTTTCTAAAATTTTGAACTTTTTTTCTAAATACTCTTCTATTTCTGTTGGTAAGGTAATGTTATTCTTTTTTAATTGGTCATAGAATGGTTTTCCCAATATATTTAATGTTGATATGGCTATTCCAACTTCAGCATTTACATAACTATCAACTTGGATATCTTCACCTAAAACATGATAAGTTGTTTTTGCGAATGATAAGGTATTACCATTGCCATATACTACATAAGAACCAGTTGTTCCATTTGTGATTGTAGTATTTGAATTGGTTGAGGATATAGTTAAAGTTGATGATCCGGTTCCATATAATGAACCAGATGTAACTGAAGGTGTGCCAAAGATTGGACTACCTATTGCACTTGTGTGAACTGTTTGTCCACTTATATTTACAAATCCCATAGGAATTTATATTAACTGAGTGTGTAAATGTTTAGATAACTCTCAAATATCTTGGAGTATCGAACTTATCATTTTGAATTGATAAAGCATATCTCATAATTTTAGTAATGACTACATCAGCAACTACACTATCAATAAAATAGAGTTGTAGTAAAGCCAGAACTATTTGTAATGATTGTAACCTAGATATTAACTTGTTTTCATTACCATTAGTATCACTACCTCTTTTAATTGGCATAACGACTATCATAGATGAATCAGGATCTTGTTCTTTAACCTTTTCAGTCATTGATATAATTTCATTCTGTAGTTCTTCTATTGTTAATTTTCTAAGTTCTTCATGTGATTGTAAATTTTGAGTAATCTTGTCACTATATTCACCTATAATTCTTTTAATAGCTGTAAATGATGCTTTCCCGTGTCTAGAAGATGATCCTTCAACTTCACCATCAACATTCTGTCTCTTAGATGTATCAGATGAATCAAAATTAATTCTTCTATCTTTAATATCAACATCTTTATCATTTTTGTGTTTCCAAACTGAACTGGTTGAAATTTTAGAACCTATACCTTTAGAATCTGCACCAACTATAAAAGATTTTATACTAAAATCTGGCAATTCTTTGCCTTCTTCTTTATTAACAATAATCTTAAACGGATCATCTTTGGATATTTTCTTTAATGAAAGAGGAATTAATATCTTACTATCAAAGTATCTGTCAATAGCACTTGTTAGTTGTATTATATTAGTTGTATTATTTATAGCATTAATGACCTCGGTATTATGATTAGTGGAAACTAAGTAAACATCAGCTGGACAATATTTAGCAATATTTATATCTTTATAACCACCTTCTTTTGCAAATGACTTATATTTATTATAGATTGCGATATAAGGAGAGTCAGATTTATTATAACCAACATGATATACCTGATATTTTAAACCTGTATTATTTAATATACCTTGTCTTATACTCCAAAGTTTATTAGGCACTTTACAAAAACTAGCTACCCAGTTCTTATCTTGTAAGAAATCATTTATTAAATCAGAGTTTATTTCAATACCTTCTGGTAAATGAACCATCTTCATTTTATCTGGTGAGTGTTGAAATTCTCTAAAGAATCTATTTAAGTTGTGTGGGTTAAGTATTGTACTTGGATAGGATTGCTTAATAGCTAAAAATATACATTGAACCGACTCAAATTTTCTTATTAATCTTCCAGCTCCTGAAGAACCAAAGTCTTTAGTTTTCTTAAATTGATTTAATCTAAATTCATCACCATCTTCATCTTTGAATACTGGTACATATCTAGTTCCTTTTGTTAGGTAACTTTTAGCTTTGTCTATATCATATTGACCATCATCATTAGTAATGTTATCAACAGCATCTTCTGGGGCTACCCAGTTACCATCCTCATCTTTCATTCCGGTAATCTCAACAGACTTATTATTGTTAGTAGTTAAAGGTTCATGTCCTTTTAATTTATTAACAAGAACATCACCTCTAAATGAACCTTTTCTAAGTTTACCTAATTCTGGTAAGTTTAGTTCAGCTTCTTCTAAAAACTTTTTATAGTTTGATATCCTTTTCATTAACATATATATTAAATACTTTAACTGAAATTATAAAATTTTGTTAATTTGTATATCTCTATATAAACTTTGAAAGTCTTCTCTTATTTCTTTATCAAAATCATAAAACTCGGTATTGTTATAATAATCAATGTGTTTGGTATTAATCTTTTTATTAATAACTTCATAGTTATTTTTAACTAAGTCAAAACAATTTTCTTTTTCTGTCCATTTAACCATATTATGAATTAAATCAAATTCTATTTTTTTGAAACCATAAAAGAATTCTTTTTGAGCATATGATAGTAAATAATGTCTAATAATTGTATCTTCAAAATCATCAATTCCTTTTGGATTTGATAACTCTGGAGTCGTAAAGTAAAATTCAATACCTAGATTTATTAAGTGTTTGGTTATTTTAATTATTTGCTTAGGGATTTTATTATCAAGAAAAATATAAACTATATCATCTTCAGTAAAGCATACCGGAATATGTTCGTATTTTTTGAACATAACAAATTGACCTTTAACGATCCAAGTAGGATTGTGTAAAGATCTAAAATTATCTGGTATTAAACTATTTAAGTCCATTTTCTTTTAATATCTTAAAGAATAGTTTCCTGTCTTTTTCTCTTGTTTTTACACCGTCACGCCAATAACCTTTTCCTTTATTAGGAGAGTATTTAACTTTATGATAAGTGTCCCATTTTGTTGTTGTGTGAGTTTTGAATCTAAAGTTATTTTCAGTTCCAATATAATCTTTAATTCTTGGATGTTGATGTGATATTTTATTGATATCTTCAAATCCTCTCCAACTCCAATAATGATCGCACTGAGCCTTTAGTCTTCTAATGACTATACGTTCTTCAACATACCTACGCCAAGCACGGTCTCTCATACCTACAAAGATAGTGAAAATATATTACTTTAACAATTCTGTTTTTCTTAAATCAGAGTTTTTACCAAACCAGATATCTAAAGATCCTTCAGACATATCATCTCTAGTTATTAGAGTCATTTTGGGACTATTAATAATATCTTGATACTCATCATCAACCAGAGCCGCTAAACCTTTCTTATACTTAATTTCGAATTGTTTTAAGTCATTTTTTTCAGACCAAACATTATATTCAGTTTGTGTATAGAAAAGAATCTTCTTTTTACTCTTAACTTTTGGAATAGCAACTACAATTGGAGTCTCAACTTTATAAACCATTCGTCTATCAAACATATCTGGCCAGTATTTATAAAAGAAGTTTAATAAAAGAGCCGCAATTGAATTACCATCGACATCAGCATCTACATAGAAAAGTATTCTACCATATCTAAGGTTTCTCAAATCAATAGCTTGTCCTAGTTTTAATCCAACAGCCGCCATTAAATTAACTACTTCATCATTTTGAACTAACTTTTGATTAGTCATTTCAGATACATTTACAAACTTGCCTTTAAGAGCGAATGCTCCCATTGTTTGAGGATCTCTATACTTTCTGAAAGCAGATATAGCTGAATCACCTTCAAATAAACCAACTGAGTATTTCCATCTGTCTTTACCTTTAGCATCAATAAGTTTCTCAACTTTGATTTTATCAAGTTTCTTATTTAGATCTCTTTGAAGTTTATTTTCTTCAGCACTTTTCTTTTGTTGAATCCAATCTAAGATAGAATTAACTATTTCAGATTTGATAATAGATTGTATTAACTTATTTGTTACTTCAAATGTAGAACCAAAGTCTTTAATCTCGGTGATTAATTTTTCTTTAGTTTGTGAAGAGAAGGATGGATTGATTATAGTAGAATCTAAGAAAAGAAACATATGATTCTTTAACTCACCTGGTCTGATATCTACTTTATGTTTCTTCATAAAGAAATCTCTTAACTGAGCAATGATTTGATTCATTACATAATCAACGTGAGTACCACCGTCATAAGTATCAGTAGAGTTGGCAAATGAAACTTGTTGAAATCCATTATCAGAAAGACCAATAGCTAAAGACCAAGTTTTATCTTTCTTAGCTTCATAAAAATAATCTTTAGTATAATACTTAATGTAATCTTCAAATGTTTTGATATTGATTAACTTACCATTGAAATAAACTTTAAGATTAGTATTACAAGCCGCAATATCATAAACTCTTTTCTCAATCATTTTGAAGTGATCATCATTAATGCCAGTTAGTGCGAACTTTTCAAAATCAACTAAATAGTTAATCTCTGTAAATCCTTTTGTAGACTTCCTGGTCTTAGGTGCAGTTCTTTTTCTCATATTATTAGAGAAAGTTTGAGTGAAGTGATTAGCACCGTCACAAGTAGTTACAGTAAATTCTTTTGAATAAATATTAGTAAGTGTAGAACCTACACCGTTTGTACCAGCTCCAGTTCTTTGTTCTTCATCATTGAAATTAGAACCTGCTTTAAGATTTGAGAATATCATCTCAGGAATCCATTCTTTATGTTGTGTGTGTTTAACTACAGGAATTCCACCATTATCCCAGATGTTTATGTAGTTTGTAGTTCTATCTATGTCTATCTTAACTATGTTTAGTTTAGAACCTACTCTTTTACTTTCATCAACAGAGTTAGTAACAATCTCATCAAATATTTTAAGCAAACCAGGATTATAAGTTAATTCTTTCTGAACCATTTTATCATCTTCAACAATCCACTTAGTAGCTTTGTGAGGTTTGATAGAACCAATATACATACCAGGTCTTAAAATAACGTGGTCAATATCATCTAGTTTTTTGAATTTCTTATCTACCGACATACTTTTAATAATCAAATTTTAAGTATATATGGTAATTTTCCCGGTTTGTTTAATAATTATAAATCGGGCTTCTTTGAATCTTACATTTTACCCCATCCTTGATGAATCATACATTTAATTCTATACGATTCAATTAGTGATAAAAATTTAATTATTTTTTTCATATTTTTTCTATTTTTTTAATGGAATCTCTGGGTTTATTTCAAAGTTTCTATTTAGGTAATTTTTTAATTCATTTTCAATATAGTGTGTAGGTACTTCCATATTAGAATCTATACTAGCCATTTTTTCTGATAACTCTAATGAAAACTTTTGTAACACTTCTGGTTTAATTGCTTCTACTAATCTATCAGATACAACAAATGCCCTTGTGAATCTATCTTTAAATGTAACATCACCTTCTGGTATCTTCATATACATATCTATCATCATCTTCAAAAAGTCTGTATATTTTGAATGTGGGTTTATATAATCAAATACAGGATCAAATATTCTATGAAATATTCTAGATGTTCCAAAAACAACACTAACCATGGCAGCTATTGGGAAAAAAGGTATAAGAGCTAATGGAATAACTGATGGTAAAATATTAAATATACCTCTTTTGATGTTTGTTTTAATTTTGGCATCAATAGCGTCTTTAAAAATAGCATTTAATATACCAAATGTGAATTTTTCACCTTTTTCATTTAGATAATGACTAAGATGTCCATTCTTTGCTAAATGAACTTGTCTTTTTAATTCATCTTCATCAGTAACACCCATCTCAATTAATTTAGATTTGATATTTCTATCATATTTTTCTAAAATTAAAAACTGATTATAATTCTTTATGTTGTTCATATTTAAACAAAATATACTTTTTACTATATATAAAATTATGATGGTAGAAAAGACAATATCAGAATTCTTATCAAGTGAGTATAAAGAGTTCGCAATGTATGTTATAGAGGGTAGAGCAATCCCATCTGTTATTGATGGATTCAAACCAACTCAAAGAAAGATTATACATATATCAAATCAAACTTGGAAGACAGGAAGTGAAAAAACTCTTAAAGTATTCCAGTTAAGTGGTAAAGTAGCCTCAGATTGTTACTATCACCACGGTGATGCTTCATTATCTAATGCTATTATTACAATGGCTCAAAGATTTAAGAATAACGCTCCTCTTTTAGAAGAAGATGGTCAGTTTGGTTCTTTGAGATCACCACAGGCTGGAGCTCCTCGTTATATTGGAACTAAATTATCAGAAAACTTTAAATTAATTTACAAAGACTTTGAACTTCTTGAATATAAAGAAGAAGAAGGTGAATCAATTGAACCTAAATACTTTTTACCAATCGTACCAGCTGTTTTATTAAATGGTTCATCAGGTATTGCAGTAGGATTTGCTTCTAATGTTCTTAACAGAGATATTAAAAGTATTATTGATGCTTGTGTTAAAGTTCTAGCTGGTAAAGAACCAGGTGAGGTTAAACCATCTCTAAATGGATTTAATGGTGAATTTATTCAAGATAAAGAAAATAATAAAAGATGGATTATCAGAGGTAAATATGATAAGGTTAATACAACTACTGTTAAAATAACTGAGTTACCTCCATCAATGACTTATGAGAAGTATGAAGATATTTTAGATAAGTTAGTAGATGATAAGGTAATTGTTACTTATGATGATAATTGTAAAGATAATATTGATTACACAATTAAATTTACTAGATCTGATTTAGATAAGTTAGATGAAGATAAATTAATCAAGTTATTAAAATTAGAGGAATCATCTACTGAAATCTTCTCAACTTTGGATGAGTTTGGTAAGTTAATGATATTTGAAAATACATCAGATATTATTAAATACTTTGTTGACTTTAGATTGAAATATTATCATAAAAGAAAACAATTTTTATTAGATAAGTTGAATAGAGAGTTGAAAATACTTTCTAATCGTGGTAGATTTATCAAAGCAATTATTGATGGTAAGTTAAAAGTAAACAATGTTTCTAAAGTTATTATCATTGAAGGAATTGAGACAATGAGTTTAGATAAGATTGATGATTCATATGATTACTTATTAAGAATGCCTATCTACTCTTTAACAAAAGAGATGTATGATAAACTAAAAGAAGATTTCACTATTAAGAAAGAAGAAATAAAAGTTTTAGAATCAACCGATCCTAAAGATATGTACATATTGGATTTAACTGAATTGAAGAAGAAATTTAAATAATGGAAAGAAGAATTCATCTTTATCCTTATAAAGAAATATCAATGACCAGAAAAACTATTCATCACACTTTAGTTGATGAAGTAACAATTATTGTTGAGAAAGATGATGATTATTATTTTATACAAGATGATATTGAAAAGGTAATGGATATTAGTTCAATGCCTCATTATATTAAAGAAGATTGGTTAAATTATAATAAAAAGGATATTACACAAAAAATTGTTGACCAACATATTATCGAATACACAGATAGATATGAGTATCAGTATCCTGTAAATGATAAAGACGATTCTCTTGGAGAAGCTTTATCAATTTTAAAATCAATAAAAAGACATTTACTTATTAAAAAGATAATTTAATTCCTTATCTTTGTTTCATGAAATATTTAAGAACACGGAAAGAAGAAAAAGATCCTTTACAAAATCTTGCACCGGTTGGTACAAAAGATTGTGAAGGTATTTGCGATCGTGATGTTCTTATGACCAAGACAGGCCCCGTTGTTATATGCAAGGGTTGTATGAGAATTGTAATGGATAATAGAAAGTGAAAGTAGTTTCTTATATAGAATCAATTATTGATATACATCAAAAAATATATGGTATTTACTTCCATAGTAATCATCGTGAATATATTCAAGACCAAGTTAATAAAGGGATTTACGCATTTCAAGTAATTTATGTTGATGATTTTAGAAGTCAGACAAAAGAAATTAAAAATTTAGATTATTCCTTACTAAAGTCAAAAAATATTTATGAACCAGGTGGTGAAGAGTTTTTTAATAAAATTTGGGCATATGATGGTAAAAGATTTCAATGGACAGATACAGAGACTTTAATATTTGACCCATCAAAAATAAGAGATATTAAATTAGAAGAAATTATAAAATGATAGAACTGACTAAAGGAGTAAAACAACTATTAATTATTAATGTTGTTGTGTTTATTTTTACTTATTTAAAACTTCCTTTTATTGAGAACTTTGTTTTATTCCCAATTCAGTCTGAATATTTCCATCCTTATCAGTTATTAAGTTATATGTTTCTACATAGTTCTATAACACATATCATCTTTAATATGATTGGTCTTTTAGTATTTGGTTCTAACATAGAAAACAAATTTGGTACTTCTAAATTTATTAAGATTTATTTAATAATGGGTTTAATCTCTGGATTAGCAAGTATAATATTCATTAATAGTCCAGTTGTAGGAGCATCGGGCGCAATTTGGGGAATTATGATGTTATTTGCTTTATTTAATCCAAATCAATTATTATACATTTACTTTATCATTCCAATTAAAGCTAAATTTATCATAGGTGCTTTTTTTACTGTTGAATTATGTTTATCTATTATAGGCAGCAGTGACGGTGTTAGTCATATCGCTCATGTTGCTGGGGCATTAACAGGAGCTTTGTTTTATTTACTCAACCGAAATCTTATCAGATAATTTTGATATTTAATATTTTATTTATATCTTTGTAAAATGAAGAAAGAACAAATCATTAATATGATTGACAAGAAAATAATTCAATCCTTTTCAGATGGATTAGTTGTTTCTGTTATACAAGAAGAATTAGTAAGTAAGAAAGAAAATTTTATAAAAGTAGTACAAAGTCATAAAGATGATTTTACTTTAGAAAAGATACTTACTACTGACTGGGAAACTGTTGGCCCTGTTAGGGCCAAATACTCTGTGTTTTATGTTCAACATGCTGATAAAAGAATTAAAGACTTAGATTGGTTACTTTTAAACAAATCTAAATTCAAAAAATATTCCAACTCACAGGTATTCAATCTAATAAAATTAAAAGAAAAGCTGTCAATAGATAATTCTTTTCCTTTTTAATTTGTAAATTAAGAATTTATCCTTATATTTGTAGTATGAAAATCACTACAGAAAATAAAGCAATCCTTTGGTCTATTCTTGAGAAATATGACGGCATTTCAGAATACACAAATCTGTGTGATGCTCTTTCTAGAATTATTCAAGGTAGTACAAACGGTACTGATATTCTTGCTGTTTATCAAAGTCTTTTAATTATTGATATGATTGACAAGAAAAAAATTGATTCTACTATTGGTGATGAAATTGACGCTTGTTTGTTCTCTATCTAAAGGTTTTTATAGTTTAATCCAATTTCTAAATTTTATTATTGATTCTTGTAATGTTTCTACAAAATCAAATTCTTTTAAGAAATCACCAAATTCTTGTAAATATCCTTTTTTACTTTCATCAAATTTATCTTTAGTCCACTGCCAGTTAAAAGAAAGAACATCTGGTGTTTTGAATCCAAAGAAACCTAAAACTTGTTTTTCTAATTTAACAGCTTCTTCTCCATTCCAGTTGTGACCAACTGCTATAACTCCAACTTCTTTATTCTTTAATAAATTAGATTCACCTAATGTATTATGTCTATTTTCTAACCAAGTTAATCTTTCCACTAATTCACCGTAGACAGCATTCATTTTACCCCAACGAATAGATCCAAAGAAAATAACTATATCAGCATCAAAAATAGCATTTGCTACCTTATACATTTCATCTGATTTATTATTCAAAGATGCCCAACATCTGATATTACCTGTAGGGTTTTTTTCTTTATCATTTAACTTGGCTTCTTTCAAGCCACAAGTATTACCTCTTTTTGTAGATACGTTTCCTTCACAAGGAAATATTTTTAATTTAGCAACATTAATCAATTCAATTCTATCAGAACCTAATTTTTTAATAAGTTCATCAGCAATAATTGAAGATTTAGGAAGTTCTTTATCACCTTCCCATCTATTAGATGTTGTTAAGAAAAGAATTTTCTTATCCTTTTTTTTCTTTAAGTAATTGTAAAGTTTCTTTAAGTTATCCATTATGAAGTTATATATTAAATTTTATAGAATAAAAAAACCCACTTTTGAGTGGGTTTTTTGTTTTAGTTTATAATGTTGTTATCAACTCTTTCTCTTAATTTCTTAATGGCTCTTGTTAATTCACCACCTACTTGAATTACAACTGGGTGATTGAAACTAGCTAATGAATTAGCTATTGTATCAATATCTCTGATATCACTTTCAATTCCTCTTAACTCATTTTCTAAGTCAGAATAAATTTTACTTTTATTAGTTTCAGCAATCTCATTAATATTGTTTTCTAATTGAGATTCTAATTCTTTTATCTTTTTGAATCCTAATTCTAACTCTTTCTCTCTTTTAGAAAGATCGGCTAAATCAGAATCAATTTTAGATTGAAGTTCCGCATATTTAGAATCTATTTCTTTAGCTGATGAAAGAGCTGTTCTACTAAGATTTCTTTCTCTTTCGTTTAACTCTTGTGATTTTTCTTGAAGATCTAATTCTTTTTCAGTTATCTCTCTTGTTCTAGATCTTAATTCATCATCTTTCTTTTCAATTGTTTTAATATCTAATTTATACTCATCTTCTCTTTTTTCAACTCTTTTGATTCTAACTTCAATTTCATCTTCTTTATCTTTGATTCTTCTTTCTCTTGAATCTAAATCAGAATCTTTTCTATCCAAATCTCTTTTAAAAGTATTTAATTCAGTCTCTCTTCTTTCAACATCTTTCATTAAAGCAGGATCCATAGATGGAACTGTATCATGTTGAATTGAAGACATAATCATATCTTCGAAGAAAGGAATTAATTTCTTACCAAGTTGTGCTGGTTGGGGCATTTTTTCAGACCTCATAAATGTTAATAATTCCGCTTTCCAATCTATTGGATCGAAAAACTCCGGATTATTATCAATAATGGCTTTATCAATAGGAATTAATTCAGTCTTTACCTTATAAATGTACTCTTCTAAGATAGCACCTATTTTAAGAATAAAGATTTTTTTGTCAGGGCTTAAATATTGAAACTCCTTAACTACTTTATGTTTAATTTTCATGTTTGAAAAATGAATTTTGTTTATATATTAAAAATCTTTGTTTTTGTTTTAATTTTTAGTATATTTGTGAAATGGTGTCTTTAAATAAAGAATATAATCAGATTATAAACCTCACAAAGTTTAATGTTAATTTCAGTGAGTTTATAGATAAATCCGACCTTTTAAGTCAGAGTCCAGATTATATTCTTGAGAAATATGAACATTGGATTGGATTTAATCCAACTATTAAATGTAAATTATATACACCAGATGATATGACTGATTTTTTTCTAAAATATTGGAAAAGATGGGGTATATTTGAAGAGTATTCGGTGAAGAACATTTTAATGTATCTTTACTCAACTAGAAGTATGAATTTGGTATTGATGTCTGAGAAGTTCGAAGAGTATATCGGACCAATGAGTATGATATCAGATGTGCTAGATAAAAGAGGATTACATCAGCTAACAGAAAGATTTGTTGATGAAGTTTTAAAAAAGAATAAAGACAATTTAAAAGTTGTTTTAAGAGATATGAAAATTGGAAGTATAATATAAGTCAGAGAACCTATCGCTGGTGAAAACTAGAGGAAGTTCGCGACTACAGAACCTAACACGGGAGAACAAGTAAAGAAATCGAAAGTTCGTTTGTACCGAGGAAGTAGCAACACATACAGACTTAGGGTGTCGGTTCCCCTTTGATAGTCGGGTTGTGGCATAGATAAATGATGGGATAAAACAGGATCGCGGCTAAGCTCAACTTATATAACTTTCAATTATAAAATAGTAAATAATGAATAATTAAATGGCAATAAGAAAAGGTGATAAATTAATTTGCACCGAAGATGTGAACAACATGTTCGGTTGGTCTCTTTTTGAGAAGGGTAAAGAATATGAAGTTCTTTATGTCGATAATGAAAAAGTAAAAACTTATATCTATATAAATCACATACTTTATGGTAATGAGTATATGGAACACGAATTAGAGTGGGTATTAAAAAAGTTCAAACAAGTATGATAAAGAATAAAGTAAATCAAATAATTTTTAGTAAGTAAAAATTCCATTCCCTAAATATAACATATGATCCACTCAATATAACCAAGATTGAGTGGATATTTTTTTTATCTTCGTATATATAAAATATGAAGAAAATATCAATAGCGTTGGTGATGATGCTTAGTTTTGTGGTACGCTCACAATCATTCACACCGGATATGGATAAACATCCAACTAAAGAAAGATATATCAATAATCAAGACTACCTTTCTAAAAGTTCATTACACGATTACAAAAGCTATTACGGAGATTCCTTACAAGGATTCGACGAAGCTTCTATGAAAGTTGAACTACTAAGACGAAATGTCTTTGGCTCAGAATACATCAACTATATTGCTCTTGTAAAAAGAGAATGGGTAAATCAAAAGTATGGTATTAAACCATTACTACCAATCAATTCAAATAACAGACCTATTGGAGGCCCTAACGTAGTTAATTCACCTGGTAATGCTTGTGTGAATGAAGATTTTGAACTTACTGCACCTGGAGCTTATAATGGAATGAATTCTGTCTTAGGATGGACAATTCAAAGTGGACAAAATACTTCTAACATTTGTTGTGGAAATCCTACATATGGTGCTGGGTGTGTTGCTAATCCTATTGCTAATTGGAATGCAGGTAGTCCTGAATTTTCTATTGTTGCTACTCCAATACTACCTGCAGCTAGTTGTGCTAATCCTCCTGGATTTAGTATTGACAATGTATCAATACCAAACTCTCCACTTGGTGGTAACCGAGTTGCAAGACTACAAAACTCTTGTCCAACAGGTTTGATGACTAGAATTATGACACAATTTCCAGTTTCAAATTCTAATACTTTATTTCAATTTTGTTATGCAGGATCTTGGGATGGTGTTCATGAATGTTGTGGACAACCTGCTTTTAGAATTGATATGTATAATTG
>Ga0114966_10002960_pt1 | contig 15070 bp, 17 predicted proteins | sample M_130207_XF_Meta_FD_87029 | JGI IMG/M metagenome (GOLD analysis project Ga0114966, IMG submission 87029) | Freshwater microbial communities from Lake Montjoie, Canada to study carbon cycling - M_130207_XF_MetaG | ecosystem: Environmental > Aquatic > Freshwater > Lake | place: Lake Montjoie... | reverse complement strand
GCATTAAAAAAATTTTCAGAAAAATTAGTTATAAGAAAAAAAAATTTTTATCAACTTAATATAAAAAAAAAAAAAAAAAATTTATTTTATAAAAAAAAAAAAAAAAAAAAAAAAAAAATAAAATTTAAAAAAAAAAAAAAAAAAAAAAAAAACAAAAAAAAAATAGGTGTTTAAAAAATATAACTAGTTTATACGCATATATTATTTTTAGTTTATTAAATTCGAAAGGCCAAAAATCATTGAATTTGTTGTTAAAAAATTAATTTTGCATACGCTAATTTTTATATTGGGAATAGAATATTTACTGCTCAATTTGTCAGTACTCAAGCAATTATTGGACGGATTATTGTATTTTAATGTGGCACCGGGGCTGCCGAATTCTACTCAAGAAAAAGATGATATCAATATCCCAGGAACCCGGGCTATAGTAATTTGGCGGCTCTTGGGTCACGACGAACCCGCTGTCGATTGGATTGCAATTATCAGCAGTGAGTCCGACAACGCCGGCATCGATAACAAGCGGAGACTTGGCGCTTGTTTTGACGTATATTTTAGAGTAATAAAGAAGTATAATTAATAAAATTATTGACAAAAAATAATTTTTATATATTATATATTTATATATATTAAGCTAAACTAGATTTAAACCAAAATGAAATTTAAAATTACGAATTAATATAGTCATTAATACATCCAGAAAATCCCCCATCAATTTTGATGTAGGCGCAGTTGTACTTACCATCTATTTTTATATTTTTCCAAATATTTTCTAAATCAGTTTTATCTTTAAAAGTATCCATTGTTACAATACAGCCTTTTTCAAATTTATTTTCAACAAGTGATGTTGTTTCTGACTATATTTTTTCAAAATTAATAAAAGGTCTTTACAATTTTTTTGGGTAGAATTTGATACACTTATTTCTGTGCTCATTTATATTTAAAAGAATAAATTAAAAAAAATTATAAACAAAAAACAATAAAAAACTACCAAAAATTAAAAAAAAAGGGAAATTTATAGCAAAATTTTAAACAAGCGCCGAAGCGGTTATGGCGGCGTTGACGGAAGCAACAACGGACTGGTTTAAATATTTGATTTCATTGTAGGTGTTTAAATCGAAATCAGCCCAATTTGTTTCGTCCAATTCATCATTTTCCGCGAGAAATTTAGCGCGCTGGTGGTCATAGCCCTCTGGTTTAGCCAAGTCGTTGTTGTCATTGTCCGAAGCGCCCGAATCGCAGGCAACGATGTTGCTTGTTTGCTTGCACGCCATTAAAAAATTAATGAAAAAAAAATTAAATAAAATTAAATATAAAGAATTTTTTTTAATATATCTGTGAACGCGCTAGTAAGCTTGTGGGTTAATTTTATTTAATTATAGTGCAATATGGAAAAACAATTATATAAAACCAGCGGAATCGGCGCTTACGGCGGCGATAAATTTTAATTAAATATTTATAGTTTTGGTAAACTAGATTTAAACCAAAGGCGTTTGAAGCGGTTCGCTTTCGGTTTCAAGGCCCATCGGGCCATGACAGCAAAAGTCAATTTCTTGTTTGACCAAAAAAATGGCGATGATCGTAGCAGCAAAAATGAATTCAATAGCAAAAAGGTAGCCCAAGTCCTCGGCTGATACAGATCCCGTTTGCAGCAAAACATAGAGTACGGACATAGAGAAAATCGTATTGACGCAGCAGGAAAGGAAAAAGTAAACCATATAGCCGCAAAAGCGAGCAGGACATGGAGTTGAAGGCTGCATTTGCTTTTTAAATAACAAAAAAGTTTTCGCTAACACACAGCTTGCGCTAACACAAATAACACAAAAAATTTTAAAATAAAAAAAGAAATAATTTCCAATAATTTAAAATGATAGGCACAGTAGAAATAGAAAAGTATTTCCAAAAAAATATTAAACAAATAAAGCTGGAAAATGGTATTAGTATGGTAGCGTGGAAAAACGGAAGCCTAGTTGATTGTCGAGGTGAAGAACAAGCGTTTGAGAAAGATAATGATGAAATAATAAGGAAAGGGGAATACGACTATGTGGTAAATCGAAAAAAAAATAAAAAATCAGCGATAATTTTTGCAAGTGACTTGGAAAATGTTGTAACGCAAAACGCAATGTCAAACGTAGCAAAAAAAACAGCAAAAGAATTAGAAAAAAGAAGTTTTAAAAAAATTGTGAGTGAAAAAGTAATTTATCAATAAATTATTTTAAAAAAAATATAAATAAAAGCAATGACGACGATTCGAGACTGCTATGGGGCGAATGGAGATGGTCCAGCCGACACTGGTCGAGATATGAGGCTGGTTGAAAAGAATGGTAAAAGCTATTTGCCTTATGGGTTTGTGTCGCAAGTATATAATTATACAAATGGCCCGTATGCCGCCATTCACTTTTGCAATGCAAACCCCAATGGAAGTACTCCGTGCGAGCCTGGCACTCAAGCGATTGAGAGTAAGTATGACTGTGGCTGTGATCATATACTTGACCCAGATTGTAAGTCCTTTTACCTAGGAACATCCTGCTCTGCTGGTGGAATTGCCATGGATTTTGGAGGGCATGAGTCGTGCATGAGGCAATCGTAAATAAAAATTAAATAAAAAAAAATAATAGCTTTGCGCTGATTTTATTGAACATTTAAATATAAAATTTAAGTATTTAATAAGGAAGACGAAGAAGAAGTAGGGGCAGTACAGCCCGGATGGCCATTGTAGCAGCATTGACAAACGCTAAGGATAGCACCATTTATTGTAGAAAAAAAGTAAAGCAAATCGCACATTTCAATATTTTATTAATTGTATAAAGAAAAAATACTGATGTTTGACAATGAACGAGCGCCGATAATAGATGGAGGCAGCGACAGTGGATCCAGGTCCAAATCAAGGGAAGAAGCAGTGGAGCAGGGCGCCAGTAAATCAAAATCAGTTAAAAAAGCCAGAGGCGTAGCGTTGGCAAAGTCTGGAGACTTGGACAAATCGGGAAATTTTTGAATAAATTCAGAAATGAGCGAAGGGTCAATGGATTCCGCAGGTTCCCAGACGAAATTGAAATGAATATCAATCAAATAAAAAGCGCGGGCGCCACAGGCGCCCGAGGCGTCCAGACGGTACTCGCGATCTAAGATTTGGCTAATTTTCCAAATGGGTTGAGAAAAAAGAACAGGGATATTTTTTTTTTTAAATTTTTTTTTAAAAGAGTTTAAAATTGAGTGCTTTGAAGAAAAAATAGGAAAAGGAAAATTCTTAGGCATCTTGGCAGTCACGATCCTTCAAGTTTATAAAAAAAATATGAAAAAAATGCTGCAGGTAAAACAAAAAAAAGCACAGTTTGCGCAAACACAAAAAAAAGCACAGCTTAATTAATTACTATTAAATTTTTTAAAAAGCGACAAAGCGTCGGGCGAAATAGTTTCTGTTGATGCCATTGGCGCAAACAATATAATTGTTTCAGAGTGGTAAATATTTTAAAAAAAAATTAAGTATGGTTGATGATTTTGATACGATAGCGCCTGTTGGTAATTAGCCCGTAGCGTAGGTTTGTTCCACAGTAAATGTAACGCATAGAAGCCGGCGTAATTAGGGTTATTTGAATTATCGTGGCGATGCCTGGCGATGTAGTTTTCCTTTTTCTGGGTATCTTTTGAAATGAGAAAATCCGTGTAGCCGGCGGCGCCGAAGTGGATAGTTTTCAATCTATTTGAGATTGGGTTGATGAATTCGACCATGTATTTTTTTGATCTATTGGTACTTCTGTACAAGTGATAAGTCATTTATTTTTTTTTAAAAAAAAACAAATAATAAAAAAATGTACGAAATTATATTTGCAGTAAGTATATATATAATAATTTTAGTAGTTTTTCTGTGGCTAATCTTTGGAAAAGAAAATGGAACAGACCCAAAATACCAAATGGTAGAACCATATGGGCCAGTGACGCCGGGGCCAGTGACGCCGGGGCCGGTGACGCCGGGGCCAGTGACGCCGGGGCCGGTGACGCCGGGGCCACCAGGGCCAGTGCCAGGGCCAGTGCCGCCAGGGCCGGTAGGGCGCCCGGCGGCGATGAGTGAAAAAGAATTTGATTTTAAAAAGTTGAAGCTAAGTAGATTTGACGAGACGAAGGATTTTTACTACTGTAACAAAGTAGGAAATGTAGAAACAATTTTGCAGAAAAAAAGGGAGACGTCGTGGGTAGTAGTGTGTGCAGTGTGGGATCCGGATACGGTGACTTACTATGAACTGAGTGGATGTCTAGAGAATGGCCAAGTAAGGTTTTGTGACGCGGAAGGGAATAATTTATCAGTTGGTTGTGATAGAGGAGGAGGGCTTTTTGAAGGGCCAGTGTTTATTGGGAATCAGTCTGTAGATGAATATCTAAAAAGAAGGGAATGTAAGAAAAGTGTACTAGTTTTAGAAGGATTGGAATTTACAAAGAAATATACAGACCACATAAATAATGAAAAAGTAAATTATGAAAATAAGACACCAAATACAATACATATGAGATTTACTGGACAAGGCGAGAGGCTTGAAATATTTTTAGTGGGACATGGTAGTGGATATGTCGATGTAGATGGATGGCAGGAGACGACGTTCATTCAACGTTAAGTCCAGGATTTTAAAAAAAAATAAAAAATAAAAAAGAATATTACAAAGTAATTTATTAAAAGATGAATAAAGTAATTTTTTTAATATTTGGATGTGCAACAAAACCAAAATATAAAGATGAAATAATTAAAATTAATGAAACGTGGGGATATAAAGCAGAAGAATTGGGATATAAAGTGCTATTTTTTTTAGGAGAAGAAAAAACAGATTTGATTAATGAAAAAAAATACATATACTTAAAGGGAGTTTCAAACGATTATTTATCTGCTAGTTATAAACAAAACATAGGATTAAAGTACATTTATGAAAATTATGATTTTGATTTTGTTTGCGTTTGTGGCACGGATACCTATGTTAATGTAGGTAATCTAATACCATATATTAACCAATTTGATAGCAAAAAAGATTATTATATTGGAGGTCAAAGTGACAAATTAGGGTTAACGGTAGTTGGGAACTCGACAGTGTGTTATCATTCCGGTGCTGGGTTTTTTTTATCGAAAAGCATTTTGAGTAAATTTTATCATTTACTACCAAATATAACTGATGACTGGATAAATAAATGTGATGAACATAATGTAGCATATTTAAAACCGGCTTGTGATGTATCTATTGCATACTATTTACAAAATCTTATGGATAAAAATAATGAGTATTTTATAAATTGCAATAATATTTGGGCTTGTAATTATAAGGGATATGCTTATAATAACACGTATTTGTGTTGCGGGGATAAAGTAGACAAAAAGAATATTATTATATGTCACTATATGACACCAGATGATTTTGACGAATACACTGTGGAAATAAACAATAATTTATGATTTTTTCCAAACTTCAAAAAAAGTAAGATAGCAAGGACCCCAGCCACCCGCTTCAGCATAAGTTAAATAGAAATTATTTTCTAACAAAACATTATCAATATATTGTTTATGAGTTAAGTCATTATAATCATTTTCCATTATAATTAAATTAATATTATTTAATATTTCGGGCATATCCATAAGAATGTAATAAAAAGCACCTTCACAATCCAAAACCAAAGTATTAAATTCAATATTATATTTATGTTTTAGATTATCAAATGTAATTATTTTAACATGATTATAACCCTCGATTAGAGTATCACTAGGAATAGTTTCCCAACCTTTTTGGATTAGTTTTCTATTTGATAATGCAGAGCATTCGATAAAAAAATTAAAATCATTTAAATCTCTGTTTTCTGTTAATTGATTGGCAATAGTAAAATCACTTTCCAATGTAACAAAATTAGAATTATTAAATTTTTTTAAAATAGTTGCGATGATCAACGAATTTCTTCCTATATTTCCTCCAATTTCCAAAACTTTTTCATTCCCAGTTAAATATCGGACTGACATTTTTTGTTCCGGGAGTTCTTCGTGAAAACTACCATATTTCAACTTTAGCTTTGATTGTATAGCTCGTGTTCTATCATCAATATCCGATTCCGTAACAATTTCAATTGTAAATTTGTTAATTGATAATAAATTTATATTTATTTGAACATTTTCGTCATAAGTATTATAAGTATCATTGTTTAAAATAAATATTTTTTTATGGACGTTAATCAATGGGTCTGTAAAATATTTAGCTCTAAGATAGTCACCAGATGGTATTGAAATGATGTTATTACGAAGTAATTTATCAAAACAAATGCTTGTGACATCAATTGAATAATTATAAATTCCGTAATAAATTTTCATTTTTATTACAAAAAAAAAAAGTTTATTAAATAAATTTTAAAAATGAACACAAGAAACTGTGCATTAGTAGGGATAGCGTGCGCAACCGGTATAGTAGGCGACTCGCTGCTTCGGCTTGGGGGGCCAACGGGCTGGGGGCTCAATGAATATTTTAAGCAACATGGCAGAGCCGAGTCGATTTTCATCAGGGGGAATGATGGTTATTTTCTTTTTAATACTGATTTGCATTTACATTCCGTGGCAACCCCGGCCAATAACGTTTATAGTTCTGGCGATATATGGCGTATTGCTAGACCTATTGTTTAGAGAAGCGATGATTTTCAAAAGTCTAAAGGGGTACTACGAGTATTTTAACTATTTTTGGTCCGCAGTGTGGGGCGCGATTCCGATGATGATGCCACTGCTGATATACAATATTATAATTTTTTTAAAAAAAAAGTAGTGTGTTGGATTGATTTAAGGATGGAGGTAGTAAGGTAAGAATCAAAGGTATTTATGTCAAAATCAAGGAAAATAATGGCCGGAGCAGCGGTAGTGTCCCAAGAGTAATAATTGTTCCAAAAAAATTCGTTCTGTAAATGAAAGTCAATAAGTTCCTGAAAATCTGGGGCAAACGTCAAGTGTTCGACAATGGGCATCTTGGGGAGAAAGAAGAGGGTGTTTGTGTCGGTATCGGTCCAGATGATGTAGCGATGGTGCAGGTAGCCCCGGTAGCTTGGATCGGGAGCCCCGAGTGTGCCTGCGTCAACGCCCTTGGTAAGCTCGACGAGCGGCGACGGCGTTTCGATGAAGCCGCTGCGACAAGTTCTGGTCATTTCGTTGAAGGCAGCCAATGGGTTCCAAATGTCCTCGAGGGTGTGGCGGCTGTAGCCGAAATCAAAAAAAGAATCGGGGAAAGGAAGTTTTTCAAGACAAATATTTAAAAAAAACAATTTTTTTGTGGGATTTGTGACGGTAACGGCTGGATCGGAATCAATCAAATGGGTAGCTTTGGCAAAAGGAGTAGATCCGGGACCGATTTCCAAAACAAGGCTAAATTTGTTATCGTCACATTGGCGGTAAAGATTGTTTAAAATTGATTGAATTGGGAACCAAAATTTTTGCATTTTTTAAGAAAATAAAAAAAAACATTTCAAAATTAAAAATATTTTAAGTAATAATAAGCGCAGTAGCAGTGGCAGTATTAACAAGAGTCGATAAATTCCCAAGAATCAATGGGGTCCGAGTGGACAAAATTTTTTGGGAGGAGTTCGATTTCTTTGTCGGAAATTTCATTGTCATTTGGCATGAAAAACGTTTGAAAATTGTAAATGTTTTCAGAATAGTGATGCGGAGCGTGCTCTGCGAAAAGCAAAGCACAGACATAAAGTTCAAATTTAGAAAAAAAATAAGACGTCGCCCTATTTGCAATGTAATGAACAATTAAAGACATTTTTTATAATAAATAAAATTGTATTTTATTTATTAGCATTTCCAGAATTTTTGACATAATGCACAAACAAAAATAAAAAAAAGGGTAAGCAAAATAATGATAACGACAGTAGATATTGAAAAATATTTTCAAAAAAATAAAAATAATATTAAGCAGCGTGGATATCTGGATCCTTATTAACTTGTGATGGTAAGGACACTATTATAAGGAAAGGGGAATATGATTTTACAGTAAACAAATTAAAAAAAAGGGGAAAAAGTAATAAATCAAGAATCGTAGTAGCCGCCGTGCACCGCAGTCATATGGTCGTAGCAGTCGCCGGCCTCGTCAAAGTCGCGGAAACATCCGGCAAATGCACACAGATGAGTAGCTAAGCCCCGAGAAGCGCAAGCAACGCACTCGACGTGGTTACAGCCAGTATTGATAACGCCGCCAGTGGCAATGGCTTTGCACACTTCCGATGAGCACCGGGGACAGTTAAAGACGCGGTCTACGGGCGCGGGCGCTACTAACGCCCGCGGTGGACGGCAGTCCAAGCAAACAAAGCCGGTAACCGTAGCAATAGCGCCATGTTCGCCACAGGCCCGTTGCGCAAAAACTTTTAGAGTGTTGCAGATAATACACCAGGCCATAGTGTTTTGGAGGGCAATTGCAGAGGCATTTTCGGGAACAATGAGATTTTTAATGGGATGGTTAGCCGAACTCTTCTGGCAAATGGCGCGGCGACAAAAAGGACAACAAATTGCCGACATCTCTACAATGCAACCGGGCTTGGCGAAATCCCAGAGGTTGTAGACGCAGCCGGTGCAGATGACGCCGGTGCAATGTCCTTGGTCTTTGCCGGCGATGCCGCAGATAGCAAATTGGCCCGAATGGGGATCGACTTCTTCGCAGCAAAGAGAGCAGTCTGAAATGTATTTTAAATGAAATTGCAAATAAAGAAGTAAATCGACCTTGTGAAAAATAGCGTCTCCGTTGGGCAGCGTCAGCATTTTGTTGTGAATAGTATCTATTTCGCTTTTCCAATTGCTTCCGAAGGCGATGGTCCTACTTTTGCGCAGCGCCAGAGTGTCCTTGAGGCCATTAGTTAACAAGAAACGATTGAGCTCCACGGTGATTGGTAAAAATTGAATTTTATTTTCAACACAAAGGGCGCATTGGTCGAGCGTTGAGGCCGGATTGGGCATAATCCATTTGTTTAAACAAGTACTGCATTCAACAAGCGGGGCTTTTTTTTCATTAAAACAATAATAACACTTGGCCGAATATTTTTTTTCAATGAAGATATCAGAACGAACCAATGCGTAAATACCACGACACTTTTCGCAGGTCACGTGCTTGGCCGTTCCGGATACTTCAGTAGGCTCGAAGCAACAATTACCCGGTTCACAGAAGCCGCAAATCGCCGAGCCAACGATTCTGATCGACTCTGGACGGTTAAAGCCACATCGGTTGCAACAGAATGTTTGAACGGCAAGATCCAATAACAAAGGTTTTGTCGATACGGTCACGGTAATGTTTTTTGGAAGATGAATGATGTGATTTGCGCCAGCGGCGGCCGAGAGAATGCGGTGCTCATTGAGAGTAAGAAACGCTCGGTATTTTTGCTGCAGCAGAAAGCGGACAAAATCAATGGCAAAATTTTCAGGGTACTTGTACTTTCCAAGCGAATCGGTATCAAAATTAAGCCATTTGCCAACGACAGTGCCAAGATAATTGCGGGCCCGGGAGCGCAATGAATAGTCGGCGCCAAGTGAGAGCAAAGCAATGATGGCGGACTGGCGGGAATTAGCGAGATATCCTGGTGAAATCAAATGAGTAAGCATAGAAAAAAACAAATAGTCCGGAACGGCCTGGGGAACGATAGCGAGCGAGGACGGTTGGATGCCCATTGAATCAGAAAAATCAACATCAAGGTTAATTTCCTGGAGGCCGTTGATGAACCATTTGAAGTGGGATACGTTTATTTTTTCAAAAGAGCTAAAAAGACTCTGTAAATTTTTAACAGGAAAAGCTATTTTTTCAACAGATGATGGCGAATAGCAAACCAAAGATCCAGGGCAGTTTGAAAGTTCAGGCAATGCACTTAAAAACTTATCGTCAAAAATTTCAAGGCGGCCAAATGAAGAATCCATGAGTTGCCTGAGCTCGCCAGTAGTATCAATGCGCGACAATCTGTCTTTAATTAAAATAACAGAAGCGTCATCACGGCGGACAATGACAGACCGGTAAAGCTCTGCAGTAATACGATTGCCAAAAATGTCCAAGGCTCCGGAAAGTCCACGGCGATTAAGCTGATCGTTGAAAAAGGCAATGCACTTACAAAAATAGTCTGGGCTTGTTGTAATATTTTTTCGAATATCTGCAAATCGAATAGACAAAAAATTAGTTTTCAAAAGCATTAGCTCCTGAACAGTTGTTGTAACAGTTGCAATAATTTTTGTTTTTAAACAAGGGATAACAGAGCCGAACGGGGTGTAGGTCTTGTCGTAGCCGCGGGGATTTGTAGAGTAATGATAGTCGTCAATAAAAGAAATCATGGTGCAACCGGTAGCGCTGATTTGAGAAGCAATTGTAGCAAGATCCCAATTCCAGCTTTTTACTTGAAAAAAATCGAATTCCCTTTTGGAGTTGTAACCCAAAAATACAGCGTTAGGAAGATGGGGAAATGAATCCGTAAAATGAATTACCAGGGTTTCGTCGTCAAGCAGTTGATTTTCAAGACAATACATGAATGCCGTAAGCTGTGCCTCGTCATTGTCATCATTGCTTTGAGGTTTCTTGTTAAGGCCGATAAAAGTCTCCAGGTTATTGGCTGATGTTGTAAAACTGCAATGAGTAACAACCGGGTCAATTTGCAATGATTTGCAAGCATAATCCGAATAAAAACAAAGAGAGAATTCAACTTTTTTGAAGAAAAGGTCGAGGAATAGCCGTAGTTCTTGGATAACGGGCAACAAAGCCTCAAGGAAATAGGTCATTGACCCGGTTTTATCGATTAGGATCAAAATTTTCATCTTACTTAGAAGCAGGCACAGTAAAAAATGAATTAATTTTAAAAAAAAACAAATTTATACTATTTTTTTTCGGTATCAACTGTTATTTTTTTTGCAAAAAAACAAACACAACAAACACAACAAACACAACGTAATTTTTTTAAATTACTATAAATAATACAACAAAAACACAAACAATTAATGAAGGTACCGAGAGAAGCCACGAAAAAAATCATAAAAAAAATTAAGCTTTGTACTTTTCTAAAATGTCCAAAACAAGCTCTGGGCGCTACTAATTTTTGCTCTGTACATGGAGGAGGACGTCGGTGCCAGGGCTTTGCAGAGGATGGTAAAGCATGTCCAAAACAAGCTCTGGGTGCTACTAATTTTTGCTCTGTACATGGAGGAGGACGTCGGTGCCAGGGCTTTGCAGAGGATGGTAAAGCATGTCCAAAAGGTGCACGGGCAGGTTCTGATTTTTGCTTTGCACATGGAGGAGGACGTCGGTGCCAGGGCTTTGCAGAGGATGGTAAAGCATGTCCAAAAAGTGCACAAGGAGCTACTGACTTTTGCAAGTCTCATGGCGGCGGCAAGCGGTGCCAGGGCTTTACAGAGGATGGTAAAGCATGTCCAAAAAGTGCGGAAGGAGCTACTGATTTTTGCTCCGCACATGGCGGCGGCAAGCGGTGCCAGGGCTTTACAGAGAATGGTAAAGCATGTCCAAAAAGTGCAGCTGGAGCAACTGATTTTTGCAAGTCTCATGGCGGTGGCAAGCGGTGCCAGGGCTTTACAGAGGATGGTAAAGCATGTCCAAAAAGTGCGGAAGGAGCTACTGACTTTTGCAAGTCTCATGGCGGTGGCAAGCGGTGCCAGGGCTTTTTAGAGGATGGTAAAGCATGTCCAAAAAGTGCACAAGGAGCTACTGATTTTTGCTTTGCACATGGAGGAGGACGCCGGTGTCCAAATTGCATTGACTGGATAGACACTCGCTGTGGAAAAAAAAAATTTGATGGCTACTGTGCGACTTGCTACTATCGATTGTTTTCAAACACTACAAGGCCCGTATTTCGAAATTACAAGACCAAGGAGTTTGCAGTGCTCCGCCACCTCGAGCATTGTTTTCCTAAACATCATATCGTAAATGACCGGCGAATCAGTGACGGTTGCTCTAAGAAAAAACCTGATTTTTTTTTTGAACTGTTAACGCATGTTATAATGGTGGAAGTCGATGAAAATGCACACATGTCATATGATCAAAGCTGCGAGAACAAGAGAATGATGGAGCTTTCCGAGGACATAGCGCATCGGCCGCTTGTATTCATTCGATTTAATCCCGATAAAACAAGTACTGATCCTGGTTGTTGGGGCTATGATAAAACCGGACGCGCGGTTGTCAAAAAAAAGCGGGCAATTGAATGGCAAGAGCGGCTTGCAGCGCTGACGGCGGCAATAAATTTTTGGTTAATAATAATACCGGATAAAACTGTTGAATTAATAAAATTGTATTACTAAATAATTTCTTTGCGTTTGTACTTACATTTCATTTAATAACACTAGGAATTTTATAAAAAATAATAAAGATGGCTGTTTTTTTTTGTAAAACAGTGCTGGGAGCGTCACATCGAATTACACTGGATCCAACTGAGGTAGATCCAGTGACTGTTTGTGATAGTATACAGCGGCAATTGCCAGCGTCCTATCAAAATGAAAATTTTCGAGTTGTCTGCGAAGGACGAGATTTAAAGACGTTTGATATTTTTCCAAACGGCGTTGGCAAGTATTTTTCTGGGCTAGCCAATGTATATGTGCTAGGATCGATGGAAGGGCCCGATAGCAACAATTCTACTGTACCAACAAAAAAAGAAAAAGTAAAGCTAAAATTGCTAAAGCGGCTCAGAAAATTTGAAGCAAAAGGATATAATTTATCAAAAAAATTTACGACTGACTCTCAACAAGAAGAAATACTGCATGAGCTTGCACTGCTGCATGTGCTAAAAGATATGCGAGACGCTAGCGAACCCGACTGCGAAATGCTACCTGTAAGACAGTGTATATCTCACGGATGCGGAAACTTTTTGGCTCCGGATGAAGATTTGCGATGCAAGATATGTGATTATTAAATATTAGTAATATTTTTAATAAAAAAAGCGTTAATAAAAAATGAAAAAAAAAGAAATTATATTTTTTGGAGTCTTGGTTGTAATAGTAGTAGTAATTGTTGCAGTAGCTATTTTTATACCAAAGAGCAAAAGCGATGGCGATAGCAATAGCAGCTACACCCAGCCACAGCCGCAGCCACAGCCGCAACCGCAGCCACAGCCACAGCCGCAGCCGCAACCGCAGCCGCAGCCGCAGCCACAGCCGCAACCGCAACCGCAGCCGCAGCCACAGCCGCAGCCGCAGCCAATGATTGATCCAGTAAATATGAATGATCCCAAATTTGATTTTAGTAATTTTAAGATAATGCAAGAAATGAAAGTGAATAAAATAATGTATTACAGTGATGAATTTAAATATGGAAATATGAGTAATTGTGGAAGTATAAGATTAAATACTAATTATGAAATAATATTTTTTGAGAGTACACCAACGGATTGGAAAGTAATAGTAGCAGTGAGGCAATATACAGCGGGAAAATTAAGTGGAGTACAGTATTTCGAATCCAAGCCAGTGCTAACCGATGTGTCGTGCATGGTGAGCGATACATTTGTAGAAAAGTACTATAAGTTATGCGATACGATGGTGGATGACTGTGTAACGCAAGCAGATAAAGCAAAAGTAGGATATGAAGGAACAACGTGCCCAGGAGAATTTTATGTGGACATAAATGAGTATACGTTGGTAAACAAAATAGGCGATATGGATAGTCGAGGATGTGTGCCAAAGAATTTTAAAATAAAAAAAACACAAGACGTAGTAGTATTTAGCAACAATAGTGAAGATGGTGATGGAAAGGAATATACAACAAAAAAAATAATTAAAAAAGATTAATAGCAATAACCAAGCTTATATTGTGAAACATTTTTTACGACCGACACGGAATTTTTGAGTAAAAGCCTATTGCTATGAATTGTCATGCCAGATGGTTGGTATAAATAATGTTTAGGTTCAGAGAAAGTTTTTTTTGTTTTATTTTTTTAATGTAGCGAAATTTAAGGTTTTATTACCCTAATTTTATTTAAATTATCCAATAAGCCAATTAGTGCCGTCACTAAAAACCGGCACGGTATTGGTACTGGCGCCAGCAACGGTTGCGCCAAAATTACCTGAAGCAGCAACTGTCGAGTCGGTCACAAAATACTGGCGACCCACGCTTGTGGCTGCGGGCGGCAAATCAGTAACAATGACAACATTTGGGAAGTAAATGGCGTCGCCATTGACGTAGTAATTATCGGAAACATTGATGGCACCGACTCCTACCCGTGGGGCGTGGACGCCAAGAGAGTCGATTGTAGAAAGGTCAGCTACGGAATGGCCAACGGAAGAACTAGTGAAAGCACTATCTTTTGGAACTCTTCCAAAACTCATTTTTTTATTAAAAAGGAGATAAAAAAAAATTTAATTTTAATAAAAAAAATGTTTGGAACAGTTGCAGCCGATAGCCGAAAAAGAAATGCTGCTACCAGCGCAGTGATGGTCTCGAGCAACATCACGTCAAGCAAAGCAACAACAACTTTAAAAAATTGGGACGCGCCTGGGTATTTGTTTCAGAGTGTAGTTGGGTATATACCAGTTAATTTCCAAGGCAGTCAGCCCATTACGCCCAATTACGGATATTTTTATAACACGCCTGGGCAATACACCCCGCAAAATTGCTGCACTAGTGTTTCAAGTAATGATAGAAACATTCTATTGCTTCCAATTGGAGCTAAAATTTGCGGTATTTATTTAACAAATAACGGTAAGGAACTCACCGCAGGTACAAATCCGACTACTATTACTATAGCTGCGATTGATCTTGATTCTCCAGCAACAAACCCTCAAGTTCTTATTAGCGCGACGCTAGCGGATATAAATACGTTTGGCGGCATTGGAAAGGGCATGAGCGGAAATCCATTTAATATAAATTTACCAATCACTGGCGCTGCATATCAACTCGCAGTATCGGAAACTGCTTTATTAACGGCATCATATGGCCTGGGTTACGAATTTAACAATGGTGTTTTCGGTGAACTTGGCGTAATTGTTTCATATATATTGCCCGGACCTGGTTTTGGCACGACAACACAATCTGCAGGTTAAAAAATTTAAAATTAAAAAGCGAAAATAAAAAAAAATTATTATAACTAATAATAATAATAAAAAAATGTTTGG
>Ga0114966_10002958_pt1 | contig 15073 bp, 15 predicted proteins | sample M_130207_XF_Meta_FD_87029 | JGI IMG/M metagenome (GOLD analysis project Ga0114966, IMG submission 87029) | Freshwater microbial communities from Lake Montjoie, Canada to study carbon cycling - M_130207_XF_MetaG | ecosystem: Environmental > Aquatic > Freshwater > Lake | place: Lake Montjoie... | reverse complement strand
GGACGCATGAGTGGTGTGGTCCGAATAACGAGTCGTCGGTGTGGGAATACCCGAAGCCGTCGTCGTCGCCGGATCATCCGACACAAAAACCGGTCGAGTTGATCCGGCGGTGCGTCCGAAACATCACATCGCCCGGCGGGTTGACCGTCGACCCGTTCCTCGGTTCAGGGACGTCCATCCTCGCAGCGAACCTCGAAGGTCGTGTCTGTTTCGGGATGGAGATGGACCCAAAGTATGTCGACGTCATTTGTCGACGTTGGCAGGAAGCGACCGGGGTCAAGCCGATCTCTGAGGCCACAGGCAACGAACACGACTTCTGTGAGGCGCGCACTGATGGCGAGAAAGAACCAGCCGGAAAGCGGTCGGCCAGAACCGCCTAGACCACTCGGGCAACCTGGCCGCGAGTTGTGGCATAGGGCTTGGGCTGCTGGCGCTCAGTGGCTGTCGACGGGAGCGGACGCCGATCTGCTGCTTGTGGTCTGCGAGCAGATCGACGAACGCGTGTCACTGCGCGTCCGTGTTCTTCGAGAGGGTGACTGGCGGGACCGAAACGCGCTCCGCGCGATCGACGCGCAGGTCGTCGAGGGGCTCTCAGCTCTCGGGCTCGCCCCGGCGAGCCGGGCGAAGCTCCCTAGGACACAGATAGCGGAGGGGACCGTGGCTGATGATCTCGTTGCTCGACGTTCGGCTCGGCTCGCAGGTGCCGACGGTGTTGCATCAGCCTCCCGGCGTGGTCAGCCTCGCCGCCGCGGAGGAAGCAATAGAACTGGCTGACGCCTACGGGGTGTGTGACGGGTTCCCGTTGTCTGAGTCGCAAAAGATCACGCTGCGGAACGGGCTCGGGGAACGGGCCGACGGTTCGTGGGCCGCTACCCGGATCGCGGATTTCGGTCCCCGCCAGGGCACTGGGAAGAACGACAAAATCGCCGCCCGCGAGCTCGCCGGCCTGTTGTTGTTTGGCGAGCAGTTGATTCTCCACACGGCACACGAGTTTCCGACGGCGAACGAGTCGTTCCTGCGGCTGGTCGCGGTGTTCGAGAACTGGGACGACCTCCGCAAGAAGGTCGCTCGCATCCGGTACGCGAACGGCGAGCAAGGCATCGAGCTCCTGTCGGGGCAGCGGTTGAAGTACCGGGCCAGGACGGGCGGGTCTGGTCGTGGGTTCGCGAAGGCCGACCTCGTCGTCTATGACGAGGCGCAGCACTTGGCCCGTGAGCATGTCGCGGCGTCAGGTCCGGCGAAGATGGCGAACCCGAACAGCCAGACGTGGTATGCGGGCTCCGGTGGGTTGGCGTCGTCGCATGTGGCGTGGTCGATCCGACGGCAGGCGATCCTCGGCGACGGTGGCCGGCTGGCGTACACGGAGATGACCGGCGAACACATCGCTGTGGTCGACGGCAGGATCGTTACGACTAGCCCTGAGTCGTCTGACCGCGACGTGTGGTATCGGTGCATCCCTGGCCTCGGCCGGTGGGTGACCGAGGAAGCGGTCGAGTCGTTGCAGGACGAACTGAAGGACTTGTTTCCCCGCGAGATCCTGTGCGTGTGGGAACACGAACCGGGGGATCAAGGCGAACGCATCTTCGCACCGGGCGTATGGGAAACCGTGAACGCCGACGTTCCGAAACCGGAGCACGGCCTCGTGCTCGCGGTGGCGGTGACCGCTGATCGTTCGTCGGCCTCGATCGGCTGGGCGTCGGCGGGTGGCACCTGTGGGCTCCATGAGCGCCGCAGTGGTGTCGGGTGGTGTGTCGATGAGCTGGTGCGCCTCGCACGTGTCTACGAGGCTGCTGTGGCGGTCTCGTCGAACGAAGGCAGCGTGCTGCTGGCGCTCGAGCAGGCGGGCGTGAAGGTGCGCCCGGTGCCGGGTGCTGATGATCGTGCGGCGTGCGGGTGGTTCTTCGACGCGGTGCTCGAGCGCCGGGTGGCGGTGCAACGCCACGGCGACCTCGACGCTGCGGTCGCTGCGGCGTCGAAGAAGACGACCGACGGCGGGTTCACGTGGGATCGACGCGCCGGCGACGTGTCGGCGTTGCAGGCGGTGACGTGGGCGGCGTATGTGGCGCAGGGCCGACCGGCCGAGGCGCCGGCGTTGGCGTTCGTGGTGAAAGGGAAACGATGACCTCAACCATGACCGACCGCATCGCGGCGAAAGCTGTCGACGCGCGACCGCTCCGCATCCTGCTCTCGCTCGTCGCTGCGCCGTTCTACGTGCTCGGCCTCGTGGTCGGCGTGCTGATTGTTGCGGTGTCGTGGTGCTATGTCGCCGTCGGTGTCGGGATCACCGACGCTCGGAATCGTCGGGTGACCGATGCTCGCTGATCGCGTCGCGGCGCGACGTGACGCTGTGCGCGCTGACCCGGTGACGATGGAGGAGTTCGGCTACCTGCTCGGCGGCCAGGGCGGCAACACGTCGAAGTCGGGTGTCGCTGTCGGCGCCGAGCGTGCGATGGGGCTCACGGCGTGGTGGTCCGGTAATCGGTACATCACCGAGGCTGTGATGTTCTTGCCGTGGCACCGGTTCACGGGGCCGCACGACGCTCGCGTGCGGCTTGCGGATGCGTCGTGGGTGACCCGCCCGGACGCCGATACGACGTGGCCGGCGGTGCTCGAGCACTGGGTCGTTTCGATGCTCAACCGCGGCAACGCCTACGCGTTCAAGCTTCGCGACTTCGACGGTGCCGTGTCGGGGCTGCGGCCGGTGCACCCTGACCGCGTGCGGACCGCTCGGGCGTCGGACGGCACAAAGGTTCACGAGGTCAAGAACGGTTCGACCACGGTCGCGTTGACGTCGCGCGAGCTGCTGCATATCCCCGGCATGTCGTCCGATGGGACCGTCGGCCATGACGTGCTGCGGGTTCAAGCTGAGGCGCTCGGCATCGCTGCGGCGTCCGACGAGTACGCGGCGCGGTCGTTCAACGGTTCGCACCTCCGGGCCTACCTGTCGCTGCCGCAGCCGCTCACGCAGACCCAGGCCGACGACCTGCTCGACGAGTGGCGTTCTTTCCATTCGGGCGTTACGAACGCCGACGGGTTCGGCGTCCTCGGTAACGGCGCCGAGTACAAGACGATCAGCCTCACGCCTGAGCAGGTGCAACTGCTCGAGACGCGGACGTTCAACGTCGGCGAGATCGCACGCATCCTCCGCATTCCACCGCACAAGCTGTACGAGCTCAGCCGGGCGACGTTCTCCAACATCGAACACCAGGGCATCGAAGCCGTGGTCGATTCGGTGCGGCCGTGGGTCGAGCGGATCGAAACGGCGATCAACTTCGACGAGGAACTGTCCGGGTCGCCTCGAGCCCGCATGTTCATCGAGGCGAACCTCGAGGGTTTGCTGCGTGGCGACTCCGGGGCGCGTGCCGAGTTCTACAACAAGGGCATCGCGGGCGGATGGCTGATGCCGCAGACCGCGGCGCAGAAAGAGAACCTGCCGGCGCCCGACGAGCTCGCGTACTACCAGCGGCCGTTGAACGTGTCGGTGATCCGCCCCGGTGAAGGGGCGGTGCCGGACAACCCGACACCGTCCGAGATCGCCGGGATCATCCAAAAGGCCTATCTCGGCGTCGGCAAGGTCATCACGTCCGACGAGGCACGAGCCCTCGCGAACAAAGCCGGCGCCGGCCTCACCCCTATCGGACCACCTGAGGCGTCCGCGCTTCTAGGAGCACCGTGAACGAACGCCAAATGATCGAACGAAGCGTGCCGCTGATCGACCTCGAGGTCGCATCTGATGGCCGCACCGTCACCGCATACGCGGCGACGTTCGACGAAACGTATGCAGTGAGTGACGCGCACGGCAACTACGACGAGGTCATCGACCGGCGTGCGTTCAACAAGACGCTCGCCGACGGTATCGCCCGTGTCGGCGTGCTCTATAACCACGGCCTCACCTTGTATGGCACACCGTCGGAGCAGTTCTCGAAGCCGCTGGGGTCGCCGGTCGAGATCAAGGCCGAGAAGCTCGGGCTGCTCACCGTCACCCGGTACAACAAGACGCCGCTCGCCGACGAAGTCCTCGAGATGATTCGTAACGGCGACGTCCGGGCGCAGTCGTTCCGCGGTGCCATTGTGCAATCGGCGCCGACGATCATGCGCGCCGGGCGCCAACTGATCCGCCGGCTCGAGCTCGGGCTCAAAGAGTACGGGCCGGCGCCGTTCCCGACGAACGCCGCAGCGGGCATCCTCGCCGTGCGGTCGATCACCGACACCCTCGACAGCATCTCGGATGCCGACCTCGCCGCACTTGTGCGCGAACGCATCCGCATTTCCTCGCCAGCCGCCGACGGCACTGGCGACCCCGACACCGGCGAGACGCCGGCCGTCGACTCGCAAGCAGACACCCACGAGGCACCGGCCGCCGACGAGGCACCGGTCGACACGGGGCCGTCACCCGAACTGCTCGAAGCCGAGCTCGCCGCGTGGCGTGCCCGCAACAAGTCCCAGGAGGACAACCCCCAATGAAGACCCTGATCGAGCTGCGCGCCGAGCGCGCGGCCACCCTCGCATCGCTCGACGCGATCCTCGCCACCGTCAAAGAGGCGAAGCGGTCTGCGTTCCTGGTCGACGAGCGTGTCACCGTCGACGCGCTGCGCTCCGACCTCGACCGTCTCGACGCCGAGATCGCCGTCCTCGAAACCGCAGCCGCCGACGGTGACTTCGTCACCGAGTACGAAGCGCGCCGCTCGAAGTACCTCTCGGTGAGCCTCAACGCCAACAGCGCCGCATCGTCGGTGCGTGGTGGTCGCAGCCTCGATGATCTCCTGTGGGCCACCGCCCCGAAGGTCGCCGCCGGCACCATCTCCCGCTCGGGTTCGTTTATCGGTTCCGGCTCAGCGAACGACGTCGAGCAGGTCGTCATCCGCTCTGAGTCTGGCGGGCGCATCGCCCCGCGGATCAACGAGTTCCGTGGCGAAGACCGCGACGTCATCCGCTCGTTTCAGGAGCTCGTCGCCGACATGTCGACGTTCGGCATGATGATCGACACGAAGGCGAAGTCGTCGGCTGACGGGTTCGAGGTCGCACGTGGGCACCGTGCGTTCAAGGACCGTTACCGCGACATCCTTCGTGCGCTCGACACCGACACTGCGGCTGAGGGCACCGAGTGGATTCCGACCGGCATCGGCGCATCGCTACACGAGAAGGTCCGCGCCGCCGGCAAGGTCGCCGCACTGTTCCCCCGCGTGAACCTGCCGTCGAACCCGTGGAAGTGGCCGCTCGAGGGCGCCGACGCGACCGCGTACCGTGTCGCCGAGTCCACCTCCGACACCGCCACCAAGGTCGCCGCGTCGACCCCCGGCACCGGTGCTGCGACGTTCGACGCCGAGATCCTCGGTGGCCGCATCCTGTTCTCGAAGTCGCTCGAGGCTGACAGCGCGCTCGCCATTCTGCCGTTCGTGCAGATGAAGCTCGTGCGTGCCTTTGTCGACGCCGAGGAGAAAGCCATCCTCGACGGTGACACCGACGGCACCCATCAGGACTCGGACACGAACACAAGCGGCACCACGCACGCCTCATGGGCGTGGGACGGGCTCCGCAAGAAGGGCATCGCGCAGACCCTCGCCACGGCGACCACCTGCTCGGTGGCGAACCTGCTTGTAGTCCGCAAGGCGATGGGCAAGTGGGGCGTCAACCCTGCTGACCTCGCGTTCATCATCGGTGTGTCGAACTACCACGCCCTCATCGCCGACACGAACATGCTTACCGTCGACAAGATGGGGCCGAACGCTACCATCCTCAACGGCCAGGTCGGCTCAGTCGGCGGCGTGCCGGTCATCGTCTCCGAGCACGTCCGTGAAAACCTCAACGCCACCGGCGTGCATGACGCGATCACCACGACCAAGACCTACATGCTCTGCGTCAACCGCAACGAGTGGGCGATGGGCCTGCGTTCGCCGCTCACCGTCGAGGTGGACGACAGCATCTATCGCGAGACCTACCAGCGGGTCGTGGTCGGTTTCATGCGAGAGGACTTCCAGTCTCTCGCCGATGCCGCGACCAACGAAGACACGGCCATCGCGTACAACGTCACCCCGTGATGACGTGAGCGCCACCGCGGTGCAGCATCGCGCCGCGGTGGCGCTCATTGGTTACAAGCCCGGCTGGCAGTTCCGCATCGGCGGGCCGCTCAACCGGTATCTGTGCGTGTTCGCGACGACGGCCGACTCGGTCGAGCCGTCGCGCGAACGCTGCACGCAACATCAGTTTGAGATGCCCGACCTCGTCGGCCCGCCGTTCTTTCGGTGGGTGTTCGACCGGCTGCTCGACGCCGAGCGCCATGAGGCCGCCGAGTTCTTCCGGGTCGGCGGCCAGGTGCCGTTCTTCCCGAACCATCAAGACGAGGGCTCGCCGTACGAGCACGTCGAAAGAGAGATCACATGGCCTTGAAGCCGATCGTGCCGTCGTTGCGCCGGTTCGTGAACGACTCGAACGACATCGTCCGTATCGACGTGCGGGTCGATCCGGGCGCCGAGCTCGAGGTCGACGACGTTGTCGCGGCGCAGCTTCCCGCATCGTTCAAGAATCCCGACTACGTGTCGAAGCGCGACAAGAAACGCGCGGCGTACGCGAAGGCTGCGGCTCCGGTCGCGCCCGACGAGGTTGAGCCGGCCGACGAGGTCGAGGCCGAGCCGGTCGCATGACGCTGACCAACTGCTACGTCACCCTCGAGGACATCAAGACGCGCCTCGGTGGCGTAGTGGTCGACGGTGGCGACCCGCAGCTCGAGCAGGCGATCACCTCTGCGTGTCGCGCGATCGACGTGCACTGCGGGCAATTCTTCTACGACGCCGGGTCGGCGACCGCTAAGACGTTCCGGCCACGCTCGGACGTCCGGTTGAAGGTCGACCCGTTCTCGACGATCACGGCGCTAGCGGTCAAGTCTGACACGGGCGACGACGGGACGTTCGCGACGACGTGGACGAGCGCCGATTACGAGCTCGACTACTTCGGGAATGATCCGGCCAACGCCTACGACACGCTCGAAGCGGTCGGGTCGTACATGTTCCCGATCTACCGCCGGCGCCGCCGCACGGTGCAGGTGACGGCGCGTTGGGGGTGGAGCGCGCCGCCGCAGAACATCATCGAGGCGGCACGCATCCTGTCCGTCGATCTGTGGAAGCGGAAAGACACCCCGTTCGGGATCGCTACTGGCTCGGTTGACTTCGGCGGGCTCCGCATCGGCCGGGACACAATGGCCGGCGTCGCGTCGCTGTTACAGACCTACGTCCGCTCCGATCGCATGATCGGCATCGCGTGAGCAGCATCAACGACGTGATCGACGCGGTCGCTGCGACGATCACGGCGGCGACCGGGTGGCAGTGCTCGCAGAACTGGGACAACCCGCCGGTGCCGTGCGTGCTGCTCTATGCCGACGATCTCGGCGAAGGTGACACGTACTACCAGGCGATGTCTCGTGGCGTCGTCACGATCCCCGTGGTGGCGTGTGTGCTCGTCGGGTCGACGAACAACGTCGGCCAGCAACGCCGACTCAACGACGCGATCTCGCCGTTCGGTGATTCGAGTATCCCGCAGGCGATCCACCAGAACCCGACGCTCGGAACCGACCCCGACGAGTCCACCGCCGGCGCCGATGCGGCGATGACGGCGAAGGTTTCACGGGTCGACGAGATCGGCCCGACGGCGATGTTCGACGGCACTCGCGTCATTCAAGCGAAGGTCCGTATCCAAGTTCTGACCCGCGGAGATCGCTGATGGCAACAAGAGTTTCGACCCACATTGCGCCGTATCTCGGTGCGCTCGACCTCACCGCGTTGACGAAGTCCGCGACTATCGCCGACCTCGTCGCGAACGACGTCGAGTTCACGAACTACGGCTCGGGCGGGTTCAAGGAATACCGGACGGGCACCATCTCGGGCGGCATGACCGTCGACTTGTTTCAGGACTACGCGACAGGCGTGCTTGACGACTCGGTCACCGTCGGGTCGTCGTACCCGTATTCGGTCGCGATCCCCGCCACGCCGAACACGATCGCTGAGGGCGACATCGCATACGTCGCGAACGGCGCGGCGACGAAGTACACGCCGCGCGATGGCGCGGTCGGCGATGCCGCTACCGCGTCGATCACGCTGCCGTGGTCGTCACGGTTCGCGTACGGCGTCGTCGGCCACCCGTCCGCAGCACGCACCACGACGGGCACGTCGACCGGGTTCGCGTTCGCCGGCCCGACGGCGTCGCGGTACATGGTCGCCAATATCCACGTGCTGGCCTACTCCGGGCTCACGTCGATCACCGTCAAGATCGCATCGGACGACAACAGCGGGTTCACGACTGCGACTGATCGTTTGACCTTCACCGCCACCACGGCGATCGGCGGCGAGAACAAGACCGCTGTCGGCTCGGCCGGGTGGGCGTCCGAGACCCATCACCGGGTGGCTTGGACCGTGTCGGGCACCGGCTCGTGCACGTTCGTCGTGACGTTCGGTCTGTCCGGCTAGCTCTCCCGCGCCGCGGGGTCACTGCGGCAACAACAACCCCCACCCGGCCACCCCTCAAGGGTGGCTGTTTCGCGTAGGAGAACACATTGGCAACCTTCGTTTCACTGTCGGCGACCTCGCTCTACGGCACGTCGTGGACTGGCACAGGGCCTGGGTCAGGTAACCCGACCCCGTCGGGCACTGTCGCATCGTCGACTGACTTCTCGGACCACATCAAGTCCGTGTCGATCTCGCTCGACGCCGACGAAGTCGACTTCACAAACTTTGGCGCCGGTGGTTTCAAGGAGATGAAAACGGGTCTGATCTCGGCGTCAGTGTCGATCACGTTCTTCGCGGACTACGCGGCGTCAAGCGTGAACACGGTGATGGTGCCGGCGATCCTGGCGCGCACGCTCGGCTATTGGGATTTCAAGCCGACGAGCTCGGCGCGTGCTGCGACGAACCCGTCGCTCGTGTTCGCGCTGACGCCGAAGAAGGTGCCGACCGCGATGGCGATCGGTGCCGCTGAGGAATGCACCGTAGATTTCAGCATCGCCGGCAAGTACGCGCGCCTCACTTCCTGATGCCCGGCGAGGTTCAGATCGACGGGCTCAAGGCGCTCCGCGCCGGGCTCCGCAAGATCGACCCGCAGCTACAGAAAGACCTACGCAACGACCTGTTGCCGGTCGCTCATCGTGTCGCCGCGGACGCCGCCGGCCGTGTCCCGTCCAAGTCGGGGCGCGCGGCGGCGTCGGTGCGCGGTGGCGTGTCGGGTAACAACGCGTACGTGCAAGGTGGCCGCAAGACGGTGCCCTACTTCGGGTGGCTCGACTTTGGTTCGCGGTCACCGAAGGCGGGGAACCCGCGCAGTGTGGGGCCGTGGGCCGGTACGGGCGCCGGGCCGAAGCGTGGCCGGTTCTTGTATCCCGCGATCGACGCGAAGCGCGAAGACATCGAGACCACGGCGGCTGATGCCATCGACCGTGTCATAGACCGCGTGCTACCGCACGACTAGCAGGGGGAACGCCAGTGCTCAAGATCACGTCCACGCCACTAATCGACGTCGAGATCGACGACGAGCTCGTGAGGTTCTTTGGTGACCCGCCGGATACGGCGCTGCTCGAGTTGTTCCGGGTGCAGGACCGCTTCGGTGGCGACACCGAGCAGACTCTTGAAGCTATCGGCGGTTTGCGTGCCGGGCTCGCAGGGCTCGTCGCACCCGAGTCGCTCGAGGCGTGGGCGTCGCTGGTCGCTGCGGGCAAGATCACGCTCGCGGTGACGATGACCCTGTTCGAGTATCTCACGACGCAGTACGGCGAGGCGTTGGGTTTTCGTGGGGGGCAGCACGCGACGTCTACCGGTGGGCTGCCCGTGAACGCGGATACGTCCGAGGTGTTCTCGCCCGCAGTGGCGCCGGTCTGACCGGCTCCGGGCTCGATCTCGTGGCGGCGTGGTGGTCGATCTACGTCGAGGCGAACACGCCGACGTTCGCCGCCGCAGGTGACGACGGTGCCGTGTTGTTTTCGATCGCTGAGACGTTGAAGGCGGTGAGTCCTTAGCTATGGCTGAAAGCACCGTGAAAGTCGTATTCCTCGGGGACGCATCGAAGCTCAAGAAAGAGATGGATTCCGTCGAGGGCGCCACCTCGAAGGCCGAGGGCGGGTTCGGGAAGCTCGGCGCAGCGATCGGCGGCGCTATTGCTGTCGGGTCCGTGGTGTCGTTCGGCAAGAGTGCGTTCGACGCGGCGATCGAGTCGCAGAAGATCGCCGCGCAGACCGAGGCGGTTATCAAGTCGACGGGCTCAGCGGCGGGGATCACCGCCGGCGAGATCGGCGCGATGTCTGAGGCGTTGTCGAAGAAGAACGCCGTGGACGACGAGGCGATTCAGACCGGCCAGAACCTGCTGCTCACGTTCACGAACATCGGCAAGGCTGACAAGATTTTCGAGCGGACGACGCAGGCGTCGATCGACATGGCCGCGGCGCTCGGTACGGACGTGACGAGTGCAGCGATGCAGCTCGGTAAGGCGTTGAACGATCCGGCCGACGGGCTCTCGAAGCTGTCGCGTGCCGGTATCCAGTTCACCGCCGAGCAAGAGAAGCAGATCAAGACGATGCAAAAGGCCGGCGATATGGCCGGCGCGCAGAAGGTGATGCTCGGCGAGCTCGAGCGCCAGTTCGGCGGGTCCGCTGCGGCGCAGGCCACGGCAACGGATCGCATGAAGGTCGCGATGGGGAATCTGCAAGAACAGATCGGCGCGAAGCTGATCCCGATCGTCGAGAAGGTTTCGACGTGGGTCGTGTCGAGCGGCATACCTGCGTTCGAGCGGTTCGCGAGCATGATCGGCGACAAGCTCGGGCCGGTACTCGCCGAGATCATCGGCAGCTTCCGAGCGTTCGTCTTTGCGTTCAAGGCCGGAGACGGCGACATCACCTCGTCGGGTTTGCCGGGGTTCTTTGAGCGGGTCGGGTATTGGGCGCGGCTTACGTTCAACTACCTCCGCGACAACATCCCACCGATCATCGACTGGCTGCGGGTCAACATCCCGCCCGTGATGGCCGCGATAGCGGCAGCATCGGAACGGGCGTTCGGGTGGATGCGAGAGAACATCCCACCGATCCTCGCGGCGATACGCGCAGCGATCGAGACGGCGGTCACCGCCATCGCTGACTGGTGGCGCACCCATTGGGAAGACATACGCGCCGTCGTCGAGCTCGTGATCACGGTCATCCGCACCATCATCGAAACGACGCTCGCCGCCATTGAGGCGTTCTGGCGTACGTGGGGCGGCACGATCACCCGCCTAGTCACCGGCGTGTTCGACGGTTTCCGCCAGATCATCGAAGGCGCGCTGACGGCGATTCGCGGCGTCCTCGACGTCATTATGGGTCTTATCCGTGGCGACTGGGGGCGGGCGTGGGACGGCGTGAAGCAGATCGTGTCCGGCATGTGGGACATGATCAACGGATACGTCGATATCGCGATGACGTACATGCGGACGCTGATCGAAATCGGTATGCGTCTTGTCGCCGGCGTGTTCGATGCCGCATGGGACGGCATCAAGGCTGTGTTCTTCGCTGCGTTCGACGCGGTCCTCGGCGCGGCGCGCAGTTATCTCGACCTGATCCTCGGGGTCTACGTCGGCCTCGGTGTCGGTATCGCGAACGTCGTGCGAGGTATCGGTTCGACGCTCAGCGAGTGGGTGTCCCTCGTTTGGGGATACGGCGGGATGGTCGTCGACTTCTTCCGCGAGATCCCCGGCCGGCTCGGCGACTTCTTCTACGGGCTCGCCGAGACGATCACCGCCCCGTTTAGGGCAGCGTTCAACGCGATCGCAAGGCTGTGGAATAGCACCATCGGGAGCCTGTCGTTCAGCATCCCTAGTTGGGTGCCTTTCGGGCTCGGCGGTAACGGGTGGGATGTCCCCGACATCCCGTACATGCACACCGGTGGCATCGTCTCCGGTGTCGGCGATCAGCTCCGGGTGCTCGAGGGTGGCGAGGGTGTGTTCACCCGCGAGCAGATGGCGGCGATAGGTCGAGGTGGCGGCGGCGGCGGGAACGTCATCAACATCACCGTGAACGGCTCTAGGAGCCCGCAGGCGACGGCCGACACTGTCGCTCGGGCACTCATGTCATCGCAGGTCCGAGTCGCACTGGCGGGCGCATAGTGACGTTCAACCCTTCAACCCCGAGCACGATTGGTGTCGAGTGGTCTCCGGCCACCGAAAGCGTTACGCCGCTGACGACGCCGACGACGGTCGCCGCGTGGTGGGTTGACTCATCCGCGACCGAAACCATCTCGACGATCTATGTGCCGCACACGTGGACGGGGCCGAGCTCCGGTTACGGCAAGCTCACGGTCGACGTCTACAACCTGGCCGACACGGGCGCCGGCGCTGCTCTCACCACGACAAGCTATCAGCCGAACGAAGACGACGCCGAAGCGAACGTGTACGCACCGAACCCGGCATGGGTCGCGGTTGGCCTTACCACGACGTACACGAAGGTCGACGAGGTCACCGCGTCCGACTCCGACTACCTGGCGTTCCCGAATACGGCGTCGTGGCGCACTGCGTTCAACACGACGGCGTTTACCGGCCAGCCTGTGTCGGTCACGTTCAAGATCAGGGCGTTCGGGTACTACGGCACGACCGGCAATGTCGAGGTCGCGTTGTACAACAACACCGCGTGGGTGAGCACGCTCGGGTCGTTGCGGCCTCCGGCCGGCGGCGACGATACGCACCTTAATTTCGTGACGTACACGTTCGGGCCGTTCACGACGAACCCGTTGACGGGTGTCGCGTGGACCGCGGCCGACATCGTGTCGTTCGACACCGGGTCGAACCTGATGCTCAATCTCTACGCGTACACCGGGAACGTGGCGATCTCGTGGGTGTCGATGGTCGTCGAGTCCGGCACCGATAAGCGGGTGGCGACGGGGTCCACGGCGACGCAGACGTCGTTGCCGTCGGGGGTGCAAACGAACCTGCCCGTCACGCTTGCGGCGAACTGGTCGAAGGCGTCGGGCACCGACTATCTGATCGTCGCGCGACGCAACGACGACCCCGCAGGGCTCGCGACGACGTTGATCCCGCAGCCGCTCTATCTGGCGTCCGATTCGTGCCCGCACGTTCACGGCCAGTCGTACTCGAGCACCGTCGCATCGTCCGGGCTGCTCGCTACCACCGGGTCGGTGGACACGTCGAAGACCTATGGGTTCTGGTTGGGCACTTCGGGCGGTGCGATCTCGGTCGATTCGCAGCCGTACTTCGACGCAAAGGTGAAGGCGTGCAGCACCGGTGTCACGCTGAAGCAGGGGTTCTTGGGCACCGCGAACACCTACCGGGGCGTCAAGGCGATCGTCGGTTACGCCGGCACGCCAACCGCGAACCTCACGGTGAAGATCAAGCGGACGTCGGACAATGTGCAGCTCGGCGGCGACGGCACGATCACGCAGGCGATCGTCGATGCTGCCGGGTCTATTGGCACGATCACCGACGCCACCTACGGCACGATCACGCTGTACCTCGTCGACATCGACTTGGCGTCTACGGCGGGCCTCGCTGCGGTCGCGTACTACTTCGAGTTCACGAGCTCCACCTCGAGCACGATGACTTGGTATGTGGCGATGCTCGACGCGACTGCGTCGCACGCGTTGACCGGGAACGTGACGTTCGGCGGGTCCACGTATCAGGCGGACGTCGCCGGGGTCGGTGTCGCGGCCGGCGACTTTTTGGTGCGTTGCTCGACTGCCCCGGTGGCGCCGTCGAGTGTCACGGTGACGCTCACGACGACCACGATCAACGGTGTGTCGATCGACTATGCGGACGTTGACTGGGTGAACGGCGGCGCGCTCGGTGCGACGTTCGAGCGGTGGGAGATTGAACGCACCGAGGACTCAGGCACGACGTGGGTGCAGGTCGCGACGATCGCGACCGAGGCGACGATCACGTTCGCGGATTACGAAGGCAAGCGTGGCACGGCGTGCCAATACCGGGTGCGGATCATTCGCTCTGACGAGGCGCGCTCGGATTACCGCACGCAGACCGGGACCATCACCCCGGTCGCGAGCTCGAGCGCCAAGGCGATCTTCACGACGAACAGCAATAGTGCGCTGACGGTCGGCTACACGCCGCACGGTTCCGAGATGCGGTTCGAGGATCTGACCGCCGCCGAAACGGTGTTCGTGAAGCTGCACGACCGCGACTATCAGGCGTCGTTTCGGCCGCTCGAGTCGCGCGGTATCCGGTGGTCGTTCACGGCGCAGGTCCACACGACGCAGTCGGCGCCGTCGGCCGGTGCGGGTGTGCAGGCGTTCGGTGTGCTGCGTGCTATCGCCACCGACCCCGACGCACCGTATCTGTGCCTCCACACGGGCGACGGTGAGCGGTTCTTCGGGGCGTTGCAGGTCGGCCAGTTCCGTCGCGACTTCGGGACCGGCGCCTACTTCGCCGAGTGTGTGTTCACCGAGACGCAAGGTGTCTCGTCGGCGGTGGCGTTGTGAGCATCGCGACCGAGATGCTCGACCTCGAGATTCTGTCGCGTGCGGAGTCGGTGCGGTTCGACCTGACCGACAAGACCGGGTCGGCGCTCGGTGCGATCCATCCGGTGTCGGCGGCGACGATCTCGAATAACGCCAACGCGCAGATCAAGCGCAGCCTCTCGGGGTTCGTGCTCCCCGCCGACGAGTACGCCGACGTCAACCCGCTCTCTGACCGGGTCCGCCCGTACTGGGTGCTCAGCGACGGGACCGAGTACCCGTGCGGGGTGTTCCTGTTCGCCGAAGCCTCGACGCAGCGGTGGTCGTATGGGCGAACGCTCACGGCGTCGCTCGTCGACCAGGGCCTGATCCTGGCGCAGGAGATTTCGGAGTCGCTGGGGTTCTCTGCCGGCACGACCGCTTCGGCGGCGATCACCCGCACGTTCGAGGCCGCCGGGTTCTACACGGCGAGCGTGGCTACGACGGCGTACACGTTCGGTTCGCCGATCGCGTACCCGGCCGGTCGGGGCGGTGCGACGTACGCGAAGATCCTCAACGAGATATGTCAGAAGGCCGGCTACTACCCGGCGTACTTCGACAACGACGGCACGCCGATCGTGCGTGCCACCGAGACGATCGCCGACGCGACAGCGACG
>Ga0114966_10002956_pt1 | contig 15077 bp, 7 predicted proteins | sample M_130207_XF_Meta_FD_87029 | JGI IMG/M metagenome (GOLD analysis project Ga0114966, IMG submission 87029) | Freshwater microbial communities from Lake Montjoie, Canada to study carbon cycling - M_130207_XF_MetaG | ecosystem: Environmental > Aquatic > Freshwater > Lake | place: Lake Montjoie... | reverse complement strand
CGTGAAGGCGAGAGGCACGCTCCTCCGCGATGTCCTCGCGCGCGACCCGGACGAAATCTACCACGGCCTACTCACCCTCCTGCTGCGCCTCGTCTTCCTCCTCTTCGCCGAGGACCGCGGCCTCATGCCCGGCGGCTCGCTCTACGTGCGGAATTCCTCCATCCACGGCCTCTTCGAGAGACTCCGCGCCGCCCACGAGCGCTATCCCGACACGATGGACGGCCGCCTCGGCGCCTACGCCCAGCTCCTCACCGTCTCGCGCCTCGTCTTTGAAGGCTGCCGCCACGGCGAACTCAAGATGCCCGCGCGCCTCGGCCACCTCTTCGACCCGCACCGCTTCCCCTTCCTCGAAGGCCGCATCGAGCGAAAGGAAGACGTTCGCGCCGAGGGCCACCAGCTCCCCCTCGTCTCCGACGGCACCCTCTTTCGCGTCCTGGAAAAACTCCTCCTCCTCGACGGCGAACGCCTCTCTTACCGCGCCCTCGATGTCGAGCAGATCGGCTCCGTCTATCAGACCATGATCGGCTTCACCCTGGAGATCGCCCGCGGCACCTCCATCGCCTTGAAGCCCGCCAAGAGCAAAGGCGCACCCGCCTTCCTCGACCTCGACGCCCTCCTCGCCATCGACTCCGGCAAACGCGCCGAGCACCTCCAGAAACTCACCGACCACAAGCTCACCGGCCACCCCGCCGCCGCCCTCAAGACCGCCCAGACCCACGACGACCTCCTCGCCGCACTCGAACGCAAAATCGCCCGCGCCGCCTCGCCCGACAAAGTCGCCCCCGGCTCCCTCATCCTCCAGCCCACCGACGAACGCCGCCGCTCCGGCTCCCACTACACGCCGCGCGTTCTCACCGCACCCATCGTCCGCAAGACCCTCGATCCCATCCTTGCGCGCCTCGGCAAAAATCCCACACCCCAGCAAATCCTCGAACTCAAAATCTGCGACAAAGCCGTCGGCTCCGGCGCCTTCCTCGTCGAGGGTTGCCGCCAGCTCGGCGATGCCCTCGTCGCCGCCTGGCAGCACCACGGCGGCAAGCCCGTCATCCCGCCCGATGAAGACGAGCTGCTCCACGCCCGCCGCCTCGTCGCCCAGCGCTGCCTCTACGGCGTGGATCGCAACCCCATGGCCGTGGACCTCGCCAAGCTCTCCCTCTGGCTCGCCACCCTCGCGAAGGATCATCCCTTCACCTTCCTCGACCACTCCCTGCGCGCCGGCGACGCCCTCGTCGGCCTCGGCAAAAAGCAAATCGTCGCCTTCCACTGGGATCTCACCGCCCCCGAGGCGAAGCAGCGGCAGTTCGGCCAGCAGCGCGTCGAAAAAGCCATCGAACTCGCCACCAGCTTTCGGCGCGAGATTCTCGAAGGCGGCGACTTCCTCATGCCCGATGTGAAAGCCGAGCGCCTCAAGCGGGCCGATAGCGCCCTCGATGAAGCGCGCCGCGCCGGCGACCTCTGCATCGCCGCCTTCTTCAATGGCGACAAACCGAAAGCCCGTGCTGCCCTGCGCGAAAGCTACCTCGACACCTTGGTCGAGATCCTGTCGGCGAATCCATTGCCCTTCGACAAAATCAAGGAAGTCGAAGCCATCATCGCCCAGCTCCGCAAAGGCGCGCCGCATTCCGTCACCCCGTTCCATTGGGAAATCGAGTTTCCCGAAGTCTTCGCGCGGGAAAACGGCGGCTTCGATGGAATCGTAGGAAACCCGCCGTTTTTGCGAGGCAAAAGCATAAGCTCGAACTTCGGTGATTCATACTTGGCTTGGTTGGAGGATTCGACCCCGGAGACAAACGCGAGCGCCGACTTGGTAGCCTACTTCTTCCGGCGAGCATTTGCCTTTGTGCGTGGGACAGGTGCGTTTGGTCTAATCGCGACGAATACAATCTCTCAGGGAGACACCCGGTTTACTGGCTTGCGTTACATTCGGAAAAACGGAGGCGATATTTATTGCGCTGAGAAGAGGAAGAAGTGGCCTGGCGAGGCCGCAGTAGTCGTGAGCGTCTTAAACATCGTCAAAGTCAGAGTGCCGGGACTGGAGAAGCACCTAGACGGCAAGCAAGTTGAAGACATCACCGCCTTCCTCCTCCCGGCTGGAAGTGATGAAGACCCCGCCCGCCTCCCCGAGACTCGCGGACGCTCCTACATGGGAAGCATCATCCTTGGCGCCGGTTTCATCTTCTCCCCAGAACCGAAGGAAGGAGAAAACACCTTTGAAGCATTGGCCGAACTTACCGCTGCCGAACCGCAGGCAGAGCAAGTGGTGTTTCCATTCATTGACGGCGTAGATTTGAATGACAGCCCCACACACTTGCCCGGTCGGCGAATCATCAGCTTTTTTGATTCCGACCTGCCAACGGTTTCCGCTCATTACCCGCAAACTCTTGGTCTGCTCCGCACCCGCGTAAAGCCTGAGCGGGACAAACAGAAGCGGGACGCTTATCGGAATTACTGGTGGCAATATGCTGAAAAGCAAAGCGCGCTGTATGAGGGTCTAAAGGCGTTAGAGCGGGTGCTGGTGAACACGCGGACTGGCGCACACATGGCTTTCACATTTCTACCCACCACGTATGTTTATGCACAGTCGCTGAACATTTTCCTGTTTGAAGACTACATTCACTTTGCCGTGCTCCAGTCTCGTGTGCATGAGACTTGGGCTCGAGTGCTAACGTCAACGATTGGTGATGCGCCGCGCTACATGCCGAGCGACTGCTTCGAGACCTTCCCATTCCCCGCCGGGTGGGAGACGGACGCGGCGCTGGAGGCGGCGGGGCGGGAGTATTACGAGGCGCGCGCGGCGCTGATGGTTTCGCACCACGAGGGGCTGACCAAGACCTACAACCGCTTCCACGACCCGGCCGAAGACGCCCCCGGCATCCACCGCCTGCGCCGCCTCCACGCCGCCCTCGACCACGCCGTCCTCGCCGCCTACGGCTGGAGCGACCTCGTGGAAACCGGCCGCTGCGCCTGCGAATTTCTCCCCGACTACTACGACGAACCCGAGCAAGAAGGCGGCGACCCCATCCCCAAAAGCATCCGCCACCGCTGGCCCGACGCCACCCGCGACGAAGTCCTAGCCCGCCTCCTAAAACTAAACGCCACGCGCGCCGCCGAAGAACGCGCCACCGCCCTCGCCGAAGCCACCACCGACACCCCGCAAAAGCGCCGCCTCGCCAAAGCCGCGAAAACCACCCGCGCCAAAAAAGCCAGCGGTGCCACCCCTTCCCAACGCGACCTCATCGAACCACCCCAAGGAGACATGTTTTCATGAAGCCGCAGATTTTCAGCGATAATACTCGCTTGATTGCTTGAATCGGCCATTTTTAATCCATGTTGCTTCAATTTTCCGTCTCAAACTTCCGGAGCTTCCGAAAACTCCAAACCCTGAATCTGGCCGCGAGCAGTCAGGACAAAACACTGCCAGGCAATTGTTTCACCCATGTGCTGCCGGGCGTCAGTGGTAAGCAATGGTTGAAAGGCGTGGCGATCTACGGCGCCAACGCGAGCGGCAAGACGACGGTCATTCAGGCGCTGGAAGCGCTGACCAAGCTGGTGACGACCTCCGCCCGGATGACCGACCCGAAGGACCCGATCCCGCAGATCGAGCCCTTTGCCCTGCGCCCCGGCGAAGCTGAATCGCCAACGACGTTCACGGTGGTTTTCGTGGCCGACGGCCTGCGTTACGAATACCGCGTGGCGGCGACACGCGAGCGGGTGTGGCACGAGTCGCTGCGGGCCTTTCCCACGGCGAAGGCGCAGGTGTGGTTTTGCCGCGACTGGAACCCGGAGAGCAAAGCCTACGCATGGACGCCGGAGCGACCCGCGGGCTTCCAACGCGATGTGCAACTCGAGGGCTATACTCTGAGCAACATGCTCTTTTTGTCGAAGGCCATCGCGAGCAACCGCACGGAGCTGGAGCCGGTGTTCCGTTGGTTCAAGGAGCGGCTGAAATTTCTGGATCTGAGCACCCGCAGCGTGATGGGGGCGGACTTCACGCTCAAACAGGTGCAGGAAAAGACTGCGCTCTACGCTCGGATTGTTGAGTTGCTCCGCCACGCGGACCTCGGCGTTACCGATGCCCGAGCCTTGGAGCAGGACCTTCCGAAGCACATCGTCGATCACATCGCGACGCTGCCCCCCGAAACTCAGGAGCAGATTCGCAAGCGGCGCTGGTTTGAGCCCGAACTGACGCACCGCGGTAAAGACGCGGCCGAAATCCCGCTCCCTTGGGACGCGGAATCCGCCGGAACGCACCGCTTTTTCGCACTCGCCGGCCCGTGGCTGGACATCCTCGCGAATGGCTACACCGTTTTCCTCGACGAGCTGGAAACGAGCATGCACCCGGTGATGGTGATGGAGCTTTTGCGGCTGATTTTTAGCGAAAAGGAAAACCCCAAGGGCGCGCAGATCATCTTCACGACGCACAACGCGCTGCTGCTCGACATCACACTCATGCGGCGGGATCAAGTGTGGTTCACGGACAAGGATGCGGAGGGCGAAGGCCACCTCTACCCGCTGACTGACTACGCGCCGCGCAAAGGCGAATCGCTCATCCGCGGCTACATGTCGGGCCGCTACGGTGCCGTGCCATTTTTGCCCAAGGGGCTGCTTGGGACGGAGCCCGGCTACGAGGTGTTGGACGAGGCCGATGTGGTGAGGGAAACCCAGAAGACGGCCGCACCGGAGAAGAAAGATGAGTGACGACGCAGAATGGAATCCGAACTCCTGGCGTGACGCCATGGAACAGAGCCTGCGGCGTAAAGCGGCAAAAGTGAAAGCGACCGGAGCCCAGCCGGGCGACTCGTTTTTGGTGGTAACGGAAGGGACGGTCACCGAACCGGTGTATTTCGAGCTGCTGCTGAGCCCGCTGGAATTGTCGCGCGTGTGGGTAAAGGTAATGCCGGGAGAGCACTCCGCCCCGCTGCACGTCATCGCCACCGCAGCGAAGGTCGCCGAAAGCCAGAAGCGCAAAGGCAAAAGAGCAAAACTCGGGGTCAAAGAGCCGCCAAAATTCGATCACATTTGGGCGGTAATTGATACGGACGTCGCGGTGCGAACGGGAATTTGGAACGATGTGGTGCAACTTGCCGTTGCCAGGAAGGTGCAACTCGCGCACTCAACCCCGTGCTTTGAGTTCTGGCTGCTGCTGCATTTTGGCCTGACGACGCGGGGCGACCTGCCGGACGGCGCGGCAGCAAAGGCCGCAGTGGAAACGGCGATGGGCCAGGAGTATTCGACGAACGAAGAAACCGCGCGCAAAGCGATGCCTTCACTCATCGCCCGCTGGCCCGAGGCTGTGATCCACGCGGAGCGCGTGCGTCAGTATCACCTTGGCGCCAGAACGCCGATTCCTGCCAATCCATCCACCGAGGTGGATCGTCTCATCCGCGCCCTAAACGACTCCGCGCCGGAGCATCTTCGCCGACTTTGAACCATCTCCAAGCATGAGCACCTCCACGGAAGTCCGCACGCAAATCGTCGAAGCACTCCGCCTCGATCTGGTGGGGCCGTCGAATGATCATGCGTTTGCCCACGAACTGCTCCCGCAGTCGCCGCGACGCTGGTATCTCACCGGCTTCCTCATAACGAATCGGGCGGAACAGAAGGACAAGACTGCGGATGATCCGGTGATGGAAGAGGCTGCGGACGAAAAACTGAACGGCGCGGATGACACGGTGACGAGCGAGCCGGCAGCGGCGCGGAAGAGCTTTCTCCCCACCTCGATGGGCCTGAGCGTACTGCTCCAGCCCGGGACGAAACAGATCGAGGCCGTGGTGCGCTGGGGCGATTATCACTGGGAGGCGGAGGAGGAGGCCCCCGAGCCGGACGAGGAGGAGGCGATCCGCAAATACGAGGAGGAAATCGCCCGAGCCACTCCGTCGCCCGCGGTCGCAGAGGGCGAATCGGCGGTGCTGCGCGAGGAGCCGCCCGGCAAAAAGCGGCGTCCGCGCACGGGCTACCGGCGGGATTGCCGCGAGGAGACGGTGATCATCCCCATCGCTGCCGATGGCGGGAAGCCGCGCCCTTTTCTTATCCCCAACGAACGCGGCCTCCATCTCGTGGCATCCATCCGGGCGCTGCCCTCCTTGGGCGAGGCGATTCCGGAAGGGACGCATGCGGTGTCCATTTTCCTCGTGAACGACCGGGCGGTGAAGGGCCGGGAGACGTATCGCGCGCTGGTTTTTCAAACCGAGGTGGAGCTGCGTTGCGCGGAGGGCTTCCTCGGACGGCCCGACCTGCGCGGGCTGGTGGAGACGGGCGGGGCGGAAATGGATGAAGCCATCGCAAGCCTGCACTACCGGGACGTGCTGGAGTATGCCGTAGGCCACGGTGTCTCCGCCGAGCCGGTGACGGTGAGCGTCGCGGGCTGCCCGGCAGTGCGGACGTGCTGGATTCCCTCCGCCGAGGTGGAACGCGTGGATCATTTCAACCCGCCGGGGCTGGACCTTGGCATGGAGGCACTCGGCGCGCCGGCCAGCTCCGCAGATGCCGCCGCGAAGCTCGCTCCGCTGGTGTCCACGTATCGCGGCTGGATCGCCTCACAGGAATCCATTCTCGCCAGCCTGCACTTGCCCGCGTCCCAGCGTACGACGGCGGAGGATCTCATCCGCAGCGCCAAGGTCGCAGCGGATCGGATCGCGGATGGCGTGGCGCTGCTCAGCCAGCCGGAGGTGCTGGATGCCTTCCAGACAGCCAATCGCGCGATGGCGCGTGCCGCCCGCCGCCGTCGCCCCGAGGAGGCCCCGCAGTGGCGCGCGTTCCAGCTCGCCTTTGTGCTGATGAATCTCGCGGGCATCGCCGACCCGGCGCACCCGGAGCGCGGGATCGTGGATCTGCTCTTTTTCCCCACGGGCGGCGGCAAGACCGAGGCGTATCTCGGCCTCGCGGCGTTCACGCTCGTGCTGCGGCGGCTGCGCAATCCCGGCATCGTTTCGGCGGGAGTGAGCATCCTGATGCGCTACACGCTGCGCCTGCTCACGCTCGACCAGCTCGGACGCGCCGCCGCGCTGATGTGCGCGCTGGAGCTGGAAAATGCGGACGGGAGGTTGGGCAAGTGGCCTTTTGAAATCGGCCTGTGGGTCGGCTCCGCGGCGACACCAAACCGCATGGGCCAGGCGGGTGACCAATCCGCAGGCGCGGACAAGACGGCGTATGCGCGGACGACGAAGTTCCAGGGCAACAGCGCACGATACAGCGCGCCGATTCCCATCGAGTCGTGCCCGTGGTGCGGGGAAAAATTCACGGCGGACTGCTGGCAACTGCATCCCATCGGCTCACCGCGGCCGAGCGACTTGCGGGTGGCGTGCGCGAGAGAGGAATGCGAATTTTCCAGCGCAAACAACCGGACGCTGCCCATCGTGGGCGTGGATGAGCCGATCTACCGGCGGCTCCCGTGTTTCCTCATCGCGACGGTGGATAAATTTGCCGCGCTGCCGTGGACGGGGCGTGTTGGGTGTCTGTTCGGCCACGTCCAGCGGTGGGACAAGGAGGGCTTTTACGGCCCCTGCGACCCCAACAAAGGTCAGCAACTCCCCACGGCTGGCCTGCTGCCGCCGGATTTGATCGTGCAGGACGAATTGCACCTCATCTCCGGCCCGCTCGGCACCATCGCGGGCATCTACGAAATCGCCATTGAGCAACTATGCAGCCGGTCTTTGCCGGATGGCGGCATTCGACGCCCGAAGATCGTCGCCTCGACCGCGACCGTGCGGCGTGCCGACCGGCAGATTCGCGCTCTCTTCGGGCGCGCGCAGACAGCCATCTTTCCACCGCCCGGCCCAAACCGGATGGATTCATTTTTTGCCCGCACCACGCCTGCGACGCTGGAGACGCCGGGCCGGCTCTACCTCGGCGTGGCCGCGCAGGGGCGCTCGATGAAAGTGGTGCTCCTGCGGGTCGCCCGCGCGCTGCTCTCCGCTGCCGGGAAAATCCACCACGGGCACGGCGGCCGCGTGCCCGGCAATCCGGCGGATCCCTACATGACGCTGCTCGGCTACTTCAACAGCCTGCGGGAACTCGGCGGCAGCCGCCGTATCGTCGAGGACGAAATCAAGACGCAGCTCGAAATCTACTGGCGGCGGGAGCGGATCGAGCCCGAGGATTGCCTCTTTGCCGCGCGGTACCTCCGCAGTCCGCTGGAGCTGACCTCGCGGGTGGACACGGACGCCGTGGCGGCGGCGAAGCAAAGGCTGGCGGCGGATTTTTCCAAGGACGAGCGAGTGGACGTGGCTCTGGCGACGAACATGATCTCGGTGGGTCTCGATATTTTGCGGCTCGGGCTGATGCTCGTCTTTGGCCAGCCGAAGACGAGCAGTGAATACATCCAGGCGACGAGCCGTGTCGGACGGCAAAAGGACAAGCCCGGCCTCGTGGTGACGCTGCTGAACATCCATCGCCCTCGCGACCGTTCGCACTACGAGCGATTCAACGTCTATCACCGCACGTTTTACCGATCAGTGGAGGCCACGAGTGTGACGCCATTTTCGCCCCGCGCCCTGGATCGCGCGCTGGCTGCGGCGCTCGTGGGGCTCTGCCGCCACAGCCTTGGCAAACTCACTCCCGGAGCGGGTGCGCAAGGCGTGCAGACGCACCTCACGGAGCTTCAGGAGCTGGTGAAAATCTTCGGCCAGCGTGCGCGATCGCATGATCTGGAAATCGCGAACAACGAAAAGGGTGCGGACCTGGAGAATCACGTCATCCATCGCACACACGCGCTGCTCGCCGCGTGGGGCCGGATCATCCACGATCGGCTGGTGCAGGGATCGGTGGCGCTGCCGTACCAGCGCTACGAAGATCGTGTGAGCGATTCGGCGCTGCTGCGTGATTTTCTCGATCCCACGCTCGAACACGCGAGTGCTGACGAGCGGCACTTCCGCGCCAACCGCTCGATGCGTGACGTGGAACCTGCCGTGGACATCCTGCACGAAGACTCCGCCATCGGTACCAACACATGAGCGAACGCGCCCAACTACGAGCGAATCAACTGATCCAGACCTTCGGCCCGGGTGCCATGGTGGATATGCCCGAGAAATCCGTCATCATCGCCGGACTGCACGGCTGGAGCTACCGTCCCGAGCAGCAGTGCATCATCCACGAGCCGCGCCTCGCCGCGAAGGTCGGCAAGCTTTTCAACAAGCCGAGCATTGAGCTGCGCAGCCCGCCGCCTGCCGAGGAACTGCAATTTCGGCAGGGCCTGGTGCAGCCCGCGGTGAAAGGCTACATCTTCCCGCACTGGTTCATCGTCCAGTATGCGCAGGAGGTCGCGCATGGGCATCGGCGGCGGCGGCTCGTCCAAGTGAAAGAACTGGAGCGGGGGCGCTTCCGCGAACCGCTTGATGGCAACAAGGCCAAGCCGGTGGTGCCGGTGCGTTTCGTCCGCGCGTGCCGCAAGGGGCATGTTGGCGACATCCAGTGGCGCGACTTTGTGCATGGCGGGCGCGTGCCGTGCCAGCGTGACCTGTGGATCGAGGAGCGCGGCACGAGCGGCGACCTTTCGGAAATCTGGATCGTCTGTGACTGCGGCGCGCAACGCAGTTTGCGGGATGCGGCCAAGCGCGATCAGTCGCCACCGCCTCTCGGCCTCTGCAACGGCAGCCGCCCTTGGCTGAACGACATTGAATGTTCCTGCGGCGAGCCGAACTGGCTACTCCAGCGCAACGCCAGCAACGCCTACTTTCCCCGCCTGCTCCCAGTCATTTCCATCCCGGGCAGCATGGATGGAGTAGATGTGGTGGTGCTGGAACTATGGGAAGACTTTTTCCAATTCAGCGAAACCGCCGCCGATGTGGCCCGCGACCGAAAGCGCCCCAAACTCACCGCCAAGCTCCGGGATTTCACCGACGCTGCATTGCTCGCCTCGATCCAGCGGGTGCGTGGCGGCGAAGCCGCGCTCGCTGTAAGCCGGACGGTGAAGGAAGTGGAGTTTGACGCCTTGACTCATGCGCCGTCGGAAGCAGCGACGGACGAACCGGACGGTGACTTTTTTGCCCGCGAACTGGAGCCTGCGCGCTGGCAGGTCCCATGGCTGGCGGCACTGGAAAAAGTGGTGCTCGTGCATCGGCTTCGAGAAGTCACGGCGCTGACCGGTTTCACAAGGTTTGATTCCGCCGGGCCGGACATTGCGGGAGAGCTTCCGGACCTCGAAATTGCCCCTGCGGCACTGATCGATAACCCGAAGTGGATGCCTGCGGTCGAGAACCGCGGAGAGGGTTTCTTTTTGAAATTCCGAGCGGAGGATGTGGATGAGTGGCGGGCCAAACCTGCGGTGCAGGAGCGCGAGGCAGCATTGAAGGAGGGCTTCCATGCGTGGCTCAAAACCCGTGAGGTGCCTGCGGGCGAATACCCTGGTGCGCCCTATGTCTTACTCCACTCTCTGGCGCACATGCTCATCACCGCGATCTCGCTGGAGTGCGGCTATCCTTCTTCGTCCCTGCGCGAGCGCATTTACGCTCCCGTCCCGGGCAGCGCGGGCATGACGGGCTGCTACGGCATCCTCATTTACACCAGCTCCAGTGACGCCCAAGGGACACTCGGTGGCCTCGTCCATGCCGCACGCGAACTCAGGCGGCACCTCACGCGCGCCTGCCAGCTCGGCAACTTGTGCTCGAATGATCCCGTCTGCTCCTCACACACGCCGGGACATGGCGCGGTAGAGCAACTCTCTGGCAGTGCCTGCCACGGCTGCCTCTACATCGCGGAAACCTCCTGTGAGCAATCCAATCGCTATCTCGACCGAAGCCTCGTCGTGGCGACCATCGAGCACCTCGGTTGCGAGTTTTTTCAACTGCCCGCATGAGCGCGCAGGGCGAAGCCGTTACGATACTGTTGCGGTTGTCTTCCGCCACCTTGGATGAATTGGGTCGCGCACTTTCAGCAGGCACTTTGAGGCACGGATTTTCGCGGCAGGCGCTGCTGCCCTTCGCGGGAGAATATGCGGGCGAAGTTGAGCAGGCGTTCCGCAGTCTCGCCATGGCTGGTTTCAACCTGCCAATGGCCGGCTTGCTCTGCGACAGCCTTGGGCGTGCGCTGGCAGAGAGGGACGCCGCACAGCGGAATGTTCAACTCGTTCTCAGCGGACCTGAAGTCGCGGGCACTCCGGTTGTGGATACCAAGACCACCGTGATGTCGCTCTTCGAGGAGGCAGCTTCGGAGGTCATTATTTCCAGCTACGTCTTCCATGAGGCTGCGGAGTTCTTCCAACGCCTGGCAGAGAAACACGATGCCGACCCAGCTTTCCGGGTCGTGTTCCTACTCGATCTCTCCCACCGACGCACAAGCGCGCGAGAGCCGGCAGCTATTCTCGTCCCAGCCTTCCTGGCAGAGTTCCGCAAGAAACACTGGCCGGGCAAGCGTGTGCCGGAAATTTGGTATGACCCGAGGGCATTTGCTCCCGATGAAACCGGCGGCGGCGTTCTCCACGCGAAAACGGTCATCGTGGACCGAAGCGCGGCGTTCATCACCTCTGCAAACTTCACCGGCGCCGCGCAGACCAGAAATATCGAAGCCGGCGTCCTGCTACGCGAACCGCGAGTCGTCGCCAGACTCCACGCCTATTTCTCCGGCTTGATGTCCGAAGGCGTTCTCCGCCGCCTTTCGTGAAGATTTTGACTTCTTTCTGATTCACTTCCCGCAGTATCGTCCGCCGTACATCTAACCCCGGTAGCCCCAACAGAGCAGGGCCTTGATTTGCGTTATGAGTTATCCACAGCTCTGACATAGCGAAAGCGTGGTACAATTCCGCATGGAAATCAGCCGCGCATTTCGCGCGGCCATCCATGAACCTTCATAGGAGGAATTGCCATGTCCCGATTCGTGGACTTCAAGGCGGTGAAGGCTGCCGTCACCATGCTCCAGGTGCTTGAGCACTTCGGCGTTGCCGAGTCGTTCAAGCGCACGGGGAACAGCCTCAGCGGGCCTTGCCCGCTTCACGGTGGACAGAACAGGACGCAGTTTCGCGTCAGTCTGGACAAGAACTGCTGGAATTGCTTCGGCACCTGCAACGGTGGCGGAAACATTCTGGACTTCGTTGCGCGCAAGGAGGGGTGCTCCCTCCGCGAAGCAGCGTTGAAATTGTGCGACTGGTTTCAGTTGCCTACACAGGAGAAATCGCCGCGCCCCGACAAGGACACGGCGGGATCGCCAAAGCCGGACACGCCGCCCAAAGCGGAGTGTCCACCCAAGGCAGCGAAGCCCAAAAAGCCGGATGCTGACGAGGACGGTCCGAACAAGCCGCTCGGTTTCGCGTTGCAGAATCTTGACCCGGTGCATCCGTATCTTGCGGAGCGCGGGTTGAGCGCGGAAGCCATCGCGGAGTTTGGCATCGGCCATTGCAACAAAGGCAGCATGACGGGGCGCATCGTCGTTCCGATTCACAACGCCGAAGGCCAGCTTGTCGCTTACGCGGGACGCTGGCCCGGCACGCCGCCGGACGAAGACACGCCGAAATACAGACTGCCACCCGGCTTTCGCAAAGCGCAGGAGGTTTTCAATCTCCACCGCGCGATGCGTGAACCGCAAGGCACGCCGCTCTATGTCGTCGAAGGATTCTTCGACTGCATCTGGCTGTGGCAGCACGGCATTCGCCGCGTTGTCGCGCTGATGGGGAGCACGCTGTCGCCGGTTCAGGCAGCGCTCATCCAGCGCATCGTCACGCCGGACGACCGCATTGTGGTGATGCTCGACGAGGATGATGCAGGACGCGCCGGGCGCGAGAAAGCAGTGCATCGGATGTCGCTCCACTGCTTTGTGCGAACGCATCAGTTCGTGCAGGAAGGACAGCAGCCCGACGCACTCACAGCAGAGCAACTGGAGGAACTGCGCACGCCATGAACCAGCCCGACCTGTTCCCGTGGCAACCGCCACAACGGAGGACGGCGAAGGCGAAAGGCGCGCATGAATGGAAGATTGTCTCACTGCGGGAAACCGCACCCGACGATCTTCCGGCGTGTGAGATTCCGCAGCAGGCGGTGGACTACTGGCGGAGGCACATCGCGACCGCCCCCCACTTCAATCCCGACGTGGAATGTGTCGCCGTCCTGCTGCTCAACGTGAAGTTGCGGATTCGCGGGCATCATCTCGTTTCCATCGGTTGCCTCAACGAAACGATGTCACATCCGAGGGAAGTGTTCCGTGCGGCAGTGATCGGCGCGGCGTTCGCAGTCGTGATGATGCACAATCATCCGAGCGGCGACCCCACGCCGTCGCAGGCAGACCGGCAGATCACCAAAACCCTCGTCGAGTCCGGTCGAATCCTCCGCATCCATGTGAGCGACCACATCATCGTCGGCCACAATCGCCATTGTTCCTTCCGAGAAGCGGGCCTCATTTAGCCCGCCCCCAAGACCCCGACTAGCGCAAGCTGGCCGGGGTCCATTTTTGTGCCCATCGTCGGGAATCTTGACAGCTACTAAGCGCGACTGCGGGTTTCGCGGGTCAGTGCAGTACCTCGTCACTTTTGGAACTGAGGTAGCTCGGTCTCAAATGAATGACTCTCCAGTACATGTTCGTTGCTGACGTGTCTTTTTGCACTTAACCAAATGACAAAAATGAGCCCGCAAATGATCCCCAATGTCACAAGGCATCCGAGTCCGCTGCCTTTGGAAGCGTCCTGTTTCGCGGTTGTATCGGATCGCGAAGGCACCGAATTACGAAGCGTCGTCTGATCTTCGATCAGCTTCGCTCTGAACTTTTTGTCACAAACGTGCTGCAATGCGAGTTCGTTTGCTGCGACTGCGGTTGCTTTGTCTTGATGGTTGTTCCACGCCGCCAGCGATATCCCTCGTAAAACGATCGCGGCACTATCAAATAATTCTACCCTGTCTTCTGGGACATTTGGCCCGAACTCATCCATGACGTTGATAGCGCCGCAGACGGACGCGATTGAAGGAATGACTTCGCGGCGGAATTTTTCCAGTCGGTCTTTCGGGAGGCGCACACTTTCTTGAAGTTCTTTCAAGAGGGTGTAAACGGAATCTAGCTTCTTATCCGCGAGAAATCCCATCACTTTCCCAATGTTTGCTTCCAGCAACTTCCGTAATGTGCCATCTTTGGCGAATGGCAGGAGCCCTTTTAGGATAGAAAGGCACGTTTCACCATCGCCGGTCGCGTTATGGTAAGCAACTTGCAGACTATTTCCAATAGAGGCGATTTCATCGCCAATATCAATTGTGCGCTCACTATTTGGCCCGAAAAAGAGACCAAACTGCGCCAGAGTTTTCGCTCCGTGTTCAAGTAGCTCATGAATGGCTTTCGGAACATCCCTCGGCGCTAGATCGCCACGTTTTTGCGTGGCTTTAATCTGTTGTTTAAGTCGATCCTCAATCGCAGAGAGGACGAACTCTGCTGCTCTAGCTCCAGAATTATTGCGTGGATGCGTCTCCCGCATGAAGCCGACGTGACGCTGTGCAAGAGACATTGTGCCGCGTTGAAAATAGCGCAACGCAAGCGACGCATTTATCTTATCCAATCCCAGCGGCAGTGTTGCCCGAATCCTGCGAACAAGACCACTTGTGAGCCGCGCATCGTCCATCTGCCGAAATCTCTTGGAAATGCACTCCCAAAACGATTCATCTGATTCCAGGTGCTTCCAGCGCTTGAGAGCTTCACTCCAACAAGATTCCATTTTGCGAATGCGCTCATCATCAATGGGCTCGTCAACCGCATAGTCTTCCCATTCCAGAGCAACCATGTTCCAGAGAACCGCTATGTTGTGCATCGCCGTAACACCTGTGGTGGGGCACGCTTCTTTCACCATCCAAATCTCTAGCGCAGTTTCGTGGTCACCGCCTGCCAATGCTTGGATTGCTGGATCGTGTGAACTTTTACCGAACTCTTCCGGCCAAAACCAAAACAGCTCGTCGATAACACGTTTCTCCGGGTCTCTTAGCTTCTGAAGTGCTTCTCGAATCTGATCCACGTTTGGAGGTGGCGTGAGTGCAAAGGCGGGTCTTTGCGCATTTTCTCCTCCCCCCAGTTCTTCCAATATCTTGAGCTTGTCGGCCTGCTTTGTGATCTCGCGTATTGAAGCATCTACAGGAAGCCCCGTGATGCGAAAGGCATTCGTCCGAAACAGGCTTGGTGTT
>Ga0114966_10002954_pt1 | contig 15085 bp, 14 predicted proteins | sample M_130207_XF_Meta_FD_87029 | JGI IMG/M metagenome (GOLD analysis project Ga0114966, IMG submission 87029) | Freshwater microbial communities from Lake Montjoie, Canada to study carbon cycling - M_130207_XF_MetaG | ecosystem: Environmental > Aquatic > Freshwater > Lake | place: Lake Montjoie... | reverse complement strand
GCCAATGGTGTCGAGCAGATTACAGCAAATTCAGTGGTGCGAACGCCGCCAAAAGTTGTCACGTTGCCCAGCATGCCCTCCGCCACTTCATCGCACGCACAAGAAAATCTCCGCAAAGGTTTCATCCAGTGCGGACAATGCACGGAGGAGTTTGCGAAGAGCACGCTGATCTGTCGGCGCTGCAACCGCGTGAACAGCCGCAGCCCGCTCGTCATCGGACTGAAGATTCTCGCGCTCGTGGCATTCGTCTTCACGGTCAGCCTGCTGGTGCGCTTCATCTCCGGCGCCGGACGCTTCCCCACTGTGGACGAGATCTCGCGCGCCACCGACCGTTTGCCTGCCGCCCCGGCGCAGGCCGACGTGCGATTCTAGCGCTGTTCAAAAAGGAGCGTCCACCCAGCTCTGTGCGACGGAGTTCCCTTTGCACACCCGCAGCCAGCGTGTAGAGCGCGCCCGTGCCGAAAGCCGACCTGCCAATCTACGAACTCGAATCCGCCGTCGTTGACACGCTCAACGCCGGCAACCGGCTGATCCTCCAGGCACCGACCGGCTCGGGAAAGTCCACGCAGATCCCGCAGATTCTCCTCGACCGCGGACTTGCGGGGAACGGCCAGATCATCGTCCTCCAGCCGCGCCGTCTTGCGACCCGGATGCTTGCGGCGCGCGTCGCCAGCGAGCGCGGCCAGCGGCTCGGCGATGAAGTCGGCTACCAGATCCGCCTCGACCGCGTCGCATCGGATCGCACACGGATTTTGTTCGTCACCGAGGGCGTGCTGCTGCGGCGGATGCTGAACGACCCAACGCTGCGAGGCGTGTCGGCGATCCTCTTCGATGAATTCCACGAGCGGCATCTCTACGGCGACATCACGCTCGCCGGCGCGCTGACCTTGCAGGAGAAGCAGCGGCCCGACCTGAAGCTCGTCGTGATGTCCGCGACGCTGGAGACCGGCGTGCTGGAAAAATATCTCGCGCCCTGCCGCACGCTCACGAGCGCGGGGCGCACGTTTCCGGTCGAGATGGAATATCTGGATCGCTCGATTCGAGCCGATGAATTCCCGATCTGGGACGCCGCCGCAAACGAACTCGAAAATCTCGCGCCGCGCACGAGCGGCGACGTGCTCATCTTCATGCCCGGCGCGTATGAAATTTCGCTTACGATTTCCGCAGTACGTGCGTCGGCGGTGGGGAAAAATTTTATCGTCCTGCCGCTGCACGGCGAACTCCCCGCGAACGAGCAGGACGCCGCCGTCGCGCGCTACGATCAGCGCAAGGTGATCGTGAGCACAAACGTCGCGGAGACTTCGCTGACGATTGACGGCGTGCGTGTCGTCATTGACAGCGGCCTCGCACGCATCGCGCGGTTCGATCCGCACCGCGGCATCAACACGTTGCTCGTCGAGCGCATCAGCCGCGCAAGCGCCGAGCAGCGCGCAGGCCGCGCGGGCCGCACTGCACCCGGCGTGTGCCTGCGGCTGTGGACCGATCGCGAGCACGCAGACCGTCCCGCGCAGGAACTGCCCGAGGTGAAGCGGCTCGATCTCGCCGAAGTCGTGCTCACACTGAAGGCAGGCGGCGTGAACGACGTTGCAAATTTCCGCTGGCTCGAAGCGCCCGAGGCGAAGTCGCTCGAACGCGCGGAGGCACTGCTGCTCGATCTCGGCGCGACCGATTCCTCCGGCCAGATCACCGGGCTTGGCCGGCGGATGCTCGCATTCCCCGCGCACCCGCGGTACGCGCGGATGCTGCTCGCCGCGCACGAGCGCGGCTGCGTGCCCGCGATCTGCCAGGTCGCCGCGCTCACGCAGGGGAAGCCGATCCTCCACCGCAGCCAGGGCAAGCAACAGCAGGACGACCGCGAAGACTTGCTCGGCGGCGACGGGAGCAGCGACTTCTTCGTGATGCTGCGCGCGCTGCGCTTCGCGGAGAATGCAAACTTCAATCCGCAGAAGCTGCGCCCGCTCGGAATCAACGGCATCGCCGCGCGCGAGGCGCTCGCACTGTCACAGCAGTTCCTCGGCATCGCGCGCGACGAAGGCCTCTCCACCGAACCGCGCGACCCGAGCCCCGAGAACACCGCCCGCTGCATCCTCGCAGGCTTCCCCGATCTCGTCGGCATCCGGCTCGATCGCGGGACACTGCGCGTGCAGCTCGTCCACGGACGCCGCGGCGTACTCGCCCGCGAGAGCGTCGTGCAGGATGCCCCGCTGCTCGTCGTGAGCGAGGTGCGCGAAGTGGACAGCCGCGACGACGTGCAGACGCTGCTCACCCTCGCGACCGCCGTGAAGGAGGAATGGCTGAAGGAAATTTTCCCCGCGGCTTTCAGCCAGCAGACCGAGTGTTTTTACGACACCACACAGCGACGCGTGATGTCGCGCAAGGTCACGCGTTTTCGCGATCTCGAAATCCGCGCCGAGCGCAGCGACGACGTGCCGCGCGAGCAGGCCGCCGCACTTCTCGCCGCCGAGGTCGTCGCGGGACGCTGCCCGCTCGACAAATGGAACTTCGACATCGAGCAATGGATCGTCCGGCTAAAGTGCCTCGCCGAATGGCGCCCGGAGTACGAGCTGCCGCCGCTCACGCAGGCCGACCGCTGCACGCTCATCGAACAGCTCTGCCTCGGCGCGATGAGCTACCGCGAGATCAAGGATCGCGACGTGTGGCCCGTCGTGAAGTCGTGGCTCTCATCCGCACAGCTCGATCTGCTCGACCGCATGGCACCCGAGCGTTTCGAGCTGCCCGGCGGACGCCGCGCAAAAATCACCTATGCCGACAACGCACCGCCGACGCTCGCAGCGCGCATCCAGGATCTCTACGGCGTGGACGGCGACATCCGCATCGCGGGCGGAAAAATCTCGCTCGTGATCCAGATCCTCGCGCCGAACCAGCGCCCGGTGCAGATCACCACGAGCCTCTCGAATTTCTGGAAGGAGAGCTACCCGAAGCTGAAGCAGGAACTCTCGCGAAAATACCCGAAACACGAGTGGCGGTGACGCCAGGAAAGCTCACCGCGTGATTTTACGCAGCGCCTTCTCCGAGCGCAGGTAGATCGTCCCATCGGCCACGGCGATCGAGGCGAGCGTCGCGTCGCCGATGTCGTTTTTCGCGATCTGCTCGAAGGTCTTCCCGGCCTTCAGCACAAATGTCGAGCCGGTCTCATTTTGAAAATACACGCGCCCTTCGGCTGCGACCGGCGAGGCGGAGAAGCCGCCGCCGAGCCGTTCGCTCCAGTGGACTTCGCCCGTCTTCGCATCGGCGCACGTCGCGATGCCGGCGTCGGAGACGAAGTAGAGTTCATCGCCGAGCACGAGCATCGAGGCGCTGTGAGGCACGGCCTTGCTGCTTGTCCACGCGACATTCGTCCCGGTCACGTCGCCCTTCGCGCCATCGGGCTTCACGGCGTAGAGCACGGGTTTGTTGAAGCTGGAACTGACGTAGAGCAGGCCATGCGCGAATACCGGCCGCGGCACGACCGAGTAGCCGTCGCCGTAAGTCGAGCGCCAGATTTCATGACCGTCCTTCGGATCGTAGCCGCCGACCAGTCCGCTGCCGGGGAGGACGATCTGCGTTGCACCTCCGACGGTGATCGGCAGCGGCGTGGAAAATGAAAACTGGTTTTTTGCCGGCGAATTGCGCGGCGTCTTCCAGCGCAGCTTTCCGGTCGCGGCGTCGAGCGCGGCGACGAATGGATCACTGACGCCGTCGCAACTGAACACGAGCGCATCGCCAATGAGCGCGGGCGAGGCGCCGGCACCGTGCTGAGGCGTGTAAGCTGCCTCGGTATCCTGCTTCCACACGATCTTCCCTGCGAGGTCGAGCGCCGCGGTGCCCATGTGGCCGAAGTGGACGTAGAGCCGGTCGGCGGTGACGATCGGCGACGGGCTCGCGAGCGAATTCTTCTTGTGCATCACGGATGACACGGTGGCCTCCGGCTTAAAAATCTCGGTGTCCCAGAGAATGCGCCCATCCTTCGCGTCGAGGCACAGCGCGCGGAGTGACACCTCACTGCCTTTCTCACCGATGGCAGTGGTCAGGTAGAGCCTGCGCTTCGAGAGCACGGGTGAGGACCAGCCCTTGCCGGGAATCTCCGTCGTCCAAGCGACATGCTCCGTGCCGCTCCACTCGGTCGGCACATTTTTCGCATCCGAGATCCCCTGCCCCGTCGGCCCGCGGAACTGCGGCCATTCGTCGGCGGCACGCGCGGTGAAGGTGATTGCAAGAAGTGCGAGGATCGGGGCGGTGTGTTTCACGGGCGGGGATGCGTAGGGGTTCGTGTTTGAGTTGCCAAGCCGCGGTTGCGCGGTGCTGGCTTCTTCTTAAATCAGCGCCGAGCGCGTCGGCGCGCACGTTTGTTTCAGAGAGTGTACCGAAAGCCGGATTTTGACGCAGAGGCGCAGAGGGAAAAGGAGAGTTTCGCAGAGGGATGTTTTCAAATCTTCCTCTGCGCAACGCTCCAATCAACTCTGCGTCTCTGCGTTGAAAACGGAGTTTCGGCACGCTCTCGCAGCGGAAACATTCCAGAAGAAGCTCATGGGAGAAATGCAGCGACGCGGGGACGCGGAGGAAAACAGTTTTCAAATTGCTGGGCACCGCCGGTGAGCATCCTTGCGTTTGCCTGCGGCTTCTCCGCGTCTCTGCGTCTCCGCGTTAAAATCCCCGCTTTTCGCACCGTCAGAATCCACCGCGCGGATTGCACGCCGCGCGATGTGATGTATGTTCCGCAAAACGATGGACGAGCAACTTTCTCCGACGCACGAAGACGGGGAATCGTCGTCCCGTGAGAACCGGGAGCCACGCGGCTTGGTGGAGCGAATCGAGCATCTGATCGCGCAGCTTTCGCCGGGTGACGCAATGCGCACGCGGCTGCTGGAGATCCGCTCCGAGGTCGCGGAGCGCGAGGAGATCATGTTCGAGGCGCAGGACACGATCGAGAAGCTGGAGGCCGCGCTGCAAAAGGTGACTTCGCCGGCGAACCGCATCGGCACGTTTGTCACGGCGTATCCGAAATTCGACGAAGGCCGGCCCGCGATGCTCGCGCAGATCGTCGTGGGTGGATCGGAGTTTTACTGCAACGTGGATCCACGGCTGGATCTTCGCGGATTCCGGCGCGGCACGCGGGTGCTCGTGAACGAAGCGTATGTCGTGGTCGGCGATCTCGGCTACGACCGCGCGGGGCCGGTGGTGAAAATCGCGGAACTGCTCGGCAACGATCGCATCCGCGTCGGCGGCGAGGCGGGGCAGCAGGGCACCATCCTTTTCCGCAGCGAACTGCTCGCGAAGGAAAAGCTGAAGCCGGGCGACGACGTGCGGGCGGACGCAAACTTCCGCGTTGCGCTCGAAGTCCTCGCGCGCACCAAGAGCAACGAATACTACCTCGATACCGTCCCCGAGCTGCCGTGGGACAAAGTCGGTGGACAGCACGAGGCCATCACCGCGATCCGCGAGGCCATCGAAGGGCCGCTGCTGCACCCGGAGCTTTACGCGAAATTCCACCACGCGACGCCGAAAGGCTTCCTGCTCTACGGCCCGCCGGGGTGCGGCAAGACGCTCATCGGCAAGGCGACCGCGTGGAATCTCACGCAGCAGCTCCGCGCGCAGACCGGGCAGGAGATGAAGGAGTTTTTCATGCACATCAAGGGGCCGGAAATCCTCAACATGTGGGTCGGCGAAAGCGAACGCATCGTCCGCGAAATCTTCGCCACGGCGCGCGAGAAACGCCGCGAGGGCTACCTGCCGTTTGTGTTCATTGACGAGGCGGAGAGCATCCTCGGCACGCGCCGCGCCGGACGATTCAACAGCATCCTCAGCACGCTGGTGCCGATGTTTTGCACGGAGATGGACGGCCTCGAAAGCCTGCACGACGCCGTCATCATCATCGCGAGCAACCGCGCGGACCTGATCGATCCCGCCATTCTCCGGCCGGGCCGCATTGACCGGAAAATCAAAGTCAACCGCCCAACCCGCGAGGGTGCCGAGGAGATTTACCGCATCTACCTCACGCCGGACCTGCCCTACGACCCCGCGCTACTCGCGGAGAAAGGCGGCGTCGAGGCCGTCATCCGCCACCTCGCGGGGCGCGTGATCGAGGCGCAATTCGCGCACCGCGAGGAGAACCGCTTCCTCAGCATCACGCTCCGCAGCGGGCGCAGGGAAATCCTTTACCGCGGCGACCTCGTCAGCGGCGCGATCATCGCGAGCATCGTCGAACGCGCCAAGGCGCTCGCCATCAAGCGCGCCCTCGCGACCGGCAAGGACGAGGGCATCAGCGAGAGCGACCTGCTCATCTCGCTCGAAGCGGAATACGGCGAGAACGACATTTTCCCGCCCACGGACATCACCGAGGACTGGCTGCACCTGATCGATCACGACGCGGAGAATGTGGTGAAAGTCTCGCCCTTCCGCCCCGGCGGCGATGCCGCGGGCAGGACGCCATCGCCGATCGTGTAGCGCGGACGGCCGGGTTAAAGGTGATTCGATGGTGAGGATTTGCAGGCGCGGGTGTTTCTTCCCGCTGGCGCTTTCGTAGAAGCCGCCCACGCCTGTGGGAGACACCCCATTACGATTAAAGGTTCCGAATCCTCGGACCAAGATGCTCCTCCTGATGATCATCCCAATGAAGAAGCTCAACTCGCTGCCCACAGCGGTGGCAGCGGCGCATGGGGTGTGTTGTTCGAACATGTTCTGCCATTACCTCCGGCAATAAATGACGATTACAATGAGGGCATGACTCAAACGGGCCGATGACAGCAAAGGAGTCGCCATCCCAGTCAACGATGACCTTCGTTTTCGTGTCGAATGCAACGACTCCACCGGTCAGGTAGGCGCACTGGGCACCCGAGAGGGCGCGCCAGAGCGATTGGATTCCTCCAGCGGTGACCAGAACGATAAAGCGCGCCTTTGACGATTCATCATAGATAGTTGCCTGCACTTTGAAGAGGTCGAAATCGTCTGATTTCGGCAAGCTGGCGAAAAGTTTTTCAATGGGAATCTCGTGTTCTTTGCGAGTGCGCGGGAAACAACCGTGCCGGGGCCACGGGTAGCCCATTTCATCGAGCCAAACGGACCCGCCATTATGCCGCAGGAAAAACACATCTGCCTCACACTGGGGACAGGAGGTCGAGAACCAAACGGTCTTCTCATCCGGCATGATACTATGCCCACACGAGCATCCAAGCGGGCGCACGATGCCGCCTATCCGCCGGAAACGAATCTCACATCCGCAATGGTCGCATTGTCTCATATATCGGGGGCCTAGAGCGAATTCAGGGGTGCTCGGGGCAGGCGGTGCCGGCGAGGAGGGACTCGATGGTGAGGATTTGCAGGCGCGGGTATTTCTTCCCGCTGGCGCTTTCATAGAACCCGGCGGCGACGGCTTCGGTGCTCATGGCCTTGGTCGGCTCGGTGAGCGTGAGGAAGATGCCGATCTCGACCTTCGTACGTTTGATCGTGGCGATGAACTCCTTCACCATCGCCAGGTCGACATTGCCGCAGCCTTTGACGCTGACGCCGATCTTGCGGTCTCCCTTCTCGCCGAGATCGCGGAAACCCTTGAGACCATTGAATGCTTTTACCGCCTTCTCTTTCCCAGCTTCTCGGCCACCTTTTTCACGCTTTGCTGGCGGCGCTTTCACAAGAGCAAGAGCCCATCCGCAAAACTGGTGGGGTTCTCGCTCGGCAAAGAGGTGCGCTTCTGCGAGAGTCTTGGGCGGAGGCGTTAAGCCAAGTGCTTCCATTTGGACGCTAGGCTCGCGTGATAGATAATAGCGCAGCCACGTTCGAGCGATTTGACTTCCACCTTTGTTTGCGGTGTTGACGGACAAATGGAGTGCCAAAGCATTGAGAGTCGACGGCAAAGCAGTTGGGGAAATTGCTACCCGGACAAATTTCGACCAGAGCTTAAATGAAAACTGGCGGTCGGAACCTAGCCGACAAGCCGGGTGTGAAAATAATCGAACCAACGCCAAACACTCCCCGGTGTGATACACATCCCACTCAGATTGAGTGTTCTTAATGTAACGTTGTCCATCTTTAGTTGCCTGGAGAGCAGCCATAGGAAAGGCAGGGTTCGACCAGCCAAATTTGAACCGGCCCGCAATTTTAGTGATTAACTTGGCATCGCCTCTAAGGCACAGCTTGAAACGCGGAACATAGCAGTCTCGCCCTTTGTTCTGCATCGTGAAGCTTCCCTCGCCGTCGCAGAAACCAGCGAACCATCGGCACCAATTCTTGTGCTCCTTGAGCACTTTGGTGACTTGAGCCATTGCCTTCTGACCACGCTCAGCAGCGCTGATTTTCTCCAGTTGACTCTGTTTCATTTAGCGGTTTTAGCGCAGGAACTCTGGTAGCTGGAAGAAGAAATGGCCCATCGCGCTCAGGGAAGTAGAGGACTGATAGTTGTGTCTGGACTGGCGCTTTTCACGGGTGGCGTTGCAATGGCGGAGTGCTTGCGAAGCGCGGGAGTTCCGGCATCTTCGCGGGCATGAGCATCACTGTCACCGTCGAGAACGACACGATCAAGCTGCCCATCCATGTGCCGGACGGGACGCGGCTGGAGATCACGCTGCCGGAAGAGGGTGCGGCGCACCGGCATGAGTGGATGCGCAAATACATCGGCAGCATCAAGGACAGCCCGGCGGATCTCGCGGCGGAGCACGATCACTACGCGCACGGAGCACCGAAGCGCGGGTTGTGATGAGGCGCGTCTTTGCTGACACTTATTTCCTGCTCGCGCTGCTCAATGAGCGGGACGCGGATCATGCGCGTTCCTGCGAATATTGGGGCGTCTGTGTGACGACGAAATCATCACAACCGCATGAGTGCTGGTGGAGCTGGCCGACGGGATGAGCCGGGGCCAGGGCCGGAAGGTTTGCGCCCGGTTCATCGAGGATTTGCGCGCGGCGGGGACGATCCGGATGATCGAGTCGGCGGCGGCCCTGCTCTGGCGCGGCTTCGATCTTTACCGGCAGCGCGGCGACAAGGAGTGGTCGCTCACCGATTGCATTTCGTTCGTCGTGATGGCGGATGAAGTGCTGACAGATGCGCTGACGGGCGACCGGCATTTCGAGCAGGCGGGTTTCGTGGCGCTGTTCGGGTAACTGTCCCGTTCGCGTCTGCCCGGCGCGCGCCGGGTGCCCGATGGCGAAACAGCGCCACGGGAAGGGCGAGATCGAGGTGTTGCCGGTGCTGGTGCATCACCCCGGCGAGGATGATTGCGCGTGGCTGATGAAGCTCCAGCGCGTGCCGCCGGGCGCGCAGTCGTGGGCGGAGGTGCTGCGGGAGTTTCAGCAATTCGACATGGCGCTGACACCCATCCGCGACGGCATCAAGGCCGTGGTGGAGCGGGCGCGGGCGAGGAAGTGCGGGAAGCGGGCGTAGGCGGGCGGTGCTGTGCCACATCATGCCGTCAGCAGCTACGCGCGCTCGGAGATTGCATTCGGCGCGCGCAGCCGATTCCCTGCGCGCCTCCCATGCAACCCCCCTTCCACACAGACGAGAAGACGCTCGCGCGGCGCGAGCTTCAAATTGAGCGCAAGCAACTGAGCATTGAGATGCGGGAGAATTTCCGTGGACGCTTCCTGCGCATTGTGGAGAAGTGCGGCGGCAAGACAAACGTCGTGATCATCCCGGACACGGGCATCAATGATTTCTTCGCCGCGTTCGACGAGGTAATCGCGGAGACGAACACGCACGCTCACAGCACCGGCGAGAGCTGAAAACTCCTAACATCCGCGACGCGCACGAATCGCCCGCAAGGCATCCCAATTTCCGAAAACTACTCCATGAAAAGAGCAACCCTCCCACTCCTCCTCGCAGCGCTGTCCGGCATCGCCTTCGGCGCGGATAATGAACCGCCTTCGGGCTTCACCGCGCTCTTCGATGGCAAGCAAATCTCCGGCTGGTTCGGCTGGAGCACGCGCGATCCGCGCGACCTGCTCGCACTGCCGCCCGATGCGCAGGCCGAATACAAGAAGCAGTCCGTGGAAGGCGGCGCGATCATCAACAAACCGAATGCAAAGACCGGCGTGGCTCCGATGGAGCACATCAACGCGCACTGGAAAGTGGAGAACGGCGAACTCGTGAACGACGGCAAGGGCCTCTACCTCACGACCGGCAAGGACTACGGCGACATAGAACTGCTCGTGGATTACAAGATGCTGCCGAAGGGCGACAGCGGCATCTACCTGCGCGGCGTGCCGCAGGTGCAAATATGGGACTTCACCGAGACGGACCCGAAGGCCGCGGATCTCGGCAAGCCGAAGGGCTCGGGCGGACTCTGGAACAATGAGAAAGGATCGCCGGGAAAAGATCCGCTCGTGCTCGCGGACAAGCCGCTCGGCGAATGGAACCACTTCCGCATCCTCATGGTCGGCTCGCGGATGAGCGTCTGGCTGAATGAGAAGCTCGTCGTGGATCACGCGATCCTTGAGAACTACTTCGACAAGAAGACGCACATGCCGATTTTACCGAAGGGCTTCATCCAGCTCCAGACGCACGGCAGCGAAATCCGGTGGAAGAATATCTTCGTCCGCGAGATCGGCAGCGACGAGGCATGCAAGATTCTCGCGAGCCACGGGCAGGAAGGCTACCAGTCCATCTTCAATGGCAAGGATCTCGAAGGCTGGGCGATGAATGACGGCAAGACGCCCGCGACCGAAGTGGTGAAGGCCGAAGACGGCGTGATCAAGTGGCTCGATAAGAAGGGCGGCACGCCGTATTGGAACACCGAACTCGCCGACTTCCAGGCGCGCATCGAATTCAAGCTCCCTCCCGGCGGAAATAACGGCCTCGCCATCCGCTATCCCGGCCACGGCAACACGGCCTACGAAGGCATGACGGAACTCCAGATTCTCGACGACAACTACGAAAAGGTGCGCGGCAAGATCGATCCGCGCCAGGCGCACGGCAGCGCCTACGGCATGGTCGCCGCCGCGCGCGGATACCAGCACCCGATCGGTGAGTGGAATTTCGAGGAAGTCACCGTCAAGGGTTCGAAGATCAAAGTGGAACTCAACGGCAGCGTGATCCTCGATTGCGACCTCAGCAAAGTGGACATGGAGACCGTGATGGCGAAGAGCAAACACCCCGGCGCGACGCGCACGAGCGGCTTCTTCGGCCTCGCGGGACACAGCGACCCGGTGGAGTTCCGGAACATCTTCATCAAGAAACTCTAGCCGCCTCGAATACTTCACGCGAAGAGCGCGGGCAGACAGCCCGCGCTCTATTCGTTTCACGATGAATCCGCTCCGCGAACACTGGCTGCTCGAAGACGGCCTCGCATTTCTCAATCACGGCTCGTTCGGTGCATGTCCCCGCGTGGTGATGGACGAGCAGTCGCGCCTGCGCGCTGAGATGGAGCGGAATCCCGTGCGCTTCCTCTGGCGCGAGATCGGGGATCGCCTCGACGCCGCGCGTGCGGAACTCGCGCGATTCATCGGCGCGGATGCGGAGGAGCTTGCGTTCGTCGCGAATGCCACGACCGCGGTGAACTCAGTGCTGCGTTCGTTCGAGCTCCAGCCCGGCGACGAAATCCTCGTGACCGACCACGGCTACAATGCGTGCAACAACGTGGCCGCCGAATGCGCGCGGCGCAGCGGTGCAAAGGTGATCACCGCGCGCATCCCACTCCCCATCGCTGGGCCAGAGCAGGCCGTCACCGCGATCGTCGCCGCAGTCACGCCGCGCACGCGGCTCGTGCTCGTGGATCACATCACCAGCCCCACGGCACTCGTGCTGCCCGTCGCATCCATCATCCGCGAACTCGAACCGCGCGGCATCGCGGTCTTTGTGGACGGAGCGCATGCGCCCGGAATGCTCCCGCTCGATCTGCGCACACTGCGTCCGTCATTTTACACGGGCAACCTTCACAAGTGGGTCTGCGCGCCACGCGGTGCGGGCTTCATTTTCGTCCGGCGCGACCGGCAGGCAGGCGTGCATCCCGCAGTGATCAGCCACGGCTACAACACGCCACGCGAGGGCCGCTCGCTGTTTCACGATGAGTTCGACTGGCAGGGCACGCTCGATGTCACCGCATGGCTCACGGTGCCCGCAGCGATCAAATCTTGCGCGCGCCTCCTCCCCGGCGGCTGGCCCGCGCTCATGCAGCGCAACCACGACCTCGCAGTCGCCGCTCGCCGGTTGCTATGCGAACGCATCGGAGTCGAGCCGCCGTGCCCGGAGACGATGCTCGGCTCGATGGCCACACTTCCGCTGCCGGCTGCGTTGCAGGAAAAAAACTCCGGCGAGTCCCGCGCAGTCATCGCGCGCTTTGACCCGCTGCAATCCGCGCTGCTGGAGCAGCACCGCATCGAGGTTCCAGTCGTCCGCTGGGGCACTCCGGCACGCCGCTGGTTCCGCATTTCCGCGCATGCCTACAATTCGTCCGACGAGTACGAGCGTCTCGCCGATGCGCTCGCCGCCGCGGCAAAATCCGCGCGGTGTTGACCAAGATCAATGTATTGCCGCAGCGCACGCGGTTGATTGTCCCATCACAACCATGAAACGCACATTCGCCCTCCTGCTCCCGCTACTCTTCGCCGCCGCACACGCAGAGGATTTCCAGGGCGCGGATCATCCGCTCGAATACGATCACGAGCCGATCAACTATTCCGCGAGCCAGCCGCACGATCCCGTCTCGGTCGTCCAGCAGAAGATCATGAGCGGCGAACTGAAGCTGAAATGGGACGAGAAATTCGGCTACCTGCCCGCGCTGCTCGAAGCGTTCGACGCGAAGAAATCTTCGCAGGTGCTCGTGATGTCGAAAACCTCGCTCCAGCGCCGCAACATCTCGCCGGACAATCCGCGCTCCGTATTTTTCAGCGACGAAGTGTACCTCGGCTACATCCCCGGCGCGCCCGTCATCGAAATCTCATCCGTGGATCCGCAGCTCGGCGGCACGTTCTATTTCATCGAACAGGAGCAGGTGCGGAAGCCGAAGTTCACGCGCAGCAACGACTGCCTCTCATGCCACGGCGGGCAGCGCACGCTCGGTGTGCCCGGCCATTTCGTGCGCAGCGTCGTGACCGATGCGAGCGGCGAAATGTTCTCACTCGAAGAGGTGCGCGACATCACGCAATGCACGCCGCTGAAGGATCGCTGGGGCGGCTACTACGTGACGGGAAAGAGCGGCTCGCAATTCCACCGCGGCAATCTCATCGGCGAAAAGGATCTCATGCAGTTCAAGCGCGAGCCCGCCTTCAAGAGCAACCTCACCGACCTCTCGCCGTTCTTCGATACCTCGAAATACCACGGCACCGGCAGCGACATCACCGCGCTCATGGTGCTCGAGCACCAAGTGCACATGCACAACTACATCGCGCGCCTCAACATTGAGGCGAAGCTGATGCTCGCCGCGTACGGTCATGTGCGCTACATCCGCGCGCAGGTGGATGCCTTCCTGCGCTACCTGCTCTTCACCGAGGAATTTCCGCTCACGCAAAAGATCGAGGGCAATCCCGAGTACGTGCGCGACTTCGAGGCACACGCCATCCGCGATTCCAAAGGCCGCAGCCTGCGCGAACTGGATCTCAAGACGCGCCTCTTCAAATACCCGTGCAGCTTCCTCATCTACTCGTCGTCATTCGACGCCATCGAGCCGCAGATCAAAGCGATCATCCTGCAAAAGCTGCACGACATCCTCACCGGCAAAAACGACGACGCACAATTCGCGAGGCTCAAGCCCGAGGATCGCAAGGCCATCCTCGAAATCCTCATCGAAACCAAGAAGGCGCTGCCCGACTACTGGCGCAAACCGTGACGCGGAATTCCCCGTCTGCGCAGGGAGAATCCGGAGCCTGCGCACCGCAGCCGCCGAGGGAACGAGGCTGGGAATTTTTCCGTGCAGGAAAAAGCGAACGGTCCGCTACGCCGCGCGGCATTCCGGTGCGCCGTTCACGAAGTTCTCCGGGCCAGTGCGCAGGATGTCGTGCAGGCAGGCGACCATCGCGTCGAGGCGCATGGTCTTCGGCAGGAAGCGGAGGCCTCCGATCTTTTTTCCGTGGCGGACAATTTCGGGCTCTGTGACCGTGCCCGTGAGGAAGACGATGGGCGTCTCGGCAAGCGCGGGCTCGGCCTGCAGGCGGACGGCGACATCGGCACCGTCGAGTTCGGGCATCTTGATGTCCATGATGATGAGATCGGGGGCGAAGCGTTTCGCGGCACCAACGGCGTGGAAAGGGTTGTTCTCCGTCTGCACGCGAAAGCCGGCGAGCGCCTCGAGTGCGATTTTCAGCACGTCGGTTAGCTCGGGCTCATTGTCCACAATCAGGATGCGTTTGTCGGATGTGTTCACGGTGGCAGGCAGGGAGGTAAGCAGGGCTGATACCAGCGGAAGGTGCGGAAATTGTAATAGGATGGCAGCAGGCGAAAACCGCTCGCCGTTCACCGGTCACCAGTCACATTTCCCCTGCTTCCATGCTTGAACATTCCCGCGCGCACTCCTTTCATCCGCGCCCTTTATGAAAATTGTTCTCGCTTACTCCGGCGGTCTCGACACGAGCGTGCTGATGACCTGGCTCAAGGAAACCTACAAGGCGGAGATCGTCGCGTTCTGCGCCGATGTCGGGCAGGAGGAGGAACTCACGGGGCTGGAGGAAAAGGCGATCAAGACCGGCGCGAGCAAGTGCTACATCGAAAACCTGAACGAGGAGTTCGCGAGGGATTTCATTTTCCCGATGATGCAGGCGGGCGCGGTTTACGAGGGGCAATACTTTCTCGGCACGAGCATCGCGCGTCCGTGCATCGCGAAGAAGATGGTGGAGATCGCCAAGCGCGAGGGGGCGGATGCGGTGGCGCACGGGGCGACGGGCAAAGGGAATGATCAGGTGCGCTTCGAGCTGGCCGCGGCGGCACTCGCGCCGGAGCTGCAGGTGATCGCGCCGTGGCGGCAGGACCGGTTCCGCGAGGAATTTCCCGGCCGCGCGGAGATGATCGCGTATGCGGAGAAGCACCAGATCCCGATTCAGGCTTCGGCGAAGAAGCCGTATTCGATGGACCGCAATCTCCTGCACATTTCCTTCGAGGCGGGAATCCTCGAGGACCCGTGGTACGACGCGAGCGCGGAGAAGGCGCGGGAAATGTACGTGCTGTCCGT
>Ga0114966_10002953_pt1 | contig 15086 bp, 10 predicted proteins | sample M_130207_XF_Meta_FD_87029 | JGI IMG/M metagenome (GOLD analysis project Ga0114966, IMG submission 87029) | Freshwater microbial communities from Lake Montjoie, Canada to study carbon cycling - M_130207_XF_MetaG | ecosystem: Environmental > Aquatic > Freshwater > Lake | place: Lake Montjoie... | reverse complement strand
CGCAAACGCGACGATCACGTTCAGGCCGCAGATGGCGAACATCTTCGCCCCCTGTCGCCCCGTGATGTTGGTACGCACGAAGGCATCAAGGATCGCGAAGAAAATCAGCGGCGTCGCCAGCGTGGTGAGAAGCTGGACGTACAGGCCCGCGATCTCTCCCAGCTCGGCCGTCGTCCCCCCGAACACGATCGGCTGCGTTCCAAACGTGAACCCGATCGCAGTACCAAGCAGCACGCCCGCGAGGACTCGCAAATACATCGGCCAGCGCCACGGAGCGAGTACCGATGAGAACCACGCTGGTGGCGGTGGATCGGAAGCGGACGGCATCAGCGGTTCCCTGTGCAAGGCGTCTTCATGCCTTTGTCTGAGCGGGTGTCGCGTCAGCAGCAGGTTTCGGTGGATGGGCGTGCGGCGTGAAGTACGCGACGATCACGATGCAGACGGCCATCCCCGCGATGCCGACCCACAGCATTGGGTTGACCTCGGACTTGGTGGTTAGCACCGAGACGATGGCACTCACCGAGACCGCCGTTCCGAAGACGATCGGCATCACAACTTGAGGCATCGCGGTTCCTCCCGTGAACATCGCCAGAGTCAGCGTCAGTGCGCCCCATGCTCCAAGCGAACCGGCCGCGAATCCCCAGAAGGTTCCGCTCTTGGTGAACGTGAGAAACGCTTCGCCCGGCTTCTGCGTATAGGCCATGCCGACCAGCCCGCCCAAGATGCCCCACACGAGGTAGGCAACTCCGATCATGACGTACGGCTTGAACGCACTCTTCTCAAAAAAGCGGGCGTTCGCCAACGTGGGGCCATACGTCCCCCAGAACAATCCGGTCAGCAGGGCAAATACAATCGGCATCGACTTCATGGCAGCGGTCTCTCATTCGGGCATTCAGAACGGGTCTCACGCGAGGCGGCGTACTGTAGCCGCGACTCACTCTGGCGTGAACTTCACGCGGACGATCATTGCCATTCACAAGACAATCGCCGGACCACTTGCCATGATCGCTCCCTTCGCACAAAACTTCCGCCTCGCTGACGCCACCCGGCTCACCTGCATAACTTTCTCTGCGGGTCTACTTCGGAAGAATCCGTGTTCCAGCAGCCTGCTACTTTCACGCGATGTCACTCCACATACGATTGGGTTTGAAGCTCATGCGACTGCGACTGGAAGCCTTTTGCGTTTTGCTCCTGCTCCTCGCGCTGGTCGTTCCCACGCGCGACGCTCCTGCGGCGGAGGGACCGAAGCCCGTCAACTTTGTGCGAGACGTGCGGCCGATCTTGGCTCGAAACTGTTTTGCTTGTCACGGTCCGGACGACGCACACCGTGAGGCCGAGTTGCGGCTCGACACGCGCGAGGGCGCACTGACCGCGCACGACGGGCGTCGCGCGGTGGTCCCGTCGAACGTCGCCGAGTCGGCACTCGTCACACGCATTCTCTCCGACGATGCGACTCAGAAAATGCCGCCGCCCGATTCGGGCAAGTCGCTCACGGCCGAGCAGATCGAAACGCTCAAACGTTGGGTCGCCGAAGGGGCGGCGTGGGGAACTCATTGGTCGTTCGACAAGCCGGCGCGGCCGATGCTTCCCGCAGTGAAGGAGGCCGCGTGGGTGAAGAGCGATCTCGATCGCTTCGTTCTCGCGCGGCTGGAGCATGAGGGTTTGAAGCCGTCGCCCGAGGCCGATCGTCACACGTTGGCTCGTCGCGTCGCGTTCGATCTGACCGGCTTGCCGCCTGACTCAAAGCTCGTGGCGAAGTTCGTCAACGATCCGTCGCCGAATGCCTACGAAACGCTGGTCGATGAGCTGCTCAAGTCACCCGCATTCGGTGAACGTTGGGCACGGATGTGGCTCGACATCGCGCGCTATGCCGACACGAAGGGCTACGAGAAAGACCTGATGCGCACGATGTGGCGTTACCGAGACTGGCTGATCGACGCCTACAACCGCGACCTGCCGTATGACCAATTCACGCGCGAGCAACTCGCTGGCGACCTGCTCCCCAACGCGACGACCGAGCAAATTCTCGCGACTGCCTTCCATCGCAACACGATGGTCAACGACGAGGGCGGAACCGACAACGAAGAGTTTCGCATCGCCGCTGTGAAGGACCGCGTGGATACGACGCTCCAAGTCTGGATGGGGCTGACGATGGGCTGTGCGAAGTGTCACAGCCACAAGTACGACCCGATCTCGCAGCGTGAGTACTACCAGTTCCTCGCCTACTTCAATCAGACCGAGGACGCCGACGACTACGACGAACGCCCGAAGCTCGCTACGCCGACGCGCGAGCAAACGCGGCGTGTCGAACAGCTCAATGGCGAGATCGCGAAGCTCGAACAGCAACGCGACGCAGTCACTCCCGAACTGAAGTCCGCTGCCGACGAATGGGCCGCGAAACTGAAGACCGCACGCGGCTGGGTCGTCTTGAAGCAGACCCCGCAGAACGTCGTCATGTACTCCGCCGCCAGTGGCTCCAAGATGACTTCGCAAGACGACGGATCGTTCTTGGTCGAAGCCACATCTCCGGCGGAAGAGACGTACATGCTGACGCTGCCCGTCGATCTACCTCACTTCACGGGGCTTAAGCTCGAAGCGCTGACCGACAAGTCTCACCCGAGAAGTGGCGTCGGTCGTGCGGTCAACGACGGCAACTTCGTGTTGTCCGAGATCAAGGTTCAAACCGCGAAGACCTCGGGCGAGATCACCAAAGTCGAACTGACCGGCGCGAAAGCCGACTTCTCACAGAACGGCTATCCGGTCGAACACGCGCTCCAAAACCCGGATCGCAATAAGCACGGTTGGGCGGTCTCACCCGAGCAAACCAAACCGCACACGGCCGTCTTCACGCCGGCCGCTCCCGTCGCGCTACCAGCCGGGACATCGCTGCTCGTCACGCTGGTCCATCGGTTTGAGAACGGCACCCCCGGCTTCAGTCTCGGCCGCTTCCGACTGTCTGCCACGAGTGATGACAACCCGTCACTTGATGACAAAGTTCCCGAACCGATCCTCACCATCGCGAAGCTGGCTGAGGCTGATCGCTCACCCGCGCAACAGACTCAGCTCATGAAGCACTTCGCCGGGATCGCGCCGGTCACACAGCCGCTTCGCGACCAGATCACCTCGCTGAAGAAAGAGATCGCCGCCATCGCGATCCCACAAACGCCGATCTTGCGTGAGCTGCCCACCGACAAACGTCGCACCACCAAACTGCATGTGCGCGGCAACTTCCTCGAACAGAGCGATGTCGTCGAACCGGCAGTCCTCGCGAACTTTCACCCGCTCGCGTCAGACGCACCCACGAACCGACTCGGAGTCGCCACGTGGCTCACCTCTCCCGACAACCCGCTCACCGCGCGCGTTGCCGTGAACCGCGTCTGGTCGCAGTTCTTCGGTGCCGGTCTCGTCGAGACGCAAGAAGACTTCGGCTCACAAGGCCAGTCGCCAACGCATCCCGAGTTGCTCGATTGGCTGGCGGTCGAATTCATGGGAGGTGCGTCAGGCGAGACCAATTCCCCGTGGTCCCACAAACGTCTCTGTAAGCGGATCGTCATGAGCGCGACGTACCGCCAGTCGTCGCGGGCGTCGAGCGAACTGCTTGAACGGGACCGCTTCAATCGGTTGCTCGCACGCGGGCCGAGGTTCCGGCTGGAAGCAGAGATGATTCGCGACAACGCTCTCGCGGTGTCCGGACTGCTCAGTCAGAAAATGTACGGGCCGTCCGTCATGCCGCCTCAACCCGACGGCATCTGGCAATCGACCTACAACACGACGAAGTGGGAGACGAGTAAGGGCGAGGACCGCTACCGACGCGGCCTCTACACGTTCATCAAGCGGACAACGCCCTATCCCGCGATGACGACCTTCGACGCACCCAGCCGTGAGCTATGCACTGTCCGCCGCATCAACACGAACACGCCACTGCAAGCCCTCGTCACGCTCAACGACCCCGCCTACATCGAAGCGGCACAAGCCCTTTCGCGACGCATGGTCAAGGAGGCCGCCTCGAACACGCTCGCAGATCGCCTCGCCCTCGGCCTGCAACTCGCGCTGACCAGACCCGCCCGTCCGAACGAGATCGCCGCGCTGACCAAACTGTTTGCCAGCCGCCACGCTCACTATGAGACTCACCCCGACGAGGCACTCCAATTCGCTACCAACCCCCTCGGTCCACTCCCCGAAGGACAGACCGCCACAGACCTCGCCGCCCTGACCGCCGTCGCCAATGTGATCTTGAATCTCGATGAATTCGTCACCCAAAACTGACGTTTTCAATTGTCGTCATCACAACCTGTCGCCTTTCTTTTAAGTAGCCTTCATCGCTCCGCGTGAAGACAGCCGAACACACGTTTCGCGTGGAACGGAAAATTCCACGTCGATTTGCAATCGGCTGACTTCACGCGGAGCGATGAAGGTTATATTCAGGCAAAAAGTCACGTCCGTACTACGACTTGAAGCGATACGCAGTCGCAAAGGAGCCCTCGGCCATGACCGCACCCTTCTCGATCTCACACGATCCTCTCTCACGCCGCGCGTTCCTTCGTGGAGCTGGCGTTGCGTTCGCCCTGCCACTGCTCGACGCCATGCGGCCCGCGTTTGCGGCCGACGATGTGAAGCAAACGCCGCGTCGCATGATCGCCATTCAGACGAACATGGGGATCCTGCCGCAGTTCTTCTTCCCCGAGAAAGCGGGCCGCGATTACGAGCTGACGCCGTACTTGCAGAAGCTCGCCGCGCAGCGCGAGCAGTTCACGGTTTTCTCTGGGACGAGTCATCCCGGCGTGACGGGTGCTCATGCGGCCGAGAAGTGCTTCCTCACAGGGACGCCACATCCGGAGCGAGGTGGCTTTCGGAATTGGGTGTCGCTCGACCAGTACGCCGCCGAACTGATCGGCAACCGGACGCGCTACCCGTCGCTCGTGCTGGCCAACAGCAACGAAGGCTCGACCCTCAGCTACACGCGCAGCGGCGCACCGATTCCGTCGGAGAAGAGTCCCAAGAAGCTCTTCCAAAAGCTGTTCGTGCAGGGAAAACCGGAAGAAGTCGCGGCGAACGTCGAAGCGTTGAAGCAGGGTCGCAGTCTGCTCGACTTCGTCGGTGAACAATCGAAGCGGCTGAATCGCTCGCTGTCGAAGAGCGACCAAAACCGGATGGACCAATACTTCACCTCCGTGCGAGACCTCGAACAGCGACTCGCCAGTTCCGAGTCTTGGGAGCATCAAACCAAACCCGTCGTCAGCGCGAAGCTACCGGAGGACATCGACGACGCGAAAGCCTTCGTCCAACGGACGCGGCTGTTCTTCGATGTCATCAAGCTGGCGCTCGAGACCGATTCATCGCGCGTCATCTCACTCTTCATCGACACCACCGTGATCCACAACATCACGCACCACGGCAACCGCCCGGAAGTCCTCGACGAACTCCGCCGTCATGAAGAGGGCCAGTTCGACGCCCTCGGCGGCTTCCTCAAGTCGCTCAGCGAAACGAAGGAAGAGGGAGACTCACTCCTCGATCGCACGATGGTCCTGTACGGCACCTGCATGGGGAGCGCGAACTCGCACAGCAACGTGAACCTCCCCGCCCTGCTCGCCGGCGGCGGTTTCAAACACGGCCAACACCTCGCCTTCGATCAACAGAACAACTACCCGCTCACCAACCTCTTCGTCTCGATGCTCCAACGCCTCGGCATCGAAACCGACCAGTTCTCAACCGGCAAAGGAACGTTTCGCGGGTTGGAGATGACGCACGGATAACGACGCACCGCCGTTGAAAGGAACTTCAATGTCACTGGCTTACGAACCGATCCGCCCGAGCGATCCGGACTATATCGAGCGAGTGCTTCAGGCCCGCCGCATGTCAATCAGCGAACGAATGCTGGCAGGTCCAAAACTTTTCGACATCAAATGCCAGGAAGAGAAAGTCAACATCCGCTCACAGTTCTCTGACTTCACGGAGGAGCAAGTTGATGAGGAATTGGGGTGTCGATTGAAGGCCGTTGGCGACTCCGAAGAGGAGGGGATCTACCGTGTTGTTGGCGCTCTGAGTTTGGACGATTAGAAGGCGAACTCCATGCCAATCCACACCTCAGTTCCCATCAAGGCGATCGACCAGTCAAACTTTCACGAGATCGACGAAAGGGTGACTGGCTTGGCCTTCGACATCCACAACGAGTTAGGCAAGTATCTCGACGAGGGGCTCTATCAATGCGAGTTGGCTAGACGCTGCCGGGCGATGGGTTTCGATGTCGTCCACGAACCGGAGCTACAGATGACCGCGAGCCTCGACGACTTTGCGAAGAGCTACTTCGCAGACTTGCTCGTGAACCAGAGCGTCATCGTCGAGACCAAGGCCGTCGCAGCACTTGCCACGGCACACACCGGCCAGACATTGAACTACCTATTTCTCTGCGGCTTGCAGCACGGCACGCTCCTCAACTTCCGCACGGATCGAGTCGAACACGAGTTCGTTTCAACGCGGCTGACACCAACCGATCGCCAGCGATACGAGCTAAACCTGACCGACTGGAAACCGATGTCGCCGGAGTGCAGCCAGCTCAAACAGCACTTGCTGCGCTGTGTCGATGAATGGGGAGTCTTTCTCGACCCACTGCTTTATCGAGACGCTCTGGTTCACTTTCTCGGCGGCGAGGCACAGGTGGTTCGCAAGGTTCCGATCCATTCACAAGGTGAATACATCGGGTCCCAGGAAATGCGATTGCTGAATGACAAGGTCGCATTCGCAGTGACAACAGCCACACACCACCCTCAACTGCTGCTCGAACACCAGCAAAGATTCCTCACCCACACGCCCCTGGATGCCATCCAATGGATCAACCTCCATCACCACAAGATCGTATTCAGAACGATCACGCGAAAGTGAAAGACAGAATGATGGGTCACAAAATGATGAAGACAAAAGTGGGCGAAAAGACGGGCCAAGAGTGTCGCCATCTCCACACTCCCCTCTTCATTATTTTGTGTCCCATCATTCTGTCTTTTGCCTCGACAGCCTTTGCCCAAGCACGGTTTTTTGAGAAGCATTGTTTGGAATGCCATGATTCTCACTCGAAGCAAGGTGGCTTGGACTTGTCTGCTTTGAAGGATGATTTTGCGAGTTCCGAGAACTTCGCGCGGTGGGTCAAGATCCATGACCGGATTGAGTCGGGTGAGATGCCGCCGAAAGGACAGCCTCGGCCTGATGCCGCTGCGCGCGGCGCGGTGACGAAGGAGTTAAAGGGGTCGCTCATCAAGGCCGAGCAGGAGAAGTTGAAGAACGAGCCTCGAACGGGCGTGCGGCGGATGACGAGGGCCGAGTATGAGAACACGGTTCGCGACTTGTTCGACATGCCGGGGATCTCGTTGCAGAACGATCTGCCGGCGGATGGGTCGGCGCACGGGTTCGATAAGAACTCGGACGCGCTCGATATCTCGCACGTCAACTTGGCCAAGTACATCGAAGCGGCCGAGCACACGCTGAAGCTCGCCATCGCGATTCAGCCGCAACCGCCGACGGTGAAGACGCAGCGGATTTCGCTGGCCAATCCGGCGGGCTTCGTCGCGCACGTGCTCATGAACGGCGACGGCGTGCTGCTCAAGAACAAGCGGGTTGATCCCGAGTTCCCCGCGTCGGGCGAGCAAGGTCACATCGACCAGGGTGCTCACGAGCGGATGGGTTCGTTCCACAACGGAGCGAGCGTCGGCCTCTTCCGCCATGAAGACGAATCGTTTCATCCGTACTTCAACGAGTTCGTCGCGATCTATCCGGCGCGGTACCGGCTGAAGACCTCGCTCTGGAGTTTTCAGTGGGATCAGGGAAAAGTGCTGCCCGGTCGCGGGACGGAAGCGGCGCGGCTGTCGATCGTGACGCTCACCGGCGACGGACGCGGCGGCGGGCATCCGAGCACCGTGCTCGCGCATCTGGACGCGCCGATCCACGAACAGACGCACGAACTCACCACTTGGCTGAACCAGAACGACACGATCGGCTTCAACACCGCGTCGCTCGCCCCGGCCGTGAACTACTCCAAGAAGAAGCGGGCGATGGAGTTCACGGGACCCGGCGTCGTCTGCGATTACCTCGACGTCGAAGGCCCGCTGTTCGACTCGTGGCCGCCGCCGAGTCACAAGCGATTGTTCGGCGATCTGCCGCTCGTCGAGTTCAAACAGGACGAGCATCCGAACGTCCGACCGCCCAAGCACGAACCCCATCGCCAGAAAATGTTCATGGGCAAGAACGTCGCCGATCCGGTGACCGGCCTCTGGACCGTTCACAGCGAGCAACCGTTGGTCGATGCCAACAAGCTCCTTGCCTCGTTCCTGCCACGCGCGTTCCGTCGCCCCGTGCCGGACGATGTTCGCGCCGCTTACGTCACGCAGGTTGATGAACGACTCAAAGCGGGCGACTGCTTCGAGACCGCGCTCCGCTGGGCCTACCGCGCGGCGTTGTGTTCGCCTGACTTTCTGTATCACGTTGAAGACACTGATCCAGTGAGCGGCAAGGCGCTAGCCGCCGGTGATGAAGCGCGACCGGCGGCTAGCGCCTTGCCGCTCAAGAACACGATCGACGATTACGCGCTCGCCTCGCGGCTCTCTTACTTCTTCTGGAACTCGATGCCAGACGGCCGGCTGTTTGAACTCGCCGCGGCGAACACGCTGCACGAGCCGGAGACGCTGAAGGGCGAAGTCGAGCGGCTGCTCAGTCACCCGAAGTCGCAGCGTTTTATCGACGACTTCCTCGGTCAGTGGCTGAAGCTACGGCAGATCGCGGCGAACGATCCGGACAAGAAGCTGTATCCCGAATTCAACGTCTACTTGCAGGACTCGATGATCGCCGAGACGCGCGCGTACTTCCGTGAGCTGCTCGAACGGAACCTCGACGCTGGGCATCTGATCCGCTCGAACTTCGCGATGCTCAACGAGAAGCTCGCCGTCCATTACGGCATCGCAGGCGTAAAGGGTTCGCAAATTCGTCGCGTCAATCTCCCCGCCAACAACCCGCGCGGGCCGTTCCTCACGCAGGCCGCGATCCTCAAGATCACGGCCAACGGCACGACGACTTCGCCCGTCCCGCGCGGCGCTTTCGTGATGGCTCGGTTGCTGGGAAAGGAACCGGAACCGCCGCCGCCGAACATCGCCGCCGTCGAACCCGACGTGCGCGGAGCGACCACGATCCGCGAACAACTCGACAAGCACCGCAACAACACGATCTGCGCGTCGTGTCATCGCCACATGGACCCGCCCGGCTTCGCGCTGGAAGCGTTTGATGTCATCGGCGGCTTCCGTTCTCGCTACCGATCCATCGGCGAAGGCGATCCCGCCCCACGTGGCTCGATCGACCCGTTCATCGGCATCGGCTTCAAACTCGGCCCCCCCGTCGATCCGAGCGGTGTCTTGGTAGACGACCGCACTTTCAAAGACATCGTCGAGTTTCAAACGCTACTCGCCGCCGACCCATCGCGTCTGCTCACCAACCTCACGCGACAACTCACGATCTACTCGACCGGCCGTGACCTCTCTTTCACCGACCGCGATCAGATCACCGCCATCGTCACGCAGACACAGAACAACGGCAGCGGCATTCGCACGCTGATTCACGCACTCGTTCAGAACCCGTTGTTTCAAACACGTTGAAGGCAGATGGCAAAATGATTTGGGGCAGAATGATGAAGACGCTTTTGAACCAGAAGATGCTCCGGAGAGAACCGCTTCCGAGCGGAGTGGCGTCAGCCCAATGGTTCCCGGGCGTGATACCTTGCGCGATCCGTGCTGAAACATCTGAGAGGGGCGGCGTAAGCCCCCCGGTTCTTGAGCGTAAGCCCTCTTCGGAAGAACCGGGGGGCTTACGCCACCTCGCTCAGAAACCTCTCACTTTGTCCCGCACCGCCGCCATGGGAGACATCTCGTTTCAAACTCCCCAACGCATTTGCGGAGAGCATTACCGCCACATGCTTCGCCTCCATCATTTTGCCTTCTTCATCATTCTGTCATTCACCTCCCTCACGATTCTGTCCGCCGCCGATACGCCAGCCAGCGAACGGCCACCGATCAAACATCAGATCACCGGGCTGTTCATGTCTGAACGCGAGCAGGACTTGAAGGACCTCTTCGAGCAGCAGGCCGACAAGTTCCCGAACATCAAACTCGTCAGCATCGACTTCGCGAACGCCGAAGCGAGCTTCGATTACGAGCCCGCCAAAGTCTTCCCCGGCGCAAAGCCCGAGCAGGTTGTGCCGCGGTTTGATGACATGCTCCGCAACGCCACACGACACACGTTCGGCGTGAAGCCGCTGCGAACGATCGAGCGGGACAAGCTGAAGCGGATTGAGATCCCCATCGTCGGCCTCGACTGCAAAGCCTGCTCGCTCGCCGTCTATGAGATGGTCTACAAACTCCAGGGGGTCGAGCTGGCAACCGCCAGTTTCAAAGAGGGCAAACTGACGGCACTGATCGACCCCGAACAGATCGACCAAGCCGAGATCGAAAAGGTGCTGAAGCAACGCGGCGTGCAACTGGCCCAGCCAGAAGAGAAGAAATAGGAACACTGATCCTCACGGATTCTCCGCTGATTCAGATCAGCGAGGATCAGCGGAGATTAGTGTTCCTCTCGCTTCTATCACTGTGGTCGTGTTACGGCACCCGGCTCACCAAAACCTAACCAACAAATCACGACGGTCATTGATGCGCCGATCCTTTTCGTTGTTAGCGGGAAGGAGACTCCACTCGAGATCGCGGCTCGGTTCGCAACACAACTGAACATCCGCCTCCTCGCTCACCTCTCTCTCTCGAAAGCCCGCCGATGCACCGCCGTCATCCTTCAATGCACCTCGTGATCGCAGTGCTGGCGTTGTCATGCGACTTAAAGAACGCTGCCTTGGCGATCGACTTTGCGAAGGATGTCGCACCGATTCTGGAGACGCGGTGTGTGCGATGTCACTCGGGGGAGAAGTCGAAGGGAGGGCTGTCGCTCTCGACCAAGAGCGGCTTCGTTAAGGGGGGGGACAGTGGCGTGATCGTCGTGCCGGGGAAGCCGGGGGAGAGCGAGATCGTGCGGTTGGTCAGTGGCATCAAGCCTGCGATGCCCGCTGAAGGGCCGCCGCTGTCCGCGCGCGAAGTCGCGGTGCTGCGCGAGTGGATCACGGCGGGAGCCGAGTGGCCTGAGACGCTGAACCTGCGCGAGCGGGCGGTGGCGGGAGGCGACTGGTGGGCGGTGCGGCCTGTGCAGCGACCGGTGGTGCCGGCGGGTGATGTGCGAGTGGAAGGCCAAGCGGGTGCGTGGTCGCGGAATGAGATTGATCGGTTTGTCGCGGCGAAGATGGTGGAGGTAGGGCAAGCGGAAGATCGAAGAACCGCTCACCCCCGGCCTCTCTCTCCGCAAGGCCGGGGCGAGGGGAGTAAGCGTGGCGATGCGCTCACGCCCTCTTCCGATGGACTCACGCCCTCGCCCGAGGCCGACAGGCGGACGCTGATTCGGCGGCTGTCGTTTGATCTGCATGGCTTGCCGCCGACACCGGACGAGGTCGCGGCGTTTGAAGGGGATCGCGATCCGAGGGCGTATGAAGCTCTCGTCGATCGGTTGCTCGAATCGCCTCATTATGGAGAGCGTTGGGCGCGGCACTGGCTCGACGTGGCTCATTACGCCGACACGCATGGGTTCGAGCGAGACCAGCGGCGAGACCAAGCGTGGCGTTACCGCGATTGGGTGATTCGCGCGATCAATGCCGACCAGCCTTATGACGAGTTCTTGCGAGACCAGATCGCCGGTGATGTGCTGCGGCCCGATGATCCGGCGGCGGTCATCGCGACCGGGTTTCTCGCGGCGGGGCCGTGGGATTTTGTCGGACAGGCGGAGACCAAGAGCGAGGTCTTGAAGCGCGCGGCTCGAGCCGACGATTTGGATGATCTCGTCACACAGGTGATGACGGCGGCGTGCGGTGTGACCGTGAACTGTGCCCGGTGTCACGATCACAAACTCGACCCGATCCCGACGCGTGACTATTACGGACTGTGGGCGGTCTTCGCCGGTGTGAAGCGGGGCGAGCGGGATGTCAGCCCGAGTGAAGTCCGCGAATTGGCGGCTCGCAAACAGAGTCTCAATGCCGAACTGCAACTCGTGCGACGCGAGCAGGCGCGACTCAGCGGTCGTCACTTCGATCTGGCCGACATCGTTGGCGGCGGCGATGGACTTGGGACGGGCAAGCTGGGCGACGGGATCGACTCGCTGACGGGGAAGCCTCAATCGACCCGGCGCGGATTCGTCGAGGGCGTCCAACCGAACGTCTTCGTGAAGTCGAGCGTGAAGTTCATCGAAGGGGTTGTCATCCCGGACAAGAGCGACGAGGGGACGCCGATCTCATCGACCGGCCTGCGCGTCAAGAACGTGCCGAAGACTTCGGGACAAATTTGGGATGCGATCCGCTTCGGCCCGGTGAACTCGCAGTTCTCAACGACGCTCGACGGGACCGACTTCGCGACGGGCGATCACACACTGCTGTCGTTGCACGCGAACGCCGCGATCACGTTCGATCTGAAAGCCCTGCGCGAGGCAAGTGGCTTGACCGAGCTGCGGTTCACGGCGACAGCCGGTTACTTCGGAGAGACGCCGAAGAACGGAGCGAGTTTTTTGGTGTACGTTGATGGTGAGGCGAAAGCCGAACGAAAGAACATCGGTCGCGACGACGGCGGCATCGCGGTCGAGGTCTCGATCCCGGCGACGGCTCTGTTCCTGACGCTGATGGCGACCGATGGCGGCAATGGGATCGGGCACGACCAGATTTGCTTCGCCGATCCGTGGCTGCTCCCCGCGCAGTCTTCACCCAAGTCAGACGAGGACCGGGCCGAGTTGGCTCGACTGAAAGTCCGTCGCGCCGAGATCGAGCAGCAGCTCGCGTCGCTTCCCGCTCCCGCGCGTCTCTACGGCGTGCTGACCGAAACGCCGCCGGTCATCAAAGTCTTGGCACGAGGCAACCCCGAGCAACCAGCCGAGGAAGTCGCGCCGTCCGCGTTGTCGTCCATCGCCGCGTTGCCAGCGGACTTCGGCACGTCTCAAGCGACCGATGCAGATCGGCGGAAGGCGTTCGCGAAGTGGGTGACATCCCCCGCGAACCCGCTCACGCGGCGAGTCATCGTGAACCGGCTGTGGCATCACCACTTTGGGACGGGCCTCGTCGAGACACCGAGTGACTTCGGCCTCGGTGGCGGTCGGCCGTCGCATCCCGAGTTGCTCGATTGGCTGGCGGAGGAATTGCTCGAACGGCGCTGGTCGCTGAAGTCGATGCACCGACTGATCTGTACCAGCGCCACGTATCGCCAGCAGTCGGGATCAGTTTCGAAGGCGAACACCGAAACGAACGCGATACGGGGACGAGACCTCGACGCAGGCAACCGCCTTTTGTGGCGCATGACTCCGCGCCGACTCGACGCCGAGTCATTGCGAGACGCGGTGCTGACCGTCAGTGGGAAACTCAACCGCCAGATGTTCGGCCCCGGCTATCGCGACTTCGAGTACCAAGAAGAGTACGCGCCGGTCTATCGCTACATCACCGCCGACTCCCCCGACCTGTGGCGACGCAGCGTCTATCGCTTCGCCGTGAGAACCACCACGCACCCGTTCCTGACCACGCTCGACTGCCCCAGCCCCGCGAACCTCGTCCCGGCGAGGAACGTCACGACGACCGCACTGCAATCACTGGCCTTGCTCAACAACGACTTCATACTGCGTCAAAGCGACTACTTCGCGCAACGCATCCTCGACGAAGCACGACTCGCACAAGGCACCGATGCCGTTCTCCCTCCCGCCATCCAAGTGGCCCGCGCGTTCCAAATCGTCTTCGGTCGCCAGCCAACTCCCCCCGAAGCGACCGCCGCCCAAACCCTGCTCGAATCCCGCGGCCTCCCCGTCCTCTGCCGCATGCTCCTCAACGCGAACGAGTTCGCCTACGTCGATTGAGTGTCGAGGTTGTGTACTCGTGTGGAGTGGGTCAGAAACGGGCAAGGTGCCTGATCCCAAGTTCTTTCCTTCTTCCGGTGAGTGCAAGATTGCGGATTGAACCTGCACTCCGCAGTCTTTAGTGAGGCCCGGCTTGCTTCAAGACGGGAGCCGCAGGCCCAAGCAACTTCATGCTGAAATTCAAGAACGTTCGCCGCCGGGTTCCTCATTAACGCGATAGCCTGTAGTTTCTTGTGCTACGTACCCTACTTGCTCGTTCGCCGTAACCACAAATCGAATTGACGGGAGACAATCATGGTGACAGCCACCGAGAACGGCCTTTCCGCCGAGGCCGTTTATCAGGCGGCCCGGCAGCTTCCGCGCGAGGGGCGGATTGTGTTGATCGAGATGCTGGCCGGCAGCCTGCGCGAAGACGAGTTGCTCGACCCCGAAGTCCTGGCCGAAGCCGAGCGGCGCTGGGCCGAGATCGAAGCCGGAACGGCCAAGTCATCGAGTCTGGCCGAACTCGATCTGGAACTTCACACGAAGTACCCGTGGCCATGAACGTCGCATTTCACCACGAGGCGACGGCCGAGGTGCGTGCGGCCATCGCGTTCCACGAGGCGGAGCGAGTCGGACTCGGCCGCGATTTGTGGAACGAAACTCAAGCGACACTGCAACGGACCGAACTCAATCCCGACGGTCCCGAGCGTGTCCGGCCGAAGTTGCATCGGGCGTCCGTCCGTCCGTCGCTTTCCCTACAGTGTGATCTACGGCGTTCGCGGTGACACCCTGTGGGTCGTCGCAGTCGCTCATCACAGCCACCAAGAGGGTTACTGGCGAAGCCGAGTGTGATGGACTGCGGCGGGGTGGACGGGGGGCGGCGCCCACAGTTGGAGTTAGATATCAGCCGTCCCGTAACTCGCTGGGGGCAAGCGAAGCGCTCGACCCCAGCCACCCCGCCGCCGAACGACCAAGGTAAGCGGACCGGCCAAGCGGCGCGAGAAACGACAGGCGATCAACGAAGCCAAAGACCTTCGCAGACCGAAACCCCGCCGCTTGGTCGGGTCCGCTTGAACCGCTTGTTGGGCATTCTTTGGTCTTGAGCCTTTTACTGAGCTGCGCGATTCTTTGCTTCCCGTGCGGATGCATTGCGTTTTATT
>Ga0114966_10002952_pt1 | contig 15086 bp, 10 predicted proteins | sample M_130207_XF_Meta_FD_87029 | JGI IMG/M metagenome (GOLD analysis project Ga0114966, IMG submission 87029) | Freshwater microbial communities from Lake Montjoie, Canada to study carbon cycling - M_130207_XF_MetaG | ecosystem: Environmental > Aquatic > Freshwater > Lake | place: Lake Montjoie... | reverse complement strand
TGCAGCAACCAGTACGCCCGATTGCGGATCGCCTCCGACAATCAAGCTGTATTGCACCAAACCCAAGATGGCCTGAACCGGAATAATCGTGGTTGCCACGATACCGAACAACAAACCAAAGTGATTCCGCAACAGGTTGATTGACTGATCGAGAATCCCGCCGACTCCTAGCTGCTTGATTTGGTACTTCATGTGAAGGTCTTTCGCTGGTGATGTGTTGCGACGATCTGAAACAGTGAGGACGGCCAGAGAGGCCATCCGAAACGCGGCGGCAGTATGCCGTGAGTCTTAGACCGTTACCAGACACGACAAATGTCCCACCCCGGCTACGTCCAGTTATACACGTTGTTCCGGGGTCGGGCGTTCCAATTTGCTGACCCTACCGGCTTGCAGGTGTTTGCCGCAGAGCGGCATTTGATGGTAGCCGTGGGCTTCAGCCCACGGTCTCGAAACCGTGACACCCCACTTGTCGCGGAGCGACAATTGATGGGTTGAAGCGTCGCGATCAAATGTCGCTCCGCGACAGGGGACATTCATCGCACGTCATCCGTGGGCTGAAGCCCACGGCTACCATCGAGTGCCGCTCTGCGGCAAAAGCCGAACGCGATTCACTCACACCTGCAAGTAACGTAGGGTGCGTGGAGTCTTCGGAACGCACCGCAAATGGGAGGTTCGTTGTTCCGGGGTCGGGCGTTCAAATTTCAAAATTGGCCGGTGGAGAGCCCTTCAATTTTCTCATCGCCATCACGGCCAATTTTGAAATTTGAACACCCGACCCCCTCTTCTCCAACGCACCACGATCATGGGCGAGCTGTCGATTCCGGTGCGTTCCGAAGACTCCACGCACCCTACGCGACGGCAGCCCTGAACTGGCGTGCCAAACGCGGGTTTGCGTGTTTTCCAGCTTGAATTCCATAATTTCCGGCCGCGTCGCTGGGGGAAAGCCGTTTGCCGCTGGGAAATCTGGGAATCCTCAGACTGAGACGGACGTGGCGCTGGTGAAGACGCGCTGGCGGCTGGTAGGAGTCGGACTGCCACTGGTGGAAACTCGTTCGCATCTATGACGGCAGATAGGTTGCTGGTGTAAACGGGGGTTCTTCTCCAAGAACTCAGAATCTATTTGGCGATTCTTCAAATCCCTCAGCGACAATGCGGCCCGATTTGGCGACCGCCATGCGGCGGTTGCGAGGTTCCGACTCGTCGCTTGGAGAAAGGGTTCTGTCATGGCCACACGCATTGATGTCGAGTACGACCGTCAGCATACGAACGCCGACATTCAGGAAATCGTCGCGCGGGCAACTGTCACCGTCAACGTGCTGCAACAGTTGGGAGCGGCGTATCAGTCGCTCCCCGGAATGGGAATGGCGGGGTATCAGACCGAGGTTGATGGCATCGAAGCGGACACGTCGGCGCTCAGTGCGCTGATCAACCAAATCCTCCCGCTGTTGGTGTCACTCGACGCCAAGGCCGGGCCGCTCAACGACAAGAACAAGAAGGCGCTGAAGACGCTCTCGGGACTGCTGCAAACGTCGGCCGAAAAGACGCTGCTCAACCAAATCACCGGCCCCACCGCTCAAAGCGGCGGTGGCACGCCAACTCCACCGCCAACTCCACCAACACCGTGAACGGACTTCGACTCGATCAGCAACTCACTCCACCCAGCGTCCGGCGATCCTCTTGGAAGCCGGACGCTGGCGTTGTCTTTTTCAAGTCGAGTGGAATGCCGCAGGGATCGTGCTGTTTGAGTGCCTCGCAGGCCGGCCCCCGTTTCAAGGTCAGCGTGTCGGCCAAGTCTTGCGTCAGCACATGACGGTGCAGCCTCCCGAATTGCGGAGCCTCGGCCTGCCGGTGCCGCGCGTGTTGGATGAAGTCATCCAGCGCATGCTGCGCAAGGATCCACGCGACCGCTATCAGACGGCGGCGGCCGTGGTGGCGGATCTGACGGTGATCGCGGAGGCTCTGCAACACGGTGAGTCCGAACCGGCGCTCGTAGTCGGGTTGCACGATCGTCGCCAGACACTCACCGAGCCTGCGTTCGTGGGCCGAGGCCAAGAACTCGCGGCGCTCAATGCCCAATTGAAACGGACGCAGGCGGGACAGGGAGGCGTGGTGTTGTTGGAAGCCGAATCGGGAGGCGGCAAGTCCCGTTTGCTCGCTGAATTCGCGCAGCGCGGCGTGCAACAGGATGCTTGGGTTTTACGTGGGCAGGGCTTGGACCAGGCCGCCCAGCGACCATTCCAACTCCTGACGGGAGTGGCCGAAGGGATTCTCGCCACGGCACGCTTGGAATCGGGGATCGGTGAATCGATCCGTGCCGGTTTGGGAGATCACTTGAGTGCGGTCTGTTCTGCTCTGCCGGAATTGGCGGCTCTGTTTGGCTCAAGCGCGACGGGAAGACTCGGCCCCGAAACGTTCGTAGAAGCACGCAGCGTGCAGGCGCTGGCCGCTCTGCTGGATGCGTTGGGAACGACCGGTCGGCCTGTCTCGGTTCTGCTCGATGACTGTCAGTGGGCGGATCAGTTGACGCTCAAGGTGCTGAGCAATTGGCAGCGTCGAACGGCGACCGCCGGACGTCCCATTCTTCTGGTGGCCGCGTTCCGGTCAGAGGAAGTTCCTGCCAACCATTCGTTGCGCAAACTTCGGTCTGTGGCTCATCTGACCCTCCCCGCATTCCAAGCGGCCCATGTTCGCAAACTGGTCGAATCGATGGCCGGTCCGCTGCCCGACGAGGCGATGAATGTCATCGAACGCTTGGCCGAAGGTAGCCCGTTCATGGCATCGGCGGCATTGCGCGGATTGGTGGAATCGGGTGCTCTGGTCGCAATGCCGACGGGATGGCGAGTCGAGTCCCTCGCAATGGCGGATGTGCAGTCCTCGCGGCACGCGGCCGCGTTCCTCGTGCGCCGCATCGAACTCTTGCCAGAGACCACCATCAAACTGCTCTCGGCGGGAGCGGTCTTGGGTAAGGAGTTCGATCTTTTCACGGCGTCGAAGCTAGCCCGACAAACTTCCAAGCAGGCCATCGCCGCACTGCATGAGGCACAGCAGCGACACATCATCTGGACCAAAGAGAATCGTGGCCGATGTGCCTTCATTCACGACAAGCTTCGCCAGACGTTGCTTGACCGCTTGCCTGAACACGAACGCCGAGAACTGCATCGACACGCGGCCGTCGATCTCGAAGCCGAGTCCCCCGGCCGCGTCTACGATCTGGCGTACCACTTCGATGCCGCCGGAGAGAGTCAGCACGCCCTCCCCTATGCCCTCGCGGCGGCTGAACAGGCGCGGACTCAGCACGCCCTGGAACTTGCTGAAGAGCACTATCGGATCGCAGAACGCGGCGTTTCCGCCGACCCGTCCATCCGTTATCGAATTGCCGAAGGCTTGGGCGATGTGCTCATGCTGCGTGGTCGGTATGCGGAAGCGGCACAGATGACCGAGACCGCGCGCACGCTCGCGGTGGGAAACGTTGCCAAGGCCCAAATCGAAGGCAAACTCGGTGAGTTGGCCTTCAAACAGGGCGACATGAAGACGGCGATCGAGGCCATTGAACGCGCCCTCGAACAGCTCGGCCACAAAGTCCCGCAGTGGTCGGTCGGGTTCGTCTTACGACTCGTGTGGGAAGTGACCATTAAAGTCTTTCACTCCCTTCTTCCTCGCCTTTTTGTGGCGCGCAGGAAGTTGGAAGGGATCGACAAGCAACTCCTCGTCATCCGCCTGCACAATCGCCTGAGCTACGCCTATTGGTTCGAACGCGGTCAGATACCGTGCCTTTGGACTCACTTGCGGGGGATGAATCTGGCCGAGCGCTATCCCCCGACGCCGGAACTGGCTCAAGCCTATTCGATCCACGCTCCGGTCATGGGCCTTGTGGCCTACTTCAGTCGGGGCTACGTCTACGCGCAGAAGTCGCTGGCCATCTCCAAGTCGTTGGGCGATCTGTGGGGACAGGGCCAAGCGCTGCATTTCTATGGCGTGGTTTTCTACACGGCGTCACGGTTCGAGGAGTGCATCGAGAAATGCCGCGAGGCGGTGCGGTTGCTGGAGCGAACGGGTGACTACTGGGAGATGGACATCGCCCGTTATCAAATCGCCGCCAGTCACTACCGGTTGGGCGACCTGGCTGTGGCTGTCGTGGAGGCCGAACAAATCTACCGATCCGGTCTGGAACTGGGTGATATTCAGGCTTCGGGTATTTGTTTCGACGTGTGGGTGCGGGCCTCCGGTGGGCAGGTGAGTGCCGAAGCGTTGCAGACCGAACTCCAGCATCCCCGCGAAGATGTTCAAGCAAATTCTCAGGTGAGATTGGCTGAGGGAGTGCGGCTCTTCATGTTGGACCGCGTGGACGAGGCTGCTGCCGTTTTCGAGACTGCTCGCCAATTCGCAGCGAAAAGGGGAGTTGAAAATGCGTGGACTCAACCCCTTCGGACGTGGCTCACTTCAGCATTGCGCCGACAAGCCGAGATGACTTCTCACTGGATGCCGGAACGCCGAACGGAGTTGCTGAAGCGCGCCTGGAAAGTCGTCAGAAAGTCGCTCCGGGTCGCCCGCACATTTCAGAATGAGTTGCCGCACGCGCTGCGCGAAGCGGGGCTTATCGCAGCGATGCAAGGCTCAACGAATCGCGCGCGGCAATGTCTGGATGAAAGCTTGGCAGTGGCGGAGCGGCAAGAGGCACGCTTTGAACACGCTCAAACTCTGTTGGCGCGGGGCCGCGTCGGGGTGGACGTTGGCTGGCCCAATGCGAAGGAAGAAGTGGCGACGGCGCGCCAAGCACTGCGTTTGCTCGGTGCGAACTTCGCTCTCGATGAGGCACCAGGGGCAGAGCCAGCGCCTGCCAAAACGGCCACGCTTTCGCTGGTCAATCGATTCGACACCGTGCTGGTTGCCGGTCGCCGCATCGCCTCCGCTCTGTCACGCAAGACGATCTTCAAAGAGGCACGCGGCCGCGTTCCAGCTTTTGCGCGGCGAGCGCTGTCTGCTACTCAAGCTCCTAGGGGACGATGCCATCGAAGACCTGACGATGGTCTCCGGTGAGATCGAGGCGGAATACAGCCACGTCATGGCCGAACGCGCCCTCTCCACAGGACAGGTCGTCGTGTTCACCGAAGGGCAAGCCGAAGAGGAAGGGGAAGGGGCATTGCTCTCGGGCGTTCGCTCGGCGTTGTGTGCGCCGGTGTTCGTGCGAGGCCAACCCGCCGGCTGCTTCTACGTAGATCATCGCAATGTCAGTGGTCTGTTCGGCGAGGACGAGGAACGTCTGGCCGAGTTCATCGCGACCATCGCTGGCGCGGCCCTTGAGAACGCGGAAGGCTTCGCCGAGCTGCGCCGTCTGAATGAGACCTTGGAACAGCGCGTGGCCGAACGGACCGCCGCAGCCGAGGCGCGCGCAGGCGAACTCGCGGTGACCAACATCGAATTGGAACGGACTGCCGCCGAGCTGCGACGTTCCGAAGACGAGCTGCGTCTGGCCAAGGACGCCGCCGAGAAAGCCAATCGGGCCAAGAGCGATTTCCTGGCGAACATGAGCCACGAAATTCGCACCCCCATGAATGGTGTCATGGGGATGGCGGAACTAGCGTTGCAGACCACGCTCACGCACCAGCAGCGTGAATACATGAACATCGTGATGCAATCGGCCGACGCGCTGTTGCGGCTGCTCAATGACATCCTCGACTTCTCGAAAGTGGAAGCCGGAAAGCTCGAACTGGAGACGATCGCCTTTCCGTTGCGCGACAGCATGGGCGACGCGATGCACGCCTTTGGACTGCGGGCCGCCGAGAAAGGGGTGGAACTCACCTACCTCGTTCCACCGGATGTGCCCGACACGCTCATCGGCGATCCCGGACGACTCCGTCAGATCATCACCAACTTGGTAGGGAACGCGCTCAAATTCACAAACCGTGGTGAGATCGTCGTCGCGGTCACCATCGAGACGCTCGATGAGACACAAGTCGAGTTGCACTTCATTGTCAGTGACACCGGCATCGGGATTCCCGCCGAAAAGCAGCAGCTGATTTTTGAAGCCTTCAGTCAGGCTGACTCATCGACCACGCGCCGCTTTGGTGGAACTGGCTTGGGCCTGACCATCTCGATGCAGTTGGTCAAACTCATGGGCGGACTGCTCTGGGTCGAGAGTGAGGAAGGCAAAGGGAGCACATTCCATTTCACGGTTCGCTTCGGCCTCGCCAAAGATGCGCCAACGCATTCGTGGCTAAAACTCGAAGGCTTGGCGGGCCTGCCGGTGTTGGTCGTCGATGACAATCGAACCAATCGGCGCATCCTTGAAGATGTGCTGACCAATTGGGGAATGGAGCCGCATCTGGCAGCCGGCGGGCCTGAAGCGCTGGCTCAAATGGAAGACGCCGCCCATCGCGACGTCCCCTTCCGCTTGGCACTCCTCGACGTGATGATGCCGGACATGAACGGGTTCGCTGTTGCGGAACGCGTTCGGGAAAACCCGCGTCTGACAGGCTGCACCATGATCATGCTTTCCTCGGCCGGACAGACGGAGAATTCGGTTCGATGCGAGGAGTTGGGCATTGCGCGATACCTCATCAAACCGGTCAAGCAATCCGATCTGCGTGAGGCAATCTTGCGAGTCCTTGGCTCGCAAGAAATACCGATCCGCGTCACCGGACCGACGCCCGCCGAACTCGCCCATACACGGCGACCCCGCCGCATCCTGCTCGCGGAGGACGGGTTGGTCAACCAGCAAGTCGCGCGTGAGTTGCTGGAGTCGCGTGGGCATCGCGTGGTGGTGGCCAGCAACGGTCGAGAAGCGGTCGAGGCCATCGAACGCGAGTCGTTTGACCTCGTGCTGATGGATGTACAGATGCCGGAAATGGACGGCTTCGAGGCGACCGCGACCATCCGCCAACTGGAACAGCACACCGGAAGCCACATCCACATTGTCGCCATGACGGCACATGCGATGAAGGGCGATCGCGAGCGATGCCTGAAGTCGGGGATGGACGGCTATTTGTCCAAGCCGATCCAGTCTCAGTTGCTTTACGAAATGGTCGAAGGGGTTGCCGCCACCGCACGAGAAGATCACGATCCGCACGCCGAATCCAGCTCGAACGATTCGCCCACGGAATCCATCATGGATTGGAAAGCGGCCGTGGACCGAGTCGGAGGGCGTGTGGACTTGCTCAAACAGATGGTGGGCCTCTTCTTTAAGGAAACGGACAAGCTGTTACCCGCACTGCACACCGCGATCGCTCAACAGGACATGGTCAAAGTGCAGCGCAACGCCCACTCGATCAAAGGGTCCGCGTCGTGCTTTGCGGCTCCCCCAGCCGTGTCAGCAGCCGTGCGTTTGGAGTTCATGGGACGTGACGGCGACTTGACCGGCGCTGAGGAGGCCTATTCATTACTCGAACTCGAAATCGAACGACTCAGGCAGGCGTTGACGACATACCTGCAAGACACTCCACACTCATCGGTGTCTGGAAAAAAACAGGACTGAACAGATGGCAACGATATTGGTGGTGGATGATGTCGCGTTGGACCGGCACTTGGCTGGCACCTTGCTGGAAGAGCATTCCGGATGGTCCGCCGTCTACGCCGAAGATGGTCGAGAGGCCCTGTCCCTCATCAAGCTGAAAGTTCCCGATCTGGTGCTCACCGACCTGCAAATGCCGGAACTGAATGGCTTGGAATTGGTCGAGGCCATTCGCCGCGACTACGCACATGTGCCGGTCATCCTGATGACCGCGCACGGCAGTGAAGACATCGCCGTTGCCGCACTCAAACTCGGGGCGGCCAGTTACGTCCCCAAGCGAGACCTCGCTCGCGACTTGGTCCCCACGACCGAAAAAGTACTCGGTATGGCCCGCGTCAGTTGGAACCAACAACAGGTTCTGGATTGCCTGGTCGAAACCGAATTGCGTTTTGTCTTGTCCAACGACCCGCATCACGTCCAGCCACTCATCAGCCATCTTCAAGATCACATGACCATGATGAGCTTGGTGGACAAAGGGGGGCTGATCCGCGTGGGCACTGCGTTGCACGAAAGCCTCATCAACGCCATGGAACACGGAAACCTTGAACTCTCGTCGGAATTGCGCGAGAGCGAAGACATCGAAGCTTACAGGGGCCTTGTAGAAACACGTCGCCACCTGCCACCGTATCAAGCGCGGCGTGTGCTTGTGACCGCACGTTTCTCCCGCAATGAGGCGGTGTTTGTGGTGCAAGACGACGGGGGTGGCTTCAACACGTCCAAATTGCCAGACCCAACGGATCCGGCCAATCTGGGAAAATCGAGCGGCCGCGGCCTCTTCCTGATACGCACGTTCATGGACGAGGTAAGTTTCAACGAAGCGGGCAATCAGATCACGATAACCAAACGCCGCCGTTGAAACGAAAATGCCCGAGACCAGTGTCAATGCGATGTGAAAAAACGGACGGATGTGGCTCGCATCAAGAGCGCTGCTAATGCGAGTTGGACCTCGCGCGGTCTTTGATGAGACCTCTGCGCGGGGCGGCGTAAGCCCCTCGGTTCTTGGGCGTAAGCCCTCTTGGCAAGAACCGGGGGCTTATGCCACCCCACTCGGAAAGTTCTCACTTTGTGCCGCGTGAGGTATGGAATCAGAGTTCGATCGCAAGGAATGCTCAGTGAAAACCTCTTCCCCTCCCCGTGAAGACAACGAAACCGCTCTTCATGCTTGGGACCAACGTGTTGCTCCCGAGATGTTTTGGCTGTCCGTCTTTTCACTGCTGAGTCTCGCGGGGCTGCTGCATCTGCACGACAAGCCGGAATTCCAGCCGATCTTCATCGGGTGTGGACTGAGTTTGTTGGCGGTCTATCCGATCTGCTGGATCGACGCCTGCTGGGGAGGCCGACTCGGTAGCCGACAGGGACGTGCCCGCTGGTTGTACTGCGCGCTACCGCCACTGAGGTTGGGGGCACGCGATCATGCGACCGGCCTCAACGTGTGGTTGCCGGGTCTCGGTTGGCAGCAGGTCGGACATGCGTTGGAACAACGGTTGGAGCGAGCGTCGAGCGTGCCGATGATCGTGTTCGCGTTGATGGTTTTGCCGCTGACCGTCGCCGACTACTTCTGGGCGAATCGCCTGGCTTCTGACCCCTTATTGTCCGGCTTGTTGAACGGTGCGAATGGCCTGATCTGGTTCGCGTTTGCGGGGGAGTTCATCCTGCGGCTGTCGATCGCGGAGAGTAAATGGGCCTACATCAAGGGGCACATCGTTGATCTCGCGATCGTACTCTTGCCACTGTTCTCGTTTCTCCAAGCGTTGCGACTGGGGCGCGTGTTGCGGCTGCAACAATTGGCTCGCACATCCGGGAAGCTCTACCGGCTGCGTGGTGTCGCGTTGCGAGCGTGGCGGGCGTTGCTCCTCATTGATGCGGTGAGTCGCCTCATCAACGGACCTCCCGAACGGCGGCTCGTCACATTACGAGCCGCTTTGATACAGAAGGAGCGAGAGCTCGCCGACCTCCGCGCCGAGATCGCGAAGTTGGAATCAGCCGCATCACGGCAGTTGGACTCCATGTCTGAGCCGGGTGATCACAATCAGATTTCACAAGACGATCCGTCGCCAGGGCAAGCGGCCTGATCGCTGACAAGTGAAACCGTACGGGCAGCTCTTCTCTCCCTTCTTCATCTCCGCGCAACTTTGTGGAATGCGCTCTAGGCACAAAAAAAAACTTCCGCTACTTTCCTTCGCCCGCGTGGTGAGCGACTTCACCGCGCGTGGACGATTCCGGTTCGACATCACGCTTGAGATGGCAGGGAGGCCGTCATGAGCTACGGTAACAGTTCGCCGCGCTCGGTATCCAAAACCCGATGCGATGTGCAGATTCGCTGGATGATCCGCCGCGATATGTCTGAGGTTCTGGACATCGAGCGTCAGTGCTTCGAGTTCGCGTGGTCCGAGGAAGACTTCCTCTGTTGCCTTCGCCAACGCAACTGCATCGGCATGGTGGCCGAACGTCAGGAGCGAATCGTCGGCTTCATGATCTACGAACTGCTCAAGTCGCAGCTTCACGTTCTCAACTTTGCCGTTGCCCCGTGGTCGCGACGACAGGGTGTGGCCAGCCAAATGGTCGAGAAGCTCGTCAACAAGCTCTCGCAACAGCGGCGTCAAGAAATCAGTCTTGAGGTGCGTGAGACCAATCTTGCGGCACAACTCTTCTTCCGTAGCCAAGGTCTGCATGCCGACGGCGTGCTGCGCGGTCACTACGAAGACACGGAAGAAGACGCCTACGTGATGCGGTATCAGCTCTACCCCGACGACGAACAGATTCTTCCCTTCGTTCCCCGCAATCGCATCGCCCGCATCGGAGAGGACTACGACGCGGAAGCCGCTTGAAGACGCGAAGGGCCTGCGGTCGTAGTCATCAAAGACGGACGCGCGAGCAAAGGTTTCGTGGTCCTGCGCCTTCGCTTGCGCATCAGCCTTTGATGGGGCGAATTCTCGGCTGCTCGCGCTATCGGGCCGCGCTCAACAGAACGGTCGCTCCCTGACCACCGCCGACGCACAATGATGCCAGCGCGCGTGCGCCGTCGCCTCGGCTGAGTTTGTGGGCGAGGTGGACGATCAATCGCGCGCCGCTGGCTCCGATCGGGTGTCCCATCGCGATCGCTCCGCCGTCAGGATTGAGACGCGACTCGTCCAGAGACAGCTCGCGAACGCAGGCCAAAGTTTGAGCCGCGAACGCCTCGTTGATCTCGATCGTGTCGAGCGAACCCAAGTCGAGCCCGTCGCGCTCGACAAGTTTGCGAATCGCATGAACCGGGCCGAGACCCATCAGCTTTGGATCGCAACCGCACGTCGCGCCGCCTTCGAGAACGGCGAGGACCGGCCAGCCGTTTTGCCGAGCAACGTCACGCTCGGCAACGACCAGCATCGCGGCTCCGTCGTTGATGCCGCTCGCGTTGCCCGCCGTGACCGATCCTTGGGGATCGAATGCGGGCTTCAAGCCGGCCAGCCCTGCGAGTGTCGTCTCTGCGCGAGCGTGTTCATCTCGGTCGAGCTTATCGAACGCAACCAACTCCTCCACAAACCGCCCCGCCACGCGAGCCGCCTCGTACCGCTGCTGACTGCGCAACGAGAACTCATCCTGTTCGGCTCGCGTGATGCCGTACTTCACGGCGAGACTCTCGGCCGTGAAGGCCATGTGTCTGTGATCGAACGCATCAACGAGGCCGTCCTTCAACAACGCATCCACCAATGAAGCGTCTCCAAACTTCAGGCCGCTCCGCGCGCGAGGCAACAGATACGGCGCGTTCGACATCGACTCGGTCCCGCCACACAAGACGACGCGCGCGTCACCCGCCTTGATCGCTTGAGCCGCCAGCAACACGGCCTGCATCCCCGACGCGCACATCATGTTGACCGAGTACGCGGGAACCGAGAGCGGCAAGCTCAGTCGAACGCCGACCTGCCGCGCGACATTCATCCCCAACCCCGATCCGACCACGTTGCCCACGATCACCTGATCGATCAGGGCCGAGTCGAGTCCATGGAGAGCGGCGGCTCCCGCAACACATGCCAGATCCACTGCCGACTGATCCTTGAGCGCCCCCAAGAACCGACCGATCGGAGTCCGCTTCGCCGCGACGATACAAATTTCGTTCATGTTGCTGTTCTCAGTCGCAGTGAATTAGTGGGAGCGAAGGTTGAGAGATCATGGTGGCGGTTAAGAGGCCGACTTCAATGTGCTCGCTCACGTCCTCGCTGACGCTTCGGGTTGGTGTCGCACGTCTCATAGCTTCCGTTTGAGAACCGTGCGATCGTCTCGTTCGTCGTAGGGACGGACGCGCAGATACCACTTCTGCCAGAGATCGGCGGAATCCTTGCGCCACTTGTCGAGGTGTTCTTTTCGAGCCTCGTCCGTCGCGTCTTCAATCAAGCCCTCAGTCGGTTCGAGCGGCAGGCCACACCCTTCCGGTCTACGGCTGAGGATGCTGAGTCCGATGCTGGCCTCGCGGGCAACCGCTTCGTCGGCGTCACGCAACCCGGCAATCAGCAGTGGTGCGACGCTGATATTGCCCGTGCGCCCAAGCGCCCACCTCGCCGTTCGCCGCACTTCGACTCGCGGATCAACGGCCAGCTTTTTCAAGCGGCCCACTTGAGCGATCAGTTCCTCGGGACGATCCAATTGCACCGCCTCGACGACTGCGGCCTGAACCGCCTCCACTTTGGCTTCGCCTGACTTTTCGAGTTCGGCCAACAGCCCATCGACCGGCCCCTGCATCTTTCGAGCGGCCGCCTGACCTTCTTTGATCTGCACCGCGTCGAGCTTGTCCGGCAAGCCGCGACCTCCGACTAACAGGCCACCGCCGACCAACGGTGCCTTCCGCGCCTTGGGAAGAATTGTCGAAGTCGCCTTCGTCAGGAACAGGATCGCCAACGACGTTGCTGGCATCTCATGTTCATCATCCGACCAACTCCCATTGGGCCGTTGTCGTAACAGTAGCTCATCAGCCCCGACATCAAACCAGTCATGTGATCCGATCCTCTCGACATCAAGTAATGCGGCCACACGCTCGACCGAATAGAAGTAATAACAGCCATGCGCCGTGAATTGATGAGTTCTCTCGGTGTAGTGGTTGCCCATCCACTTCACGCTTTCTTTCAACGCCTTATCGATCTGTGATACCGGCAAAGTCGGCGTCATTTTTACTTTTGGAGCGGTGGGCTGTCGTTCCTCCTGAAACCGTTCCAGCACACCGAACCGTCGCGCAGTGGCCGCCGGACGCGTGCCGTCATCGAATTGAATATCGGTATAAAGCTCGCGCCGAATGATGAGCAAACATCCCGTCCCGGCAGCAGTCATGGTGTTTCTGGATGTCCTCTGCTCTGGAGCCGAGTTCGGGGCTTCGTAGGGGTGATAACCAAAGCCACCGTCGCCGACTTGCGTACGAATTAACCACTGGGCAGTCTTCTCCCATGTCTCGACGGGCACATCGACACCGGCTCGCGACGCCGCCCACAGGCCGAGAATCGCGTATTGCGTGATGCTGGTGTCGCCGTAATTCGGCTGATTGTTATCGGTGTTGTAGAACCACGCGCCGCAGGGGCGTTGCTGTGCGATCAGAAACTTGGCGATGGCCTGCAACTGCGGCAGGTATTCGACCGGATCAACCGCCTCCAGCAACATCGCATCGACACCCGCCTCATAGTTGAAATGGTGTCCCGGAAGATAAACCTCCGACTTGACCTTCGCGCCGACCTCCTCAACCGCGTTGGTCACTTGAGGGTGCTTCTTGTCGGTTCCCGATTTGATGAGGGCATAACTAACCAGACTCGCTTCCGCCCCGCTCAGGCGTTTCGACAGTAGAAACGTCTGGGCACGTTTGATCGCTTCATCCACGCGAGCCTTCTCGGCCGCGCGCAACGCCGTTCCCGACAGATCGCCCGCGACCACGACCCACACCGCAATCACGAGCCAGCGAAGAGCGGCGGCTTTTGAATAGAGTCGAAACAAGTGGAGTCTCCCTCAAACGATGCGAGCGACGGCGACCGGAAGACACTCACGGCACCGAATGGTGGCACGCCTTCCGGTCCGTCACATCAACACTTCAACGCGACGATTGTGCCGTAAAGAATTGGCCAACCCAAGTGTCAGCGAAACTCGGGCAAGGCAACGGCCTTGTTTCATTTGGCGGAGTCACACGAACCACCCCTCATTCCGCAGCCTTGGAAGAGCGGTTGCCAGGTCGGTTGGTCGTGATCCAGACGAAGACACGTCCCGCCTCATCCTGCCAGATTTGGCGGGACAGTTTCTGCGGGATGACCATCTGTTTCAGGGCCACACTCCATGAAGTCTGCCCTCGTTTGAAAGAGACCTTCAACTTGGTGAGGTCCACGTTCTTCTTGTCCAGTTCCGCGTAGTCCACCAACACCGGCGTCTCCGACAACTCTGACACGGCCAGCAACACGTCGCTCAGGTCCACTTGGTCCAATTCAATCGTAGTCATCGAAAAGAACTTCGGAGCCGCTTTGAATCGCTGTTGTTGCAACGGCCAACCGACCGGCCAGAAATCGTCACGCTGACCGAGCGGTTCGACGAGCAGTTCCAATCCGCCGCTCGGAGTTCGGTTCGGACGAAAGCCCAGCCCGCAGTCATTGAGTGCGATTGCCAGTGCCGTCGCAGCGCTGAAGCCTTTCAATTCTTGCCTGACCACACTGCGCGTCTCGCGCGTCTTCAATGCGTCGCTGGCCGATTGGCTCCACTTCAGCGGGTGCTGTTCGGGGAGCGGCAACGTAAGGACGGCTTCTCGGATCGGCAGACCGACCACAGTCGCGTCGGCCACCTTGCCGAGGCTGTCATACACGCGTGCGAACTGATCCTTCGTCAATCCCCACAGCGGCTGTCCTTCGGGAGAACCTTGTGCCCCATAGGTTCTCAGTGAGTCGATCCATTCCTTCAACTTGGCTCCGTCGGACATCGTGAAACTGCGGTCGGGAAACGTGATCTTCCCCGCACGATCCAATGTCCCGATGGCCGTGACATAACGCAACGTGCCGACTTCTCGCTCGCGCACTTCCGGCATGTCATCGAGGCCCCCCTTTTGAATTTGGAGTGACACGTCGAGCGGCTGCATCAGCTTCAGCCATTGCTGGCCATGCAACGCCCCCCCTTCGGTCCCCGACAGCAGTTTGATCTCGATGAATGTCGAGCGAGGTCGAGCGGGCGTTCCGGTCAGCCCCGCCGCTTCCGGTTTGAGCTTCGTCTTCGGGCCCTGCGCCGCAGCGAACTCGATCGCCCCCAGCAGCCACCCGAGAGACAAGACCATCGCCGGCCAAATGCTTCGCTGCGTCATGTCCTGCTTCCGTGAGGGATCTCATCAACATCCAACGTCGCCAACGCGGCGCATCGTAGGTCAGGCTCGCGCACGACGACAAGGCGAACAATCTGCGACCGTGATCGCGGATCGCTCCCACTTAGGGCCATCGTGTTACTCAATTGTGGGTGCCACGATCACGGAGCTTCGATGTGGCCGCAGGGCCATCGCCTTGTTGGAGCGAGGCCAGTTGTAGGGTGTCGTCGAGTCTTCGAGACGCACCATTCTCGCTTTGTTTTGGTGCGTCTCGAAGACTCGACGACACCCTAC
>Ga0114966_10002950_pt1 | contig 15089 bp, 21 predicted proteins | sample M_130207_XF_Meta_FD_87029 | JGI IMG/M metagenome (GOLD analysis project Ga0114966, IMG submission 87029) | Freshwater microbial communities from Lake Montjoie, Canada to study carbon cycling - M_130207_XF_MetaG | ecosystem: Environmental > Aquatic > Freshwater > Lake | place: Lake Montjoie... | reverse complement strand
TTGGATCTTTTGCCCCCAAAAACGGCTCAATAAGCCACTATCAGGAGAACATCGACTAGATATGACTCGAAACCCTCAAAACGGCTTAGAACAGCCTCCTACGGCTTACCTAGGGGCGACAGAACCGCGTATTAGGTCAAAACCCGTCGATTTACCGTCCCTTGGACAGGAAATGATTGATTTTTGCGAACAAATCATCAATCCGGTGACTGGTGAGCCTTTTAAATTGCTTCCCTGGCAAAAACTACTGGCAATAGAGATGCACCGCGTCAAGCCTGATGGACGCTGGTATCACAATGAGGTCGGCGTCATCATGGCTCGGCAAAATGGCAAGTCCACTTTTATGCAGCTTCGAATCCTGGCTGGAATGTTTTTATGGGGCGAACGCTTGCAAGTCCACACCGCTCACAAACTCACGACCTCATCTGAAATCTTTTGGAAGATTGATGAGATTATCCAAGCCAATGAACAACTTGTGACTCGGTTTGTTAAGAAGTACGAAACTAAAGGAAGCCAGGAGATCAAGTTAAACGATGGCACTCGATACCTGGTTAGAGCCAATAACTCGGCTGCTCGCGGAATCGCAGCACCGGACGTAATTCATCTCGATGAAGTCCGTGAATACAAAGATGACGAAGTGTGGGCATCGCTTCGCTTTACTCAAATGGCATCCAAAAATCCAATGGCGATTATGTATTCAAATGCCGGAGACCAACATTCCGTAATCTTGCTTCGCATGAGAGAGCGAGGATTAGCAGCTGCTGCCGGATCAAATGATGCAATTGGCTGGTTTGAATGGTCGGCAGAGCCAGGTTGCGCTATCGATGACATGAATGGTTGGCAGCAAGCCAATCCGAGCCTTGGACACACAATCCACATCGACAATCTCAGATCCGCAATGTCAGATGATGAGTCTATTATTCGCACAGAACTTTTGTGCCAATGGGTAAGCCAGATCAATCCAGCCATCAATCCGTCAAGTTGGTCAGAGTGCGCATCCGAGGGTATGCTCGCTTTGGATCGGGAGCAACCAACTTGGATGGCTATTGATCTGAGCCCAGATCGAAAAGCAGCTGCGTTAGTTGCAGCGCAACGACTTGTTGGGGACAAGTTCTGCGTTGTATTACTGGAAACGTATTCGAATCCAGTTTCGATTGATGACAAAGACCTCGCAAACAGTATCGCTGTCTGGACGAAGCGATATAGCGTGGAGACGGTCGCTTACAGTCGTCAAACGGCTGGCGCAGTTGCTTCTCGGTTGATTCCGGCAGGTATTCCAACAACTGCCATCGATGGAGCCATTTATGGTCAGGCTTGTGATGAAATGTTGTCGGCTATTACCTCCCAGCGATTAGTCCACACAAATCAAGCCGAATTGAATAAGCAAGTTTTATCAGCGGTCAAACTTCCATTTAAAGATGGAGGTTGGTACTTAGGACGAAAAGCATCTGGAGCGACAATTTGCGCCACGGTTGGAATGGCAATGGTTTGTCACTTTGCGACACGTCCTGACTCCGAAGTCGATATCGTGTTAGGTTGATTATGGTATAATTTTGTGCTAATGGCACTCAAAGATTTATTCGCTAAGGCTCCTCAACCTGCTATGACGGTTGACGCAGCTGCGACTCCAGTACCTTACAATATTTCAACCGCAAGCAGTTTATTCGGAACTTTAGGATCTGCTTCACGCCAGCAAGCAATGGCGATTCCGACAATCGCAAGAGCGCGTAACATTTTATGCAGCCTTGCAACATTGCCATTAGAGCAATACGTTAAAAGTACCGGCGCACACGTCGAACCCAATCGAGTAATAAATCAACCTGATTCGCGCGTTCCCGGTTCTGCTATTTATGCTTTCATTGCTGAGGATTTGTTATTTCACGGCGTGGCGTATGGACAAGTCATGTCTATGTATGCAGATGGACGAATTCAAGAATGGACGCGCGTTGCACCAGATCGCGTAACAGAAACGCTGAACGCGGCATCAACAGAGATAGTTGGATTTAGAGTTGACGGTTATGACGTGCCAACAATGGGAGTTGGATCTCTCGTTGTATTCAATGGTATGGATGAAGGATTCTTATCTCGCGCAGGTCGCACGATCCGCGCAGCTATTGCGTTAGAAAACGCATCAGAGGCATTTGCTAAAGAACCTGTACCAATGATGGTTCTAAAGTCAAACGGAACAAATCTTACTAGCGAGCGTATTGGCAAATTGCTTGAAGCCTGGCGCGTAGCCCGCAGCACTCGGAGCACAGCATTTCTGAACGCCGACGTGGAATTGCAGGCTATGGGAATTGATCCAAACAAACTGCAACTAAATGAGGCACGTCAGTATGTAGCGTTAGAATTATGTCGCGCTATTGGCTTGCCTGCATATTTTGCAAGTGCTGAAACAACATCAATGACGTATTCAAACGCTACGGCGGAACGTCGCTCCCTTATCGATTTTGGTGGACGCAATTTGCTCGTCGCAATAGAACAGCGTCTATCAATGCCGGATTTTGTCGGCCAAGGCAATGAAATCCGTTATTCGCTAGACGAATACCTACGCGGTAATCCTTTGGAGCGCGCGCAGGTTTATGAAATCCTGAATCGTATTGGCGCAATGAGCGTTCAAGAGATTCGCGAAGAAGAGGATCTAATCGACACATGAAAATAACAATGCCGGTAACAATTACTGCATCTGATGCTGAAACACGCATTATTGCAGGACGAATTGTGCAATGGGACGCAGAAGGTAACACATCTGCTGGTCGCACAAAGTTTCTACCTAACTCAATCGAGTTTGGCAAAAACACAAAACTAGTTTTAGAACATAACCGCACAAAGCCTCTAGGCAAGTTGGTTGAATGGTCACAGGATGATACAGGTATTACTGCATCATTTAAGATCGCAAAGACAACTGCTGGAAATGATGCTTTGGAAGAAGCTGCAACTGGACTACGTTCAGATTTTAGCGTCGGCGTCGAAGTAGATGCGTGGGATAACAAGGATGGCGTAATGGCTATCAGCGCATCGAAGTTAATTGAAGTTTCACTCGTAACTGATGGAGCAATCCCAGGTGCGGAAGTGGAAAAGGTTGCAGCAACCGAAACACAAGGACAGGCTGCAAGCGAATCAACCCCGGAGCCTCAGATCGAGGAACCTAAGACCGAAGGAGATGACCTAGTGTCAGAAACCGTTTCAGAGGCAGTATCAACCGAAGCGGTTGAAGCTGCTAAGGCAGAAGTCAAAGCGACTTCATATCCACTCAATTCACAAAAGGTTCGTAACCCAATCGTTGACAAGGCTTCATATTTGGAGCACTCAGTTCGCGCATCTTTGGGCAGCGATGAATCAAAGTTGTACGTTGCAGCAGCAGCGGACACAACAGACAATGCTGGTCTAGTACCAACACGTCAACTAACAGAGGTAATCAATGGCATCTCAAACGCAGATCGCCCAATCATTGACTCAATCTCACGCGGAGCACTACCTGATGCAGGTATGACTTTCGAGATTCCAAAGATCACAGTTGCTCCAACAGTTGCTGTTGCATCTGAGGCAGGAACACCATCAAATACAGATATGAACTCAGCGTTCGTTTCAGTAGATGTTAAGAAGTACATTGGACAGCAAGTATTTAGCCTCGAAATTCTTGACCGCAGCTCACCAGCGTTTTTCGCTGAGTTAGTTCGTCAGATGGAGTTTGCATACGCAAAGGCAACAGATGTTGCAGTTGGAACAGCACTTATTAACGGTGGAACAGATGGCGGAAACCGCGCAGCACTTACAACAGGTGCTTTAGTTTCTGACTTTGTTTCAGATGCAGCTGTTTCTATCTACAAGGGAACACTTGGATTTGCACAAAACATCATCGTATCTCCAGAACAATGGGGCGCGCTAATGGGCTTGGTTGATTCTTCAAACCGTCCAATTTTCAATCAGACAATTAACCCTCAGAACGCTGGCGGAACATTGACTGCAACAGCAGTTCGCGGAAACCTACTAGGTCTTAACCTACGTGTTTCAACTGCATTAACAGATGGCTCAGGACTTGGCGATAACACACTTCTCGTTGTAAATCCAGATGCTTACACATGGTACGAATCAGCACGTCTATCACTACAGACAAACGTGATCTCATCAGGTCAGGTTCAAGTTGCTTACTATGGTTATGGCGCAATCGCGACAAAACTTGGCGCAGGCGCATACCGCTTCATGGTTGCATAAGTAACCAACAATTAATCATGCCGGGGGGGTTGCTCCCGATCTCCCCGGCAGCAGTTTAGAGAGGATGAAATGCCAAGTATTATCACAGCATCAGAGTTGAGATCAGTGCTTGGCGTTTCGTCTGCTCTTTATTCAGATGCATATTTGAACGATATAATCGATACATCTGAGGCAGTTATCTTGCCTTTGCTTACAACATTTTCTGCACCGATTCAAATGGTTTCGCTGACAAGCAATGTCGCAACCTTTACGACGGTAGGAATCCATGAGTTTACAGAAGGACAATCAGTTGTCATCGCAGGATGCGGAACACCATTTAACGGCACTCGAACAGTCAATGATGATGTCGATGCATACGCATTTACAGCAAACATCACTAATGCCGATGTCCTCGAAAAGAATGTTATCCCTAGTGGAACCGCAACACTTACAGGCGCTTCAACTTATGTTGGAGTTGCAGCGGTCGAATCCGCGATCATGGTAGTTTCGGTTGAAGTTTTTCAATCTCGTACTGCTCCAGGCGGACAGATTGAAGGCGTAGATTTTACACCGTCACCATATCGAATGGGGCGCAGCTTGTTTAATCGTTGCGTTGGTCTCCTAGGACCTTATATCGATGTTGAAACGATGGCTCAGTAATGCCTAGCACTATTCTTTCAGCGGTTCGCACTCCTCTTGCCACAGCTCTTGCTGGAGTTTCTGCCAACATATTTAGTTATGTTCCAGAACAGATTCCGGCTCCTGCTGTTGTCGTCGTTCCGGATTCTCCATATATGGAGTTTGAGACAATCGGCAAGAGTACCTTTCGATGCAAGTTAAATTACACGATAACCTGCTGCGTTGCTTACAACAGCAACCCAGCCTCGCTTGATAACATCGAGCAGTTAATAACAAGTGTTGTGGCGGTTATACCGGCTGGATATGAACTCCAGGTAGTTGATCGACCAACAGTCACACAAGTAGGCGCTAGTAACTTGCTAGTCGCGGACATACGCGTATCCACTTGGTATACGCAGACAGCATAAGGAGAACCAATAATGCCAACAACAGTCATTACGGGTCGCGACCTCGTTCTAACCATCGCAACAGTAAACTACGATGCTCAGACAACTAGCGTGACTCTCGTAAACTCACCAACTATCGATATTTACCAAACCCTCGATGGTAAGGCTTTTAAACACACAGACGACAATTGGACTCTTAACGTAGAGTTACTTGCCGACTGGGGTGTTGCATCATCACTATTCGAAGCAATGTGGACTGCAGCTGATACAAACCCAAATACAACTCTTGCAGTATCTCTAACAGCTGCAACAGGCGCAGTATTTGCTTGCAACGTCTTGCCAGTATTCCCAACAATCGGTGGCGCTGCTCCAGGAGCACAGACTGATACTTGGGCGCTACAAGTAGTTGGAACACCAGCAGACACATTCAGTTAAAATCTACCAACGGGAGCACAGATGAAACTACCAATAACAATTACATATAACTCAGGCGACGAAGCAACTTATACGGCTCAGCCTCCTGAGTGGGCAAAGTGGGAGAAGGCAACTGGCAACACGATTTCTCAGGCTAATGACAAGATTGGCATTTGGGATCTTATGTTTTTGGCTTATAACGCTTATAAGCGAGAGAACGCTGGAAAGCCTACTAAGTCTTACGAAATTTGGTCTGAGACCGTTGCTGACGTAACAGTCGGAGACGATAGCCCAAAAGCCACGAACCAGGAAGCATAAGGCGGATCCTCGTCAATCTAGCAATAGAGACGGGGATACCGATGCAATACTGGGAGGACGCGGACGACATTTTAACGGCGATAGATATATTGAAGGAGCGATCGGATGGCAGATGAAGTCAAGATCGCTTATGACAAATCAGATCTACGCGGTATTGCCAGGGCTTTCAAAGGTATGTCCGATGAAGCCGTTGAAGCTGCTAAAAAGGAAAGTTCTAATCTTGCTGAGTATGCTGCTGGACAGATTAAGGTCTCAGCAGCGACTCGCACGGTTTCAGGTACTGCTGCTCGCCGTATTGCTGATGGAGTTAAGGTAAGTAGGACTTCTAAACTTGGTGAGTTCAGTTATGGATTTGCCCGTCAAAAATTTAGCGGTGGCGGTTCAACTTTAGATTTACTTTATGGTATGGAGTTTGGATCTAATCGCTTTAAGCAGTTTCCAAAGCGTACGCCAAACAAAGGGAGAGGCAATTCTGGATATTTTATTTATCCAACATTGCGTCAGATTCAGCCTCAGTTGGTTGAGAAGTGGGAAACAGCATTTAGCAAGATATTGAAGGAGTGGGATTAATGGCAGGTAATAGAACCCTTAAACTCTCGATTCTTGCTGACGTCGATGATCTTAATAAAAAGTTAAAAGCAGCCAATGAAGATGTAGCAGCATCTGCTGGCAAGTTAGAAAAGTTTGGCAAGGTTGCAGGTGCCGCGTTTTTAGCAGCTACTGCTGCTGCCGGTGCCTATGCAGTTAAGATTGGCGTTGATGGAGTTAAGGCTGCACTAGCCGATGAACAGAGCCAGGTTAAACTAGCCTCAGCATTAACTAATGCAACAGGTGCAACTAATGCACAGATTGCAGCAACTGAGAAATCCATTGACAAGATGGCTCGCGCAACTGGTATTGCAGATGATTCCCTTCGTCCAGCTCTGGCTCGTTTGGCTTTATCGACTGGCTCAGTCAGTAAGGCTCAAGATTTATTATCTCTTGCTCTTGACATATCAACTCAGACAGGCAAGCCACTTGAAGGCGTAGCAAACGCTTTGGGCAAGGCTTACGATGGTAACAGCGCAGCTCTTGGTCGTTTAGGTATTGGATTAACTGCTGCTGAATTGAAAGCAATGTCCTTTACTGATGTTCAAACAAAACTCAGCGATCTATTTGGTGGCGCAGCTGCTAAAAACGCTGAGACTTACCAAGGTCGTATGGATCGACTAAAGGTTGCTTTTGACGAATCAGTTGAAGCAATCGGTTACAAGTTATTGCCTATCCTCCAATCATTAATTGATATCATCTTGACAAAGGTAGTACCAGGCTTTGAAAAGTTTGCTAAACTCTTTGATCCAATCAAGCAAGCAATCGACCGTAATAAAGATTCTTTTCAAGCCCTCGGGTCATTTATCGTTGATTACATTGTGCCAGTTTTTACGGTTGCACTTGGTGGAGCCATCTCCTTCGTGGCAAAGATTGCCGGTGGAGTTGTAGATATTGTCGGCGGAGTTATCAATGTAATCCGTTCGCTTGTATCCGGCTCCATCGATGGCATTAATGCTCTTATTAAGGCTTACAACGCAATTCCAATCTTGCCTAACATTCCAACTATCTCTAAGCCTTCATTTACAGCGCCATCAGTCTCAGCGCCAAAGATAACTACACCGACTTACGTCGCTCCTAAAATCTCATCATCAACTACTAGCAGTTCATCAAGTGGAACATCATCTGCCTCTAAGTCAGCTGCGACTGCTACTAAAGATTTAGCCTCTGGCTTTGCATCTAACTCGGGAGTAAGCACAACTACTCTTGCCGGAATCATGGCAGCGTCTGGACCAAGTATTAATCTAACCGTCAATGGTGCAATCGATAGCGAATCAACGGCTCGTCAGATCGTTGAAATTCTTAATAACTCGACTGCTCGTGGTGGCGGTGGCGGAGTTGGAGCGTTCCAAACAGTATGAGCCAATGGACTCCTGATTGGGCTGTTTCAATTAATGGCGCTGGCGACGTCACTAATCTGACTCTTTCCAACCTGACAATTACATCAGGTAGAACTGACATTTACTCTCAGCCTTACGCTGGATATTGCAATGTTGAGATTGTTAACCTTGACCAGTCACCAATATCTATAGATATAAATGACCAAGTAGTAATCAAGGTCAAGGACTCTACTGGGGCTTATGTTAATATCTTTGGTGGCTTTGTCTCAGACATCGACGTAACAGTCTATGACGCAGGTTCTAACGGCATTTCAGAGCGTATTAAGGTAATTGCCTTGGGTGCTTTGTCTAAACTGCCTAAGAGCCTCACAACGGGCGTTTTAAGCAAGGATTTTGACGGCGACCAGATATACACAATTCTTTCAGACTTGCTCCTTAATAACTGGAATGAAGTGCCAGCAGCTGAAACATGGGCTGCTTACGATTCAACAATTACATGGGCAACTGCTGAGAATGTAGGACTAGGTGAGATTGATACTCCTGGTAATTATGAATTAACTTCTCGTTCATCAGACACTACTAATGTTTATTCTCTTGTTTCTGCCTTGGCTACCTCTGGATTTGGTTATTTGTACGAGGACGCCAGCGGACGAATCGGGTATGCGGACAGCACTCATCGAGCAGATTATTTAGGCAATAACGGTTATGTGGAGTTATCTGCCAATACTGCACTTGCTCGGGGTATCAGGACTCAAAAGCGTTCAGGCGATGTCCGTAACGATGTCACAATTATTTATAAAGCAAATGCAACGGCTAATGCTTTTGACGCACAATCTCAATCGATTTATGGACCACAGCAATACCAGATCACAACCTCACTTGAAAACTTATTAGATGCTGAGGAGCAAGCAGATTTCTATTTAGGACTGCGAGCCTTCCCACAGGCTCAGTTTAAGGAAATTACTTTCCCTCTGGCTAATGGAGAATTAGACGATACTGATCGCGATGCCTTGCTGAATGTCTTTATGGGGCAACCTTTGGATATTACCGATTTGCCGGTAAATATAACTGACTCACGTTTTCAAGGTTTTGTCGAGGGTTGGACTTTTCAGGCTGGATATAACCAACTAAACCTCACCCTGACTCTCAGCCCTACGGCATACTCAATCATCACAACTCGTTGGGATCGGGTAAACGCAGCCGAGACTTGGAACACTTTAAGCCCGACCCTACAATGGATTGACGCTACAATAGTAGCCTGATAAAGGAGAAACATGGCAACAACAACTAACTTCGGGTGGGAAACACCGCACGATACTGACCTCGTAAAGGACGGCGCAGCTGCTATCCGTACTGCTCTAGGTGGCGTGGATACATCCTTTGTCGATCTTAAAGGTGGCACGACTGGACAAATCTTAGCAAAGGCATCCAACACGGATCTGGATTATTCTTGGGTCACAAACGATGTCGGTGATATAACAGCAATAACAGCTGGATCAGGTATTGCGGTGACAAGCGGTACTGGACCCGTGCCGTCCGTAGCACTCGATCTGACCGCTGCAAATGTGTTCACAGCTGCACAAACAGCAACACGCTTTATCGTTACAGGTTCAACCATTGCTACAAATGGCATGTATCTATCGGCTGCAAATACAGTAGCCTTCAGCACTAACTCGAACCTAGTGATGGCAGTCAATTCAGCAGGTGAGTTTACCGTTGGTGCAACAGCAGGTCGGACAGGTAATTCACTTTCAGTTACTAAAACAATTACAGGCTCAACATCTGGTTGGGGCATAAATGTTTCAGGCACAATCCAATCAGGTGTTATTGGAAACGCCCGTATGTTTGTTTCAACACCTTCAACAGTTGCTTCTGCATTCACCGTTGGTGAAATGTCTCACTATTTTGCGACTGGTGTGACTATTGGTGCAGGTTCATCTGTAACTAACCAATACGGATTTTATGTTGAATCTGCCATGAACACAGCCACGAACAACTACTCTTTCAGAGGTGCGCTTGCTGCATCAGGTTCTGCGCGGTTTAACCTGTATATGGACGGCACAGCTCCCAATTTCTTTAATGGGCGAACTGGTATTGGTGCAGGAATTACAACAACTTACCAAGCAAGAATTAGCAACATACAAAGCACAAGTGACATAACTTTGGCTACTACTAACTTTGCAGCACAAACAGCCGATTCCTTTGTTGTTCAAGATAGTACATCTACTTTGATCTTTGGCGTTGATTCTGCTGGTATTACTAAGCACATAGCAGCAAACACAGCAACAACAGTCGGTGCAGCAGGTGGCGCTTCAGCACTACCACTAACACCAACTGGTTATCTAAAAATACAAGTCGCCGGCACACAGTATAAAGTGCCTTACTACGCAGCATAAGGGATGAAATAAATGACAATAGACTACTCAAAATACTTATCGGACGATCAGAAAAAGAAGTTACTTCATGATCGCTTAGCACAATTTGCAGCTGAGGCATACCAGCACTCAATCAATGCTCAGGTTGCCGAAACACTTGGCAATGATGAAGGTGTTGAAAACGCTGCTACAGCGCTATCAATTCTTGAAGCTGCTATCGATGCACACGAGGCTGAACTAGGTTCGATTAAGTAATCAATGAAAGCACGACTCAGCAAATCAGCGATTCAACTCAGGGAGCAAATTGATGATACCTTCCCGGATAGAGATCGCACTTCAGATGGATGGATCGGCGACACACGACATTCTGCGCGCAAGTCAGATCATAATCCTGATGAGCAAGGCTGGGTACGTGCCATCGATATCGACCGTGACTTATCCGGAAAGTCAAAACCTGACCTCATGCCCGACCTTGCAGATCAGATTCGACTCTATGGCAAATCTCATCCTGAAAGAATTGCTTATGTCATATTCAACGGCAAAATTGCTTCAAGCAAAAAAGCCTGGGCGTGGCGTAAATACGACGGAATCAATCCGCATACAAAGCACGTCCACATCTCGTTTCAAAAGATTTCTGATGAGGCTTCAGATTTCTTTCAAATCCCAATGCTAGGAGGCAAACTATGAACATGAAAAACCCTTATATCCTTACTGCTGGTGCATTTTTAGCAGCTTGGGCAGGATCTAATTTCTCACTTGATTACAAGGCAATCATGTTTGCCGTTTTGTCAGGCGTATTTGGTTATGCCACTCCTACAAAAAAGTGAGTGCAAATGATTGGGCTGGGTTCATCCTTGCCATTGTCTCGACGCTTGCTGTATTTGTTGGCGGTTTGCGTTATTTGGTTCGCGGTTGGCTGTGGACTCTTACGCCGAATGGTGGATCATCTCTCGCTGACCGATTGGCAAGAATAGAGACACGCCAAGAGCAGATGATGGAACTTCTCAAAAAGTAAGGAACACTTATCCACATGGCAAAGAAAGCAACTAAAGACCTAGTTGAGCAAGATTATTCTGCACTTGATGCGTACTGCATAGGGATGTATGAATTTGCTCAAAGTCTAAAGCGAGCAGGTTTTGATGAGGAAACAGTCCTTGGCATTATTGTGGAACATTCTGCCTATCCTGCTTGGATCTTGCCAGATCCTATCGAACCAGAACGGTTCGGTGACTATGAGGACGACGACGACGAGGACTAATGACAGTAAAACGAATTGCTTGGATTTCAGATATCCAGGCACCGTTCTTTCATGAAGCAGCAGTCAAGAATCTAGGCAAGTTTTTAAGGGCTTACAAGCCTCACCAAACCATCTGTATTGGTGATGAAATTGATCTACCGCAGCTTGGCGGGTTTGCTCAATCATGGCAAGAAGTCGAAGGCAACATCGATGAGGATCGCAAACTCACTTTAGAGATTCTTCAATATCTTGGCGTTACTGACGTCGTTGGATCTAATCACGGCGCTCGCGTTTACAAGGCTCTATCCCGCAGATTACCGGCATTTATGAATCTGCCTGAGCTGCGTTACGACAAATTTATGGGGTACGACAAAGCCGGCATCCGGTACCATCCAAACGGATTTGATTTTGCTCCTGGCTGGCATACTTGTCATGGAGATGCTTTTCCACTATCGAATAAACCTGGACAAACAGCCCTTAACGGCGCCATGCGTATGGGTAAATCAATCGTGTCAGGTCATACCCATAGACTTGGGCTATCTGCCCATTCAGAAGCCTCTGGAGGGCGATACGGGCGTATTGTATGGGGTGTTGAAGTCGGCAACCTTGTAGACCTTGCAAGCCCCGGTATGGGCTATACAAAGGGTTATGCAAACTGGCAGATGGGATTTGTGGTCGGCACGCTACACGGTAAACGTTTCACGCCTGAACTTATCCCTATTGATCCTAAAGATGGATCATTTATCTATCAAGGCAAACGCTGGGGCTAAATCGTTACCGTTTCGTTATCTAAATAAACGTGTAATTGTCTCCAGATTGTGAGACCGTAATCCCATCAGAGAAACCCAGTATCTGATAAAGGGAGAAAGCAAATGGATTTACAAGTGCCAGTAATCATTTTATTACTGATCGCAAACGTTTTATGGTATGTCGTCGGTTGGTCTCAGGGCTTTAATGAGGGCAAGCGAGAAGGTTTAGTAGTGGGCAAAAACAGTCAGCGCGTGAGTGTTAATGATCGCTAATGACATCCTTGACGAAGCAAAAGACCTCATCCAAGATCGAGGTAAAGACTATGGCTTGGCAGCTATCAATCACCTTCGAATCTCCAAATACTGGAGCACCTTTCTTGAACGAAACATCGAGCCTCACGAAGTCGCAATCTGTATGGCACTTGTCAAAATCGCACGCTTACAAGAAACAAGCCTCCACGCAGACAGTTACAAGGACGGCGCAGCATACATTGCGCTCGCTGGACAAATTGCATCAACTGATTGGAATGACCTTGACAGTTATTAAATCAGCACCCGGAGTTTGGTGCGATTACTGCAAAGTCCGATATGGCGTCAATTCGCTACTTGGACAAAAAGCAGCTAGTTACACAGTTTTGAGCAATCACCCAAAAAGCAAGGGGACACGCAGAAATTACTGCAATCAATGCGCTGTTGACGTGCAGACTTGGGCAGATGGCACAGTATGGTCATTACCGGAACAAACCGATTATCTAATGGGACAGGATGAATTACCAGATGGCATTTAATTTAGCAGATTATGAAACAGTCGAAACCCGTTTAGAAAAGTTTATAAAAGATTTCCCGGATTTCAGATTAAGCACAGAATTGGAGAGTTTTCAAAATGATAGATTCATTGTTAAAGCATATTTATATCGAACTTTCGCAGATAGCGTGGCGTTTTCAACCGGATACGCTGAGGAGAAGGTTACTGATCGCGGTGTTAATTCAACTTCAGCGCTGGAAAATTGCGAGACTAGCGCGATCGGTCGGGCGCTTGCAAATGGCGGTTACGCAGCTAAAGGTAAAAGACCATCTCGGGAGGAAATGAGTAAGGTCGAAAGAGTTTCAGCAAAGCAAATTCAGCAAGCCAATGAAGTGCCAAGTTTTAAAACAAAAGAGGAAGCACTAGCCGCTGATCCTTGGAGCAACCAACCAATCTATGCTGATGCAAATCAACTTATGGCAGTTTCAGCAGCTGATGCTATCGCTACTATTCAAGATGTTTTAGGACTTGCTAATTTAGAGGTTTGCGAACATGGTCAAATGACATGGCGTGAAGGCGAAAAGAATTCTCGTCCGTGGGGTGGATTCTTTTGCCCATCTGGTAATAAAGCACCAATGCAAGCATGCCCGACGATTTGGTACAAACTTGCATCATCTGGAAAATGGGAAAAACAAAAGTTGAGGAGTGTCTGATGGGATTTGTAGAAGTAAATGTCAATGGTCAATGGATGAACTTGATGTCAATGTCTGTTCATTGCCAGTTATGCAACGATGAAGTAATTATTGCTCACCTCGCAACCATTCAAAGCAGCGATGCTCCATTTAATGCCACATGGACTTGTAAAAAGTGTCATTCAGTTAATGGCTAATCATCGAAAGACAAGAGGCTATAGAACTCAAAAGGTTATAGCCGATTATCTGAAACAATGGTTTCCATATGCAGATACTGCTGGGGCAGGTAGGCAAGGAGAAGACATTCTCAATGTGCCAACCATTTCAATCGAGGTTAAGGCTAGGGCTGATTTCCAGCCTTTAGCCTGGATCAAACAAGCCGAATCAAATGCAGCTGGTAAATTGCCAATGGTAATCATGCGATGCAATGGTCAAGGAGAGGATGCAGGTCAATACTTAGCGTTTGTCAAACTTAAAGACATTATGCCGATATTGGCTGATCTAATACCAACAGAGGAAATCACAAGATGCACAGGTTGCGGAGCCTGGATGTTTATGAAAGGAAGTTGTCTAATATGCCAGTCTATGAATTCAAATGCATCAGCTGCGAAATAACTATGGAGATTGAAAAGTCAATGGATGAAGAACATAAGCCGATCTGTTGTGGAATCGAAATGCATAGGGTTTGGGGCAGTATTGGCATTTCATTTAAAAGAACAGGATGGGGAGGCTCTAAATAGAAACACCGCTTTGACCTGCACTTTTACGAAAGGATTTGACATGAATGGTACGCTATCGACGCAGAACCCATCAAGGGTTCAGAGCGACCCGGTGAGCCGGGTAGGTCGCTCGGTGCTAGTTGCTATTGGGATAACTCTGTTTACACCGGCTTACGCTGTTGCACCTGATGAGGTTAAAGAATTAACAGCAAAAGAATATGCAGCTGTATTAGTAGATGATAAAACCCAGATGAAATGTTTAGCCAAACTTTATGGGAAAGAATCGGCTTGGGATCCAACTGCTGTTAATGGATCGCATTATGGGATACCACAAGGCAGATCAAAGTATTTAAAAACTGCCAGCGTTGAACAGCAAATACAATGGGGATTGAAATATATCGATAACAGATATGGTTCACCTTGTAAAGCCTGGGAGTTCTTTCAAAGGAATAACTACCATTAAGAAATCAGCATTAAGAGATGATGGATCAACAGCTCTATGGCGTAAGATCCGGCAGAGAGTATTGACCAGAGATCAGCACACTTGTCAAAGATGTGGATTAGAGGCTACCCACGTTGATCATATTGTTCCAAGGAAGTTAGGCGGTGATGATTCGATGGATAACCTTCAAGCATTATGCAAGAGATGTAATTTAAGTAAGGGGGGTGGTTTTTTTGAGAGCGATAGGACAC
>Ga0114966_10002949_pt1 | contig 15099 bp, 14 predicted proteins | sample M_130207_XF_Meta_FD_87029 | JGI IMG/M metagenome (GOLD analysis project Ga0114966, IMG submission 87029) | Freshwater microbial communities from Lake Montjoie, Canada to study carbon cycling - M_130207_XF_MetaG | ecosystem: Environmental > Aquatic > Freshwater > Lake | place: Lake Montjoie... | reverse complement strand
TACCTAAAAAAATAATAGCATCTCTACTACATTCAGGACAAGGTAAAGCACTACAAATTATTTTAATTACATTAAATAATTGTCTCATAAAAAAAGGATATGCGTTTTCATTAATTTTTTCTGCTAAAACATGAAATAATGTCCATATTGGCGGACCCCAAACTTCTGGAGGAGACATAGATATAATTTATTTAAATATAATAAATATAAAGATATATCACAAAATATAATATATAATGAAAAAATACAACATAGAAGGAGGTATAGACTTTTTTAGTGAATTATATAAATCACTTGATGATGAAGAAAACAATTGTAAAACCGAAGAAGATAATAATTTATGTTTAATTACCAATCAATCATTAACAGACAAATTTGTAAAAATGGAATGTGGTCATAAATTTAATTATTTACCCTTATTCAATGATTTAGTAAATCATAAAAAAAAATTTAATAATATGGAAAGTACATCTACTCATTTAAAACTAAATGAAATAAGGTGTCCATATTGTAGAAAAAAAAGTACGGGATTATTACCATATTATGAAGAATTCGGATTAGCTAAAATAACGGGTGTTAATTATATTGATATAAATTATAATGCAACAAATGATATAGATGTAATGCATAACAAAAATTATAATCATTGTCAATTTTTAACACCAAATGTTTATTTTAATCCAAATAGTCAAAATATTATAGAATTTTATAAGCCTAATTTAAATGTTGAAGATTGTAAGTTTATAAAATGTAAATATATGGGTACACCGATAAATAATGATTATAATATTTTTGATATTGATATTAATGATGAAAAATATTATTGTTGGAATCATAAAAAAATAGTTATAAACAAATATAAAAAAGATAAATCTGATAAGGCTAAAGAAGAAGCAAAAATTTTAAAAGAGAAAGAAAAAAAATTAAAAAAGGAAACAAAAGAAAAAGAAAAAGAAGAAAAACAAAAGATAAAGGAAGAATTGAAAAAAACGATACAAGCGGCAAAAATGAATAAACCAATAAAAAAAGTAGAAAATTATCAAGTAAATGATAATGTAGTAATTGGTGTATCAGATATAATAACAGATAATGAAGTTGTTTTATGTGTAGAAATAATAAAATCAGGATCAAAAAAAGGATTGCAATGTTGTTTAAAAATTTACGAAAATAAATTATGTAAACGACATTATAATTTAAATAATAAGAATAATGATAATATTTAACAATATAAATATAAAATATTATAATTAATTAATGGAAACCAAAGAACAATTGGTAAATAATATTAAAGAATGGATTAAAATTGATACCGAGGTAACAGAATTGAAGGCAGAAATAAAAGAACGAAATAACAAGAAGAAATCTTTAACAGAAGGTTTAGTAACAACCATGAAAAATAATCAAATAGATTGTTTTGATATAAATGGAGGTGCATTGGTTTATAAAAAAAATAAAATAAAAAAACCAATAAATGGTAAAACACTTTTATCCGCATTGCAAAATTATTATAAAAATGAACCGCAAAAAGCAGAGGATTTAACAAAACATGTTTTAAATAGTCGTGAAGAACAAATAAAAGAAACAATTAAAAGAAAAATAGATAAATAAATTATTTAAAAATAACAACATTATAATTATAAAATGAAAAATAATGAACCAAACTTTTATAATTATAAAGCAGTTAATTTATTAACAGATAATATTGATGATTATTTAAATATAAATTCCGCAAAAATAACAAATATAAAAATAATTTGTTATGAAATTAAGAATAACAGTAAATATCCATACATAAAATATTTATTATTTAAAAATTTACAAACTAATACATTAAATTTTGCTAATTTAGAAGTTAATCATTTAGAATTAAATACTGAAACAATAATACTGTTGAGCAAATCAAATTTATTTATTTTATTAAATTTAAATGAATATGATAATTATGATAAACATATATGTTTTAAAGGATTTTACACAAATAATGAAGAACTGTACATAATTTTTGATTTAACAAATTGTAATTTGCAAATAGAAAATACATTTAGAAAATATACAATGTGGTTTTCTTTAATAGATGAAATAGTTAATCATAATAATATTTGTAATTTTGCTATTGAATCAAGTGTAACAGATTTTTTTAATAATAATATAGATTTTTGTTTTTTAAAGGATAAAAATGATAGTAATTATGAAGTACCAAGTGTTGGATATGTTGGAATAACACAGAATATAATAAATTTTACATATATTTTTGGTATTTCAAAAAAAGATCATAATGCAATTCTAGGTCCATATTATTATTTTACTAATTATAATAATTCAATAAAAGAATGTGAAATAATTAATAATAATAATAATTATGCTGGTATAGTTCGTTTTGCATTATTTTTAGGTAAAATTAAAGTAATTGAAAATTCAATAAATGATGAAAAGGATAAATCTCTTATTAAAAAAGAACGATTATTAGATCCTAATTTAGATAGTATATTAGAAGAACTAACAATTCGAATATCGGATCATGATGGTAAATGGGGAGAATATTATGATAGTGTTTACTTAGGACAAGTAAAACTAGATAATGGTGAATATTTTAAAAATACACCAATTATTGTTATTAAAGAATATGAACAACAAGTGCCATTAAGTTGTCATTATATAAATAATGGCGGTATAAATTAAATATTTTATTTTTAGGATTTCTATATTATTTAATAATCTAAAATAATAATATAGAAATGAACCCAATTACTTTAATAGGGATATCAATTATATTTTTTTATAGTGCAACCCAAATACTAAAATTTTATGGTGTAGATGAAGATGTATATGGCATATATGTATTATTTTATATCTTAATTTTAATTTCAATATTAATTTTACCAAATGATTATCCAAAAGTATAAAGACAGACTATGTATAATATTTTAATTAAATTAATTTAAAGATTAAAATAATAATAATACATGCTTCGTAGACAAATTATAAATAAAATTAGACGCTACAATCATCAGCATTGTGAAAAAAATATTTCACAAATAAATTGCAATAATTTATTTGAAACCAATGAAAAAAGATTAGATTTAATTCAAAAACAAATACAAGAAAATAATAAAAAAATAAATAAAGGATTTGATGATATTCAAAATAATATAGGCATTAGTTTTTGTTACAGTATTATTAGTACAATTATTATTATGACAAACATTATTTAAGTAGTTTTTTTATATATAAAAAAAATTGAACTAAAGAATTGACAATATAATATATATATAACAAAACAATATGGAAAAACGTTTAAACAAAAAGGCAGAAACTTATGTTACTAGTTTTAAAGATGATATAAGAGAAAAAGCAACACAGTTAAATATAAATAAAATCGATGGTGTTAATCAATTAATTCAATATATTTATGATTATAATAGACTTGCTTTTAATAAAGAAGATTTTCAGAAGCGTAAGCGTGTAAAAAATTTTGTGCCAATATTTGACAGATGTTGTGCCAAAAGAGCAACTTGTGAACAATGTACTAGGAGAAAAAAGGAAGGTAGTGAATATTGCGGAACGCATATGAAAGGAACCCCACACGGTATAGTAGATAATCAATCTGAAAATAAGATTACTACACAAAAAATAGAGGTATGGGCACAAGATATTCAAGGTATTGTTTATTATATTGATAAAACAAATAATGTTTATCAAGCAGAAGACATTATTGTAAATAAAATAAATCCAAAAATTATTGCAAAATATGTAAAAAATGGGGAACAATATAGCATACCAGAGTTTAATATATAAAATATTTGTTAGATTTATAAAAATAAAACATTTTTATAAATAGATAAAGAAAAATTGAAATACTTAATCATTACCCAAATGTATTTTCTAATGAATATTTTATATATAAATAACCATCCATATCTTTATACAAGTTATATATAAACCCTATATCACAACTATTAGCAGGTATATGTTCATTATTAATTATTAATAATAACGTCATATATTCATTTAGTTTTAATCTTTCTTTAATAATTTTAATAAATTGTCCAAACAATAATCTTTTTGAAACCAAATATTTTTTTTTATCAATATCAAAACCTTGTATTCTATTATCTTTTTCACAAACAATTGGTACTTTATCTTTATATTTTAATAAAACCTTATTAGTTTCATCGATGCGTTGTCTTAGTGTATATTTATTTTTAAAATTCATATTTATTATAAGTAATAATTTTTAAATATTAATTAAACAATTGTTGTTTTTATAAATAAAATTGAAATACTTTTAAAATATTAAAGAATTTATAAATAAAACAAAATGGAATCAAATAATGATGAAAAAATGTGCGGTATTTGTTACCAATCGTTTAATGAATTACATCCTTCTCATAGTGCGAATTGCGAGAAATTAAATCATTTATATCACAGCAATTGTTTAAAATGTTGGTATAATAGACTGCGTGAAATGCCAAATATATATGATGCTGATAATATAATTGTTAATAAACCGGCATGTCCTTTGTGCTCAGATAAAAATAATACATTTGTGGATAAAAACTTTTGGATTATAATGAGTGATTTTCATTTTGAAAATACAATAAAAAAAGAGTCTGAAACTTATACATATAGATTAAATACAATTTTACTTGAGGAAATCGGGGAACTTATTACACACCAACAACTATTTGACATAGTAAGAACTAATAAAACTTTATTATATGGATATAAAATTATCGAATATAAATGTAATCCGTCACAACAAAGTTATATATATTACAAAGGACCAAAAATGTTTAAAAAGAATCAAAGTTTTATTTTTGAAGAAAACAGTTTTAAAGACACATATATAAATGATACTGGTGATTTTGCACTTTCAGCAACAATAAATCGTAATATAACAGAATATGAGTCAAATAAAGATATATATGTTTTAGTCCAGCCTAATATAATTAATGAAACAATCTCATATTTTAAATTAATAAATTTTATAATTATTATTATAACTTTATATTATTTAATATATCTAAAATACAACAAACCATTTGTGTATTTATCGGCTTTTCAAATGTGAATAATATTACAGTGTAAAATAGATAAATTTTAAGTGTAATAAAGTAAGTGATAGTGTAAAAATAAAATTGAAATGCTAATGAATGAGAAGTGTGAATGTAAAATAAGAATAATAAGTCAAAAATGATGAATATCGAAGTGTTAATGAATGAAAGCTTTGTGAACGCGACAAAGGATGTAGTGTATAAAGTGATTATGGAACTGTCAAAAATATATAATTTTGAGAATGAAGAAGCATGTAGAAATGTAGGTTTAAGTTTGAGTGTAAAGCAGGAGTCAAAGCCAGAGTCAAAGCCGAAGTCAAAGCCAGAGTCAAAGCCGAAGTGTCGTTTTCCGCTGCCATACAGTGGAGAATTGGATGATTTGTGCTGCCAAGGTCTGCGTCAGAATCAAGGTCTGTATACGCAATGCAAAGTAAATCGCATGGATTCGAGTGAATTCTGCAAGAGCTGCCAAACGAGCGCAGAGTGTAACAATGGTGTTCCAGAGTACGGTACAATTGAGTCAAGATTGAAAGCATACACTGAAGGAATAGAATACAAGGATCCTTCAGGTAAATCACCTGTTCCATATGCGAAAATAATGAAGAAGCTGAATATAAGCCGTGAAGAAGTGGAAGAGGAAGCAGGTAAGTTAAATATGAAAATAAATGCGATTCATTTTGAAACAGATGCAGTGAAAAAAAGTGGAAGACCAGCAAAATTGGAAAAGAAGAAACCAGAAGGCGAAGTGAAGGCAAAGGGTCGTCCAAAGAAAGCAAAGAAGGTGCTAGAATTAGCAGGAGAAGAAGAGGACTTATTTGCGAGTTTAGTGATGTCAGCGAATAAACAAGACGATTCAGAAGACGAAAACGATGAAGATGGAGATGGAGATACCGTTACAATGTCTGAATCAGACGATGAAAAGTGGTCAAAATTGGCAGAAGAAGAGGAAGCGAAATTGGAAGCAGAAAAGGAAGCGAAATTAGCTCTAGAAAATGCAGCGAAATTAGCTGCAGAATTGGAAGCGAAATTAGCTGCAGAAAAGGAAGCAAAATTAGCTGCAGAAAAGGAAGCGAAATTAGCTGCAGAAAAGGAAGCGAAATTAGCTGCAGAAAATGCAGCAAAATTGGAAGCGGAAAAGTTGGCTGCAAAAGTAAATGTAGCCAAAGAAGTGGAAAAAATTGAAGCAAAAAAGAAGGCAGATGAAAAAGAATCAAAAAAGAAGGCCGAAGAAAAAGAAGCAAAAAAGAAAGCAGCTAATGAAAAGAAGGAATCAGAACGCTTAGAAAAAGAAGCAAAAAAGAAGGCAGATGAAGAGGAAAAGGCAGCAAAAAAAAAGGCAGATGAAGAGGAAAAGGCAGCAAAAAAGAAGGCAGACGAAGAAGAAAAGGCCGCAAAAAAGAAGGCATATGAGGATAAAAAAGAAGCAGAACGCTTAGAAAAAGAAGCGAAAAAGAAGGCAACTGAAGATAAAAAGCCAAAAAAAGAGGAAAAGAAGCCTGCTGCAGTAGAAGTGTCAAATAAAGTGTCAATATCTCAAGTAGTAGAAGAGGAAGAGCAAGATATAGTAAAACGTTTTGAATTTGAAGGTAAGAAATATTTAAAGTCAAAGAAGACAGGCATCATCTACAATATGGATCAAGATGTAATAGGTAAGTGGAACGAAGCGAAACAGCGTATAGATTTTGATTCAATTGAAGAAGAATCATGTGATGAATATGATGAATAAGTTGTAGTATAGTTGTAGTATAGTTGTAGTATAGTTGTAGTATAGTTGTAGTATAGTTGTAGTATAGTTGAAATAGATTATAAATTAAAAAAGGTTTCCATAAGGAATTGTAAAACTAATCCTTTTTTTCATTTTGTTACTCATTTCTCGTTCCTGCTCTAGAGAATAATTCTACTGTATTTCCGCATAGTAATAAATATTAGAAATATATATAATATTTTCAATCTTTGTTAAAGTGATTTACTGTGATAAAAATATAATATAATATAGTTGTTACAGTTGTATATTTCTCTCTTTAATGGAATTCAAAGAGAGAAATTATAGAAGCATTAAAGCAAAATGATTTGATTCTATCTTTTTTAAATATGAGTTAATATAGTAGATAAGTAGATTATAAGTAGTAAATTAATTTGCTATGTTTTGCTGTCAATGGTAACTTCTTTTGCAATGTTTTTAATTATTTTATCTTCCTTTTCTGAATCATTATCCCCTTTGCCTCCCATTGCTTCAATTACAAGTTTATTGTATTTGTCAGAGACTTTTGAAGTACTTTTTAAACAATCAGGATTCTTTACTCGAAACTCACTTAGCATCTTAGTGTTTTTATGTGCTACATATTTAATAGCCCTTCTAAGTTTAATTTTTTCATCATTTTCTTTTTCCCATTTGTCTTGATCTTTAACATACATTACTTCTCTCTTTGAATCAGTACAATGAACAGGTCTTTTGTTTTCATCAAGTGAATTAAGATTTTTAATAATAATATTAGAAATGCCTTCTACATAACCATTTTTTCCAACCTTTTCCAAATCGGATAATTGTAATTTTATAGAATCAACAAAATCCATTATATTCATTGCATCTTTGCAGGTCTCATTTAAAAAGAATTGTAAATTAAATGTTTTATTATGGGAATTAGTATTAGTATTATTATTATGAGTACCATTTTTTATTACTTCGAACATTTGATTTTGTAGTTGATTATTTTGTTGAATTAGCATAAGAATTAAATTTTTATCAGTAAAATCAATATTTTCACTAGTGTCTTTTTCTTCATTATTTTTAAAATTACATTTTTTTTTGTGTAGTGATAAACTTTGTCTATGACTATATTCTTTTCCGCATTCACAATGGTAAGGAGTTTTTATGCTTTTATTGTCAACATTTATGTCAACATTTGTCAACATTTTATGTTTATGTGTTAAAATATGTCTACTATAATCATGTTTATTAGAGCATTTAAAGTAACAAGGTATACATTCAAATTTGGATGAGTTTTTTTGAGTAAAATCTGTCAACATATGTCAATATATATATATTGACAGATTTTACTCCTAAATACTTTCCGAATTAAAATATAAAAAAATAAAAAATTACAGTCACAATTTTTAAAATATTTTTTCTAAGATGAGACGCTAATTTTTTTTATGGTCTCAATTTTTTAGCATTTTTTTAATTATTTTTTTTCCCAAAAGTTTTTCAGAATTTCAAAAATGGACATTTATAAATGTCCAAAATCGACTTTTGCAAAATAATGTTGAAATTTTTAAAAATATGAAAAATAAATAATAAATTCCCAAAGTAACTTAAAGAATTAAAGTTTTCTCTCTTTAATCAAATTCTAACAATAATTTTTAAAGAGTTTATAACTTAGAACACTATAGTTTCCAGAGTAATAGAAATCAATAAAATTTTAAGTGTTTGTTTTAACTATTGAAAAAGAAGATTGACTAAAAAAAATTGAAATACTTTAACGCAAAATAGTTAATATCATTATTTATTCTAGCCCATCTTTAAAAGTTTTTAAGAGCGATTCATTATTATTAAATTGTAACTTTTAATACAGAAAATGCCGTGCCAATTATGCAAATCGCCTGCTCATACATTGAAGTATTGTAATTCAGTTGAAGGGATTGTAATGTTTGAAGCAGTAGATGCAATTATGAAAGCCAATAAGTTCAGAATCATAGAGCAAATTGAGTGCCTGAGTGATATGTCACTTCCAGAGCTAAAATTCATCGCAAACCGGATAAATACTTTAATGACAGGAAGAAAAGCTGAGTTAATATACTTGATAATATGGAAGTATTTTGATTCAGTAGCAGGTAACGAGTATCATTATCCAAATATGACAGACGATGATTTGGAGCAAATAAACGAGTCATACACACGAGTATACGAATATACAATGTTACAACCACATCAAATGCCCTATCAGCCTCTTATAATAGAAAAGGTATTTTATATGCTTAGTTTGTTTTATATCCGCAGATATGGTCCACAACGTATGGGAGTGCCATTAGCTATGTACTTAGGGTCATTAACCTACACAGCTTATAATTTTCCGATGAGACTTTCGCAGTATGAGCGTAGACTGCGTCTAGGGGAAGTAGGAGCTATAGCCGTAGAAAGACACGATTATGAACAGTTACAAAGAGAAAGATATAATCGTATAAGTGAAGACTATAATCGTATAGAAATTGCAATCCAGATGTTACGAGGTGAATTAGTATCTGAACATCAGAAGCTAACATTTCATGTAGAAGTAGATGAGACTCTAGTTCAATCAAAAGAGTGCTGTATATGCTATGAGGATATGATGCCTGTAAAACTTGGATGCTTGCATGAAACATGTCTAGACTGTTTATGTGGCATAGCAAATGCAAAAAAAAAATCAAAACAAGTCATTACGTGTGCAATGTGTAGAGCGGATATTGACATAGTATATGTGGGAAGTGAGGAAATCAAGACGGAACTAAAACAAAAAATAGATATAGTATAGATTAGTTTTACTATGTTATAAAATTAGATTTACTAAGATAAGCTAGATTATAAAAAAGGTTGCCATAAGGTACTGTAAAACTTTAACCCATAAGGGTAAGAAGAGTTATCCTTTTTTTACTTATTTATTGAAATTTAAGTTTTGGATCAACCTTTTCTAAAAATTGAAAATGTTGAAATTTAAGTGTTTGTATTTAGCTTTTAAAAAAGATAGTATCAAAAATAAAATTGAGATACTTTTTATAATTATTTGTAGTTTATATTAGAATTATTACAAAGCAACTTTAAGTTTTCAAATCAATTATTAAAAGCGAATTATTATTAACAACTGTAAATTGTAACCTTTATTATTTACTTGACTTTATAGGAAAATGCCCTGCCAATTTTGCCAATCTGCTACCCATATGCTGAAGAATTGCGATTCTCAAATTGCTCAAAATATGTTTATGGATTTTATCTTCTTTCATATGGAGCATCCGTTCAACATTTCTCAGCAAATAGCGTATCTTGGGCGCCATACAAAACCTCAACTTGCTGCCATATGCAACAAACTTGGTACTTATATGTCAGGAACAAAAAAACAGCTGATATTTTATATTATTGAAAAGTTATTTATCAGTCGAACTGTTTCAAATATGTTATCAACTCTAACGATTGAAAATATGGCTGATATTGATTTTGAGTATGACACTCTGTATCCTTTGGCAATACAGTATAATTCTTTAGAGTCTAGACTAATTAGTATGCTTGGGACTTTCTATTTTAATGCATATGGAGTATCAAGAGTTGGGTTATCATCGAATGATTATGCTCGTAGGGTAAGACATTCACTCGGATTAAATCCTGTAGTTAACGAATCTAAAAATCATTTGAAGAAACTTGACTTTCAAGTTGATATCGATGCGTTATTACTTGTTCAGGATTGCATGATTTGTTGCGATGAAAAACCAAATGCTCGTTTAGGATGTGGTCATGAATATTGCGTTGATTGTATATTAGGATCTGCTAAGGTAAGAACAAAAACGTTTATTACGTGTGCTATGTGTAGGGCAGAAATCAAAACGGTTCAAGTTGGAGCAGATGAAATCAAAGTGGACTTTTTACAAAAAATATTAGCTGTTTAAATATCTTTACTACTAGGTTATATTAGATAGATTTTTATAAAAAAGGTTGCCATAAGGTACTGTAAAACTCAATCCCATAAGGGTAATAAGAGTTATCCTTTTTTATTTTATTTTTATCACCGATATAGACAACAACTTTGAAGCCAAGATAGATACTGGGCATCAATGTGAAGACGATGTTACGTCAAATATTGTATTATAGATTGTTACTCATTTCTCGTTCCTGCTCCCACGTATTATTTATACTGTAGTTCTGCATATAATAAGTATTATATTTAATCACTTATTTACGATGCTTTGATTTCTTTTCTTTTGCTCCTACTATTAAAAGTGCATAGTAATATAGTTGATACAGTTTCTCTCTTTAATTGAATTCAAAGAGAGAAATTATAGAAGACTTCAACATAAATAACACATAAAAATTAAGTGAAATAAAAAGGCAATAAGAAAATAAGTATATAATAATAAAATTGAAATACTTTATTAGTATTAATTTATGTCATAATAACTACTGTAGACTATTTAAAATAAAATGACAATGGAAAATAAGAAAGACGTTTTTGAGTTAATTGAATCGCCAATAAAAATGAATGAAGAACAATTTGAAGCATTGTGGGCAAAAAAACCAGTTGACGCGCAATATTGTGTTATTTTTGGAAAGACGATAGAAGTTCCGCGCAATTATGAGATATATGGTGTGAATTACAAATTTGCGGGTCAAGAAAACGGTGCGAATGAAGTTCCAGAGGAATTGCAAGAATACTTGGCATTTGGAAATTCGATATTAGTAAATTGGTATGAGAATGGCGATAAATATATAGGATACCATAGTGACGATGAGCGAGGATTAAGTGGATGTATTTATGGATTTTCATATGGCGCCGAAAGGAGGTTTAAATTTATGGAAAAAGCTACAAAAGAGGTAACTACACTTATGCTACCAAATAATTCGTTAGTAATAATGAAAGAGAACACACAAAGGCTATATAAACATTCGTTGCCAGTTATGAAGAAGGTAGGAAGACGCATTAGCATCACTGTTAGGACGTTGTCTGTTTAAGATATAGATTAATTAGTTATATCTTTACTACGTTTATAAGATAATATTATAGAAAAGGTTCCCATAAGGAATGGTAAAACTTATAAGAGTTATCCTTTTTTTTTAGTTCAATTTTTTAATATATATTATAAAAGGGCATAAAGAAAAAGGGTGCATTATTAAATTGATACAGCTAATTTTTAAAATACTTTACATCTTTTTATATTTACTGTGCTTCGCCGAAACGCCGATTACAATAAAATATTTATATTATATTATATTATAATGTTAGCACAATTGCAAGAAAAAAGTAAAAAAGATTTATGTTTAAAAATATTTGGAAATACTCAGAATAAATATTTATTATGTCCAAAACTATCATTAGAAGAACTTGAAATTATAAATTGGTCGATTGAAAATAAATTAGCTCAAGCTATAATTGATTTTAGTAATAAAAATTTAGATGACATAAAGGTATTTGCAGCATATTTTATTAAACATCGTCCATTAATGAAGTGTTTAGTTGAATTATGTAATAAGTATGGTCTATGGACAGTTAATCAAGGAAAAATACCAGCAAATGAATATCCTGCAAGAGTAAGGGTTACTATTAGCAATATGGAGACTGCATTAAAAAATATGTCAATTGATGAAAGAAATGATGTATACAAAAAAATGCACGAAGTGCGTAATACTGTTACTGATGAGAATTGGAATAAATTACATAAATTAAGATTTCCAAATGGTTCAACACCATCAGATTTTCATAGTTCAAATCCAAAACATATTGAAGAAAAAGCGGGATTAATACGTAATGCAATTGATCAGGCGCCATTAGGTTTAAATAATATTTTGCCATATTTATGCACTGAAATAAGACAACAAGCATATCAATATTATGAAAATAGGGATGTAAGAATCAAATTGATAAAAGCATATGATTGTATACTATATATAATAGAACAATTATTTCCGAATGAATTTAATGTATTTTTTTTTAGTGAAGAAAAACTTACAATTTTGCCTACTTTGCCTGCAAATTTAGAAGAATTGTATTGTGATAATAATAAATTAACTAAGTTGCCTGAATTGCCTCCAAATCTAAAAATATTACGGTGCGATGTTAATAAGTTAACTGCATTGCCAAATTTGCCTTCAAAATTAAAAAAATTATTGTGCGATTATAATAAGTTAACTGCATTGCCAAATTTGCCTTCAAAATTAAAAATATTATCGTGCGCTGATAATCAGTTAACTGAATTGCCTGTGTTACCTGATACTTTGGAATCTCTTGATTTTCAGTTAAATAAAATAACTGCATTGCCAAATTTGCCTGCAAATTTAGAAGGCTTATGGTGTGCTGATAATAAATTAACTGCATTGCCAAATTTGCCTTCTAGTTTAGAAGGCTTAGCATGTAGTGCAAATAAATTAACTGCATTGCCAAATTTGCCTTCAAAATTAAAAACATTATCGTGCGATCATAATCAGTTAACAGTATTGCCTGTGTTACCTGATACTTTGGAAGCTCTTGATTTTCAGTTAAATAAAATAACTACATTGCCAAATTTGCCTTCTAGTTTAGTTCATTTAGTATGTAATGCAAATAAATTAACTGCATTGCCAAATTTGCCTTCAAAATTAAAAAAATTATTGTGCGATTATAATAAGTTAACTGCATTGCCAAATTTGCCTTCTAGTTTAGAAGGCTTAGCATGTAATGCAAATAAATTAACTGCATTGCCTGAGTTGCCTTCAAAATTAAAAAAATTATGGTGCGCTGATAATCAGTTAACTGAATTGCCTGTGTTACCTGATACTTTGGAATCTCTTGATTTTCAGTTCAATAAAATAACAGTATTGCCTGAGTTGCCTTCAAAATTAAAATATATTATTTCTATTGGTAATCCTATAAGAATAGATATTATGAATTTAAAAACACAACGTCGTTACAAAAGTATATTACAAAATACATTACAAGAAAATTCATTGTTAGCAGCAGGAATACAGCAACAAATAATAGAATTAGATGAATATATAGTCATGTCAGAAGAACAACATCAAAAACGAATACGTGATATAAATGAGCAATTAGCAAATACACAAATTCCTTCCACTAGAATAACATTTAAAAAATTAGGCAATCTTTTAGCACCTACTACATATGACGGTGATATTCATAGAATATTTAATTCTATTGCCGGTTATGATGAAGCTGTTCGTGAATTGCGAAATGCTTCAATTAATTTTAATCCAAATATAGCTAATCCTGAATATGAAATCACAAAATTAATGTATTTTTCAATACTTGGAAAATCAAATGGCATTTATGCGAACCAATTAAATGATCAAGAATTTCTTAACAGAATATGCAAACGTTATGAAGGACAATTAAAAACATATTTACAGGGAAAACCAGGATTAAAACAATTAATTGCATCAATCGCAATATTTTTAAAAGAATTGATACCTAAAACATATCCTTATAAAGATGAACTTCTTAGAGATATTTTGGAAGATGCATTGGTTACTGCTGCATTAGGACATTCAGATAACGAAGAACATTTAAAAGAAAATGAAGGATGGTCTTGCCCAGAGGGTACATTTCAAAGATTAATAATATCATTGGGTAGAGGAATTCGTTCTCTTTCTTCTGAATCAGGGCAAATTGTAGAGATAAATATAGAATCAATCAATAGAGAATTTACAGATGCATATATTTCTGGTAAATTTGGTGAATTTTTAAATCAGCGCGATGTAGATGAATTAGGAGACAATTTAGCTATATCCCAATTATTTACAGATAATTTGATAAGAATATTAATGCAAAACAAAAGACTTACTCGTGAAAATCCGATGTACGATGAAATTGTAACAACCATTTTTAATAAATGTTTAACATGGTTAAATGTGAATAGAATACATTTTGGTGGCAAAAACAAAAAGAAATCAAAACGAAATGACAAAAGTAAAAAAAATAAGAAATCAAAACGAAATGACAAAAGTAAAAAAAATAAGAAATCAAAACGAAATGACAAAAGTAAAAATAGTTTATTTTTGGAATAAAAATGTATAATTTTAATGATGACGATTTTGCTAATAAGCCCATTTGGAAGCCCATTTGGAAGCCAAATAAGGCAGCCCAGTTTGTCACTCATTTCTCATTTTAGTATTCATTTCTCGTCCCTGCTACTACGTAGTAATTCTACTGTAGTAGCACAGGTTATAGAGTTTCTCTCTTTGATTCAATTTTAAAACAAAATTATAGAGGTTTAAGGTTCAATGTTGAAGGTAATAGAGTGACATAGTAACACAGTTGCAATTTTAATACATCAGAGTATTTTATGAAATATAAATTAATAAGTAAGTATTATG
>Ga0114966_10002948_pt1 | contig 15101 bp, 11 predicted proteins | sample M_130207_XF_Meta_FD_87029 | JGI IMG/M metagenome (GOLD analysis project Ga0114966, IMG submission 87029) | Freshwater microbial communities from Lake Montjoie, Canada to study carbon cycling - M_130207_XF_MetaG | ecosystem: Environmental > Aquatic > Freshwater > Lake | place: Lake Montjoie... | reverse complement strand
AGGACCCATTGGAGGACCCATTGGAGGACCCATTGGAGGACCCATTGGAGGACCCATTGGAGGACCCATTGGAGGACCCATTGGAGGACCCATTGGAGGACCCATTGGATAATAATAATTTATCGGAGGACCTCGTGGTGGATAACCCATTGGATAGCCCATTGGAGGACCCATTGGGGGATAATAATTTATCGGAGGACCTCGTGGCGGATAACCCATTGGAGGACCCATTGGAGGATAACTCATTGGAGAACCCGTTGATAGATTTGGTAAGTAAAATGGTTGATTAAAATTAGAAGAGTTTGGTGGTAATTCACGGGGAGATAATCCAGGTGGAGGTCTAAATGTGGATGGAAGGGGTAATCCAGGTGGAGGTCTAATTGTTGATTTAGTAGGAGGATCAGTTTGAGCAGGTTCAACTTTAGGTGCATCAGTAGGAGCAGCAGCATCTGTAGGAGGATCAGCAGCATCAGTTGGAGCAGCAACAGCATCAGTCGCAGCATCTGTAGGAGGAGCAGCAGTCGGAGTTGGAGTTGGAGCAGCATCAGTCGCAGCATCAATTGGAGCAGCATCCGAAGGTTCAACTTTAGGTGCATCTGTAGGAGCATCAGTAGGAGGAGCATCCGAAGGTTCAACTTTAGGTGCGGTCGCAACTATCGGTGTTTCTAATATTTGTATTATATTTGTGTAGACAGTTCTGGTTAAGCTACTTTGTACGTGTTGTGTAATTGGTATTTCTTTAGATTTAACTAATTTATTTTTATCTATAGTTTGAATATTAAATTTAATAATATTATGGCTTGAATATTCATAAAATTTAATATTCAAATTAGAATCTATAATTTCAAAATCTTTAATATCGATTGTAGATGTTTTGCCAAACTTCATATTTCGAATTGAAACGAATACTAAATTGTTATTATAATAGCAATTTGTAATACGTTTTTTTAGTTCTGGTGTAAATAGATCATATAGTCCTTTAATATTATTTTTAATATTAAAATCACCACATAATGCAATATCGTCATTTAGATGAGCATCGACGTATGAATTAATTTGCCCAATCTGTGCAAAATAACCCTTACCTTCCATACTAACTGGTGATTGTAGATATAATTCAAGATTGTATTCCATGTGAATATTTAATAATTGAATTTCTAGATTATTTTTTTTTATTTTTGTAACTTGCATAAATTGTGGATAAAAATCATAAGAAGGTATATTTGCTATGGGATCTTTTACCAACGTTGAATATCGACCAATTGCGATATGATTTTTATTTTGACCGAAAGATTTTTCAAATTCTTCATTATAAAATTTTTTATAAAGATTGCTTGGATTATCCGAAGATTGAATATTGATATCAGCAGGATCAGATGTTTGAATTAATATATCAGAACGATTGCCAAAGGTTTCTTCAATAAGAGACCTTTCAAAATCAATAGTACTTCGCATAACGATGCCAAAATTTTTATAAAGGTCATCTGGATAACCTATAAAATTTCTGCTTTGTGCAATAAAATATGATTTATAATCGGATTCAAAGGTTGGTAGAATTTCTTTAATCAGTCTAATAAAATCTGCCTTACATACCTCCCCGAACGTTGCTACATCTAAATTAAATTCATTATATAATTGGACAAGGTCGTATAATTGCGCCAATGTCTTAAATTTAGTTGTGAAGACATATTCAGAACCTATTTTTTCTTTATATGAACATACTGCTTTAGATGCATCATTATGATCAATTTGATCATTACCTACATTTGCATATATTACAGATATTGCAGATATTGCAGATATTACAGATATATTACCAGCCATAATGATGTTATTATAATAATATAATATTTTTATATTATATTATATTATTTATTAAATAATCAATTTTATTTATTAAAAATCGATTTATCAAGCGTGATAAATTGTTTAATTATGATTTTTAATTATGAATATCCGCATGTCTTTTTATCTTCTCCTGTCGCTTGGCTAATGATTTCACTTCTTCTCCATCCGATATGATTATCTTTCATAGGTTTAGGATTATAATCTTTAGATAGCCTAGCGAAAAATCCGTTATTTTTGTATGTTATTGTTCGAATATTTGCAGGAGGGGAACAAAATTTTTTCGTTATTTTATTTTTTATAGTAGTATCTTCTGATATAAATTGTGGGGGTTTTTGTTGTAGTGGTGGTTGCGGATATCGTGTTGCTCTGGCTATTTGTTTTGCGAGTGCTTCTTGATTTAGCCGCTTAATTTTTTGTGCATTATTAAATTGTTGTTGGGGTGTTAATATAGATTTACTTAATTTTTGTGAACTTGTTTTGGTTGAACTTGTTTTGGTTGAACTTGTTTCGGTTGAACTTGTTTCGGTTGAACTTTTGGTTGAACTTGTATTGATAGAAGGATCGATAATTTTTATTTCATATGCTTTTGCAGAGTTTAAGGGTACGGGTATTACATTGTTTGACGTATCTATATAAGTTATATTATACACGTTATTTGAAATATCAGTCATCGTTTCTATTTTTTGCATTTTTTTGTTAATTTTAGTAGTATCTAAATTAATTTTAATATATTTTCCTGAGAGTTCATTCAAAATTTTTTTATACGCTTCATAAATTTTTGGTGGAGTAGTAAGGTCGCCGGGTTTATTTCTTTGCGAAGAAGGGGACTTATTTTCAGACGAGTTATCTTTTCGTCTTATTTCTTTTATTTCTTTTAATTTGGTTATATATTCTCGTTCACTTTTATCTTTCCCTGTTAAAATATATGCAGTATTATTATCAGAAATAGCCCCCATTACATAATCATATGTTCGATTAGATAACTCAACCTGAGTTGTCAGAGTTGTCGCATATAAACCTTTATAATAAGCTGAATCTTTTTTTACACCGGGTGTAAAATCTGTTAACTCTATACCTTTTATAGAATATTTATCTTTTGATATAATAATTTTTTCTACTATTAAATAATATTTTTTTATAGGGGCACCCTGTGTATTACTTTCAATAGACACTACTACATCATATTTATAAATTAACTTATTCATCGAACGTATATCTTCGTTATATTCTGCTAATTTGTCTCCTGTTCGTATATTAATATACGGTAGTTCTTTAATTTGGTTAAGAGGGGGAATTGTAATTATATTTGGACAATATTTATGTTGTCCATCACAACGTAATTTTTTATAATATTGATATAATCTATTCATTTCGTCAGATATTTTTAATGGGTCATCTGAATTATAAATGTGTTCATTCATTTTATAAGGTTCATTTTGTGGGTCCGTTGTTAAATTGTCATAGTTATTTATTATAACACCATACGTTGTACCATCTTTTTGACTCATTAAAATATAATATGAATTTTTTGAACTTACCCAAATTACTCGTGGAAACAGTTTAGTTCTATCCTTTGATGATTTACTAGATTTTATATCATTACCATTACCCTTACCATTACCCTTAACCTTACCCTTACCATTACCCTTAACCTTACCCTTACCATTACCCGTACCCTTATTTTCATCCTCGTCTCCACCCCCATCCTCGTCATCGTCATCGTCATCATCATCAACAGTTAATTCTTTATCTAATTTTAATGTAGATATATGACTTAAAATGCGATTCAAAATATCTATAAAATCTTTTAAACCTCCTCCTTGCATGGACGAACTAATATTAATTTTATATAATTCTATAGAGAAAGATGTTGTAAATTTTATATCAGGGGTTGAACCAATTACATATGTATCGTTATATGTTTTATTTATTGTTTTATCAGAAGTAGACGCACAATTGTTATCATATAATAATATATTTTTTTTAAGTTTCATTATTTGATATGTTGCTGATGAAGTTAACATATATATAGAGCGTATAAGTTCAAAAATTTTAGTTATTTTTTTAAAATTAAATGTTATTAAATTTTTATGATTTTTATGATTTATTAAAAAACTATTATACAATGCATTCCCATTATTTAAAAATTCGTCATTTAAAAACTTTATATACGGATATAAAGTATTAATATAAGAAATAATATCAGTTAATATTGATTTTGCATCTATCGAAAGATCTTTTTTTAATGTTATAGGATGATGAATAATATTAATAAAAGTATTATCTTTGGTACAAACAAATTGAGTTGGAACCACTATATTTTTCATATTTTGTAATGAACTTTCGTTAAAAAATATTGTATCTTTTGGATTTTTTTCTAAATGGTTTTTAATTCTTTTTAGATAAGATACAATATCGTCTATTATTATTGATAAATAATATGCTATTAATTTTAATTCAAAATAAATTTTAGATAATCCTTTACATATTAATTTTATCATAACTGTGTCATTTTGAAATCCACCTTTTTTGAATAATTCTGTCATATATATAAACATTCTAATGTACATTATCATATAGTTTTCAGGTTTAACTTTCCCCATTTTATCTTCATTATCTTCATTATCTAAACTAATATATTCTGTTTTCATATTTTGAAAACATAATGTAATGTCTGATTTCCGTTTCAAAGAGGAAGGGTTGACAAGTTTTTTCATATAGTTTTTTATTTTACTGTGTGAATCACTAAGCGTATTATAATCAGGTCTGGTAATAAATTGTAATTCATATAAAGATTCACCTAAACCTTTTCTAAGTTTGTTATAATAAGTTTGAAATTCTTTGGCAGGATTTGGTTCTTTAATAGATTGTAATTCTTGTTTAAATTGTTCTCTTCTTTTATTAACATCTCTTCGCAGAGTACTTGTAAATACACCCCCCTCCATATACAATTCTAATTTCTTCATATAAAGATTATATTTTGGATCGGTTTCAGATACATATTTCATTTTGTTGTAATATTTTAATATTTTATATACGTTATTATTACAATTATTATTCATATTCGACATTATTATATGATTATATTATATTAAAATAAAATAAATTTTTAATTAAAATATATATTTTTAATTAAAATTAAATAAATTTAATTGTGTATATAATTCTCATATAATTCTTTCTTATATGCTTCTATTTGAGCAATTAACGATGCAATATCCTGGTTCTTTGTGTTAACATAGATGAAAGTTTGGGTTGCGACATTAAATAATCTTACAGTGCTAGATGCAACAGCATTTTTGTTTATATAGGTTGGTAAATTATTCCCGATTTTTGTATATATATTATCAGATGGATCAAGTAATCGACTATTACCATTCTCATCACGTAGTACGTTATTATTTGAATCACGGTGTTTCATAGCAATTTTTCCATAAATATGGTCTGTTACATCTGACGAAGATTTCGGTTTATACACACATACGGATGAACTTGGACCGACACTCGAAGAAGAGCTTGGAGAAGAACTTGGAGAAGAACCTGGTATCGTTGCAAATTCCCATCCAAATGTTTTTAAATTATTATAAATTGAAAATATATCTACGCATGTAGGAGTACTTATAACATATTGTATAACAGGATATATTTGGGGTGATGCTGAATTATCATATTCCTCGGTACGTGCATTACATCCACATCCAGATTTAATATTTTTGTTGTTTGCTTTTTTATTGGGAAGTATTAATATTAATATTAATATTATTATTAGCACAAATATAATAATTTTCATCATTTTTATTAAAGTATATATTAAATAGATATAATTATTTTATATAAAATTATATTATTTTATATAAAATTATATTATTTTATATAAAATTATATTATTTTTATCATTTATATTTGACCTTGAGAATGGAATATTAATAATAAAAATACAAGGAATGGAATAATATACACTAAAAATAATATTATTTTTGCAATTGGATTAGGTACTTTGGATAATATAAATATAAGGATAAAACTTATTGCAAGATATATTCCAAGAACATAACCATATCTTATTACAAATGAAGAGCTATTGTCGCACACCCCATCAGACTTATTTTGTATTGTAATTATAAAAAATGTGTATGACATTGCAGCAACTGATAGTGTATATAGCCAAAATGGTAAACTTAAAAAATTACTTGAACCGCTTGATCCGCTAGAACCGCTAGAACCGCTTCTTCTTGACTTTCTTGACTTTCTCCTAGATTTGGGCATTGGATTTAAATCAGTTTCATCTGATGCAGATGTACCTTCACCTGATGCAGATGTATCTTCACCTGATGAGGCTTCTCCCGAGGCTTCACCTGATGCAGATGTATCTTCGTCTGAGGAGCCTTTGTCTGAGGAGCCTTCGTCTGATGGAGCTTGTTTAGGCGATTTCTTTTTATTCTTCTTCTTTTTAGACGCACCTGTATCTCCGTCTCCTTCCCCTTCCCCTTCCCCTTCTCCTGTTGTATCTCCTTCTCCTTCTCCTTCTTTATCTCCATCTTCATCTTTCTTTTTCTTCTTCTTCTTTTTCTTTTTCTTCTTATTTTTCTTTCCCTTTTTCCCCTTCCCACCTATCATATCTATATTCGATTCTATATGCATTATAGGTTTAATAAATGGAAATCCAATTATAGAATCTATTACGGAACCAAATGATTTGAAATTAATTATAGAACCGAATGAATTCCCATTTATAGACGAATCCATTAATTTTATATAATATATTAAAATATAATAAAATTATATTTTAATCATTTCAAATTAATTTCGTTATATGTTTTGGGATTACCAGACACCCCGTATGATTCATTAATTCAATCCGTTTTAAATCAGTCAAACCTTGATCATCAATCTGAGTAAATTCATATAGATTTAATAAAAGTTGTTTTATATTACTAGAATGAAATAGTCCACAATGGATGATAAAATGCTTCGTTCCAAGATGCCATTCCTCAAATATTTTTATTATGGTATACCATTCCATAATATTTGAACATATTACATTTAATTCATCTATAAAAGAGGGATTGTCAAGATGAACCGAACGAATATTAGTCTTATATAAATGTTTATATTTCAATAAAAAATCTTCATAATTTTTATATATCGTTTCAAAATGCAAGGCAATAATATTTTCGGTGAAGATATCTTTTTTATAAGATTGATTTGTTAAGATTTCTTTCTTATAAAAATTTTGTAAATTTGTTAAGATTTCTTTCTTATAAAAATTTTGTAAATTTGTTAAGATTTCTTTCTTATAAAAATTTTGTAAATTTGTTAAAAAAGATTTATGTTTTAAATTAAAAAAATCATCCAGCAAAGATAGATATTCTTGTAATGTTTCATTTGGTTTAATTTCATCAATTAATTCTAATGAAAAATTTAATAGGTCCCCTCGAATATCTATACCTATAATATTGATAGAATCTTCCAAATATAATTTTTTTAATTTACTTGTATGAATCGCCGATGGAAATAATTCTTTTAATTTAAACTGATTTTCTGGGGTTCTGGGAACTTCTTCTAATAATAATTTCCAGTTGGATTTTAATTTAGTTTTAAGCCAATCACTAATATAAACATTGGAACATTCATATTCAACTGAATGCATATCAGCAATAAGAATTAATTTAATATTTTTTTTAATTAAATATGTATATCCAATTAATCCATTAATATTCATATGTTATAATATTGCAAAATAAAATAATATTATAATAAGTTTTAATCTTGTATTTCAAAAAATATGTTTTACATATTTTAGTTAATAATAATATTAAATATATTTTAATTAATAATAATATTAAATATTTAAGACTTATTTATAAGTCTTAAATATTTAATCTTGTATTTCAGAAAATATGTAAAACATATTTTAGTTAATAATAATATTAAATATAATAAATTAAAACAAAGATTGTTTTAATTTATTATATTTAATCTTATATTTCAGATATTTATTGTAATAATAACCCCCATCTAAATTAAAAGATGGTGGTCTTGCACTAATTCTTTCAAATTCTAAATTCAAATCTAAATCAACAAAATTTATGCCAGGATATATTGTTGTAAAATCTTCTACATCGCATGTCAATGGATTAAATTTAATCATAGGATGAACATCTGTTTGCAAATATGTATAATAATAATTATTTTTATCCGATATATCTAATTTCGTTAATTCTAATCGAGGCAATATACAAAATGATATATCTGGTAAAATATCAATTGTATCATGTACAGATGAATATGTAAATTGAACACATATATACCCTATGCTTAATTCTTTTTTTTGATAAGAATCAGATGGACTTATTTGATGGGGTTTTAGTCCGTAATTTATCGAACCAATATGAATATAATTTGAAGCTAAATCTTGTTTACTTATATTAAAATATTGTACTTGTTTCTTATTTATTTTATCATAAAATGATGCATATAATTTAGATGCTTTAATTTGAAAACATTTAACTCCGTAAATAATTGGAAACTTTTTTTTAATATCTTGTGAATCTTGTGAATCTTGTGGGTTTTTAAGATGATTTTCATTAGAACATCTAACATCAACTAATGGATGGTTTTTTTTAGAATATTTTTCAAATGTTCCTACTTTACAAACAGGACACGTTAGATGTACACATATCCATTCTTCAATAAAATTTGCAATTTGTAATATTTTTTTCTTAGCAACTGATATTACAGAAAATTTATCAAAATCATTATATAATTCATCCATTTCAATATTATCTTCTTCAATATCGATTAAAATATTTTTTTGTAAGTCTGGTTCTGATAAATAAATTCGATATGCATCTTCATCTAATGTATATGGTCCAATTTTATATGTCTGTATTACAGGTGGGAGTGGACGGTCTCGAAACGTATAGTGATGAGATGGAGATTGAGATGGAGGTTGAGATGGAGGTTGAGATGGAGGTTGAGATTGAATCGATTTAATTTTAATCGTTTCAATACGAGAAACAGGATATAATATCTGACGTAATTCCTCCTCCGTTATATCAGTTTTCTCTTTCTTGTCTCTTTTATTCTTAAGTAAATCGACAGGAGTACCAATCATATCAAAAGTTCTTTTTATAGGAGGGGGGAGTGGTGTTTGAAATGGATCCATATATAATTAAAATTTATATTAAAATTTTAATTAAGATTTTATATTTTAAGATTCGGATTAAGATTAAGATTAAGATCTTATAGTAATCCACCTAAACCGACCCCTCCTAAAACGACAGGAGGTAATGAAGTTTGATTGAGAATATTATTTACTGATTGGTTATTTGTATTTTGTTGATGACTATCATTTGGTAAAACTATAAGATTTGATACAGTGCAATTAGTACTCTTTAATTGAATATCATATTGATTAACTTCATTATTAATATTAGGAATTAATAGTAAATTTTTATAATTTTGAGATCTAAATTTGTTAAACGAATTTATAGATTTCCATGTGAGACCCCCATCAATAGTAACTTTATTGTAAAATCTATCTTCAGTATCTAATCTACCATTATCATTATAACGAGCAACAACAAAACGTTCTTTACAATGTTTATAACCATAACCAGCTAATACAAGTTTATTATGAGAATCAATTGAAACAGCCATTGCACGAGAATTATGACCAGTAACATCAGTGACAACTTTACCACAATGACCGAATGTTTCATCTAAATTACCACTAACATCGTATCGAATCATTGCAAATTCTTCATGGCATAAATGGGTAGAACCAGCTAATACAATACGATCTTGTGAATCAATAACCATGGCATTTGCAACATCCCATGTTCCACACCATATATCAGTAGTTTTAATACCTCCATTACCAAATGTTTGATCGAGATTACCACTCGAATCATAACGTACCACTGCAAAATCCATCTCAGTTTCACATGAACTAAAAGTATTACCACCTAAAACAATTCTATCCATTGAATCAATAGCAATGGTAGTTTTTAAAATGCGGCAGAATGAACCCGTATCCCAACTATTATTACAAATATCAGTAACAACCATACCATTTTGTTTGGAACCAAAACTCGTATCAAGATGACCACAATTAGTGTATCTAACCACAACAAAATCAGCCCCATCGTCATTTTCACCAGGATTATTATTATTAAGCGTAACACCACTAACAATAATTCTATCTTGAGAATCGACTACAATACCTGTTGCATAATCATCATTTCCACTAATATCTGAACCACTCACATCAAAATATGAAATATCAGTTTGTACTTTACCACAATTGCCAAAACTATGATCAAGAAATCCACAATTAGTTACTCTAACAATTGCAAAATCTGCACCAGTTGAACAAGTCTCAGTATAACCACATACTAAAATTCTATCATATGAATCTAATGTAAGTGCATATGCTCTTGCATTTTGACTATGACGAATACTTGATACAAAAGCACCATCGCAACCAAAAGAGCAATCAAGGCGTCCATTCGCTTTGTATCGAACTACAACAATTTTATCATGACATGCTTCGGTATAACCACATACAATGATTCTATCTCGACTATCAATAACAAGGGCATTTGCAAAATCATCATTCTCATCGCATCGAATATCAGTTGAAACTTTACCATCACAACCAAATGTCTCATCTAAAGAACCATCCGGATTCAAACGACAAAGTAAAAAATTTTTACCTTCATCGCAATCTTCCCAACCATATCCTCCAACAACAATTCTATCTTCAGAATCTATTGCAGAACAAGTTGCATAATTATTGTGGCAATTAATACTGGTTGTTACAATTCCTTTTGTTCTATCACCAAAAGATTGGTTATCGTCATAATACACACTCATTGTATTATTTGTACATATAACTTGGGCTAAATCGTTGTATATGGGCATATATAATATAATAGAAATATATTATATTTTTTATACAGGTAATAAAATTATCAACCGTTTTTAATGGAAATATATTATTTTATATAAAAAAACGAATTTATATGATTTAATAAAATAATATAAAAATAAAATAAAATAAAATAAAATAAAATTATATGATTTAAAAATATAATATATAATATTATATTATAATGGAAGATATTGTAGTTAATGTTATTGATTCAAATTATGTTCAAACAAATGTAATTAACAATATTAAAATCAAAGTTAATAAACTTGTATTATTTACAAGTGTCTCTCTATGTGTCAATTTATTAAATAATAATAGATTAATTGATAATAAATTTTTTACTTTGACTGGAACTGATTATACAAACTGGACAAATGATGATACCTATATTGTTACATATGTATTAGCCCAATTAAATTTATCAAAAGCTCCTGCAGTTACTACAAGTTAAGTTATAACTAATTAAAATTTGTTTTTCTTATTAATATTTGTTTTTTTATTTAAAAAATCAAATATTAATTAATATTTGTTTTTCTTCTTCATTTGAAATTTTTAATCGTGAAATATGTTCCAGATATAAATTTTTCATTTCTTCTCGATTAAACATATATATTTTTTTTCTTAAATCATCTCCTATAATAACTTTAACAATTGAAAACATCGTATCAAAAAACATATTTGAATTTGTTATAAACATATATTTTAATTTGCCAAATGTTTTAATAATATTAATTAATCCATATGCTGTTTGTATTTCTAATGAATGTTTAAACTCAAATCCCACACAATCAACGATCCATATCCATTTATCAGGATTTATATAAGATAAATAAGTCTGAACATGATTAAGAATACCCTTTGTATCATCATATAATTTTGCATTTGCAAATTTTGTATAAAAAATATATTCATCATCTAATGTCTTACATATTAAACTAAAAGAATGAGAACCTGGTGAATTATAACATATTTTACAAATATTTTCCATAAACTATTATATAAAATATATTATAGATATCATTTTTAAATATTAAACATAACTAAGATTTTTTTATATAAAAAATATTTTTAATCAAAATTAAAAACCTATATACGAATCAAGAAGTCTGATCTTATAATCATACACGAATGCATTTAATCTATACATATCTGAAGAATCATCCCCATATTGACCCCATGAATCAGAATGTATCATAATAAATTCTATAAGAAGTGTATCCTTATTTATTCGAATATACCAAGCAGACCCCATCCCACCTCTTAATATAATGCATTCGCCAATTTGTAAAGAATATTTCGATGCGATCGTATCAAAATCAATATCTTTTGTCAACGTATAATCCTGTACATTATCTGTAATAGGATTTATTTGATTTGGATTTAAGGGACATTTCTTCTTATGAAGAACCTTATTATGGAGTTCTTTATTAAAACTAAAACAAAACCTACAACTATGTCCACTTGTTAAGTGTGTATGGGGATCAACGCAATCAGGAATCGTACAATGTAAATGTTGTTCTAACATATCTTTATCAAAATTAGTAAGAGCTGAACGAAGAACTGGTTCATTACATTCCATCTGTCCATGTCCAAATTCAAAACATCCTCCGCATTGATGTCTCATTGTTAGATGAAATTTATTAAATCTACAATTTTTAACTCTACATAAAATAGAATCCCCCATAGTTAAATCGATTTAGGTCTGGGTCTTAATTTATATTTATATTTATATTTATTATTTGTATGAATTTTATCTTCAATTTTTTTTATTTTGTCACAATTTTCTTGAATATTCTCTTCAACATAATCAATACAATTAATTATGATTTGTAATGATTCTTCGTGATTATTTTCTATATTTTCTTCAATATCATGAATTTTTTCTTCAAGTTCTTTTAACATTTCTTCAAAATAAAATTCTATATTCGCATTATACCTACAACAATCTAAACATATTTTTGCATTTTCTCGATTCATTTTTAATATAATAAGATTTTATTTTAAAATATATTATGGGTTATAAATAAAAATAGTTTATTTCTCGTGAAGAATGTCAATACAATCATAAATAGTTTTATTATTTGCCAAACATTCTTCAGAAATAGTTTGAACTGTTGCAGGAGTAAATTTGGCATTAGGTAAAATTATATTTTCATTTATTTTAGTTTTAAAAATATATTCTAAATAATCTCGTAGACATATTGCACTCATTTTATCAAATTTAATCTTTAGATCAATTCTTCCATCTCTAAACAAAATAGGATCCAATCGTTCTATATTATTTGTAGTTAAAATAATAATTCTGCCTTCCTGTTCACTAACTCCATCTAATAATTCCCTTAAAAATGCTTTGGTTAGGATATTTTTATTAGAGTGATTATCTTTATTAGGTTCGGTATCATTATTTTTATTTAACTGTATTACAATATTTTGCTTCGAATCATTCTGAGAGTTTGATGTGGAATTAAGATTATCGCTTAGAAACTGGTCGCACTGATAATCAATTTCAGGTAAATGAATAATCTTATCCTTAAGACATGATGAATCAAATGATGATGTTTTTAGATTTTCAAACCATATAGAATTAAATTCATCAATCGTTGTTTTAGAATTTATATGAATGGTATGAATATCTTTTTTTAACATATTACCTAATGCTTTTAATACGGATGTTTTACCACATCCAGCCTCTCCATATAATAATATAGTTAATGTATATTGTTTACCAATTCGTTTATATTCTTCCTTACTATTTATAAATCTATTTACAATCTTGACAAGATTGTCTTTCGATTCAAAAAATAAATTATCAAATGTCTTATATGATATAAAATCTCGAGGTTGGCACATATTTTCACATATTTGTGGTAATTTTTTATTAGATTCTATCTCATATAGCGAAATAAAATTTTCAATAATAGTTCCTATTTTAATAGAATTATAAACGTACGAATAAAATAGAATTGTATACGTAGTATAGGGATTTGATACTAATAATGAATTTGATATTTCAGAGTGTTTATTTTCATCTTTTGTCGCAGAAGAAATTTTTACATATATATTATTTTCTAATAAACAATTATCCAAATGTGTAATAAGTAAATCTTCTTTCAGTGAATGTTGATAATTATATGAAATTTTTTTAATATTTATATTATTTTTTTGTAAAATAAATTGTATCATTGCTAAATATTTATTTCTATCATATGGACTATCTATCTTTACTCGTACACAAAGTTCCCCTTTGATAAATCCAAATCTAAAATTACGAATATTATCTACAAACGTAGTTAGATATGTGAATATATTTATATTAAACATATTTTCAATAATTTTTGCAACACATAACCCAAAAATCATATCTATTATAATATTGCCTGTTTTAAATTCATTTTGCAAGGAATTCACAAGAGAGTAGGGATTAAACATTTTATTTAATAAGAGTAATAAATAATAATAAATTTATATATATAAATTATTAATTAATCAATTTTTTTAACTTAATATAATAATTAATTTATCTATTCGTATAATATATTAATGGCTACTCCATCTACATCAGTCCCTATCTCTGCAATATCTACGACAGAATCAATATCCGTACCAACAGTTACATCATCTACATCATCTACATCATCTATATCATCTGAAACTGTATCTGATGCACCATTTGCACAAATTGTATCTTCTAACGTACCTAAAACATCTAAAAAAAATAAAAATACAAAATCAAATAAAAAAATAATGATATGGATTCTTGTAATAATTTGTATTTTAATAATTATAGGTATAATTATTGTACTTTATTTCGCAATTACGAATAAAAATACTACTTCTACTTCAACTACAACTGTATCTCCTTCTCTTCCACCATTACCTTCAAATTCGTCAGTCATAGCAAGTTCAACTCCGTCATCATCAATATCTCAAACACCATCCGTACCATTAAGTGTTGCAGGACAATTAATAGCATCTACTGTATATGGTTCCGCACCAACTACTCAAACATTTCAAGCTGCAATCGCAGCACAAGCCGCGCAATCATCTCAACTACTCGCACAACAATCATCTCTACAATCATCGCAAATGGCACAACAATCATCGCAATCTGCACAATCTGGACAATCTGCACAATCTGGACAATCATCGCAATCTGGACAAACTACATCTAAACAATCGACACAAACTACTGGTTTAGATTTAATAGATGGTAAATATGTCGCTCAAAGTTCCCCACAAAGTTCGCAAAGTCCGCAAAGTCCTCCACAAAGTTCGCAAAGTCCGCAAAGTTCCCCACAAAGTCCTCCACAAAGTT
>Ga0114966_10002947_pt1 | contig 15104 bp, 14 predicted proteins | sample M_130207_XF_Meta_FD_87029 | JGI IMG/M metagenome (GOLD analysis project Ga0114966, IMG submission 87029) | Freshwater microbial communities from Lake Montjoie, Canada to study carbon cycling - M_130207_XF_MetaG | ecosystem: Environmental > Aquatic > Freshwater > Lake | place: Lake Montjoie... | reverse complement strand
CGTTTTGCCAATTTCTCCTCTTCCTTTGAAGATATGACTCTAGAAACTGCACTATCTCTATTAGTTTTTCCAAAGAATCTAGGTACATACAAAGACCATGATATCATTATTAAGAAAGCTAGTAATATTTACATGGTTCATAATAATAGTAATTACAGTATAGAAAATTATTTAAAAGCAACACCGCAATCAACTATTGATCCAGAATCAATTACGCTCCAAGAGGCACAAACCATTCTAGACTATTATGAAAAAAGTAAAGCCGATAAAGTAGAAAATGATAAATTAGATAAAAAATTAAGTGATGATATTACTATTAAAAAAGGACCCTTTGGTCTCTATATTAAATATAAAGGTGAAAGTAATATTAAATTACCTAAAAAATACAAAGATAATATAGACAGTCTTACTTTAGAACTAGCATTAGAAATTATTGAAAAAGATAAAACTAAACCAAAATCTGCAGGTCCTAGAGGTAAAAGTGCTCCCAAATCAGCAGCTAAAGCTAAACCAAAGTCAGCACCTAAAGAAAAAGCAAAAGCAGCCGCTAAACCAAAGTCAGCACCTAAAGAAAAAGCAAAGGCAGAAGCTAAACCCAAGTCAGCACCTAAACCAAAGGCAGTTAAGGTAAAAGCAGTTAAAACTAAATTTTAAGTAAGTTTTACCAAAACTTAACTAAAACAGCTTTTAGAAAAAGCCGTATCAAAACACAATTAGAAAATTCTTAGAATTAGTTAAAATAGTTTCAATATATTTTAGTTAAGTTTTTTCTAAAAACTTAGTTATAGGTTTTTACTAAAAGCAATAAAATCTAATTTTAATATAGTTAAAAGAAATTTAGAAAAATAAAATACACTATGTTAGAATCTGTAACTGATTTTACAAATACTATAACATCCTATGAAGTTCCTATCCCTTATAGTATTCTAGTAACTATAATAGTATGTATCATCGTTGGATTATGTGCGGCTGGATATTTTTTACAAGAGAAATTTGATTTAGACATTATGAGAAGTGGGTTTTCTTGGTTTATATTTGTAGCTGTTCTAAATTTAATAACCATTCTACTTGTTTTTTTATATTATAATTCAACTACAGGAACGTATAAAGGTCCAAAAGGTAATTCAGGTAAAAAAGGGACCATTGGTAAAAAAGGAACATCTGTAAGTTGTAATTATTGTAAAAATAATATATATATGCAAAGAGTAAGACATTCTGATCCAATATGTAATTTACCTTCACAACCAAAAGCTTTTAAATATGTTTTTGACTTAGAAAAGTATTTTAATAATATTCTAGGTCAAGGTAATAGTATTGATTATTCTTCTTTTATTAATAATATTATATTAAATCAAAATCGAAAATCAACGAATCAACAAGCAATAGATAATTTTAAAGCATTAATGAATACGAATAATATTTCTATATTATTAATTAAAGCAATTAATGATTTTACAAAATCATCAAATACGAGTTATGGGTCCTTTAGACATCCTGGTGGTAAAATAGGATACTTAGCATTAGGTGGTTCTGTTTATGGAGGTATAGAACAAGACCTTGAGTTAAATTCATTTATGATTAGTGGTAATATTTTATATCCAGCTAGTTATACAGCATTACTTACATTTAAAGCAACTAATAATTTCAATGGAGATTTAGAAACTTATACAATTTGGCGTCCAAACGGTCAAACTATTAATGAAAGTGGTTTTAAAAATAAAACAGATAGAGTTGCTTACAAATCAATGGGTGATGTTTGTAGATATGGAACACGACCGCCACGAGCTAGCGAATGTCCCACAGTTAGTGAAAAATGTTTAGAAGAAGTTGATGTAAAAGATATAGAGTTAATATTTATAGGTGTTAATAATATGGAAATAAGAAATGAAAAATCAGCTAGTAATTATATACAGCCAGATTCATATTTAATAGAAAATTCAAATCTAAGTGATATTGAAATATTTAGTGTATGGAGAACACCATTAAACACATTTCTTACAAATTGTAATACAAAATATAATCAATCTGAAAATAAAATTGTAAATAATACTGTGATTTATAATATTGTTAATAATTTAAGTGGTTCATTAAATAATTATGGTAATGTTAGTTCATCTGAAAAGAATCGTATTAGTAATTTTTTTGATAGTATAAAAATACCTAAAATTGTAGTAGCATTAATTTTATGTTATTATTATGAAGTTGATTTAATTAAAGATTTAGTATATTATGTTAATCTTGCTAAAAATCTAGTTCATACAAATGGAAATCCAAAACTACCTGAATTTCAAGTTGATATTTCTAGATTACTATTTGGAGACTTAATGAATTTAATAGCAGATACTAAAGCAAAATATGATAAATATAATACAAATTTAGTACGCAATTTAACGAGTGAAGCATTAGCAAAAGCAAAACAATCAAAAAAAAAACGTGTTAAAGCACAAGCATATGATGAAAAAAAAGAAAAACATTTACCCTCAATGTTAATTAATGTCTATAATGATACAAATAATACATTATTAACATTACCTATAAAAATAGAAAATACAAATACTCTTCTAGATGTATTAAATGTAATATTTGAAAATGGTATAGAATCAAGAATAGCAGTAAATAGTGATGGTATTTTACAAGGTGGAACCTTTATGAATTCTATACAAGAGATGATATTACTTATTTGTAAAATGCTGACACCACCCAATAGACCAGCATATACAATAAAAGATGAATGTTTAGGAACGTTCCCTCTTGATAGAGACAGAGAAGAACTCATTAAAGAATTTACTAATATATTAAATACATATAAGAAACTTGTTGAAGATATAAATAATAATGAGAATAATATGTATGATTTAGTAGATCCTATATCAGAATATTCAATATTAAGATTAAAAATGGGAAAACTATGCAGTCATGTTAAAAAATTTGAAGATAAAATATTATCTGGTAATCTTAAAGAAATTACAACTACTCGAATCAAAGGTTTAATTGAAATATTTAATGAAACTATTAATAATTTAAATAACCAAATGAATGCATCAGCATCAGAACAATAAATAGTCATTTTTATTTTATTTTTGTATTATTTTTATTTTATTTTTGTATTATTTTTGTTTTATTTTTTCTAATAAAATTATCAGTAATTAGTAATATATATATAAATATAAATAATAAATATATATAAATTATAAATCTAACACAATGGCGACCTATAAAGATTTATTTACACCAATATTTATAATTGTAGCTTTATCACTATTTATAGGAGGTATTGTAGTTTTACAAGTTTTAGATAAACTATTTCATGGTAGTAAAAATTTACCAATGATCAGAATTTTTTGTATTAGTATGATCCTTAATATTATAATAATAGTATTTCTTATCATGTCATTTAGTAGAGTTAAACTTCAAACTGGACCACAAGGTCCAACGGGTAATAAAGGACAACCGGGATATGAGGGTAAGTCTGGTGGATTACAAGTATGTACTAAAAAATTTCAAACTATTGAAGAAAAGAAAACAATTATAAAAGAAGCAAATTATTTAGATTTAAGACCACCATTAATAAAAAATGATTAATACAAAACAAATATAAATTAAATACAATTAAAATACTTCAATTTTAATAATAAGGATTATTTGTAACTTTAATACCACAATAATTAATAGGTGATGTTGAATAATTAATAGGTTCATAATAACCTAATTTTTTTGCTTCTCTTAATAAGAATCTAAAATTATTAATAAATTCTTGATTATGTCCTTCACTAACACTTGTTATATGTGCCATTTCATGTATCATTACAAATTGTAATGTATTATAATCATGAAATGGATGATTTCCATTTTTTTCTCTTAAACATAATGCCATTAATTCACCCTTATTTATGGTGTATGAACTACCGTCATCATTGGGCGCTTCTTCAATTTTAATACTTTTCATTCCTCTCACTAATCTAGTAATTCTTTCATCGGTAGGATAATTTTTACTTAAATCATTCACAAATTTATCCATTTCTTCATGTAATTTTGCTAATAATTCTAGTGCTTTATGACTTTCATTAAATTCTTCTTGAACTCCATAAGTTTTATTATTATGTGATGCTACTCTATATTCTAAAAATAATTCACAATGTTCATTAATAATTGATATTATAATTGTAAAAAAAAGCACAAATATTATAAATACTATTACAGTAGATACTTCATTCATTTTTATAGTATTTAATATTTATTATTTGTTATTTATTATTTGTTATTTATTTATCTAATACTATAATCATATTATTATTTTAATGATATCATTTTTATAATAATATCATATTTTTTATAAAAAAAATAATTACAAAAGTTATAAATAATATTTGAATTTGATATGTATTCTAAATTCTAAATATGATCTATATCTATAATTACTATTAAAAATAGTTTTATTATTTTAATGATGGTGTTTATATGTATAAACACTAGACTAAATTATATGTATTACGTATTACGTATTACATATTACATATAACATCGTCATCTTCTATTAGGGTTGTTGGAACAATAGAATTACTGTTCCTATTTTCTAGTGAAAACAAATTAAATTTAATAATATAATAAAAAACAATTTTTTATAAATATATTTATTTTTCCATTTATAAATAATTAAATATCAAATTATTAAATTATTTAATTATTTAGTTTATATTTTATTTTATTTATCTTATCTTATGTAAAGTATTACTAAACCCAATTACTATAACTTATTATGGATTTAAATGAATTAAATAAAGAAATGTTTGCTTTGCAAAATGATTTTCAATATAATCAACAGAATCAACAGAATCAATATAATCCAGAACTACAACAGAAACATACGAATACGAATACGAATACGAATACGAATACGAATACGAATAATAAACATCAGTTTTCTAATACACAAGAAGTAAATTTTCAGCCTGTAAAAGATATAATGGATACCACTCAAATAAAAAGGCCTACTAAATCTGGAGACCATCGTAATGATATTAATGAAAAAATGAATATGTTAAATTCTACTTATTTTGAACCTGAAACCTATAATTCACAACCACACAATATGTTAAACAAACAATCACAAAGTTATCAAACTACACGAAATAATAGTAATTATGTAAATAATATAAATAATTTACAAACAAGCCAATCTAGAAATCCTCAAAAAGAAACATCAAATCAAAGTAATAATTTATCAAATTATTATAATCATAATTTTGATACATTACAAATAAAAAAAAATACACAAATGCGCTATAGTAGTTTAGAGGATGACAATATAGATGGCAATTTAAATGGTACTCTAGATATTACTTCACCAGAAGAATCATATGAGTTACACTATAATAAAATGAATCAGAAAAATAATATAAATCAAAAGAATCAACAGCATCAACAGAATCAACAGAATCAACAGAATCAACAGCATCAACAGCATCAACAGAATACACATACACATAATAATGGTATAAGTATGTTAAATGTACGCAATATGTATTCACTTAATGATTTCTCTCAAGAATCAACAGTAAATAATAGAATACATGATACTGGATATCATAGAATTGATGAAAAGAAAACAGATTATCGTCAAAATATAAATAATAAACTTGATAATATGATTTTTGATAATCCAAGCGCACAATCATCATTAAATCCTATATTACAAAATAGAAATGGAAATAATAATAATAATAATAATCATTTACAAAAAGATACACGCATGGTAATACAAGATAGTAATAAGGATTATTATAGACAATCATCAAATGAACGTATGTCTCAGTATAGCCCTCTATCGCGTTCTTCTAATATACCTATCCATATGGCAAATATGTCAGTAAATGATTTTTATGGTAATAGTAATATGGGTGTATCTGAAATGGATAAAAAAATTATAGCTGAAGAACATAATAAACTAAATAGTAAAGAAATGTTAAATAATCGTTTAAATAATTATACTCCATTAGCAAAAACAGTTCAATATGAAACAAATCAATCGCAACAGAAACAACAACCACAACAGAAACAACAGAAACAACAATTACCACAACAGAAACAACAAGCACCGCAACAGAAACAACAAGTGCCGCAACAGAAACAACAAGCACCTCAATTTTGGAATCCATTAGATGTAAATAGTAAATTACAAAATGTAGTTCATAATCAATTACCAATAATTTCAAATTCAGAAAGAATTTAAAAAATTGAAAAAAAAATGATTTTTATAATAAAATATAAATAAGAAATACAAATAAATATAAATAATGGATATTTATGATATAAGTCATTTAACATTGAATGAATATAGTAATAAATCTAACAGTATAGATATGAATAATATGAATGATGTAACATTATTAGATACCATGAATTCATTAAATATCCAAGAAAAATTTGAACCAATAGAAACATATTATGATTATGATAGATCTAATGATGATACATATACAGATACAAATACAGATACAAATACACATACAAATACACATACACATACATATGTAGAAAGTTATATAGAAACTACTTCAGAAACTAATTCAGAAATAATAAGAGAAAATACAGATGAGATAGATGAGTCAGAAGACTTTCATGAGTATGATGGATATGATTGGTATGATGTACCTGACCCTATTATTCATGATCATGATCATGATCATAATTATGTTGTATCAGATGATGAATCTAATATGCTAGATAAATATGATACAAGCCCATATATATGTTTTGGAATACCTAATAAATATTGTCAACACTATTTTGATGATGAAGATTTCATTTTCAATAGGTATGATATAACATATGATATTAAAAAATATATTAAAGTAAATAATTCAATAGATGAATACACATCCCACTTTTGTATTGGTAATGGTATTATAATAGATTATAATAATAGTAATGATAATCCAGATATCATTTATGCAAAAATGTTATATATTTATACCTATATAAATTATTACTATAAAGATTTGAAAGATTTAGAACCTCTAGAACGAATTAAACATCTACCTGCAAATTTATTATATTGGGTAACTAATATAATTACTATTTTAAAAAAAGTGATTAATGATTCATCATTGAAATCACATACATTTTTAACAATAGAAGATGTATATTTTAAAGAATTATGTTATGGATTAAAGATAATCACTCATGAATTACACTTATTATTAAATCATTATCCTAGTTATAGTTTATGGAATTTAGAAGAAAAACATATTAAAACATTTTTCAAAATAGTAAATAATATGTGTGTCATACTCATATTTATGAAACTAAATAATAGAAACTAGTCGAGAACATAAATATATTATATATATGTTCTCATATGTTCTCTATATAAATAAGTTTAATTTTAGCATACATATACTCAATAATTCATAAAGTGATATAAATACTTCTAGATGACCTAATATACTTCTATTATTTTTAAAAAAAGTATTTAATCTTGTCTTACCATAATATTCACTAAATTTATTGTGACCACCTTTTAAAAAATCATTTGCTTTACCATATTCTTTTTTTTCTAATAAATTAAAATAATGTTGTAATAATTCAATACCTATAATTCTATAATAATCTTGAACTTTTATATATAAATGTTGTTTTTCTATTTCTTGTATATTCATTTTACTAATTTCAGTATTTTTATGTGTGCATAAGGTCATATTTTCACAAGTTAATATACTAAATTTTGAATATATTATACCATATTTACGTGTTTTAATTGTATTATCTAGTAACACATAAATTGCTGTAAGAAGAGATTTATTACTTTCATTCATAGCTATTTTACTTTTTAAATTACTTTTTGTCTTTGTTTTTGATTTTTTCTTTATTTGAGAAGTATTTTTATTTTTTACAATAGAATTAATAACATTAATATAGTCTTCTGTATTTGCTTGTTGATATTCTCTACCAAAAGGTAGTAATACATTTATAAATTTATCATCTAGATTAAAATAGATAAGATATGGGTGATTTGTATGACTTAATGTATAGGCTACCATAAACACATATCTAGGTAAATAATCTAACATAAAGACATTTTTTGTTGAATTTACATTAATATTATTAATATTAAACTCTAGATATGGATTATGATATTTTATTATTTGCTGTGCTTTACTATTTAAATATGCTTTTATTTTATCATTCAAAGTATAGGATGATGGAAAACTATTTTGTTCTATTATTTTTTCTATTTTGCTATTTTCTTTAAAAACAAGTTGTATTTTACTTATATCCATTTTTTATTTTTTATTATAATCTATATATATTATAAATATTATAAATATAATTATATTTGTTAAATATAAGTAATAGTAATAAATATAATAAACATATTCATAGCAATACAACAATACATCTAACATGTGTTTTATACAATTTGTTTTAACAATGATATTATCATTTGTGGTAGATATGCCATATTTGTATCTAAATTTAAATTTATTTAAGAAAAAGACAATGGCAATAAGTGGAAAACCATATCCAAATAATAGACTATATTCAGCTGTATTAGTATATGTTGCCATTGCTTTGGGTTTAGTTGTATTTGTTTTACCTAAAATTGATACTACAAAAACAATATCTATAAGAATGAGAGATTCTTTAATGTATGGTGGTTTATTTGGTTTAGTATCTTATTCCATATTTGATTTTACGAATCATTTTATGTTTGAAGGATGGGATATTTATGTTTCTTTAATGGATGCTATATGGGGAGGTGTATTATGTTCTATTGTATCCTTTGTTATTAGTTATTATTAGTTATTATTAGTTATTAGAAAATATAAATTTTTTCTATTTTTGTCATAATTATTATATTTTTTTACATATTTTTCTATTTTATTGTATAAAATTGAAATTATAATTCTATAATGGATACTGATTTAAACTACATAACGCGCTACATAATGGAGGATATTGACGAACTCATTATTGATAAAATTTTAAATCAAACCTATAAGGAAACACCTTATGTTAAATGTAATTTACAGGATATAAATTTTAAAAATAAAAAAATACTAATTTTATGTGGATCTGGTATAACAAAAGATTATAATATAGATACATTTGAAGAAATGAAAAAAGGAAATTATTATGATATATTTTCATTATCTAATTATGAAAATGATACTTTAAATTTTTATACACACATAAATGTGTTTAAAAATAAGTGTTTATCATTAAATAAAATAAATATGAATAATGTATTTCTAGTGACTACAAATATTGACGGTATGTTTGTTGGAAATAATTTATTCGAAATACATGGAAATATATTTGAATACAAATGTTTAAATTGTAATCTTATACATGTATCTGAAACTATTGATATTTTACCATTATGTAATAATTGTAATACTATAATTAGACCTAATATTCAATTATATAATGACGGAGATTATAATTTTAATACACTACAATATGAAACCTATATTAAATTTAAGGAAAAATTAGATATAGAAAATACAATTGTGTTTGAAGTTGGTTGTGGATTAGCTATTCCTATGTTAAGACATGAAAGCGAAGTTTTGAAGCAAAAGGGATATACAGTATATCGTATAAATATTAAAGATTTTGATAATAATACTAATAGTATTAGCATAAGTGGAAAAGAATTTATAGAATATATATGTAATCTAGATATCTAAAATTGTTTAATCATTTTATAATAACATTCAAAATTATCACTTTTTTCAGTGTGAAATCCCAATTTTGAATAAATGCCTAATACAATATCATTTACTGCTGTTAATCTAATACAATTTATATTTTTAGTTTTTAAATGTTCTTCTACTCCTGTTAAAAAATGACTAAACATTTTTTTTCCTCTTTTATCCTTTTTAGTACATGTTAATAATATGTAAATACATTTTTTATTACAATAAAAACACTCTTCATCACAATTATTACTTATTATTATAAAAGAGACTATTTCATTTGTACTAGAATTTTTTAATATATATATATCATTTGATGTTTCTTCTATTAAGTCCTTAACATCCTCTGCGGTTGTAACATTATTTACATCTTGATACATTCCACTACACATATGTATTGATTCATTTATAATATGTTCCGGTTTTATTTTTTCATATAAACTAATATCATATGTATTATTATTTATTACAATAAATGTAATCATATTTCCACCAATCATTTTTTTAATAGATTTCCTATTTGTTTTTTTTCTATTTGTTTTTTTTCTATTTGTTTTTTTCCTATTCGTTTTTTTAATAGGCATATTAAATAGAATATATTTTATTTATTACTTTATTACTTTATTACTTTATATAAATATTTTTTATATTTGTTATGTTTTCGTCATAATTATTATATTTTTTTCCTATTTTATAATAACCTAAATAAATTATATTATAAATTATATTTATAAATTATATTATAAATTATAGTATAATAGTTTTAAAAATGGGTAATGATAGCAGTAAATCTACCATTGAAAATCAACAACTTATTATGCAGTTACAACAACAATTATTAAATCAACAAAAAAACCAATACCCACCACAACAACAGACATACCCACCACAGAATCAATTTCAACAAAGCACATATACTAGACCAACTATTCATAGTAATCATCCTAATACTAATGATATTTATAATAGACAATTACCAGTTATATCTCCTGCTGAATTAAGTAATAATGTTAGAAATAATAGACCATTGCATCAATCACAATATTATGATCAAGTTCTTCCAGAAACATCTAAACAATCTGGAACAGTAAATTTATTATCCATTTTAGGAAATAAAGACTTAATGAAAGAAATAGATAAAAATCCACAACAAAAAAGAAAATTATTAGAGAAAATATTAAATGAACATAGACATACTATGACTACTACACAAGTGACACGTATAAATCAAATATTATCTACATTACCACCCTTAGACAACTATACAAATACTCAAACAAATAAAACACTTCATAATTATTCAAATACAACTATATCTAATCTAGGTTTTAATCAAGGTTTTAATCAAGGTTTTAATCAAGGCACAACAACACAAGATAATACGAGTCGAGAATTACAAACACGAACACAACTTAACACCATAGATGCTTTAACTAAACATTATAAAACAGAAGCTGAGGAAGAGGAAGCTAGATTTAAACTAGAAGAAGAAAAAAGAAAAGCTGATTTTGCTGAACAACAACGTCAAAGAAGACTTCATTATCAAGCTAGTCTTAGTGATCTAGAAAAAGCCAATATTGATTCATTAAAACTATTTAACTTAGATAAAAATTACACTCTAGATGATTTAAAATCAGCATACAAGAGGTTGGCCATGAAAACTCATCCAGATAAACCAGGAGGTAATGTAGAACAATTTCAACTAGTAACTAAATGTTATATGTCTCTTCTTGAAAAATATAAGAATAGAGAAACAGACAAGAATTTTAATGATTTAAGAATTGGTAGTAAAACTTATATTGAAGACCAAAGTAAAAATAATACTACTAATACTTATACTAAAAATAATAGTAATAGTAAGTCTAGTAATAGTAAGACTAGTAATAGTAAGACTAGTAATAATACAAATTTACCTACAGTAGAAAAAGAAAGATTTGATGCTAAACTATTTAATAAAATATATGAACAAAATAAATTATGGGAATCTGGTGATGATGGATATGGTGATTGGTTTCAAAGTGAAGAAGCTGATCCACCTACAGAAGTATTTGGTAAGAAATTTAACTTAAATGTATTTAATTCAACATTTGAAGACTATAAAGATAAGGTCACTATTGAAAATGGATCTATTCAAGAATATAAAGAACCTCAAGAATTAGTATCTTGTTCTACTGGTTTTACAGATATAGATATCTATGCTCGTAAAATAAATGATTTTAGCAAGGCTCTTCCAACAGGTAAAAGTAAAAATGATTTAGCTTATACTGATTTAAAAACAGCATATACTAGTAAAGGGGCATTTATTGATCCAAATAAAGTAGAGTATAAACAATATAAAAGCGTTGATGATTTAAAACGCGACCGTAGTAATGTTAGATATGATATGACGCCAGACCAAATGCGAGAGTATGAATTAAAAAAAAGACGTGAAATAGAAGAAGAAGAAGCTAGACAAGATTTAATAAGACAAAGAGATAATGTTATCTCTAAAAGTTTTAGTAAAAATCATGAACGAATGTTAGGTTATAAAGGTAATTCTAGTTATTAGTTATTAGTTATGGGGTATGTAAGTTTTATGCAATTAGCAAGTCATTTGTACAACATTACCAACAAGTGTTTGTCTAGGAGTACATTGTAGTGTGGGAACACGATTACTATTAATACTGCTATGATTTTGGTTTTGATTTTGATTTTGATTATGATTATGATTATTTGTGTTATTATAAAAATTTGGATTTTGTAATTTTCTAGATTTTATATTAAACATGATTAATGTAATAATTGAAAATAAAAATATAAATAAGAACACCATCATTAATGTAAATGACATGTTATCATATGTATCTACAATAGTCATTTTTAAAAATATGATTTAATCTAAAATAGTTAATGTATAATCTATAATGTATAATCTATAATGTATAATTTATATTTTAATTATATTACTATTACTAAATATTATTATTTTATATATTTATCTATCTAGATAGTTATCTATTTATCTATTTTTTCTATAATTTGTGGATTAATATGTTGTATTAATGTTTCAGGTATTTTTTCTAATATAGTTTTTTCTAATGATGTTAAATTTGAAATATATACTTTACCACAAAAAATATAACTTATTAATTTATCAACAATGGTTATACCATTAATAATATGTAATTTAGTAATACTTGAAATGTTATCTATTTTTTTATTTATGATTTGTAAATCTAAGTAAATGACTAGTATCAATTTATATAATTTTTTATATTCATAGGATAAAAATTTATTTTCTATATATTTATCTGGTATAAAATAAATAGTACCATTAATTTCTATATCATCTGTTGCTTTTATTTTAATTAAGTCTTTTGGTTTAGCCATAATGTTATCTAGATTATATAATTATATTTTATAATCTATATTTTATAATCTATACTATCATATATTTTATTTAGATAGATTAATTAGATAGATTAATTAGATAGATTAATTAGATAGATTAATTATTTTATTTTTAAGTAATTATTTTAAGTAAATAAAAACTATGTTTATAATAAATAATAAGTAAATATAAATAGATATATAAAATGTCTTTATCCATTATTGATACAATTAAAATATTTTTAAATACTGCTGTCCGTTTGATACCAGTAGGTTTATATACTGGATCGGCTATGTCAGGAGCTGTATTTCAAGATTTTCGCGGAATACTATTATTCTTGGGATTACTAGGCAATGAATTAATTAGTTTGGGTTATAGAATGATTTTACGTGGTGTCGTGAATCCACAATGTGCTCTTACATTTTCATCAGAAGGAGTTCCGTTCGTTTTACCGAGTCCTATTACTCAAACAGTAGGTTTTTTTGTAGGTTTCTTCTATATGGATATGTATTATAATAGCGCATATAGCCCACTTAAATTTTTTATACTTACAATGATGTTATTAATTACTATATATTCACGTATAAATATAGGATGTAAAACTTTGCTTGATAGTATTTATTGTGCTTTAGTAGGTTTATTAATGGGTGTTATATATTATAATTTAGTACAACCTTATTATAAAGCAGATTATCTTACACCAGACCTTATACAGGCAAGTAAAGATATTAATAGTTTTTTTACTATTAATTAAATTATTATTTATTATTTATTTTATTTATATTTTTTCATATGTATTATTATTTTTCTAAATATCTAATAAAATAATAACTATACTCCAGAATAAATATACATATACAAATGAATTGGTATATTATATTATTTTTTATACTTTCTATAGTATTGTATCTAGTAACTAAATATTATCTTGTTAAAACTAATTATAAAATAAATAAAACTAAAGATGACATAGAAGCATTTGAAACAGAATTAAACAGTACAACAGCAGATAAATTAAAATCTAAACACAATATTACAATAAAGTATCTAGATGTTAATACAGCTAAACAATTAGTTAAAAAAAATGGTATCTATATTCAAAATATGAATCAACCTAATTTAAGTGCGCGTAAGTGCTCGACTATAGATGAACTCTATGAAAAATATTTAAATGGGTTTGATGTCATTTCATCTAGTGAAAAAGAAACTATAGATTTATTTATAATGAATTTACTTAATGATATACAAAAATATAATGCTTCCTATTACAGATATCTATCTAAATGGTTAAATGAAATTAGTATAGCAAAAGCAAAGGGTTGGCTAGAATCAGGGATGCCGCATACATTAGATAAAACAATTGTTATGGATGCTGCATGGTTTATCACACCTAGACGTAGTACATTAGTACATGAACTTACACATATTCATCAAAGAGAAATTGAATTCGATTTTGAAGATTTATACAAAGAATTAGGTTACTATTATAATCCAGAAAATATTAAAGGTATGGAAAGTATATATCCACTAAATCGTAATAATCCTGATGGATTATCTAAATTCTGGTTGTGGAAGATGCCAGAAAATAATGGGTCTAATAATGATACCATCAATGAAATGACTATGAACACTACCAATTATTGGTGGATTGGAGCTATTTTTAATACAGTTAATCCAGATACATTAAATGATGTTGTTTTAGTGGCAATCAAATTAGATAGAGATCCTGAAGGTCATTTCTATTATTTAAAACAAAATCCAACCTATTTAAATAAATGGAAACCATTTATTACATTTTTTGGTGAGAATCCTAATAATTACCATCCTAATGAAATGACAGCAAAATTTAGTGAATTTTATTTAGCTGATATATTAAATGAAAATCAAGATAAATTTAATACTTATGAAGGGTATAAAATATATAAAAAATATTTTGAAAATATGATCAATACATATTACTAGCAGCTTTTGCCAAAAGATGTTTCTGGTAGCCTTTAGGCTACCTAGCGTTTAGTTAAGTTTTGGTAAAACTTAGT
>Ga0114966_10002946_pt1 | contig 15107 bp, 17 predicted proteins | sample M_130207_XF_Meta_FD_87029 | JGI IMG/M metagenome (GOLD analysis project Ga0114966, IMG submission 87029) | Freshwater microbial communities from Lake Montjoie, Canada to study carbon cycling - M_130207_XF_MetaG | ecosystem: Environmental > Aquatic > Freshwater > Lake | place: Lake Montjoie... | reverse complement strand
TTTGATTAGTTTGGAACTTGATTGCTTGATATTATTATACTCTTCTTATTATCACCTAAAAGTATTTCAATTTTTTTTTATTTACACTTATTTTACATACTACTTAAAATTTATAAATTATTCCACCTTTTAAAAGGTGGAGCCAAACCCATGTCTTGAATTAAATTATAACTCATTTATTTATTTTGGACGGCTAACTCGGCTTCCAAATTGTGCCGACTTTTTCAATATTTATGTCTTTTCGGCTCCGTATTACATGTGCTGCCTTTGGCTTATGTTAGTTGCCTTTGGTTTATGTCAGTTGCCTTTGGTTTATATTTTTTTAGTTAAACATTTTTAATTGATTAAATAAAAAAATTGAAATACTTTTATTATTTAATACTACATACATACTCTTAGAGCTTACAGATATCAATATCAATCTATAATGTTTCACTTCACTTCTCAGTTTATTAATCCTCAGAAAACTTCCTTTGCCGTATCTAATGTTGAGGTATCTCAGAAACGCATGACTGAGAAACCACCAATGTTACGCATTGCCAAACTCGATCTTGCCGCATGTATTGACTTCATTCATCACAAAATGGAAACCTATATCGGAAAGGTTTTCACTATTTATGATGACATGGATACTGGCGACACTTATGTCGATTTTGATTACTGGTATGACAATTCATTTAATAGATTTCTACTATCAGAACTCATCGTCGCAGAGCAGTTTAACAAATACTCAGCAACTCCTTCTGATAATGTCAGCATCAATATCATACACCCAATTGGCGTGAATAATTTTGAATTTAAACTCCAAAAAGCAAGTATGGATGTCCTCATTAACCCTAACATCTCATCACAACGATGGTTCAATATGATTCGTATTATTACTGAATATGAAACAAAATTAGGCTATCCTGCTGGACATCTCAGTAAAAAATTCACGTCTGTTTCTAATTAATTTATTACTTTATTAACTTGTAAATCTACTTAACTAAAATAAAAAAGGTATCTATTCCTTTTTTATTTTTATTTACAGTTAAAATTTATTAAAATAAAAAAATTGAAATGCCTTTCAACTCTTTAGTGTAGATTATTAAATAATAAGAAAAGATGACGACTGAAGTTAAAAGAGGAAAGGTTTATATTGCTTCTATGAACTTAAGAGGTGCGCGGGCGGTTAAGTTGGACCCCGAATCACTTAACTTAAATGTCACCAGTGCCCAAGCAAAGTTAAGTTTAGATAGGAGGGATTTTAGTCCTATGACTCCTATTGATGGAGGATATTATGGTTATTGGAACTTTGAAAGTAGGTGGCAATCTGGTAAAATATTTGAAGGAATAGATGAAAAGGTAAGTAAAGATTGGTGGAAGGCTCAAAATGAACCTAAGAGGAGGTATCCTAAGGGTAAAGGAAGGAAGGTATTATGTGCTCGTTTTGAGGGCTATGAGGATAGAGGAGATATGGATTATGTGACTAGTAGAAAGGAGGTTTATTGTAAGGAGTATTATGATTTGATTAAGAATAGAGAAAGGGTTTTATTCTGGAAGAGGATGTTGGATGAGGGTAAGAGTATAACTATATATGACTTTGATGGTCCTCGTAATGAAGATAAGAGTGTGAGTTGTTTAGAATTAAGTGAGGAACTATTGAAAGATAAGGTTAAGGACTTAAGTGTACCTTTTGGTCATTGTTATGTTGTGGGGATGGTTTTGAGTGTGATAGATTTGTGTGTTTTGGGATAGATTTGTAATGTTTTAATTATCTATTTAATTTAATTTAATTTAACTTATATTTTTTAATAGCGTAAAGTAAATAATTTAAAACTATGTTTAAAATTATATTATTAATGAACTATAATTTTAAACGTCAGCATGCTTTTTCTGATAGGCAGAGAGAAAGTAAACGTGTTCGTAATTCGTATCCAGATAGAATACCTGTTATATGTGAACGTTCCGATTTAGCTTCAGCTGATTGTCCATATATTGATAAAAAAAAATATCTAGTTCCCCAAGATTTAACTTTTGGTCAATTTATATATATTATAAGAAATAGATTAAAGGTTCCACCAGAAAAAGGTTTATTTTTATTTATAAATGGCGCAATACCTTCTTCTTCGTATCCAATGAGTATTGTTTATGATTTTTATAAAGATATTGATGGATATTTATATATAATGTATACTTTTGAAAATACGTTTGGTTAAATTTTTATTCCTTTTTGTTTGAATTTTGTTGGAGCGCAATTAGAGTGCCAACTAATTTTATGATTAGAGATACATAAATGTATGTTGAAATCTTTGAGTCGCAATGTCCTTCTTTATAGATTGACCCCCAAAACGTCACTGCACCTAGTATATTCCAAATTAAATTAAATAATAACATAATTAATCCGATACACCCTGCGCAAATTATTGATGTTTGATTGTTATCATTATTAATTGATAATGAACAAGTTGTGTAAATTATAAATAACAACCATGATAATCCCATAAATCCTGAAACTAACAAATATAATTTCATTGTATAATTAAATCCATCTGGCATTTCATTAATACAAGAATGGTCAGAAAATCCAAAATATAAATCACAAATAATTATTGGTGTCGTTAATACAATCATTAATAATGTTGTACACAATTTTATAACAACTAATCCAGTGCGAACCTCGTCTTCTACATCATTAGATTTTTTTAATATTCCTTTTAGAGAGACAAATTCATTATTGCTACTATTGCCACTATTACTACCAGATTCAATATCATTATTAACCCCTGGCAACACTGTATTTACCATATATGATTGTTGAATGACATTAACATTTAAGTCATTTCTACTTCTCTCTTCAGACATCATTTTATTCTTCAAATAAATTTTCGATTATAGTTTCGTTTATATCTTCATTATCATCATATAAATTCAAATCAATTTTTTTAATTAAGTTTACAGAATTAGTATTTGATTTTTTCTTAATCAAAAAGTATCGTTTATATTTTTTAATGCCTTCTAATGTGTATCCATCCGATTTTCTTATTGGTTCCATCTTGTAATCATGTGTATTTAATATTTGTCTAACCAAATTTAATAATGGCCACTTTTGTGATTTATCAGCATTTCTCTGAAGACTTGTCATTAATGATGAACTATAAATTTTCTTTAATTCTGGTAATAATTGTTTAACTTCTTCGTATTTATTATCTGATAATAATTGGTCTCTCAATATAGTTACTCCATTTAATTCAGATATCTCATTAAATTCAATTCCAATTATTTTTAAAATAGTTTTACTTTCTTCGTTCATTTTACATATTAGATAAAAAAAATTTCTATTTTAAATTTATTTTATCTTAAATATTAAACTCTGGAATGCTATATTTTTCTCCATCTTTTTGATACTTAGCAATGATCTTTGGATTAATCTTGTTACTTATAATATCTTCAGCTTGATATACATTATTGTTTTTATCAATATAATACACAATTCCTTGAATATCCTGCGCATAAACCTCGATCTTTTGAGTAGTATTTTTGGGTTCATTTTGAGCATCAACAATGCCATGTGGAGTACCCTTCAAGTGAGTCCCGCAATATTCGCAACCATCCTTTTTTCTTCTAGTACATTGCTCATTGCTAGCTCTCTTTGCGCAACATCTGTCAAACACAGGAACAAAATTTTTAACTCTCTTTCTCTTTTGGAAATCCTCCTTGCTAAATGAAAGTCTATCATAGTCATAAATGTATTGAAGTAATTGATTTACTTGTTCATTTTTTGTCATCCCCATTTGAGTAGTCTTTTCTCGAATACTATCCTTGAAGGATGTAATATAGGTTTCAAGCTTTTTGTTTAAACGTCTTTCCATATTGTTTTATGTTATATAATATATTGTAATTTCTTTAACTCAATTTTTTATTATATTAGAAAAACTGCTTAAAGACTTCTATGATTACGGGTATAGTTAATCCAATACCAGCGCCTATAATACATCCACCAAATATACCTGATGCCGTGTTTATTGTAGAATGTATATCATCAATTTTGTTAGACATATTGTTAATTTTTACCTTAAAATCTTTTGATTTATACCAACTATCATAATCAATTTCAGAATTTGGTTTATGATTATGAGTAAACCTTCTAATAATTTTAAATGGTCTTCTTATCAATTTATTACTTAAAAATCACTACAATCTTTAAATAGTTTATAAATAATAACAAAATTCTTTATATTATTTATATATTTTTAAACTTTCTTTTTTCTAGGTTTATATGTTCGTTTTTTCTTTGTTTCTTGTTCTGGTTCCTGTTCAACATCAGTATTATTATTTGATTCAATTGTTTCTATAATATTTGACTCCTCTTTTTCTTCTATTTGTACTTCTTCATTTTTTATTTCTTCTGTTTTTACCGTTTCTAATTGATTTTCCTCTATTTTTATTTCAATATTATCTATATTATCATTACTTTCATTTAAATCAATACTTTCTTTACCTAATGACATATTTATTACTTCAACTTCATTTACTTTTTTTTTATTTATAATAGAATCACATGATGATTCTATATTTAAAAATAGTTCATTTAATTCTTCATCTGATACATTTTTATCAAGGTCAATACCGTAATTTTCATCTTCTTTATCTAAACTATTATTAGATATATTTTTTCTATTTGATATATTTTCATAAATATAATTACTACTTAAATTTATAAATGTATCATTATCGATTTTACTATTATCGATTTTACTATTATCGATTTTACTATTATTATCTATTTTAATATTATCGTTTTTACTTGATATAATACTTTCACTTTTACTTGATATACTACTATCACTTAAGTCAGTTGAACTTTTTTTCCTAGATATTATTTTATCGCTTTTATTTGATTCATTATCAGAATTTCCTATAGAATACTGATTTATGTTTTTTATATTATTACTTATTTTACTACCACTAGTGCTACTATTGCTAGTATTAATTTCAAGTGATTCATCAAATTTAATGTCGTTATTAATATCTGTATAAATTAGTTGAATTTTGTTACTAAAACGCTTTAAATATTTTGTATGTAATTTATGAAAAAATTCAATGTATGTAATAAACATTATTATTCTTTCTTTCATGACATTATTATTATAATTAAAAGTTGTAACAAAATTATCAATATTTAAACCAATATGTTGTTTACTTTTATGAATTGTTAATTCATTCTCTTTATTATTTAGCTCGGAAACTAATATAGTTATCATTTTTAATATATTTTCATGAATATCCATTAAGGTTTCAAATTTGTATTCCTTAAAAGGTTCTAAATCCTTATAAATCGGATAATTATTGATTTGTATAACTTCAATTATTTTTTTATCCTTTAAGTTGTTTAAAATGTATTCAATAATTATTTTATTTAGTTTAAAATATTCACAATACATACGATTTCCAATTGCCATAAACAGACGTTTTATATCATCATATTCAATGTCAATCAGTTTACTTTGAAAATGAAATGAGTCCAAACCAAATACAAACATTTGATTTTTATTATTTTGAATAAATTCAGAATATAATATTTTTAATTTATCTATCCTTAACTGAAGTATTTCGAAAATATTTTTAACATTATTTCTTATATTAATTAAGTTATTAAAATCATTTTTTAAGTTTAAAATGCGCGACTCCATATTTTACAATGATATTTTTTATTTTTATTAAAATATTTACTTTTAATATGGAAGAAGAAATTGTTGACGAAAATGTTGTATTAAGCCAACTAGCCACTAGAGAAGTAGACTGGACTCCAGAACATGAGGGTATACTAATTGAATGGGCTGACAAAGCTATGTGTTATAGATGGTTACATTCAAAGGCCAATGCTATGTACTCAAGTTTAAATGCATGGTATACTATACCAGTTATTGTTATTTCCACCTTAACAGGAACAGCAAACTTTGCGCAAGAAAGAGTACCGTTAGCATATCAAAATTATTTTGTTATGATTGTTGGTGCATTTAATATTGCAGCTGGTATTATAACAACTATACAACAATTTTTAAAAATAACACAGCTAAATGAAGCGCATCGTGTTAGTAGTATAGCATGGGATAAATTTTATAGAAATATTAAAATCGAATTAGCAAAGCATCCATCTGAAAGAATTTCTGTTACACAAATGATTAAAATGAGCAAGGAAGAATTTGACCGTTTAATGGAAACAAGTCCAAATGTTCCAGAAAAAATTATTAATGACTTTAAAAAAAACTTTAAATCAAGTGATATTTTTGATAAAATTGTTAAACCTGAAATATGTGATATTTTAATTCCAACAAATGATTTCAGAAATCCTTGGTTTAATGATGAAAATAGAGCTAAACAATTTGGTGAAAATATTAAATTACAATTAGAAAAACAAAATAAACTAAAAAAAACTAATGAATATAATCAAAAAATTATATCCGAGTTTATTAATGTATTTACTAACTTGAATAATCGTGAACCCATGGAATCTGAAATTATTGATAACTTAAAAGATAGAATTGAAGTAGAACTTATAAAAAGATTATTAACTGAAAATAAATCAAATGTAATTATAACTACACAAAATAATTCTGAAGATAATTTAGTTTAAACTTTTGGATTATCATTTGGTAATACTAAAATACAAATTATTATAAAAATGTAAAATAAAATATAAATACCATAAACATCTTCTCCTACTCCATAAAATTTTAATATTTGGGTTAAACTATAAAAAAATACAATTGATAAACCTATTAATGTAATTGCGTTCATTATTATAATATTGTTTTAGATTATTTAATAATTATTTATAAATATTTATAAATATTTATAGTATTAAATAATCCTCCTTTTTACCTTTTAGAGTATTTTTATTTATTAAATGATAACTTAAAGGTGCTTCTTGATCATATTCTTTGGTCACAAATATTTGTTTATGTAAAAAGTTTCCATCATCTAATTCTACATTGCCTAAATATACACTGTCATACTTATCTGCCCATTTACCATCATGATCAGATATTCTCATTGTTAAGCGTTCAATATTTTGGTCTAGTTTTTCGTCTTGTAGTCTTTGTTTTTTAATTTCTGATTCATCTACAGGATCATTTGGATAATTTTCTATATATTTAACATTACCTGTAAATATCGCAAATCTAACTACTCCCATTTTTTTATCATGTGTTATAAGAGTCCCCGCCTCTTCAAATGCGTTATAATAATCTTTATAATAATAATAAGGTCCCAAAATTGCGTTTCTATTATCTTTTATTTGTCCAAAAATATATGTATAATTTAACATTGTTTCTGGTTTTGATGCGAAACATACTACAGGTAAGTCATATATAAAATCTTCTTCGTCAACTAAAAAACACAAATCTTCATTTTCTTGAAAAATCTGTGTAACCGATTCATTTATTTTAATATTACAAATATTTCTATGATTCACAATTTCATCGATTAATCCAAACCTTAAAGAACTACTACTATATATGTCATATAAATTAATTTTATTTTCTGTTAAATCAAAAAACAAATATAAGTCATTGTTGTATTCATAAAATCCATCAAACTTAATTAATTCATTAAATGATTCGTAATTCTCCACCATTAAAAACCCATATAAACAAACCTTTGTATAATCAATTAATTCATTTTTGTTAAAATTATTGAACAATGGTATCTTTGGAAATATTAATTCTGAATTTATTGATTTTGTCAAAAGAATTTGTTGAAAAGGGTTTTTTTTCTCGTTATTAATTGTGTAAGCGAATATATTTATATCACAGTATTCAAATAATTCATTTTTATAATCTAATGTTAAAAGCGTTTTACCTTTATAATTATAATATTTTGGAGGAACTGGGTTATATTCTTCGTTTTCAATACGTTCTTCAAATTCCATTTTATTATAATTATAATATTAATATTTGTTTAACTTATTTTATTATTTATCTATTTTACGTTTAATAGTTTCTTTAATTTGTTCTTCTCTACTATCAAGTACATGTTTTGTTATATCTTCGGCAATTTTTGGGTCTGTTTTGTAATAATTTTGAAGAGCGGCTAATAGCGATTTACCATTTATAGGTTTTTTAGTTTTACTTGTCTTATAAACTAAAGCACCACCATTTATGTCGAAACAATCAATCTTGTTTGTTTTCATAACTGTTACTAAATTTTCTGTTAAAGTTTTCTTCTTATTTGTTCTTTCTTTTATTTGTGCCTTTAATTCTGCTATTTCTGTATCCATTTTAATCCAATCTTTAATATTGCTTACCAATTGTTCTTTAGTCTCCATTAAATAGAATAAATATTATATATTTATATTGTTATAATTATTCTATTAAATATTATTCAATATTATGCCATTTTTTATTTTAAAATGGCGATTACATAAATCGTCTAAAATAATTTTACAACCACATTGTTTTCCTTTATTTTGACCAGATTTTAATATTTGAGTACATCCTGTATTTACTTCAGAATCTATAATATTAGTTTCTCCTATAACTACATTTTCTGGTTCAATAATTGACTTATTTTTTAATTTTTTCTTTGCTTCTTCCTTTTCCTTCTTTATTTTCTCCTTCGCTTCTTCTTTTGCTTTCTTCGCGTCATCCTTTGCTTTTTGCTTTTCTTCATCATTTGCTTTTTTAGCTTCTGCTTTTTGTTTATCTTTTATTTCTTTTTTATACTTCTTTATCATTTCTTTTTTATGACTCCAACAATAATGTTTTTCATCTCCATAATTCTCTGAAACATATCCTAGTTGCGTACCATTATGGAAACATTTTATAAATTTACAATTTCCTGAATTATTGGAATTAAAATCTGTTGGGTTATTACCACTTGGGTCGTATTCTGTATTTAGTGAAACAAATTCGCATGTTTTATATGAAGATGAGTTTGACTTATTACTTATAAATGGATTTATATCATTTACCCCATTTATTTTTGGAAACCCTAATTCTTCGTAATATGGTAATACTCCTTTTTGTCTTGTTCTACAATATGGACACCTTATTTCATCTGTAGCTAATTTACTTGAACTTCCTTCCATTAAGTTAAATTTTTGTTTATGGTTTTTCAAATCTAAAAAGAGAGGACCATAATTAAATTTATGTCCACAATTAAGCTGAATAAAATTTTCAACTAATGGCTTATTTGTAATTAAACATAAATTATTATCTTCTTCTGTCTTCTCGTTTGTCTCTTCAATATCTAGAGACTTATATAGTTCTTCATAGAAATCTATTCCTCCTTCTATAATATACTTATTCATGTATTTATTATTAATTTATGTTATATCTTTATATTTTTTATATTTATATTAGTTATAAATATGTCACCACCAGAAGTTTGGGGTCCCGCCGTATGGACGTTATTTCACACGTTAGCCGAAAAAGTTACCGATCAAGCATATCCTTTTGTTAGGGGTCAATTATTTGCGCAAATTAAAAGAATATGTGGTTTTCTACCTTGTCCAGAATGTTCCTCTGACGCAACTAATTTTTTAGCAAAAGTAAATATTTCTGATTTAAAAACTAAGACTGAATTTAGAAATACATTTTATTTATTTCATAACTGGGTTAATGCTAAAAAACGAAAACCTTTATTTAATTATTCCAATTTAGCATCATATAATAATTATGGAATTGTTCCAGTAATTAATAATTTTATATCTAAATATAACACAAAAGGAAATATGAAGTTGCTTGCTGAATCATTTCAACGAAAATTAGTTATTACTGAGTTTAAAACATGGTTTACAAGAACAATTATGGCTTTTACCCCTCCACAAAATATCCCTTCTCCTATTTCGGAAATAATAATTGAGGAATCTACTGTAACTGAAGAAGCGACTGTTACTGAAGAAGTTGTAAGCGAAGCGAGTGTTACTGAAGAAACTCCTGTTACTGAAGAAACACCTATTACTCAAGAAACACCTATTACTCAAGAAACTCCTGTTATTGAAGAAAGTCCTGTTATTGAAGAAACACCTGTTACTGAAGAAAGTCCTGTTATTGAAGAAACACCTATTACTCAAGAAACTCCTGTTACTGAAGAAACACCTGTTGTTACTGAAGAAACTCCTGTTATTGAAGAAACTCCTGTTACTGAAGAAACTCCTGTTATTGAAGAAACTCCTGTTATTGAAGAAACTCCTGTTATTGAAGAAGTTGTAAGCGAAGCGACTGTTATTGAAGAAATTGTTGTTACTGAAGAAGTTGTAAGCGAAGCGACTGTTACCGAAGAACCTGTAGAAACTCTATAAAAAATAAAATTGAAATAATTTATATCATTAAATCAAATGATATAAATTATTATAGAATGAGTCAAGAAATGCAAAAAATGATGATTAATATGAAACCAACTTTCATATTTATTTATGAGTTATTAGTTACTTTGTGGAATACTTTACTAATAATTATTGCTGGAATAAAAACTTACACCCCGATAGTATATAATTTTATGTATGTATTTACAGAAACATTATATGATAAGGGATTCGATGATTACGAGCCTATTTCCCCTAAAAAAACAGTGATTGATAAGACTTGGTGTAATATTGATCCTAATAATATTATCGAAGACGAAGATAAAAAGAGAATCTAAAATATAAAAATTATGATAACAAAATTATAAAAATATTTTTTAAATGCTGCCAACTAACGTACCGTCCTTAAAAACTGAACATTTAAACGTCTGCTCCTTAGGTTGGTAACAAATATCTTTATTACTTGAGACTTCATTAAAAAACAAATATTTGCCGGACCCACCTGTATACATTAATGTAACAATTAAAGCAGATGATGCTACACCAAGCAATATATTTAAGAATAAATCACTCATTTTTACAACACAGTTCTTATATATTTTAATAAATACATCAATAAGGAAATAAGATAGTAATGAAGAAAATACCCAAAAGTTAGGAGCTCCATTACTAAACATAGGTAATGATAAATACATTATAGTAAAAGCAAAAACAAAAGAACTAAATGTTGGATTACCATATTTACTATATTGAATTGAAGTACATATTGTTCTGTCATTTGTTACTGGTGCTGATCCGCTCATCATGTAAACATAATTTCTAACAACACATGCAGCAATAAGAAATCCTAAATATATCAACCCTTTGAAATTTTGAAATATAAAAGATAAACTTGTAATGCTTACTGCGAGTATAATAGGACTAAAAAATGAAAGAAAAATTATAATATTCATCGGTTGAAATAATTGTAGTGGAGAATCCGGAACTCCGCCCAATTTAGTTGTTTGATTATTACTATCCATATAATAAATAGTAATAATATTTTTTATTTTTTAACAATAAAATCGTATATCTTATATTTGATTTTTATTTTTCTATAATCAATTCAAGAGCTTCGCTAATATGATCTACTTCATAAAATTTAATATCTTTTAACCTTTCATCATCTTTGTATTTCTCATAAAAATCATCAAAATCCTTCTTGTTTTCTTTTGGATAAATAAATTCTTTAACTCCTGCTTTGAGAGAACCAAGAATCTTATGATTTAATCCACCAATTGCCGTAATATGACCAGACATTTGGATTTCTCCTGTCATAGCAAAGTGTGCTTTAATTGGCAAGTCATTCAACAAACTATATAACACAAGCGTAATAATCGCACCTGCACTTGGACCGTCTTTTTGTACTGATCCGTCTCCAGGATGTATATTAATTCCGCACTTATTATGCTCTCCATCATATAATTTTCGAACTGATTGTTTTTTAGTTTCTGGTGTTAAATTCCAAGCAACAGTTAACGCAACATGCATACTTTCTTTCATAACATCTTGTTGAAGACCTGTTAGTTTAAGTTCTAAGAATTGTTCTGAAGGGAAGAACTTAGCATGTATTGGTAATGTCCCTCCATTACCTAATGACGTTGCATACATCCCATTGGCATAACCAACCAAACTCTCATCTGGAACCTTTCTAATTATAATTTCTCTCTTGTCCTTAAAATACTTAGTTTTAATGTCGGTAATAGTAATTATAATTGGGAAATCATGTTCTTTATCATTATTTTTAAGAACATCCAGATTTATCTCTCCAACTATCTCAAACAGTATCTCTTTTAACTTTCTTACACCAGATTCACAAGTATATTCATCAATTATAAATTTCAAGACTTCATCGTCAAATTTAATCATATCTTCTAATCCCATCTTCTTGTAAACTTCTGGTAATATATGCGTTTTAGAGATTATCAATTTATCTTCAAGAGAAAGACTTTCAAATTTAATTCTATGAACGCGATCCAAAAGAATTTTATCAATAGCACTCACATCATTATAAGAGAGAATAAACAATGCTTTTGACAAATCTAAGTCAATTCCGGTAAAATATTTGTCCTGAAAACAGTCATTTTGTGCCGGATCCAATAAATGTGTCAGAATTCCTACAATCTCCTTACCATTTTCCGTGCGACTTATTTTATCTACTTCGTCAATAAATATAATTGGATTCATACATTTTTTATCAATTATTATTTGAACAATTGAACCCCAAGTTGAACCAACATATGTATAGTTGTGACCATGTAAGGTGCTACCGTTGCTATCTCCACCCATTTGAATCATAGCAAAAGGTCTTGAAACACCTTTATCATCTTTTAAGCAGTCAGATAAGCCTCTCTTTGCCAGTGAAGTTTTTCCTACGCCAGGAGGACCCTCAAACCCAAAACAATAACCATCTTGCTCACCATTAATCCATTGACCAATTATTCTCTCTATTTGTTTCTTTGCTTTATCATGACCATGAACTGCTTTATCCAGAGTTGTCTTTACTTCGGTCATATAATCTGTTATTTCTTTCATATTTGAATTTATTTTTTGAATATCACTTTTAATTTCAACATTTGTTAGCATAGGATTCATATTTGCTACTGAATTAAAATCATTTATAACATCATTTATAATATTTTCATTTTCTTCTTCAATAAAATAATCAATAAGATTAATGGCTCGTTCTGATAATCCTTCTTTATTTAAGTGAGAAAATCTTGAACGTTTCTTATTATATTTTTTAAGGATTCCATCTAAAATTTTATTATTTGTTATTAATTTACTTCTATCTCCAATTAATAAGTATGCTTTAATTTTTTCAATTTGTTCTTTTTTAGAATTTGAAACTGAATTTCCTTGTATTTTTTTTAGATATTTTAAAACCTCCATACTGGTATATTTTTCCTTATTTATAATTTCTGGAAAAACCTTTTCAATGTTATATTTTTTATGAATATCTTTAAATTGGCTTCTAATGGAATTCATCATATTTAAAATGGGTTCTCTCTTGTAAACACTAAAAGGAATTTTTAATAATCCATCAAGGTATTGTCTAGCTTTTGAACCTGAATCTTCTGATTTTGCTTTTACTTCTTTAAGTTTCATCATTGCTTTCTCTTTTACAGAATCCGCTGCTTTTAAAAGACATATTTGTTGCTCAATTGGTATTTTATTTATATCAAAATTTGACAATTCATTTGTATATTGTATTGTCTTTTTCATAGCTTGTTTAAAAAATTGCTTCATTGGCCAAGGAAAACTATCAAACAGTATTGTTTGCTCTTGTGTATCAACATTCCCATTTGAATCATTAGAGAGAAGATCATATAATAAATATGCCAAATATTGATTTTCATAATTTGATGATCTAATCAAAAGTTGAATCAATGTATTTCTTTTATTAAACATATCATCAGTAATAAACTCTTTAACAGTATGAGCTATTTGTTTTTGTTTTAAATTATTACATTGACTTATAAAACCAGCATATTTGCTATAAATTTCATGTTCATTTTCATAAATTAAATAATCCTTTAAAATTAGAGATGATAAGAATTTTTGAAATGATTCTGATTTAAAATCTTCATCTTGTGGTAAATTTTCAACTATTTTTTTCTGTTTATTTGTGACATATTTATTATTTAAAAATTCAATAACAATATCATCTACAATTCCGAAAATTACTAAACTTTTCTTTAATACTGAATTATGAATTAATAATTTAATACCATATACTTTCATATGAAATTGTTTATACGAAGAAACAACATCGCAACAATTTAGGTTTGTAATGTCATCTATATACTCGTCGGTTTTTTTCTGTTTATTATCATCCTTTTTATTTATAACTTTGTAACTTGTTGGATGAAAATATTTTTTAAGAAGTTCTAACTTATCATATTGAATATCTTCAGCAACAATTTTACTGTTATTTCCAAAACAAATTAATAACAAATCATCTAAACTGTCAGTGCCATAGCTTTTTAATAAACTCGATAGTTCATTATTTATTTGTTGTAAATTATTTATTAGTATATCTGTATTAGTTTTATTTTCTGATACTTCTTGGATTTTTTTACTTAAATCTCCCAGTCTTTCAATACAAGTATTTACGTCGCTAATTCCTAAAATATCAAGAAATTTATTTTTTTGAACATGAATTATTGTTTTTTGAATCACGTCTTTGAAAAATTCAATCTTCTTTTCAACTAGAGGTAGCACATCAGTAGTTGATTTGTGATTAATTTCTTTTTTAACAGCACAATTTTTGTCATTCATTATATTCTAATATAATATATTATATTTATATTTTTGTTACTTAAACTATTAAAGATGTTAAAATTATAATTATTTTATTGTCACCTCTATACTACGCACAAACTAAAATATAATATATATGTTAACATATTAAACAGAAAAATATATAATATATAATTTAAAAGAATGGGAATACCAAGTTACTTTTCATATATCGTCAAAAATCATTCAAATATTATAAAAAAACTTAGCTCTAATACTATCCGAGTAAATAATCTTTACTTAGATTGTAATTCTATTATTTATGACGCTGTTCATAATATTGATTTTTCCAAGCTTATTGAATCTGATATGAATACAATTATTAGAGCAGTATGTGTTAAAATTGATGAGTATATTACTTTACTGAAACCTGATAACATCATCTATATTGCTTTTGATGGCGTAGCACCTGTCGCAAAATTGGAACAGCAAAGATCCAGACGTTATAAATCATTATATCAAAATAATATAACGCGTT
>Ga0114966_10002943_pt1 | contig 15111 bp, 17 predicted proteins | sample M_130207_XF_Meta_FD_87029 | JGI IMG/M metagenome (GOLD analysis project Ga0114966, IMG submission 87029) | Freshwater microbial communities from Lake Montjoie, Canada to study carbon cycling - M_130207_XF_MetaG | ecosystem: Environmental > Aquatic > Freshwater > Lake | place: Lake Montjoie... | reverse complement strand
GTCTAGTAGTGATTTATATCTAAAATATATTGATTTCCCATTTATAAAAAAAACAAATTTAAGTGCGGTTCATCTTGGAATGAATACAACAGATATAAAAAAATGTGAAGATACAATGATAGAATTTATGTTAATGACAACGTCTATAAAAATATACCAGTTATCTGTTTATTACTGGGGTTCTGGTTTCAGTGACACTGTTAATAAAATATATAAGGTTCCAATAGAAAAATTTTCTATTGGTAAAGAAGGATAAGTTAGTTACTATAGTTATAACTAACATATCATTTACCACTTGGTCTTTTTTACACTAATTTTAGGTCCTTGACCTCTTTTCTTTACATTATTTGGATCGTATTTCTCGTCTTCTTCGTCAGAATGCATATCTTTGGATAAATCCCAGAACTCTTTACTACCTAATTTGAAATCATTGTGATTGTCCGCCTTGTACCACATCACTTGGTCGTGTAACCTATTGGATTTTGAGTTGTTATTTATTACTAAACATTCGTAATTTTCCGTACATTGGTCCATTACTTGACAAAAAGACTCAAATGTGGGAAACATACCGGCGTAATTATCATAAATTCTTTTACGATTTGCAATATATGGTTCTCTTAATATAAAAACGTAATCTATATTGGTACGGAGAGTTGGAGGTATACCTAATGGATACTGCATTGTAATGATCAACATTATCTTCCAATGTCTTCCGTTCATAAATAAAAGCCGCATCATTTTATCACGAGTCCAAGTTCCGTCATACAAACAGTCATCTAAAATAACAAAAGCTCGCGGGTCAATGGTAGATCTTTTAAAAGTTTCAATTTCTTTTTTGATTTGTTTCAATACGGATTTTTGCCGTTTTAAAATATTTTCAATGATTGCAGTATTGTATTCATTGTGAATAAAAAGTTTGGGAACAAGTTTTCCATAAAAACCGTTACCTTCTTCAGTTCCCGCAACAACAACACCAATAGGGATATCTTGGTGGTAATAAAGAAGATCGCGAACAAGAAAACTCTTTCCGGTGTCTCTTCTTCCAATTAAAACAACCACCGGACCTTTAGATTCATTGGGCTTGAAACTAATGGTTTTCATATCAAATTTTTTTAGCTCTAAAGTCATTTTTTATTATAATTAAGAAAAAATGTTTAAAATAAATTACGCATTTTAATTTGTATTTTAGAAAAATCATTTCATTTGAGTTCAAATTAAAGAAAAATAGATATAGAGTATAATTATATTTAATATGACAATGAATCCATTGAATGTAAGTTATGAAAAAAGAAAGAATGGCGAACTATTTAAGAGTTTCCAAGACGAAGATTTGACAAATATTTCCAATATTCAAAATTATGTTCCTATTTATAATAAATTTTTTGCTCTAAATGAAACAAACTACAACTCAATAAATCTAAACCACGAATGGTACATTACTAAAGTGTTGAAACAAGTTGATTATAACTTATACAAATGTGAATTGAAACATAGCAACACTGAAAAAACGAAAACAAAAAATATTTTTTTTAAAATGGCGCCACTATTAGACCCATTTAAAATGATAATAGGGAAGTACGATATAAATAATACATCATTGTATAATTTACCAAGTTTTGATTCAACAAGTAAAGAAATTCACGAAAAAATCTTAGATCAAAATAATACAGCGTATGTTGATAGTTTATTTACATTTTTCACGTCCCAGTTGAATAAGGCGTTCAAATTTGAACACGGTCTTGATTTTTATGGTTCTTTTCTAGCAATTAAACAAAAATTTGTATTTAATATAGTAGATGATTTGGATTTTATATGTAAGTCAGATTATTTCAATAAAAACAAGAATATACTATTCAAAGTGGAAGATTATAATTTTTTGTTGAAAGATGACCACGGTAAAAAGCCACCAATTCGGATAGCAGATCAAGAGGTGAATCATCTAAGTTTATCATTAAAATCAATACAAAATGAGTTGTTTGACGACATTTTTGAAGATACTGATAAAATTGAAAAATATGAAGAAAATGAAACGCAACATTTATCATTAGATAATTTAAAAGAATTTTCAATAGATTTGTCAGAGTTACAGTGTTCTTTAACAGAAGATGATTTAAATAGTGAAGTAACAAAAATAAGTACTACTATTAAATCTAATGCTTCTAGTGGATCGTCTTGTTCTTCAAGAACATCACATACATCAAATAATGAAGTAGTAGAAGTTGTATCATCTGCATCTTCATCAAAAGATAATATTCAGAAAAAATCATACAGTGACTCCGAGAGTGACAGTTATTCAGATGAAAACGAATCATCTGAAAGTAGTGAATCTGAAGAAGATGAAGAACGTGTAGACGTTATATTAGAAAAGTTTCCTATTCAAGTAATTTGTATGGAAAAATGTGAAAATACACTGGATGACCTAATTTGTAATGATGAGTTGAATGAAGACGAGATATTTTCTGCACTAATGCAAGTAATAATGACCTTAGTTACATACCAAAAAGCATTTGCTTTCACACACAATGATTTACATACAAATAATATAATGTATAATCCAACGGATAAAAAGTATTTGTATTACTGTTATAATAAAACGTATTATAAAGTACCAACTTATGGAAGAATTTATAAAATAATAGATTTTGGACGTGGTATTTATAAATATGAAAATAAACAATTTTGTAGTGACTGTTTTAAAAATGGCGAAGACGCAGCAACTCAATATAACATTGAACCATATTTCAACAGTAAAAAACCTCGTCTAGAACCCAATTACAGTTTTGATTTATGCAGACTTGCTTGTTCTATTTTTGACTACATTATTGAAGACATGGATCAAATTTTAGATTTTGATAAATGTAGTCCGTTAGTGAGACTAATTGTTGAATGGTGTTTAGACGACAATGGTATCAATATATTATATAAAATTAATGGTCAAGAGAGATATCCAGATTTCAAGTTATACAAAATGATAGCTCGTTGTGTTCATAACCATACACCACAAGCACAGTTAGAACGAAAAGACTTTGAAAAGTATAGTGTAAGTACGGTTCCAAAAAATGAAAATATAATGAACATAGATGAAATACCTTATTTTTACGAAAAATAAAATTTATGTAAATTAATGATTATTATTTTATATGTATTATAATATAATAAATGAGTTATGGATTTATAGTGTTAAGACACGTTAATTCTGAATTAACAAATGAATATTGGAATGAATGTGTTAGATGTATTCGTAAGTTTTATCCCCAACGAAAAATAGTAGTGATTGATGATAATAGTAACAAGGATTTTGTAAAAGCTGATTTTGAGTATAAAAATATAGAATATATACAATCAGAATTTCCTCAAAGAGGAGAGTTGTTACCATATTATTATTTTCACAAACATCATTTTTTTGAAAATGCGATAATTATTCACGACAGTCTATTTATACATAGAAGAATTAATTTTGATGCTTTTAGAAACTTCAAAGTTGTTCCTCTATGGCATTTTTCTTATGGTAAAGACGAAAATATTAAAAGGACATTAGAAATTTGTAACTATTTAAAAAATAATCATGAAGTAAATAAAGAGTTAAACTTAGTGGAAAACAAATTTCAGCTTCTTGGATTAAATAAGTCATATTGGGCTGGTTGTTTTGGTGTTCAGAGTTATATAAATTATAATTTTTTAGATTATTTACAACAAAAGTATAATTTATTCAATATGTTAAAAGTAGTTAAATGCCGTGCAGATCGGTGTTGTCTTGAAAGAATATATGGTCTTATTATTGGTTTAGAATGTAAAGAGTTGAAAAAAGTGAAGTCTCTCTTAGGTTGTATTTCTACTTATCGAAATGGTGAGTATGGATGGGGATATTCTTATCATCAGTACAAGAATTATATAAATAAATATAAAAAGTCGCCAGCACCTTATGTAAAAGTATGGTCGGGGCGTTAGTTGCGTCATTTATAACGACGAGTATTTTTTCTTTTTGTTCTTTTTCGTAGTTTTTTACTTTTTCGTCTTGTTTTTCTTTTCTTTTTTCCACCAAGAGGTGGACGACTTACCCTAATCAAGTTTAATGTATCTTCGTCATCAGACGAGTCACTATGCAATAACTCTGCAACTGGAATAGCTTTAGTGTTTCTTGAAATTGGAATATTTCTAGCAGTTTTATTTACAATTTTAACACTATCTACAACTGGAGTGGGTTCTTTGCTTATACTTTCCTCATCTAGATAAAGGTAACCGTGTTTATAAGTTGATGCATTTGTACTTTTATATAGTTCAAAATTTGTTTTATCAAAATTATCTCTCGTATATTTAAATTTATTTGAAAATGTGTCACCATTTTTATCATAAAATTTGTATGTGGTTACAAATATAATTTCATTGTTCAATTCGGGTAATAATTTTGGTTGTCTATAACTTTCAACATATTTTCCATAGTATGTAAATGGGCCACTGCTAAAATTTTGATTGGGTCTTTTGTATAATACGTGTTTACCATTTTTACTTGTGTCAATGACGTAATAGTTATGACCAATAATTAAATCATCTGAAGTTAATAATTTATACTCAGATTGAAAATATACTTCTGTTGTGTCTTCTTCATATTCATCATCGTCGGAACTATCGTTTTGGTTATTCATATTATTTTATATAAAGTACATAAAATAATAGTTTAAAAACTAGGATTATCTACAAAAACTTCTGTCACTACTTTTCCTCCTCCTTCTTCCATTACTGGTTTTAATTGGTCAATCACGAAATTTCCACAAATCACACTAAAATAAACGAGGAGAGAGTCTCTGACTAAATATTTCAGTGGTTTATTTTCTTTTTCAATGAATCTCATTTCAATAAATTTCGCAATAAAAAACACAATAGAAATAATTGCGGCAACAACAAATATATTACTCATTCTAAATAATGATTTAAACTACAATAGAACAAAGTTATTTATTATTTTACGCAAAATAATAAACAATAATATTTTATAAAGTTTTTGCAGATTTTATAAATTCATCTATATTTTCGTTACATAACAATGGAGTATATTCATTTATTTTGTAATCTTCCCAGTTCCACCATTGAATTTTTAATAACTCTTCTATTTGTTCCGATGTAAATCTATATTTAATAAACTTTGCTGGGTTTCCTCCTACTATGCTATACGAGTCTACATTTTTTACAACGTGACTATTAGTTGCAATAACTGCTCCATCTCCAACAGTAACACCAGACATTATTGTTACATTTGCACCAATCCATACATCGTTTCCAATAATTACATCACCTTTTGTTGTTGGGTGTCCACTACCATTAAATTTATTAAACACGTGTTGGTGCATATGTCCAAATGGAAATGTAGTTACCCAATCACTCCTATGATTTCCACCTAAATACACATTTACATTACCGGCTATTGAACAAAAGTTACCTACTACTAGTTTACTTTCTTCACCCCAAGAATGTATACGTATATTAGGAGTTCCATAGGTTCCTCTACCATAAGACATTAAGTATATTTATATTACTTATTATTTATTTAAATATATTTTAAGCAAGAACTTCTATATCATCAAGTAATAAATCCGGAATTAAATTCATTTCGGGTTCTTCTATGTTATGAATATCTAAGTTACCTAACTGAACATCTTCATCCATAATTTTTAACCGTGAGTCAGCATCATCATCATCTTCAGTTTCTAACTTACGTTGTGCATTTCTCTCAACACTTATTTGTTCTAAACGGTCTAAATCTTTTGGTGCTTCTACTGTAACTTCATTATTATTTTCATCTCTTGCATAGTCTGTGTCGTTGAAAGATAAACGATTGGATTTTTCGGTTTCAATAAAAGTAGTTTCTATAGTTTTTGGTAGAGAATCTTCATTTGTAGTTATTTTTTCTTCATTTTGTACAGCGGTTTCAGTTTTTGCCTCTGCACTTCCACCTTCTTTAATAATCTGTGTTTCTTCCTCTTTTTTGGTGGGTTGTTCTATCACTTGTTCTTTCACTTCCTCTACCACATCTTCCTCAATAGTTTGATCCATATATGCTTGTAAAATACTTTCAACTGGAATACTGTCTCTCACAGTGTTTAAAATACATTCTTGAACAATGATTTCTAATTCCCGAAAATGTTTTTGTACTTGTAATGGAGGAATGTTGATTTCAAATAAATATACATTTTTATAAACTTTTCTTGCAACATTGATGTATACTTTATGAATAAAATCGTCAATTTTTGGAATACTAACATCTATTTTTCTTTGTTTTTGCCCAACTCTTATTGCAGTTAATAATTTTAACTGGATTATGTGGACACAAGTAACTAAATCTTCTAAATAGTTGCATCCACTTTTCTCAACAATTCTTTTTCTCTCCGTTTCAATGATTGTTGGATTCCATTTGGGGATTCTAGTAATAAAATTTTGAAAAGTCATCAAGTATTTATCCATTTCATTATTGTCTTTACATAACTTCAAGGCTTCATCAAAAATAGATTTCAACCCATCTACAACATGCGGAGTTAATATGGTTAATAAACGTGATCCCCATTCGTTCTTTGATTCGTGCAAACTTGAAACATTAAAGTCATCCATATTACATAAAAGAAATATTTTCTAAATTGCATTCTAAACTCAAAAAAACAAAATTCAAAATAAACAATATTAATATTTTTTCGTTTCTAAATTCTTTGCGTATTTTGTTAAAAGTAAATAGTAACTCGTATTTTTTAATTTCAGTTATGTTATTTATTTCATTTTTTTCAATATATTCAATCAAGTCTAGCCCACTATAACCTTTTTCATACAATTTTGTTGTGTGGTTGATTAACTTTTCATGGGTTAAGTCGGATGTCATATTTTTTGATATAAATTTTTTCAACCATTCGTTTTTTTGAGTTTTGCTTTCTTTCAGATTAAATGTCTTGTTCAAAATATGTTCATATAAATTGATTTCTTTTTTGTTAATCACTGGTTCTGGTATGTAAATTTCACAAAACCTTGATAAAATTGGTTTTAATAGTTTATATTTGTCTTCTACAATTATAAAAAAACGAGTAGTATGATTAAACAACTCAATACATCGTCTTAGTGCTGACTGAGCGTCTATTGTTAGCTTATCAGCGTTTAATAAAATGACACTTTTAAAATTATCTCCACCATTTGAGTTAATATGGGTTTTGGCAAAAAATTTTAATTCTTCACGAATGAATTTGATACCTTTTCCATGAGCACAATTTACATACATTACATAATTTTTGATTCTATCCTTGTCTTCATTATATATTAAATTTATAAACTGATTGACTACGCTTTTTTTACCATTGCCGGATTCACCGTGAAATATAATGTTTGGAATTTTATGGGTTTTGTAAAAGAAATTCAATTTTTCCATGATAGGTTCGTGAATTTGAAATGACATTTAAATATTTTGATTATTATTATTAAAGTCAAAATATTTATATAATAATGAACGTAATATATATTATTTTATATATATATATATAGTAATTAAATAATGACTTCTAATTTTGATTACTACCATGATCCACGTAAACCTAGGGGGAATGAAGTTGAAGTACTTCAATACCTATATGAAAAAGATATAGGAAAGTGTTATGATTTAGCCCAAGCTACTCGTTTTTATAAGGGAGGCCAAGAGCAAGCAGACTATCCGCGTTATTTTACAAATCTTCTTCCAACAAAAGTTTATTTGGGTCGGTATTTAGGTAATAGTTTCAATAATGTGTGGTCAAAGAATAAATCAAAAGATATAGAACCAAACCCACTAACTATTACACCACAAAAATTTCCATATTATTTTAAAAATGGCGACGAACCTACTAAGATTATATATGAAGGTTTTTTTCGTGAAGTTCCGTGTCGTGCATTGGATAATGAAATAAATAGTCGTGAAACCAGTATACCGACATTAGAACCGACATTAGAAAGTTTAGCACTATATGGAATACCGACAAGTGCTACGGGACTTGGTAACAAGAATTTAAAAGACAGCACAGAAGAAAATGTCAGTTGGGTAGAGATAAAAAATAAAAAATGTAACAAGTCAAAGGGATGCACAATAATGGGAGGAAAAAAATATACTAAAAAGTCAAAAAAATATACTAAAAAGTCAAAAAAAAATAAAAGAAAATCAAGAAAATCAAGAAAGTCTAAAAATTAACTGTAGTATGTATTATTTACTTTTCTTCTTTTTTGTCTTTTTTTTTATCAATATATTCATCAAAAAGTTTATACAATAACTCATAACTCATATTTGGTTTTAATTTTGATTTGTCCATTGTTACAGAACAACCACCGGTTGCAATGATAGAAACGTCAAACTTTTTAATATTTTGTTCAAGAGAATAATGAACAATATCACGAATGTTATCAATATTTTCGGAAGTATGTAAGTGTAATGAAAATTTTGTAGAGTCTATTTTTTGTTGCAAACATTCATCAATAATATATTGGTAGTCCTTGAACAGTAATGTTCCACAAGTATCAGATAAACAAAATTCATTCACGTTGGTATTTTTGTTATAGTAAATAATTTCATTTATAATGGCATCATTACTTATTTTTCCTTCTATTGGACATTCATTCACACAAGATATGTATAGTTTCATATTATAATCAACCGAAGGTTTAATAGACTGTTGAATATTTATTTCATTAATCATATCATTTAATTCTTTTTTTGTTTCTTCAAGTGTTTTGTTGATGTTTTTCTTCTGAAAACTGTTTGAAGCAGATGTTAAAAAGGAAAAATTGGTAATCCCATTTTGAATTGCAGTATCACACCCTTTTTTAGTAGGAACCAACATATATAAGTTGGGTGAATAGTTTGTTTGGTTCAAGTCTGTTTTATTTTTTGTAACTTCTTTGAATAACTCAATAGAGTTACTCATAACTGGTAAAATTTTTGGATTCACGACTGACCCAATTTCTATATTTTTAGGTTCGTGAAAAAAACAAATGTTGCTATATATTAACTTTTTTGTTTCCAGTGTAACTAACGTTTGTTCATATTTGGAGTATCCTTGTAGTCCATCTCTCAAAGAAACATCAAATAATATAGGATTTAATTTTTTATAAATGTAATTTACTTTTAGTTTTTTCATATTCCAGTTATTATATACTTTTATTAAGTTTGATGTCTTTAATAAATATATAAAAATATTCATTTTTCTAAATCAATATTTTTATTTGTAGTATTATTATATTATTTTTACATATTTTTAGATTTCAAACGCCGATTTTTAATTTAACTTTCTGTAAAATTGTTGAATTACATCGTTTCTTTCATCAATAGTTAATAATCCTAAAAATATATTTATTCTTGTTTTTGCCGATTTTTTGTATAAATGAATGATGTATTTGTCTATATTATCATTTGTTCGTAAAGAAATATTTCTCTTGAAAATATTGTAAAAATTATCAACATATCCATACATAGTAGCCTTATCATTATTAGCATACGCAATAATATCATTTATCAACCAGTTTTTATCTTCTTCTGGATCTTGGCTTTGTACGTCAATAATCCAATATTTATAATATAATTCCAATAGTAAACTTCGCGTTTCTTTATAATTTATAATATCATTCAATAAGTTTTTATCTTGTAAATTATATGTGTATGGAATAATTTGTAAAACAATATCTAATGGTAATCTATCTATAAAATCCTTCATAACATATATATAGTACTATTTACATAGTTTTTATATCAATTCAGCAATTGAAATTTAAAAAGGTTTAAAAAATAGGTTGGTTTGTAACTAGTTCTTGTGCAATCATTCCTAATGAACCAATCATAGCGAGTCTGCCGTGATTAAGCTCAGCATTTGACATAAACGTTTCATTACTTCCTATGAATGGAACTGGTAGGTTAAGTCCCAAGTCTCCAGCTGGATAATCTCCCTTCATCGTAAAATATCTTGATGGATAAATGAAAGGATTTTCCCAACCTAACAGCATAGAACGAAACTCTGCCACTGCTGCCAACATTATGAACAAGGATAACGTAGTAGTATCTACCTTATCTAAAACATGAATACCCTTTTCATGAGTAACTAACTCAGTTGTAGGTATGGCAACAGCAGATATCATTCCCCATCTTCCGTGTTTTAACTCAGCTTCGCGCAGTTTAACTAGTTCACTTGGCGACTTGTCTTTTGCAAATCCAAGAGGGTCAAAGTAACCCAATGGTTTAGTAACACCGTTAGTAAGTTTAAAACTATCTACACAACAAAACATTAAAAAAAATAAACCAAGAAAACTGTACATTTATAATTTATATATATATTATATTTTTAAGTTTGTTATACTTAAACACATATATATAAATTTTTGTTATATTATACGGCATTTGTCAAACTATGTGTAAATGGATTTTGTCTAAATGCATTCAGTAAATCTGGTGCAATTCGGTCACAATTCATACTTTGATCATATTGTTGTGTACTTCTGATGTGACCATAGTTTTCCTTTACCATCGGTTTATATCCCATATTATTTGGTACCCACATACGGGTGTTGTTTCTATCAGAATCAATCTTTGCGACATTTACATTCATTGTTTGATTATATACTTGTGTATTTCCGTGATTTGTTCTAGCAACAACACTTGGTTCTTTTGTTGTGTTGTTGGTTTGCATATATGCAGCACTGTAACTCATATCACCCCAGCGAGAAGAATAACCACCCGCATTACCAATTGAACTACAAGTTGTTGAGTCACGTTGATTGGTAATTGCTTGTTGGTCTGCAACCATATATCCGCCACCTTCGGTTTGGGTATTAATATAAAAGTTAGGAGAGTATAATGTAGTTTCTTTAATCGTTGTTGGAGTAGTGTCGTTTGGATTATTTACATAGTTTGATGCAACTTTTGAGCCAGCGTCACCGTAAACTCTTACATTGGGTGAGTATTCAGCTTTTCTGGTTGGTTTCATTATGTCTAGAATAGGAGCAATTACAGCACCAATTGCTCTACCAAAACCACTGCGCATTGTATCTGGTTGTCTTTGAAGTGTTCGGTTATTTACATAAGTAGTGTAATTGTTTTGTATATTGTCTCTATCTTCGTGAGTTCCTCTACCGACTGCTGTACAGTGAGGAGCATCAGTAGCACTTAATTGTTTTCTTTTTGTTTCTTCGTGTTCTCCAGCAATATATCCAGCATTTTTTTCCGAAGGAGCAGCAACACCAGTGTAAGAACGAGTAGTTGCATTTCGCATAGTATCATGAACTTCTTGTACGGGTTGTAACATTTGACCCTTTTCTTGACCAGTAGTAGTTAACCAACGGTCTTGAGTTTGAATATAAAACGTATCTGGTCTATATTTCTCAACTTTACCTTCAATACCTACATTTTTAACATTAGAATAAGAAGGGCCTTCGTGATTTGCCAAAGAATATTCTAATTTTGGATTGGTTGCAACTCTTAATTCATCTACATTTTTAGGTAACCATTCGTTACGAGCTTCCATTCCGGAGTTATAACCTCCACTGCCTTCACTTGTGTAACCCTTATTTAAACCCGGACCAACATATTCACTATCAAAGGGTTTCACATTACTAATTTTCATTCCCGGATTTACACGTGATTGGTAAAAATCACTCATATTTGGAGCACCATTTGGCCATTGCATATTTTCTTGTGGTTTAAATAAAGGCGGTTGTTCTATTTTTTTGATGGTTTGAGAACCACTACCTACCATATTATCTAAAATCGTTTCTGCAATATTTGCATCGTATAATTGTCCTTTAATTTTTGCACCGTAAAACGGAATCATATTATTGTGTTTAAAGTTACTAGGATCCGCGTAGTCACCAGTTAATAAATAAATATCTTGAATTTCATTTCCAACTTTTATTCCTTGGTTTTGTAAATTTTCATAATTATTTTGGTTAAAATATTTATCAGTTGCAAGATTTGGGTTTGGATAATTTTGAACTGTATCGGCTACTTGTGTTTTGTTTAAAACTGGATAGTTCTGAGGTATTTGTTCAACATTTGGTAACTTGCTGTTAGAATTTATATTAGTTACACTATTTACACCCATGGTTCTAAACTCTTCTTTTTCTGCTGTAGGATCACCTTTTGAAGAAGATTTATTATTATTTGATTTTTGATTTGATACTACATATAATCCGCCTAATGCTAAAATTGGTATTGCTAATTCCATTAATATATATAAGTATTATATTTTTTCAATAGAATACTTACTTTTATTTTTATTTATTTTTTATTTTTTATTTTTTGTTTTTATCTTGCTTTTTATTTTTTGATTCTTCATTATTTTGTAAAGGTAATGGAAATAAATGGTTGTTTGTCTCACACGGAACTTTAGATACAAAATAATCTTTTTCTAAAATTCGTGTGCTTAAATTATTTTGAAAAGGCATACATGTATTTTCTTGCGGATTTAAAGGCAAATGATACCAGTCTACTTGTTCTAAATCGCGTGCAGTCCATGCCGGCATGATTGTTCTTGACTCTTCTGTGTATAATGATGTATTTATTGGGTAAGATACACTTTGTGTTGGGACATTATAATTTTGGTATTGATCTTTTCCTAAACAATCTTTACTAAGTTGTCTATTTACACCTCTTAGTTCGCTTTCTAAATCAACACAGTTCGTCATTAAATTTGCACCCCATGTTTGAATACGTATTTGAGGATCCGCTATATAGTCTGGTTTGGGACCATTACCTGGAACATTCAAAATCCATCTGCCAACATCAGTGGATTGTTGTAATTGTTTTTTAATTCTGCATGGGTCATCATGAAATCTAGTAAATGCCATCTTAATTATAGTAAATATTTTATATTTATTATTATTTTAATTGAATAATTATAAATAATTATAAATTGTATAAGTTTAAACGCTTACTGGACTAATTGTTGCAGTTATTTTAATTGTATATGTACTTGAACCGCTATTTGGACTAATATATACATTTAATGTAGGGACTGATGTAGATACTGATGGAGTATAACTTACATAGTCATTTATAGAACCGGTGTAAATGTAATTAGGTCCAACTGACGTGATAGTCAAATACATTGGTGTAGTTCCGGTGTTTGAAAATACTTGTGGATAATAAGTCGTTAAAGTATTTGTAGAATACAAATTAAATGTAACGTTTGGATTTGTTAGTACAACTGTTCCAGAAATATAAACAGATATATTTACAGCATATATTTGATTTGTAAGTAATACGGAAGGTGCCATAGGTATTGCAAATGGTGTTGTCGCAATAATTGTTGAAGATGTATTACTGTAAGTACCAAAACAACAATACAAACCACCCGAACCAGCTGGTCCAGCGGGTCCAGTTGCTCCAGTAGCACCATCAGACCCTTTTTGTCCAATACCAATTGGACCCGAAGGTCCAGTAGCACCTTGGTCACCTTTTGGTCCAAGACCTCGTAATTCACAACATTTTTTTGCTCCTAAATATCCTAAATAGTTTTGATAAGTTCCAGTATAATTTGTAATTGACATATTATATATATAATTTGATAAAATTATATCTATCGCATAAATAATAAAATTACACAGATGGCAAACTTGATAAACACAATTTGATTTCACCTAAACTGGCTACATTATATTTAACAACCAGTGGTAAATCATTCTCTAAATAAAGTTCTATTTGAGAACATAAGTTTGTACATTTTATAAAATATCCTAAATTCTTCAATGAAAATTCTCCTTGAATTATTTTGGAAGAGTCTTGTTTCAATATAAAACCCATACTTCCATCGGATTCGGCTCGGTGAATTTCTGCCGATGCGAATTGTCCCGAACATTTAAATATTAACTCGTTTCCAACCGACTTGATTTCTAATTTATCGGAAATACAAGATAAGTCACGAATAATTTTTTGAAAGTCAGATGATGGTAAGTTAATTACTGATGAAAATTTTACATCTGGATATTCTAACTCTTCTGGCTCTGGTTCAATTAATCTTAACTTTTGTGTTTTACATTGCTTAATTTCACCATTTTCAAATTTAAGTGCTAAGTGTGAAACAATTCCATCAACATAGTCACCATTTTCAATATATATTGTCAAAGTATCATCGTTATCAATAGAATTTATCAACTTGAATAAATGAAACATATTAACACCAATAATGATTTTTTCTTTTTTACACTCATAAAACTCAAAGTTTTGAGCCGCTAAATACAAATGAGCCAAAATGGTATGAGACTTGTCCATATTAATAATACGAATACCGTCAGCTTGGAACGAAATGTTTGTTTCTAATAAAATATCTTTCAATGCAGTCATTAAAGTTCTAAAAGGAGCAATTTGCACGGTTTTAATAGTCAATACATTTCCACTAGTATTTGACGTTGTTACATTACTTGCATTTTTCGTAAAATTTGACATTATGAATATTTTTGGTTGAAAATCTTTAAATACTTTTTATTGTGGAAAATATAAATTTTAACGCATTTATATTTTTTTATTTTTTAAATTCATCGGTTTGTTTTTAATTTATTTTAATTCTACTTTTGGAACACCATGTTGTCCATATCCGTATTTTTGTTTTGCTTTTTTTGCCAATTTTAACGCTCTACTATTTTTTTTACATCCTTTTTCTAGTATAGAATAATCAACGGCGGCTGCTTTACCAGAAGTCAATGAACTTGCTAAACGTGCAACACCCCAAGACTGAGCGGTTTGATTTGGTCTTGAACCAGACGAATAATATGCGCCTTCACCTTTTTTTATAATTTTTGCTAAAGATTCTTTAGAACATTTTGTTTTTTTTGCTAAATCATTTGTTGCGCCAATTTTAGTTACATCATACATTTTTTTTGCAGTTACTACATGATTTGATGTTTTTGACTTGAATGATTTTACATTTTTTCTGGTATAGTATTGTCCCTTTTTGTATAATTTTCTTGATTTTTTTAACATATTTATTTGTTTTTTTTTATCTCTTAATGTTAATTTTTTTGGTAAATATCTTAATGGAATTTTTTTTGTTTTCTTTTTTATTTTATTTTATGACGATAAAAAAAATATTATTATTATAAACATAATTTTAAATGATTATTATATAGTAAATATAT
>Ga0114966_10002941_pt1 | contig 15116 bp, 19 predicted proteins | sample M_130207_XF_Meta_FD_87029 | JGI IMG/M metagenome (GOLD analysis project Ga0114966, IMG submission 87029) | Freshwater microbial communities from Lake Montjoie, Canada to study carbon cycling - M_130207_XF_MetaG | ecosystem: Environmental > Aquatic > Freshwater > Lake | place: Lake Montjoie... | reverse complement strand
CAGAATACATTATGAATGGTTTGCTCGTATGAGTCCTGAACAGATTTTCCAAAGTCAATTTATTTTAGCAAAATATTTTGTTCTTGCGTTATCCCCAGATTCTAAAGAAGGGGTTATTGAACCGATGGAAAATAAACCGGATTGGATAAGTTTTTGGCGCGTTCCATTAACAAATGGTACACTTAATATATTTGGTCCGATGCCTCAAAATTTGGGTAATAATGTACCAAGAGCAAAAAATTCTGGTAATTTAAACTAACAAAATTATAATAATTCAATAATTATTTACTGCTTTATTAATATAATAATTATTTTTTGTTTAATTATTATATAATGGATGAACATGTTGATAAAAAATCAAGACCAAATCCTCCTCCCCCTCCAGAAAATTTTAGAGATGAATTTAATAATCTTTCAATGAATGAAGATAATATTAAAAATTACTTATTTTACCTAGATAAATGGACAAATGATATTAAACAAAACCCAAAAAACCCAGATATTTTAAATAAATATGTTGATACTGCTTTTGCTTTTCTTAGAGATTTACAAAAATATCCAAATTTAAGAGAAATAACTTTTGAATATGATAATTCTCCATTAACAACATCTTATATTGTAAATAAAATAAAGGAAACTAACAAATTTATTAGTTATTATTTCCTAACAGGATTTATTAAAAATCAAACAAAATTCAAAGAAATGAATATTATTTTAAACAGTAATAATTTTAAAGGTGGTAAAAGGAGGAAAACTTTAAAAAGAAGAACTAACAAAAAACCAAAGAAAACGTATAAGAAACGTAGGGTAAATAGGAGAAGAAAATAATTATTGTTTTTTTTCAATAATAGTTTGTTTAACAATATTTTTTTTACTTCGTTACAAATTTTTTCATAATTTTTGTCTGATTCTTCTTTTGTGGAACCAGACATTGAATTAAAAATTATTTTTTGATATCTATCGTTTTGTTTGGAATCAGGATTATTGTATTCAGGGTTCAATTTTTGCCATTCGCTTATTTGTTTTATATTTTTGATCGCCATCCTTTTTAATTTATATAAAGAAAATATCTTTAAATAAATATACGCAATTATATTTATATTCCTAAATTATTTATAACATTCTACTTTTTCACCTTTTCCATTATAAACCCAAATTTCATAATTATATCCTAATGCTTTACCTGCTTTTTGTTTTAGAAATATACAATCTTTTTTCTTTTCAGCAGTCCAAGTTGATTTTATTTCAACACATTTATTTTGACTTGGAATAAATATATCTACATAATGCCTATGCGTTTTACCATTTTCATCTTTGTACCATATTTCAGGAACATTGGAGCAACCAGTTATAATATCTTCTTCTAAAATACTGTTATTAAATAATTCATCTAACGCATAATTTTCATATCCCTGAATTTTAATTATTTGCCCTGATGGTAATATATAATCTTTTAGTTTATATGATTTTTTTGAATTTTTTTCCATAATTTCCATATTTTGATTAGGATATTCAACACCATATTTTTTCAAATTAGTTTGTTTTCCTTTATCTTTGACTTCTTGTGCTTGTAATGAATATTCACACCCATATTTCTTCAAATTAGTTTCTTTTGCCTTTTGTTTAACTGTTTCTAATTTCGAAACTGTATCAACACCATATTTATCTAAACAAGTTTTTTTGACTTTTTCCCTCACAATTTGTGATTGTGTAGCATATTCACGACCATATTTTTTCAAATTAGTTTGTTTTCCTTTATCTTTAACTTCTTGTGATTGTAATGAGCATTCAGCACCAAATTTTTCTAAACATGTTTTTATAGTTTTATCTCTTACTTCTTGTGATTGAGTTGCATATTCGTGTCCATATTTTTCTAAATTTGTTTCTTTTATTTGTTGTTTAACACTTTCTAATTGTAAATTTGTTTCAGCACCAAATTTTTCTAAACAAGTTTTTATAGTTTTGTCCCTTACTTCTTGTGATTGTGTAGCATATTCATGACCATATTTTTCTTTATTTGTGTTTTTCATTTTCTGTTTAACACATTCTAATTGAGTTGTATTTTTTACACCATATTTTCTTAAATTATTTGTTTCAAGTTTTTCTCTTACTTTTTTTGATTGTTGTGGATATTCAACTCCAAGTTTTTCTAAATTTTTTTCTTTTATTTTCTGTTTAACACTTTCTAATTGTAATGGAGATTTAACCCCGTATTTTTGTATGTTATTCATTGCTTTATTATTGTTTTCAATTTGTTTAGTACATTTTTTACAACAAAAATATTTTTTTTTAGATAAAACGCCTAGTGTTTTTTCAAAATTTTCATTACAATTTTCAGTTTTACAATTTCCTTCTATTTTAAAATCTCTATGTAGATTTTCATTACTATAATCCTTTAACAATGTTATACTATATTCTTTACAAAGTTCCTTTAACAATTCATAGTTATATCTTTTTCTAACATTCATAGTAATCTATATTTTTATATAAAAATAACTTTATATTTATTTTTTATAATTCTTGTTGGATATTCATTTTCTCTTTTCGTTTTTGATATGCTCGTTTTCTATATTCCTTTAATTTTTCAGGATTTTCCTCTTTTAACTTTTGTAGATAATTAGAACCTAATTCCTTATATTTCTCTTTATTCTTTTCATAATATCGTTTATGATTATCCCCGTTTGTATATTTCTTTAATCGTTCTTCTAATTCTGCGTTCTTTTTTTTTAATTCTTCGTTTTCCTTTTGTAATTCTTCCATTTATTATTATATAATAATTTTTTTAAATATTTTTGTGTATATTTATTATGAAGCAACATACAGAAAAAATAATTGTTACGATAATTTCCGATTCCACAAGGCAACCAATTTGTTAGAAAAGTATCAAATATAAATGTAATAGACAATATCATAGGTTGATTTATCATATTTAATTTGAGATGTATATGTAATTTTATTATATCTACAAATTTGACGCATAATTGTAATAAAAGAATTATAATTAATTTTCCTTTCTAAATATTTATGTTTTGATAAATAATAATATGGTTTACAATCATCAATAAATTTATTAATTATATTATTAAACAATCCTTTCTTAAAAGAATTATTATTTAGAACGTACCATTTTTCAGATTTAATAGCAATAGAATCTAATAAATCTATGAGCAATTGATTCGGAATTGGTTTTTTAAATATTTGAGATGACATTTCACTATTATATATATATAATTTATTTTTGTTAGTATAAATAATTATCATAACAAAAATGATTTTATTTTATAAGCAATGTGTAAATGTTGTTAGAAAAAAGTGATAATTCAATTTCATCTTCATGAATATTATGAAAAACAGATATATATTTACATATTATAGGAATTATATCATACTTCTGTTTTTCATCTAATATATTAGTAATTTTAACAAAAAGAAAATAATTATCTAAAATATCCATTACAGAATAACCTTTATCATAAAGATTATATAATAATTTAATAGCATCAACAAGATGACCATTTTTAAGAAGATTAGTATATTCCTGAAAGGATAAAAAACTAATATTTGTACAAATATTTGTGGAAAGTTCTATATTGATTTCTTGATTTAAAAGTTTGAATTTTTCCATATAATTGATAAGAATTTTAGCATTATTATTACAAATATTCAAAATAAAATCTTGAGCATCATTTGTTATAGAAATATTTTCAGATTTAATAATTTTCTTCATAATTTTATTTAAATTCTCTTTTTGTAAAGGTTTAATTTTAATAAGAATTAGTCTAGATTGTAAAGATTCAATGACTTTTTGTGAATTACTACAAGAAGAAATAAAATGAACATTGTGACTATATTTATCAATACAATTTCTAAAAACTTGTTGACTTTGTTCATTAATAATGTCAATATCATCTAAAACAATAATTTTTTTTTTACCTTTAACAGATGAACATGTTTGACAAAAAGTTTTAACATCATTGCGATAAAAGTTGATTCCTTGTTCTTTAAGAGAATTAATATGTAAAATATTATCTTTATAATCATCGTAATTAAGCCCATTATAATATTCTTTTATAGAAGCATTCAGATATGTAGTCTTCCCAGATCCAATATCACCAATAAATAATATATTAAGATTATTCATATTTATCAATGTTTTAAGAATTTGAATCATTTCTTCATCCGTTTCAAAATCTTTAAAATATAAAGGTTGATATTTATTTAAAAAAAGAGTTTGGTCCATCATTTAATAATTATATACGTTGATAAGTATTTAAGTTTATCTTAAATTATAATATTATAAAAAATGAGTGAATCATTTTATAATATATTAGAGGTTCCTGAAACAGCGTCAATAGATGAGATAAAAAAATCATATAGACGTTTATCAATGATATATCATCCTGACAAAAATAAAAATAATCCAGAAGCTACAGCAAAATTTCAAAAAATATCAGAAGCTTATGAAACATTAGGAGATAAAGATAAAAAAAAAGAATATGATATAACTAGAAATAATCCATTTATAAAAATGATGAATAACCAAGGTAATTCTCAATCACATCCTATAGACGAATTGTTTTCAAATTTGTTTAATATGCATTTTAGTAATAGTTCCAATTTAGATGAAAGTTCGCCATTTGGTCAAGGTTCGCTTTTTGGTCAAGGTTCACCTTTTGGTCAAGGTTCGCTTTTTGGTCAAGGTTCACCTTTTGGTCAAGGTTCACCTTTTGGTCAAGGTTCACCTTTTGGTCAAAATATAAAAATATTTCACAATGGGGTTCCAATAAATATACAAGGTTTAAATCAAAAACCAGCACCAATAGTGAAAACATTAATAGTTCCAATAGATAAAATTTTAACAGGAACAACAATTCCATTAGATATAGAAAGATGGATAATCCAAGATGGAACAAAGATATTTGAAAATGAAACATTATACATACCAGTTCCAAAAGGAATTGATGATGGTGAAATAATAATGTTACAAGAAAAAGGAAATAGTGTCAAAGAAGATTGTAGAGGAGATGTAAAGATATTTATAAAAATAGAAAATAACACAGAATTTAAAAGATATGGATTAGATTTAGTAATAGAAAAATCAATATCAATAAAAGAGGCGTTGTGTGGTTTCAATTTTGAATTGATTTATATAACAGGAAGAAAATATACAATAACTAACAATTCAGGAAATATAATAAATAACGGATATAAAAAAGTAATTCCAAATATGGGGTTTACAAGAGACAATCATGTAGGAAATTTAATAATAGTATTTAATGTAAAATTTCCAGATAAATTATCCAACGAAACATTAGAAAAATTAAAAAATATAGATTTTTAAAAATTTAAAAAAATATATATAGTTTAAAAATAATATTAGAATTAAAGTACAATTATATTTATTAATGAAAATAATAAATATAATTTTTATGTTAGTTTATAATTTAGGCTATTGTGGTAACAGTTTTGTTTTTAGAAAATGCGTTAAATATAGTGAAACAATGTTAAAATATAATAAAAGATATCAAATAACAAGTCCAGATTATGTAGAAAGAATACGAATTTTAAATACAAAAAATTTAACAAATCAAAATAATACAACAAATAATTATAATAGAAGATACCAAATAACAAGTCCTTCCTATATAGAAAAAATAAAACGTTTAAATTCAAAGAATATAACCATTCAAAATAATAGTATATTGGGGTTAGATGAAGACGAAGAGATAGAAAATAATGAAAATTTGAATTTTACAAGAAATATTCCAACAATACGAATTAATTTAAATAAGAATGGGTTTTTGGAAGCATTTGGATTTTCAATGAATCAGCCAACTGTTACTAGAAATGATAATGATAATGATAATGAAGGTAGTTTTGAAGATAACGACGAAACGAATAGAAGGAATTATGTTGAAAGAAGTAAATTAAAATCCAAAAATTTTGAAGTAATTCAAAATTATAATATAAATTTTTCACATGTTGGAGGTTATAATAGTGTAAAATTAGAATTAGAACAATGTGTTGATATTTTAAGAAATTATAATAAATATGCGCAATATAATGTTAGAATTCCAAAAGGATTAATTTTGGAAGGTCCTCCGGGAACAGGAAAGACATTAATAGCAAAGGCTTTAGCAGGAGAATCTATATGTAATTTTATAGCAGTTTCTGGTGCTGATTTTCAAGAAAAATATGTAGGGGTAGGACCAACAAGAATAAAAGAATTATTTGGTTTAGCTAAAAAGAATATTCCTTGTATTATTTTCATAGATGAAATAGATGCTGTAGGTAGAAAGAGATCAAGTGATGGCGAAAGTTCATCCAATGAAAGGGATAATACATTGAATGCTTTGTTAGTTGAAATGGACGGATTTAAGAATAATACAGGAATTTTTATTGTTGGTGCGACAAATAGAATAGATTTATTAGATAATGCTTTGATAAGACCAGGAAGAATTGATAAAAAGATTTATATAGGTTTACCTGATACAATTACTAGAGAAGCAATAATTGATATTCATATTAAAGGAAAGCCATATTGTGATACTATTTTAATATCGGATTTAGTAGAAGTGACAGAAGGATTATCTGGAGCGCAAATAGAGAATTTATTAAATGAAGCAATGTTAAATGCGTTAAGAATGAATAATACAAATTTTTGTTATAAAGACTTTGATTTTGTAATGAATAAAATGATGGCAGGGTGGCAACCAGTAGAACATGAATTTACATCAGATATAATAGATCATATAGCAATTCATGAAATGGGACACGCTATAATGGGTATTTTATCAAAATATCATTCAAAAATGTCAAAAGTTGTAATTAATTTATCATCGCCAAAGAGTCCAGGGTATACAGTATTTAAAAGCTCAACAAGTTCTTTATATACAAGAGAGTCTTTATTTGAACATTTAATGATACTACTTTCAGGTAGAATCGCAGAAGAAGTATTTTATAATGTTAGTGTAACAACTGGAGCAATAAATGATTTTGAAGAGGCATTAAAATTAGCAGAAAAGATGGTTTCATATTATGGTATGGGATCAAATATAATATATCCAAATAATTCAGAAAAATATAAAGAATTAATAGATAATGATGTTATACGACTAATAAATGAAGCTTATAATTATGCTGAAATAGTATTATTAGAATGTAAAGATTTAATAGAGGAAACAGCTGAGATTTTGAAAAAGGATAAAATATTAAAAGCGGATAGATTATATGAATTAATGAATGAAAAATATAAACATATATTAGATTTTAAGGTTTAATTTTGAAAAAAAATATTTATAATATATATAAATAATGTCAGCTTCAACAGGAAATTTTCGTGGTCAAAGAACTCAATCATCATGTAATGGATATAAAACATTGGGATCATCAATAGTTTCAGGAAATAATAGTGGATGTTTTAAACGTATTTTTATTAACGCTTTAGAAAATACGAATAATAATTATGACTTGGCATTTACAAAAACGCTAGGAATATCAAAAAATTATTATAATAGCACAAGTAATTCTTATAAATATCAACAACCAACACTTTCTGGAAAAAAATTTTCAGGAATAAAAGAATCCACAGCTGGAAGTTTGAGTCAAGTTAATCAAAGCGCTTATACAATTTCCCCTTATCCCAATACTACAATTGCTTATTTTGCGATAAATAATGGAGCATATACAATAAATGGATATATTTATTTAGACAATGGACAATATTATGCTTATTTTGATTATCCAATTTATTATTATATATCTATATTAATTAATGGAGACTTAATTTATGATACTGTTCAACCACAAAATACATTAAATACGGGTCAATACGGATACTATGTCGGTGAAGCAGTCTCTTATGGTCCTAATGGGCAAAATGGACAAATAAATTTAAATTTGTCACTTTATAATGGGGGTCCATTTATCTTTATACAAGGAACCTTTAATCTTAGTTCCTTATATGTAGAGGAAAATGATTTAAACGGTTAAACAAACTATATTTAATAATTCTCTATTCTTATTCTTTTTCTTATCAATATGATTTATTATATTATTCTGATTTATTTATAATCAATTGATCTTTAAAATTGAATAGCAAACAGCTTATTTTCAATAATAATTATATAATATTATATTGATATTACCTTGATAGATGTATTTAATTAATAATGATTTATCTCAATTACTACATTATTTATATTGATAGAAACAACATAGACCTCTTCATCATTATTGTAATTTAGATAACAGTCACATGAGACCGTCGCAAGTATCCATTATTGCCCAAGGACATTTGTTTAACAGTCCCACTTAAACTATAACTTTCCAAAATGTCTTTAAGTAGTTTTTAGCATAAAGTAAATTAATTTCCTCGTAATAATATATAATGCCAACTTTTAGTTTATCAGGTTCAGGAGGTCGCTCAACTAGAGTTAATTATGCTATTGCTAGTATGTATGACCGAATGAGAGGTTTAGGAAGTTTACAATATAATGATCCAGTTAGACGTGCATCAATAAGATTCGCTACATCTTTTCAAGCCGTAACTGGTGCGTCAGGAGGTTCTTTAAAAAGGGTTCCTAATTTTTAATGATATAATATTCCTTATTATTATTTGATAATTAAATTTTCTAATCTAAATATACTAATGGGAACAGGATCCGGAGTTTCAGGATTGAATTCACGAATTTTTACAAATTCTTATGCTTGGAAAAGTTATTCTACTACAATTCCCAACAGAGGAGGAGATTCATTTGCTGGGTTTAGTAAGCCGATGTATTCAAGACAAACTTATATGACATTATCAAATTGCGGACCGGCAGCAGATGCGCGTGTTCAAAGATTTAATAACTCTCAGGGAAAACAAACTAGTTTTATTCCTCCAAAAAATATTTTTCAATTATAAAAAAGATATTATATAAAATTTAATATATATTATATAATATGCGAGGTCGTAAATCATATAATATCAGAAATATTGAGGCACATATTCATTTAAAACCAATTCAAGAACAAAGCTTTAGGCCAATTGCTGTGCCAAATTTTATATTAAATAGACAACTAATATTTAATAATCAAGTAAATCAAAATAATCAAGTAAATCAAAATAATCAAGTAAATCAAATAGAACAATATAAAAACAATCATTTTCAACAAATGAATGAATTTGTAAATGCTAAATATGGTGTATCGCGTTATGCCTCAAACCAAGTATCAGGTAAAATGTTTAAAAAAATATAGTATGTTAATAGGAAATATTCATAGTCAAAGAACATAATACATAACATTTTTACAATAACATTTGTCTAATAGAAGGAGTTTTATTAGGATCAACTCTTCTATCTTGTGAAAAACCAGGTGTAAAAATTCCTGTCTGGTCAGGATAAACAGATAAATTAGATCCAGGATTATTATATTGAGAAACCCTAATTTGATTCTGTCCTAGTTGAGTCAAAAATCTGCCACATGATTGATTTTTATTACATGATGTAGCATTGATCATTTTACGGCGTCTGGTTGATAGAGAAGTTGCTCCTACACCTGCGCCTGGAGTATATTTGTTCCATAATTGAGTTGGATGATTACAAATAGTAGTTCCGCCAGGTGTCATTTGGGTGCTTCTTCTAGCACCAACACCGACATTTTTTTTAAATAAGAAACCAGGAAATGTGTTGCCACCAAACCAAAATTGACCATAACTATTAGACCCGATTCTTGAACCGACATAACTAGACATTTATAATATAATTATATTTAATTTTATATAATTATATAATTACCTTATTTCAAAATTTGTCTATTACTTCGTTAAAACTTTTTTCTAAAGGTTGTTAAGAAATCTTTCTGGTAGGAATATCACTAGCTACAATATAAATAGAATTTTCAGTAATAATAATATAATCAGTTCCAGATTTATAAAATTTGGAAACAGGTGACGTATATTCTTCAGCATTTTTAACTAGTAATTTTTCCCCAGTTTCTCTAACACCAATTAGAGCTTTCTTATCAAGAGAATCAGTCCAATAATCTAACATAATAGGTTTATCCTCAACAATAGATAATTTAGAAGCATGTTGTAGTGTAATATCTCCAGGAAGACGATAATTAGTGTTGTTAGTACTAACAGATGGACCCGATGGGTTATTCGCAAAAGGAATAGTAGAAGAAGCACTTCCAGATTTTTGTTCAAAAGAGGACATTTATATAAAAATTAAATTTAAAGTCTTTAAATACTTATATTTAAAAAGTATTTTAATATAAATAATTATAATATACATGAAAAATTCAAAAAATCAAAATTCTTTAAATGAGAATACCAATTTTTTATTATCTAATATATCAAATTATAAGTCATATATAAATGTTTCAGTTGAAGAAATATTACAAAATGTTGTTAGTACAATATTAGAATATATGAGATTTATTTCAGAAAAAATAACTATGAAAAATAAACCATATTATAGATTTATTTTTGAAAGAGGTGTAAAAACATTAATACATATATTTTCAATAATTTTTTATTATACAAAGAATTTAGACATATCAATTTATCATATGAAGAAAGCATATTATTTTTATATAGAATTTATAGAACAGATATCAGATAATAATATAACTTTTTTACAATTAAGTTCTCGGGACGCAATATTATTTGTTTACAAAAGAACAATATTTGAATTAAATAATGATTATATAAAAAATATGGAAGAACTAACAATAGAAGAAAAAAATATAATGGTAACAATAGAATCTTACATATCAATTTATAAAAATATAATAAAGTTTTTGATAAACCACAAAGATTTCAAATATGAAAAAAAAATAGATTATATAAATGAATGTAGTGATTGTATAGAATATATAAGTGAAATTTTAAATAAAAATAAAATAAAAAAAAATGGAATAGAAAGTATTTATTTATTTACTAATATATTATCTGAAAAAGAGATAAAAGTTTTAGATTTTTTCAAGATTTTGGATGAATTTATTAAAAAAATAAATATGAAAAAAAAAATTGATGAAAATATGATAAAAAATAAATTGTATAATGAAGAGATAAATATATTAATAATGAATAATGAATTTGATAAAGTAATAGAAAAAATATTTACATGATAACAAATTTATTCTACTTCATAATAAATTTGTTAAGATAAAATGCCAATTTTATATAACTATTTTGTTTACGACATTTTTCTAATTTATCTCTTTATCTATTTAGAAAAGAGATAAAATATATAATCAAATTTATTAGTTCCTATATCTATCAATTGCCAAGTTAAATAATTTTATAGATATAGAAACTAATTAATTTCTTCAATGTTATAAAGGATATCTTTTGCTGATGATTTTATATCAGAAATAATATTAATAGTCTTTTTACGAATTTTTTTTTTTTTATTTTTAGAAATTATGTCCTCATTTGATATTATTTTTTGACATATATATTTAAATTCAGTTTTTAAAAGATTTTTAAGAAAATTATAAATATCTTTTAGAATAACTTCATCACACATACCAACGATTAATACACTTCCTGTTCTGAAAATCATGAAAGATACTTCTGTTATATTTTTATATTTTTCCTTGTTTTCTGAAGTAATTTGAATGCCATTTTGAATACCAACATCATTATTATAGTAAAATTTACATTGTATGCCCGGATAAGAACATGGATCATAAATAGCTTGTATGTTATATTTACTTCTAAGAATATCAAATAAAACTTCTCTATTAATAAAGAATCCACAATTGAAATTTGAATTAATTAATACAGTATCACTGGTTTGTTTATATCCCAATTTGAATGTATGAAATGGCTGTAGAATGAGAAGAATATTTTCCAAAACTATTTCAAACATAGTATCACTTTGGAGTCCAGGAATTTCTAATTTTCCCGTATTAAATACTTTTATATGAAACTCTTTAAATATATTTTCAAATTTAATACGTAAAATCATTACAAAACAGTTATAAAATGCTTGTTTCTTTTTAGCACGGTAACTCATAATATCTTTTTTAGATAATCCAATAGTTATTTTACGAATATCTTTAAATTTAATACGTCCATTAGGATTATCAATATGGGACATGACTTGTTCTTCAAAGTATAACTCTTTTTGAAGAAGATTCTGTATATCAGATAATTCTTCTGGTGTCTTGGAATTTAATTTAATTTGTTTTTTAATAATCCCATTTTTTGGGGTAGAATATGATATAATAGGTATTTTCCAAAATATACTAAGATCAATAGGATTTGTTAAATAAGCAATTTTAGATTTGGTTGAAATATAAATGTCAGTTGGTTCTGGAGGTTTAATTGTATTTTCTTCATTATTAGTATTTACACTTGAAAACAAATTATTAGAATTATCATCATGTGAACTAGATTCATCATCGTCATCATCATTATTATAATTATTTGTTAAGAAGTTACTCCATTCATCATCAATATTATTTGGTATAGCCATCTATATTACAACTAATTTTGTCTTTAAACTCTTTAAATTATTTTATTTCAATTATTTTATTTATAAAATAATTTAAACAATAGGGCTTTTTAAGTAAAAATATATAAAATATATAAATTTTTTTTCTTCAATTATATAATATGAGGGCTTGTAATCCGCAAATTATTCATGAAAGGAGTAAAATAATACCTATTTCAAAAAACTACCCTACTAATAAGAGGGTAAAATTAATATCAAATGAATACAGTTTAAAACAAAATTTTTTTGACCCCACAAAGAGTTCTCCTCCAAACGACTTTTTAAAAAAGTTACAATTAAGAATGTCTCAATTAGATTCTTTTACTAAAGCAGATAGTCGTAATAAAGAATAATTTACGAAATAGTTATTTTTACAATCCTCAAAATGCATAATATTTTCAATAAAATACAAATATTTAGGATTAATCATATTTTCATAATTGCGAATAATATAATTGAGAAAATCCTTGATTATATTTTTTTTATCAATATTGTATTTACAACTTATTTCATTAATAAATTTTTCCAAATTTTTCAGTTCATCTCCTTTCTTTATTTTATTATATAAAATAAGCCAAACAGAATCATCTATAATTTTAATATCTTCCTCAACAATATTTTGATTTGACTGCATAAAATTAATCATACTTCGGATATCTGATTTATATAATTTTTGTATTAATTGTAATGATTTTTCATGTAAATGTAAGTTTTCTTGTTGAGAAATATTTTTTAAAAAAGTAATTATATCATTTTCGGGTAATTGATTGAATCTAAGTCGTAAAAATTCATTTTGTAAGCCTTCATCAATTCTACTTATATAATTACAGATAAGACAAAATCTAACAGAGCTAGAATAATTTTGTAAAAGATAACGTAATGCTTGTTGAGCATTTTTAGTCATATAATCAACTTCATCTAAAATAACAAATTTCATTCCTTTATTAAATAGTGTTTTAGAATTAACAAATTGGTTTATTTGACTTCTAATAATATCAATACCACGTTCATCAGAAGCATTTAAATGAATCATTAATTCTTTGTTTTTTTGATTTAGTTTTTCTTGGTATGAATTAACTAAATTGATAATTGTAGTAGTTTTTCCAGTTCCTGGTGGTCCAAAAAATAAAAGATTAGGAAAATAACTGGTTTCTATAATATTTTTTAGAATTTTTTTATTAATAGGATCTAATACAATATTATCAAAATCAGTTGGTCTATATTTTTCAACCCAAACGTTACTTGACATTAATTATAAAATATCTGACATTTATTTAATATTTAATTATAAAAAGATAATTATAAAAATATAAATTTGTTGTATATTATTTATTAAACTTTTTATTAGATTTATTGTTTTTATATTTTTTGTTAGTATACTTTTTATTAGATTTATTGTTTCTATATTTTTTGTTAGTATACTTTTTATTAGATTTATTGTTTCTATATTTTTTGTTAGTATACTTTTTATTAGATTTATTGTTTTTATATTTTTTATTGGATTTTTTACGTTTATTTCCACCAAATTCTGGAGAAAAAGATGAACTCTCATTTACTTTATTTTTTTTACTCTTAGGTTCTTCATCATCGTCGTCATCATCGTCGTCATCATCGTCGTCATCATCATCTTCTAATGATCTTTTTCTAGGCGGAGGATAGGTGATAATTTGACCAGGATTTAAAGGGTCATATTGTGCCAAGGGTGGAGGTAAAGACATATTTTTAGGATTTAAACTAATCCTTTCATCATCAGAGTCATTTTCATCAAAATTATCAGGAAGATGTAAAATAGGAATATATGGTTGAGCTACAGAAGTTAGATTATTATTATTTCGTAAATCTCTTGTTATAGGAACAGCTTCTTGAAAAAGATTAGCAGAGGTTTCAACAGGAGGTTTACAAAATTGTTTAGTAAATTTAATATAAGGACTATTAATAAAATATGGTTCTAATAAAGGTTTGTAAAAAGGTAAATCTTGACAAATTTTATTTATATAATCTTTAGTAACAGAGTCATGGGGGAAATTATATAAAAAATATCTTAAAAAACCTGCTAAAAGAAACATTTGTTTCATTTCTCCATCAGGTTTAAGTTTAAATCTAGTAATATGAGATTGGATAAATTTTTCTTTTTCAAATAAATAATCTAGCGCATTTTTTCCTTGATTATCAATTTTTTCAATATTTAATTCATTTATTGTTTTAAAAGGACTTTCACGACAATAACCAATAAGAAAAGCAGCATAAAAAAACCAATTATTTTTAATTGAATAAATTAGAACCGTTTCGCCTTGATTATTAGAATGGCCTAAATCAAAAATATTACCATAATTTTTAACAATTTCTAAACATAATGAATTAATTTTATAAATACAACATTCTAATAAAATATTATTTCCATCTTGCGTAGCTAAATTAAAAATAGAATTATTATCCGGATCTCTGTACACAGAAAAATTTTTAATTTCTTTATTAATTTCTATTTTTTTTTTTTTTTTTTTTTTTTTTTTTTTCTTTTTTTTTTTTTTTTCTGTTTTTTTTTTTACTACTTTTTTTTTAGTATTCACTGTACTTTTTTCCTCTATATCGTTACTTTTTTCGGCAGTACCAATACTGTTTTGTTTT